>Ga0210387_10002348_pt1 | contig 14459 bp, 16 predicted proteins | sample IncBWC7OmetaG_FD_160108 | JGI IMG/M metagenome (GOLD analysis project Ga0210387, IMG submission 160108) | Forest soil microbial communities from Barre Woods Harvard Forest LTER site, Petersham, Massachusetts, United States - Inc-BW-C-7-O ...
CCTGCTCGGGCTTGTAGCCCTGACGCGCCAACTCGCGGCGCAGCACCGATCCGACCGCGACGACGTCGGCGATCTTCGATCCGGAAATGCCCGAGACCATGTAGATGGTCAGCACCACGACCTGCAGCAGGCCGCCGCGCATGTGGCCGACCAGCGTCATCGCGAAGCGGACCAGCCGAAGGCTGATGCCGCCTTTCTCCATGATCAGCCCAGCCCAGATGAAGAAGGGCAGCGTGAGCAGGATGTAGTTGCTGGTGCCGTCAAAGGTGTTTTGCGCCACCGCGATCAACGGCGCGACGCCGCTGATCATGAGAAAGCTTACCGAGCCCAGCAGCATGGCGTAGCTGACCGGAAGCCCGAGCAGAATCGCGAGCAGGAAGGCGATCAGCATGACGCCAAGCGTGGTGCCGTTGGTCAGATGCAGCGAAGGCACGATGCTTGCGGCATAGACGAGGCCAACGACCGTCGCGACGACGATCGCCGCCGGCGCGATCTTGCGGGGCGCATATTCATAGACCAGCCGCTCGATGGCAAAGAGCGCGGTCAGCCCAAGTCCGACCGTCAGCGGCAGCACCAGCCAGGCCTGATTGATCTGAAGGATCGGTGTATCCGACATCGACGAGATCGAAAGCAAATTGAAGGAGACGTCGCACACCGCGACTGCGGCGATGAGGATCAGGAGGTCCATGCCGATCGCGAATGAAGTGCGCCAGCTCGGCGGCAGCTTGGCGGTCAGGAACTCGACCGTCGTGTGGTGGCGCGCACGAAAGGCCAGCGCGCCGCCGACGAATGTTGTCAGCGACAGGAACAGCTTTGCCGCCTCGTCGGCCCACAGGATCGATTGGTCGAACCAGAACCGCGACACGATTCCGGTGAGCACGATTGCAAGCTGGATCACGAGCGCGATCACCAGGATCGCGCGAAACGCCAGATCGACGAAGTTCAGCGCGACGCGCACGCGGTCCGCGACCGGACCGCGGCGGATCGCTGGCTTCGCCGCTGCAAGCTCGCCGTCGGCCAACACCGAGAGCGGCTCATGCATGCCCGACTTCCTTCAGGACCGCGTCATAAAGGTCGGCGCCGATGATGTCCTTGAACTGCGCATACACGGGCTCGGTCGCCTTGCGGTAGGCGTCGCGGTTTGGCTCGACGATGGTCATGCCCTTGGTCTTGTAGCGGGCTGCGATCTCGTCGCTCTTGGCGGCGATCGTGGTGCGCCAATCCTTGGTGAGGTTGACGCTGGCGGCACGGACGGCGTCCTGGGCGTCCTTTGGCAGCGCGTCGAACTTGGACTTGCTCGCCATCATGACGCCGACGTTATAGACCTGATTGGTCAGGTTGATGGTGTTGACGATTTCGTCATGCTTGGTCGCGGCAAGCGAAATCATCGGCGTCTCGACGGCGTCGATGACGCGCTGGGAAAGCGCGAGATAGACTTCGGTGAGATCGATCGCGACCGGGCTCGCGCCGAGGGCCTTGAAGGTGGCCGCGAAGACCGCGCCGGGCTGGACTCGGATCTTCAAGCCCTTCATGTCAGCGGGCTCCGGCGCCTTGCGGTCGATGGTCGACACCACGCGCCAGCCCCAATGGCCCCAGCCGAGGCCATAGATGCCCTTGGTGGGCAGCATGTCCATGAACTTGACGCCGGTCGGGCCGTCCAGCAATTTCTCTGCGGATGCGGAGTCCGGGAACAGGAAGGGCAGGTCGAGCACCTGGAATTTCGGGAAGATGGTGTCGATGAAGCCCGAAGTGTGGGCACAGAAATCGATGATGCCGGTCTGCAAGCCCGTGAGGATGTTGGTGCCGCTGCCGAGCTGGCCGATGCTGAACACCTGGATATCGATGGCGCCGGAGGTGCGCTTGGAGACATCGTCCGAAAAGCGCTTGAGCACGTCATAAAGCGGATGGCTCTGGGTGTCGGCAAAGGTCAGCTTCAGGGTGGTGGTGGCTGCGGCTGCCGAACCGGTCCGTCCGACGAAAGGCATCGCCACTGATGCCGCGATACCAGTCAGTCCCGCCTTCAAAAGTTTGCGCCGCCCGATCATGGAGACCCCTTGGTTTCTTGCCCCGATATTCTTGTTTTATCCGCGCCGATTTGCGCTGGCGCGCAGTAGCACGAGTTTCCGCCGCCTGCCTATCGTCCGATAGCATGGGTCGGCGGTCAGCCATGTATTTTGGGGTCGATGCAGGTGCGATTGCCGCGACCTGTTGTGCCGAGTGGCCCCCTCACTCCTGCTCGATGCCGGCGTCCTTGATCACCTTCGCCCACCTGCTGTTGTCGAGCTGAAGTTTCTCCGTGAAATCCGCACTGGAGCCTCCGAGCACGACGCCGCCTTCGGCTTTCACGCGATCGGCGATCAGTTGCGATTTCAGCGCCGCATTGCCGGCTTCGTTGAGGCGGGCGACGACATCAGCCGGCGTGCCGGCGGGCACAAGCAGGCCGTACCAGGTGCCGGCGTTGAAGCCGGGATAGCCTTGCTCTGCGATCGTCGGAACGTCGGGGAGTACCGGGCTGCGTTTGAGCGCGGAGACGGCGATCGCGCGGACTTCGCCGCTCTGGATCAGGCCGATCGAGGTCGGGATCGACGACAGCATTAGGGGAATGCGGCCGGCGGCGACGTCCAGCAGCGCGGTGTTGGCGCCACGCGAGGGGATGTGATGCAGCTTGATGCCGGCGCTGCGCGCGAACAGCTCGGCTGTGAGATGCGAGACGGTGCCGATGCCGGGCGTCGTCACGTTCATGCCATCGGGCATCTTCTTCGCGGCGTTGACGACGTCGGCGAGCGATTTGTAGGGCGAGCTTGCCGGCACGATGACGACATTGGGCGCGTCGGCCAGCAGCACGACCGGCGCGAGGTCCTTGAAGGGATCATAGGGCAGGCTGTGGTAGAGCGATGGATTGATCGCAAGCTGCGAAGTCTGGCCGAGCACAATGGTGTAGCCATCCGGCGGCGACTTCGCGAGCAGGTTGACCGCGGTATTGCCGGCTGCGCCCGGCTTGTTGTCGACCCAGACCGTCTGCTTCAGCGTGATGGCGATGTTGTCGGCGAGGAGCCGCGCCACCACGTCCATGCCGCCGCCCGCCGAGCCCGGCACCAGCAGATGGATCGGGCGATCGGGATAGTCGCCGGCGGAAGCGGCAAGTGAGCCCGACGCGGCCATCGCGATCGCGCCGATGGCGACCCAGGCAGCGGTATGCGCGGACTTCCTCATGATGGCTCTCCCTTTTTATTAAGAAGCGGCGGTTGGACCCGCCGTCTGTTATTGGCGCAGGATTCGCCGCATCAACGTTTTGCGTTGCTGTGATGGATCATGCGCTGGCCTTGACCGGCACAAGCCCCGTTTCGGTGCCGGACTCCGGCACGGAGCTGCCGTACAAAAGACCTTCCTGCAGCTTCGGCATGGTCTGCGGCAGGTTGAGGATGGGTAGTCCGTGCGTCGGCGCGATCGCCTGGACGTCGAGCTCGTCGCACAGCCATTGCAGGCGATTGACGTAGTTCTGCATGTCAGTGAACTTGGTCCAGAACAGCGCGCGATCGGCAAACACCGCCGAGACGTCGGCGAGATCGAGCGAGGTCGCCTCCTCGGCGATGAGGCCGCAATGGCCGTCCTCATGGTAATGGCTGTAGGCAAAGCCGTCGCCGGGAAACAGCACGCGCTCCTTGGTGTCGAACCCCCACCAGGTGGTGCGCAGGTCGCGGATCACGGGCTCGACCGCGACGAAGGTACGGCCGCCGAGATCGATGCTGTCGCCAAGCGTCATCGGCACCATGCGGTCGGCGAATTGCGGAAAGGCGAGATGATAATCGCTCATGTCGCCGCACAGGATCGCCTCGGGATAGCGCGCTAGCACGCGGCCGAGCCCGCCGGAATGCGGCGTCTCCTGATGCGTGACAAAGAGATATTTCAGCGGCGCGCGGCCGACCAGCAGATCGCGCAGCTGCTTTTCGATCATCGGGAAATCCTTGGGATGCCCCGTCTCGATCAGCATCGACGCTTCCGTGCCGCACAAGAGGAAGGCGGCGTTGTAACTATGATAGATCTTGCCCTTGGCGCGCTGCTCCAGGCAGTCGCCGAGCCAGAACACGCCGTCGGCCAGCTCGCGCGGCATCGGCTTTGAGAGATTGGGCATCGCTCACCTCAATTCGTCGCGGTCGACATAGCGCGGCGTGACCACGCTCTGGTCGAGCCCGGCCAACACCTCGTCGAACATCTTGTATTGCCGCTCCACCAGCGCGCGGCCGCGCAGTACGCGGCCATAGCCGGGCGCAATCGTCTCGATGGGATATTTTTCGAAGATGGTCGCAAGCTTGCGGCGCAGCTCCGTCGTCTTGCCGCCTTCGAGCCACCAATAGCGGGTATTAAGGAGAAAGCTTCGGATGTGCCCGGCCGTGGCGTCGCATTCGGCGTTGGTGATCGACCACGGTCCCTCCGGGCTGTCGCTCCATTGATGCGAAAAGCTGTCGGAGGTGAACAGCGTCCTGGTGTTGTAATCGAACATCCAGCGGGTGTTGATCAGGCGGATCGGCGCCTGGAACACTTCGAGCGGGCGCTCGTCGCCGACGCGCAGCGTTTCGGCGCGCGACACCAGCGTGGTCTTGAGCGAATAGGGCCTGTTGTCGTTGGCATCGGAGCGGCGGCCGAAATCGACCCAGAGTGCTGCGTCCGGATTGCCGGAATAGCACTGCTCGACATTGAAGCTCTGCGCGATCGCCTCGACGTTGCAGACCGACATGTATTCGTTGATGCGGAGCGGGAAGACGGAGAGCAGCGTCTCCGGCGTCGTCAGGATGCGGATCTGCCTGATGATCGAGGCTTCGTGCGCCGACAGGCCGCTGTCGAGCAGCAGCGCGCGATCGCCCTCCTTGACCAGATAGCAGTTCGAAACCGAATAGCCGCGCGCATTGGCCGGATAGGCGCTGACGCGGCCATCGAGCTCCAGCACGTTCTGCAGCGCATAGAGCTTGCCGTCGACGATGGTCTCGATGTTGCTCTTCTCGATCAGGCTACGGCCGACTGGGAAGGCCGGCGGCTTTGTCTGCAGATTCATTGACTTGATTCCTGGGCTCGGTTCCCTCCGGCGCAAACGGGCGCCGGCGGCGATCAAGCGAGCGCGGGCCTTGCCGGGTCAAACGAATTAATGTCTAAGCATTGTGAGAAAAACGCACAATGAAATACCGGGCAGCCGATGCCCCTGCCACCGTTGAACGCGATCAAGGCCTTTGAGGCCGCCGGCCGGCTGGAGAATTTCAGCAAGGCGGCGGCCGAATTGAATGTCACGCCGGGCGCTGTGAGCCGGCAGATCAAGAACCTGGAGCAGCATCTCGGCGTCGATTTGTTCGCGCGGGTCGGTAACGAGGTGCAGATCACTGCGGCCGGGCGGCTCTATCTCGGCTATGTCAACGAGGCCTTCGCCAAGCTCGAAGGCGGCACGCGCGCCATCAGCGCCGACCATGCGGGCCGGCCGCTCCACATCTGGGGCTCGCGCTTCTTCATCCGGCTCTGGCTGCTGCCGCGTCTGCCGGATTTTCATCTGCGGTTTCCGGATCAGGAAGTACTGATCACGACCGTGCGTCCCGACGAGCCGCTGCCATCGGAGTTCGACGTCGCGATCATGCTGGGGAAGGGAAGCTGGGCCTCGATGCGCACGGACCTGCTGTTGCGGCGGGTACTGATGCCGGTTGCCAGCCCCGTGTATCTGAAGTCAGCACCGCCGTTGAAGAAGCCAGCCGATCTCGAGCAGCATACATTGCTGGAAACATCCGCCGGCCTCGATCAATGGAGCCGCTGGTCGGCAAATGCGGGCGCGGGTTCGCTGGGTCTTGCGCGGCGCATCACCTTCACCAGCACGGATCTCGCCTATAGCGCCGCGCTCGACGGCCTCGGCATCGCGCTCGGCCGCCGCGGTTTTGTGGAGAACGATCTGCGCAAGGGCAATCTGGTGCAGCCCTTCGAGCAGACGGTCGACGCCGGCGACGGCTTCTATCTGATCTATCCGGATCGCCACCGCCTGCCGGCGCGCGTGCGAAATTTCCGGAAGTGGATTGTGACGCAGCTGGCGGCCGAGCAGATGTGAGACAGCCTCGTAGCCCGGGTGAGCGAAGCGATACCCGGGACTGAAAGTTCCGCATATCGCTGCGCTCATGCGGGCTACAATCAGTCCCGCTCGATCCGCTTCACCGGGGCGTCAACGGCGCCAGCGTCCCATGGTACCGCTGTCCGAGTGTGACACCGCCCACATTGCGTTGCCGCAACGCATGTCATCCTCCGCGCATGTTGGAGGAATGTTTCATGGTACTGATCGACGCGCTACTGATCCTGGCGATGATGTTCTTTTTGTTTCTGCCGATCACGGATCGCCGGACGGTGCAGATGAAGCTGTGCGTGCTATGTGCGCTGCTGATGGTGTTCGCGGTTACCGCGACGTGGACGCGCGGATCTCACGTTCAGCTCGCCGGGATCGAGACGACGCGCTGAGCGCGGCCGTTCAGCTCAATCGGCCTTGCGCCGGTTGACCTCAGGGAAGATCCACATTGCCACGACCATGAACGGCGCGAGCAGCAGGATGGCGATCTTCGGGCCGTACATCCCGATTGCGTCCTCGTAGAAATAGGCGGCGCAGGCGACCAGCAGGACGATGATCGAGAGCGCTGTCTTGATGTGAAACGGCATCGGATGCGTCCTAATTAGCTTGCGAAAATGTGAAGCGGCGAGGCGACGGCGGCAAGCGCCGCCGTCTGGATGGCTCCAAGTACCGCAAGCCCGGCGCAGCTGTCGCGCCATTGGTCCGGCACCGCCTGGAAGGCCGACGGCGTAAACAGGAAGATCAGCCCGCCCAGCACCACCGCCGAGGTCCAGCGCAGCGATTGATGCGCGAACAGCACCGCGGCGAGCGCGAGCAAAATCACCAGCGCCAGATTGACCGCGATCAACGCGATGGCCGGCACTCCCGCAAGCGCGGCCGGCCTTGCGCTAAGCGGAAACATGCCGACGACCGTAAAGAAGCCGAGGCAGCACACGGCAAAGGCCGCGCCGAACACGAAGAGGCCGAGCCCATTGGGCTCGATGCCGGCCACGCTGCTTACTCCGCCGGCACGCTGGCCACGGCATCGAGCCGCGGCGTACGCGAGGTCTTGCGCATGTCGGTCTTGATATAGCTGACGTTGTAGCCGTTGAAGAGATGGCCGAGCAGGCCGCGGTCGAGATCGGAAGTGCCGAACAACCAGTCCATGATCGGGAAGGTCAGGTTCATGTTGCGCTCCATCATGATCGACTGGTCGTGATGGGCGGTGTGGTGGCGGCGGATGGTGTTCACAAACGGAGTATTGCGGACGAACCAGCCTTCCTCGACATGGCAACAGAAGTGCATGAACTCGTAGATCAGGTACATCGAGGTCGTGGTGGTGATCAGGAGCCAGCCAACATTCGGCGAGATGATGTAGCCGGCGGCGATCGCGATCGGGATCGACATCAGCGTGAAGGTTGCCAGTGCGTAGGGCGGGAAGAAGGTCACGCGCCAGTCGCGATGATCGGCAAAGCGCATCTCCTTTTCGGTGAAGAACTGGTGATGCATCAGCGTATGGCGGTTATAGATCGCGCGGAATGCCTTCACTTGCGAGGGCCGATGCATCACGAAGCGGTGGATCCACCATTCGAAGAAATTGGCGCCAAGGAAGGTGACGGGAACGATCAGCAGCTCCCAGGCCTTCAGGTCGCGCAGATTCGCGATGTAGATGTAAAGCGCGGTGAAGCCGATGGCATAGATGATGAAGACGTGAAGCCAGCCATTGTACCAGCCGGCGACGCGCTCGCGGTAGGTTTCGCGGTAGCGGCGTTGGCGATCGGTCATGGGGGTTGAAGCCGGTTCCATCTTCCTCTCCCGGGCGTAAAAGTGGGCGTGACTTGCGTGTCACCGTCTGATATATCACTAATCTATCAACGGCGCAATCGGCTGTCAAAGCAAGTTTCGGGAGGAAAGGCCATGAAGACCTTTTGCGGGGACCGTACCATCGACGGCGTCAAGGTGACTGTCGATGGCAGGCCGCTCGACCAGCGCCTCGATATCCAGAAGTTCACACCGAACGGCTTTGAGTGGAGCTATGAGGGTCCGGAGCCGCGGCAGTTGGCGCTGGCGATTTTAGCTGATCATCTTGACGACGCCGCGAAGGCGAAAGCACTGGTCGAGCCCTTCATGACAGCCATCGTTGCCAATTTTGGCAACGACTGGGAGATGAATTCGGCGGATATCGACGCGGCGCTGGTTGCAATCCAGCGGCAGCAGGCGCGGGCGCACTGAACGGGGGCATTGCAAGTGGGGCTTCAATACAAGGCGGCGGTGCTGCATGCGCCGAAAACTTCGCTCGTCGTCGAGACGATTGAAGCGGAGGAACTCAAGGCCGATGACGTGCTGGTGCGCATCAAGGCGGTCGGGCTGTGCCATACCGATCTCGAAGTGATTGAAGGCGTGTTGCGCAATCCGATGCCGATCGTGCTGGGGCATGAAGCGGCGGGCATTGTCGAGCAAGTCGGGCCGCAGGCACGCGGCGTCGCCGTGGGCGATCACGTCATCCTCTCCTGGAATCCGCATTGCGGTCATTGCTTCTATTGCGACCGCGACCTGCCGATCCTCTGCGAGGATTATTTGCGCCAAGGACCGCTCGCGGTGCAGTTCGATGGCGCCAGCCGCGCGCGGCTCAGGGATGGCCGCGAGCTGAAGCACCTGATGTATCTCGGCGCACTCGCGGAATATTGCATCGTGCCGGCACAGCAGGCGATCGTGGTGCAGAAGGAGCTGCCGTTCGAGCAGGCCTGCCTGATCGGCTGTGGCGTGATGACCGGGGTCGGCGGCGCGCTCAATGTCGCCTCCATCCATCATGGTGACACCGTCATGGTGATCGGTTGCGGCGCTGTTGGCCTGTCAGCAGTGCAAGGCGCGCGGCTTGCAGGCGCCGGCGCGATCATCGCGGTCGACCTCGAAGACAACAAGCTCGATTTCGCCAGACGGCTCGGCGCGACCCATGCCGTGAACGTCTCCTGCGACGACGCGGTGGATTTCGCGCGAAAACTGACGCGCGGCCGCGGCGCGGATGTCGTGCTGGAATCCGCCGGCCACCCACGTGCTTTTCGTCTAAGCACAGAAGCGGTGCGGCCGGGCGGCGAGCTGATCTGGCTCGGCAAGGTCGACGTCGAGAATGACGTTGCGTTCCGCTGGGGCTCGCTGATGCAGGAAAAGCGCATCCGCCGCTCCAGCTATGGCGGCGCACGTCCTTTGCGCGATTTCCCGATGCTGGCGCAGGCCGCGCTCGACGGCCGCTTGCGGCTGGATCAGCTGATCACGGCGCGGATTGCGCTGGAGCAGGTCAATGAAGGGTTCGATGCGCTGAAGCGCGGCGCGGCGATCCGCAGCGTGGTGGTGTTCTGATCAAGTCTCGATCGTCTTGCGCGCAAAACTCTCGATATAATCAATCAGCCGATCAGACGCCTTGCCGGCCGCCTCCGCGTTGCGCCTGGCGATCGCCTCCGCAAGATCCGCATGCAGGCGCGCCGAGAGCGGCAGGTCGCCGGCCTCGCGGTAGTGCTGGTACCAGAAGCGGCGCGACAGCCCGTGCATCAGGCCCATGGCGCGCGCGGCGAACTCGTTGCGCGCGGCCTGGCTCACCAATTCGTTCAGCGCGCGGTCGAGCCGCATGAAGGTCATGTCGTCGGCTTGGTCGGAGGCAGCGCGCATGTCGCGCGCAATGGCCGAGAATTTTGCGATCTCGTCCGGCGTGGCGCGCTCGGCCGCACCGCGCGCCATCAGTCGCTCCAGCTCGCGGCGCACTTCCAAGAGCCGCATCTGGGTCTTGAGGTTGATCTGCGAGACCAGGATGCCGCGCCGCGGCAGGATCACGACCAGGCCGTCGCGGGCGAGCCGTTGCAGAGCTTCGCGGATCGGCGTTCGCCCGATGCCGAGCCGCTGCGCCAGCGATTGCTCGGAGAGGATGGTCTCCGGAGGCAGCGCCAGCGTGACGATCAATTCCTCGATCAGGCGGTAGGCGCGATCGGTCAGCGTCTCGTCGTCATGCGGCTCGGAGATCGGCGGCACCGGCGCGGTGTCGCGCGAGGCCACCTTCTTCGCTTTCGCCCGGACGGGCTCGGCGAGGCGTGGCCGTCCACTTCGTCTGTCCGCGGCCATCCGCCGTGATTCTCCGCTTGCCTCGGTAGCTGACATATTCCTGATATTTAAATGGCATGCAATTGACTTCCAATGACGCGGGAGAACGGAAACGTCGGAATAAACCGTTAGCCCGTCGCTTCCGGTACGTAACGCATGCCGATGGCGAGACGATTCCAGAAATTGATCATGCCGATGAGATAGGTGAGATCGACGATCTCCTTCTCGGAGAAGTGCGCGCGCAGCACCTGATAATCCGCATCAGACGCGTGCGTCGTTGAAACGTTGGTCAGCGTCTCGGTCCAGGCGAGCGCGGCGCGCTCGGCCGGCGAATAATGCGGCGCCTCACGCCAGGCGTTGAGCAGATAGAGCCGCGCCTCGGTCTCGCCGGCCTTGCGCGCGTCTTTGCTGTGCACCTCGAGGCAATAGGCGCAGCCATTGATCTGCGACGCCCGCATCTTCACGAGCTCGATCAGGATTTTCGGCAAGCCCGAGCGGGCGAGATAGACCTCGACCGCGCGCAGCGTCTTGTAGCCTTCGGGCGCAATCTCTGACGGCAACAGGCGTTCGGCGTGCATGGCATGACCCTTGTTGATCGGCTTGTTCATCGGCTCGCCTCAGGATCGTCATAAAACGCGCCGCGATCAACATTGGTGTGACCGATGTTGTCGCCTCGGCCTTCCGCCGCTATTGCTTGTCGCATGAGCAAGACGACGACATCGGACAGCGAGCCGAGTCCGAAAGCCGCGGCAGTGCCGCAGGCGGGCAGCGGGCAAAACACCGTGGCGCTGATCGGCTTCATCCTGGTTGCGGCTGCCCAGGCTTCCAACATGATTCTCGCGCGCGGCCTCGCCGGCTCGGTGCCGCCCTTTACGCTCGCCTTCTTCCGCTGGACCATCATTGCCGCCGGCCTCGCGCCGTTTGCGCTCGCCGAGATTCGCGCCGGCCGGATGGTGCTCGCCGAGAACATCTGGCTGATCCTGGCCGCCGGCTTTCTCGGCATGTTCCTGTGCGGCGGCCCGGTCTATATCGCGGGCATCACGACTACCGCGATCCATATCGCGCTGATCATGGCGCTGTCGCCGATCGTGGTGCTCTTGATCTCGGCCATTCTCGGCATGGAGCGGATCGGCCCGCTGCAACTCGCCGGCATGGCGCTGGCGCTTGCCGGAGCGCTCCTGATCATTTCCGGCGGTCATCTGGAGACCTTGACGGAGTCCAGCGCAGCCTCTGGCGATCTACTCGTCGTGCTGGCGATGCTGGGCTGGTCCGGTTACACGCTGCTGCAGTCGCGCGTTGCGCCCGGTGCTTCGCTGCTTGCGCGCGTGAGTGTGTTCGCCGCCGCCGGCGCGCTGTGCTCGCTGCCGCTGGCGGTCCGCGAGATGTGGCTTGAGCCGGCACAGGCCTTCAACGAAAAGGCGGCAGCGGCCTATGTCTTTGCCGGCCTCGTGCCCGGCCTGATCGCCTATGCCGGCTTCGCCTGGCTCGGCGGCAAGTTCGGCTCGATCAGAACCTCGCTCGTGCTCTATCTCGGCCCGCCTGCCAGCGCGCTGTTGTCATTCCTGATCCTCGGCGAGCCGCCGAAGCCGATCCATTATCTCGGTGGACTACTCATCCTCGGCGGCGTCTGGGCGAGCTTGCGGAAATAACTTTCGTTACGCCGCGCCGGCATTGCGCTGTGCGTAAACCTTCGCGAATTCCAGATACCAGTCGAGGCAGCCGGGATTGGCCATCGCATCCTTGTTGATGACCTTTTCGATGGCATGGCCGAGCAGCAGCCGCTTGATCGGCAGCTCCTGCTTCTTGCCCGAGAGCGTGCGCGGAATTTCCGGCACGGCAAAAATCTCATTCGGCAGGAAGCGGCGGGACAGGCCCGCCTCGATCGCCTTGTTGATCTTCATCTCCATCGCGCGGTCGAGCGTGATGCCCTCACGCAGCACCACGAACAGCGGCATGTAGCTTTCGCGGCCGAGATATTCGAGATCGACCACCATGGAATCCAGCACTTCCGGCAACGCCTCGATCGCCGAATACAATTCGCTGGTGCCCATGCGCAGGCCGTGGCGGTTGATGGTGGCGTCGCTGCGGCCATAGATGATGCAGCTGCCGTCGGCATTGATCTTCAGCCAGTCGCCGTGCCGCCACACCGCGCCGCGGCCGGTTCCGTCGTAATTGTCGGGATAGGTCTCGAAATAGCTGGCGCGGTAGCGCGCATCGCCAGGATCGTTCCAGAATTTTAGCGGCATCGACGGCAGCGGCTCGGTGCAGACGAGCTCGCCGACTTCTTCCATGACGGGGCGGCCCGATGCGTCGAAGGCTTCGACCGCGTTGCCCAGGAGCCGGCACTGCATGGTGCCCGGAACCTGCGGCAGCTCGCGGTTGCCGCCGATGAAGGCGCCGGCAAAGTCGGTGCCACCGGAGATGTTGGCCCACCACATGTCGCGTTGCGCATCATTGCCGTTCACAACGAGTTTCGCCAAGCGTTCGTTGAACCAGCTTTGGGTGTCGGCGGAAAGCGGCGAGCCGGTCGAGCCGAGCGCATCGAGATGCGCAAGATCACCGGCGGCGGCAAGATCGATCTCGGCCTTGGTGCAGCCCGCGAAATAGGCCGCGCCCGCGCCGAAGAACGTCACCCTCGCCTTAGAGACGAAGCGCCAAAGCGTCAGCCAATCCGGATTGTCCTTTGATCCGCTCGGGCTGCCGTCAAAGATGCAGCAGGTCGTGCCATTGAGCAGGCCTGAGACCTGGCAGTTCCACATGATCCAGCCGGTCGACGAGTACCAGTGAAAGCGTTCACCGAGCGATGTTGGCTGGTAGCTGCAGCCCAAATCGTTGTGCAGCACGCCAAGCGCCAGTTGCACGATCATGACGCCACCATGGCCGTGCACGATCGGCTTCGGCAGGCCGGTGGTCCCGCTCGAATACACGATCCAGAGCGGATGATCGAACGGCAGCCATTCCGGCGCGAACGCGTCGACCTCAGCGCCGCTGCGCGCGAGGATGTCGGAAAGCCGGTTCGACTGTGCGGTGTCGCTATGCAGGATCACATGCTCGACCGTCGGCAGCGCGCGGCGGAGCTCGTCGACGACGCTCTGTCGATCGTGTTTGCGCCCCGCGTAAGCCACGCTGTCGCAGGCGATCAGCATCTTCGGCTCGATCTGCTTGAAACGGTCGATCACCGCAGGCGCGGCCATGTCGGGCGCGCAGACGCTCCAGATCGCCCCAAGGCTCGCGGTTGCGAGAAATGCGATCATGGTCTCGGGAATGTTCGGCAGATAGGCCGCGACGCGATCGCCTGGCTTCACGCCGTGCGCCTTCAGCTCCAGCGCGAGCGCGGCGACCTTGCGGCGCAAGTCCGGCCAGCTTGTTTCCTTCAACACGCCATCCTCGCCGGAGCTCACGATCGCCGGTTGACCGGCCGCATGGGCCGCCTCGACATGCCGCAGTGCTTGCTGCGCGTAATTGACCTGCGCGCCCGGAAACCAGACCGCGCCCGGCATTTTGCGCTGCGCCAGCACGCTGCGATGCGGCGTCGGCGATTTCAGGTCGAAATAGTCCCAGATGCTCTGCCAGAACGCGTCGATGTCACGGACCGACCACTGCCTCAGGCTTTCGTAGTCCGCAAAGTCGAGGCCCCGGTTTTCCCGGAGCCAGTGGCGATAGCGCGCCATCTGCGTGGTGTTGGATGCAGTCATGATCTCAGCCCGTTTCGCGAATGCGAGCGGGAGCCTGTCTTCCACCAGCGGAAAATTCAAGCCCGGGAGGCACCTTCGCGGAACCAAGGCGGACGCCCGCGACTTAATCGCACAGGCTCTCACCGAGGCTCAAGAACATGAAGATGCTGAAGCGTCTCTTTTCACTCCCCTGGCTTTCGCTGTCCTGGCGGCGCGGGGAAACGCCAAAACCCACCTCCATTCCCCAAACCCTGATCCCTCCCGAGGAGTTCGCGCGGCTGATCGGCTCAGGCCGCGTCGAGGATTTGCGGATCCTGGCGAAGAAATTGAGCGCCCAGCCCAAGGCTCACGTTTAGAAGGCTCACGCTTAAGGCTCCGCCCGCCCGCCTCAACCCGCGTGGATGCGCCGCGAGCGCTCCTCGAAGGCGGCGGCCTCGTTTGCTGCCAGTCTCTCCAAGCGTACGGCGACATGTTTGTGATAGGGCGTCGCCGCAATCGGATCGCAATGGTGGCTGTCGGTCAGCGCATTGATGCGCGGGCCGTTGTTGAGACGTTCGCCGTCGCGCGCGGGATATGATTGGCCATAGCCGTGCGGCAGCGCGAGCTGGCCGGGGCGCAGGCTGTCGTCCGCC
>Ga0210387_10002350_pt1 | contig 14451 bp, 14 predicted proteins | sample IncBWC7OmetaG_FD_160108 | JGI IMG/M metagenome (GOLD analysis project Ga0210387, IMG submission 160108) | Forest soil microbial communities from Barre Woods Harvard Forest LTER site, Petersham, Massachusetts, United States - Inc-BW-C-7-O ...
GACATCAGACGTGTTGTTCGCTGCGATCCAGATCCTGAATGTCCACATCGATCAAGCGAGATAAACGCGCGAGGACACCCAGAACGGCCAGCACGCCCAGAGTGACGATGGCTGTCATGAGAGGGAAGCGCCAAAAAAGCCACAGCATTGTGGCCGCAGAAACCGCCACTATTGCGAGAAACGCAACAATGCCTATCCGCGAGGACGAAGAGTCTTCCATGCCAGATACCCCCGGAGACAAATGACGCGACTCACATAGTATACATATGGTGCACTTGAACTCCTATACAGGTTTACCCCTAATTTCGTTGCTCTAACTCACGTTATTAAACGCTCATACAATTATTTTTATCCAAGCATGGTTTCGCGCCGCCAGTGACGCGCCGTGAGAACGAACAGCAGCAGCGCTATCCCCAGCGACGCTGCGGCGGACACCAGCACATCGGGCAATGAAATCGGTTCATCCTTGAGCACGCTGGTCATCAACAAATGTTGGCTCAGAGAAGGAATGAACATCAGCGAACTCTTTGTTTTCAGCGAATAAATGCTGGCAAACGCAATCGGCAGCGTGGGGACCAGCAGCACGCTGGTGAGGTAAGTCTGCGCCTCGCGGTAGGTGCGCGTGAAAGAGGCAACCAAGGTCATGAGCGTGGCGCCGAGCGGCACGAACGGCAAACAGATCGCGAAGAAAATCAGCGCCGTATGCAGGCCTAAGTTGGCGCTCATGCCGATGCGTTCGAGCGGTACGAAGCGAAATACACACACGAACGCGGTCAAGCTCAAAGCCAGCGAAATGCACATATAGGCGCAGGTCGCCAGAATTTTGCCGCCGACCAATGCCGCGCGCGCCACGGGCAAGCTCAACAACGCCTCCAGCGAGCCGCGTTCACGCTCGCCCGCCGTGGAATCAATGGCCAGGTACAGGCCGCCCATCAGCAGCGCAAACAGCACGAAGTAAGTCATGAAACCGAGCACCACCACGGCGCGGCCCGTGGGAGTCGCAACATCGACTTCATTGACGGCTAGGGGCACGGACAGAAGCGGACTCACGCCGCGCAGCTGCAGCCGCAATTGCGCGATGGTGCTGCCGTAAGCCCCCAGGATACCGCGGGCGCGATCCGCTATTTTGCGCGTTTGCGAATCGGCGCTGTCGGCGAAGAGCAAAATGGGCGCCGGCTGCGCCGCCGTAAACAGCCGCGGATACTCCTCGGGCACGAGCAGCACGACTTGGGAACCGCCGCCGCGGACGGCGGCGCGCGCCTCGTTCTCCGACAGTTCGCTCAAAGTGAGCTTGACGCCGCGTGCTTTGAGATACTGCGTCAGCCCCGGTGCATGGTGACTTCCGGAGATCGTCAGCTTCAAGGGCACGTCCGATTCGGCCACGCTCTGCTCCAGCATGCGCGAGACCATCAGTCCGAAAAGGATCGGTCCGAACAAGGGACCAAACAGCAATGCCGACAGCAACGTGCGCCGGTCGCGCAGGTTTTCAAGAAATTCTTTGGCGAACACGATGAACAGGGTGCGCATCAGGAGCTAGCTCACGCCTTCCGTGTCCCCAAGCGCCTGCAAGAACGCTTCCTCCAAGGTCGCAGCGCCGCTGCGCTCGCGAATTTCCCGTACCGTGGCGTCCGCCAACACCTTGCCGCGGCCGATGATGACCACTCGATCGCATAGCGCCGCGACTTCCTGCATGACATGCGAGGAGAACAGCACGCAGCGGCCCTGGCCCTTCAAAGCCAACAGCATTTCACGCAAATTGCGTATCGCCATCACATCGAGACCATTGGTGGGCTCGTCGAGCACGACGTTGCCGGGGTCGTGAACCAATGCCCGGGCCAAGGCCACCTTGATGCGCTGGCCCTGCGAGAAGCCTTTCGCGCGCCGCTCGATGAAACCATCCATCCCCAGGGCCAGCGAGAGTTCCGCCGTACGCGATCGCAGGCGCGGCTCACTCATGCCATGCAGCGCACCGAAATAGCGGATGTTCTCGCGTGCGGTGAGATTGTTGTACAGCCCGGCCGCGTGCGGCAGCACGCCCAAGTGTGCGCGCGCCTTGGAGGTCTCGCCGCGGATGTCGATGCCGTCGATGCACGCCTTGCCGCCGTCCGGCGTCAGTACGCCGTACAGCATGCGCAGGCAGGTGGATTTTCCTGCGCCGTTGGCGCCGAGCAAGCCGGTGATTTCGCCGTCGCGCGCGACGAAGGACACATCCTTTGCCGCCTCGATGCTGCCGAAGCGCTTGGATAGAGCCATCGCCTCGATCATGGCGCCGGGCCTGTCATGCTCAGAAAAAACGGCTCCGGGGTATGCTGATCGAGGCAGGTCGCATCGAGCTTGTCGGGCGCCGCGCTGTCGAAGAAATCCGCCATCAGGCGCGGTACGCAGCCGGTGTTCAGTTGACCGTGGCCTTCGCCTTTCAACATCAGCTGTCGATGCCGGGTCAGTCCGACCGCCGCGCGCTCCGCGTCGGCGGGGGGCGTCACGGGGTCGGCCTCGCCCGACAATAAAAGCGTCGGAATATCGCTGTGCAAGGGAGCATGCAGATCCGCGTCCACCGGGCCGCGCGGCCATAGTTTGCAAATTTCCTGCAAGGCATCCACCAGCTCGGTGCCTTGGTAGGTCCGCGCCATGGCGGCACGGTCGACATTGGCGGCCGCGAAATACGGTTCATCCTCGCTGCAAATCACGCTGTATTGCATGCCGTTCGCCAACTGATCGCCGATCTGCCGCGCGTTCATGATGGATTGGGACGCCAGCGGCCGCAGCTTGCCATGCGCGGCCTCATGAATCAGGGCAGGCAGCAGCGAGGCCTGCATGGCGCTGTACGACAAAAACCGCAGCGCCGAGCTCAATATTCTATGGTTGAACTCAATCTCCAGCGGCAGTCCGCTGTTCGGATCATCGATCGTCACCATCACTTTTTGCGGCCCGAATTGCCGCAGCAAAGACTCCAAATCCTGTTGCAAGTCGGGGTACGTCGCGGCGCAGTCGGGCGCTTGCCGGCAGCGCGCAATGACGAGATTCAAGGCGTTCTCGCCATCCTGCGGCGTCTCCACGCCGATGATCTGTTCCGGATACGTCACTCCGTCCAAAATGACCGCGTGCACGCGCGCCGGGTAGCGGCGCATATAGAGCTCAGCGACCCGCGTACCGTATGACGCGCCGTATAGATCGATCTGCTCATATCCTAGAGCCGCGCGCATCTCGTCCAGATCGCGAACCGCGATGCCGGTGGTATAGAAACGAACTCGCTGACCCAGCTTCGCGAGACAATCCGCGGTTGCCTTGCGCAGCGCCGGCATCGGATCCGCGGGCTGTTGCCACTCCTCAGGATATTCGCAGGTCTGGGCACTGGAGTTTCCCGTGCCGCGCTGGTCCAGGAGCACGATGGCGTGATTGCGGTTGATCCGTGCTGAGGCACTGCTCAGGGCCACATACACCTGCATCGCGCTTTGCCCAGGACCGCCTGCCAGCAGGAACATCGGCGCGGCAGTGCTGCGCCGGTTGAGCGCCGGCACCACGGCCACTCTCAGCGCTATCGATCCGCTCTGCGGATGCTCGCGATCTTCCGGCACGCGCAATGTGCCGCAGCGCGCGGCTATGGAGGTCAAATGCAGCGGATGTTCGAGTCGGCATTCCGTCAGAAGCACCGTCGCCTGATTCTCGGCATGGGCCTGGCCCGCCGCGCACACCGCGCTCGCGCACAAGCCAACCCACATGAGCGCCGCCAACCCCTGCCGCATGCCACCTCCGATTTATTGCGATTGTATGGGATTCGCTACCCACGCTTGGGCCATCTTGATAGATTTGCGACCAAGTTGGACTTATCGCCGGGTATGCCATGACCGTGATTCGCGAAGCCGATGTGATTGCCAGCGTTGCCGACGCCCTGCAGTACATCTCTTACTACCACACGCCGGATTTCATCCGCGCCATGGGTCGCGCCTACGCAATCGAGCAGAGCCCGTCGGCGCGCGATGCCATCGCACAGATTCTCACCAATTCGCGCATGTGCGCCGAGGGTCACCGGCCGATTTGTCAGGACACCGGCATCGTGGTGGTGTTCGTCAAGGTGGGCATGGGTGTGTCGTGGGACGCGAAGCTCGATCTTGAGTCCATGATCAACGAAGGCGTGCGGCGAGCTTATTTGAACCCCGACAACAAGCTGCGCCCTTCGATCGTGTCGGATCCGGCATTCAAGCGCGGCAACACCCGAGACAACACGCCGGCGGTAATCCACACAGAATTGGTTCCCGGCGATCAGGTCGAGATCACCGTCGCCGCCAAGGGCGGCGGCTCGGAAAACAAATCCCTGTTTGCGATGTTGAACCCCGCGGATTCCGTCGCCGATTGGGTGCTGGAAATGGTGCCCGAGATGGGCGCGGGCTGGTGTCCGCCGGGAATGCTGGGGGTGGGCATCGGCGGCAGCGCCGAGAAGGCCATGCTGCTCGCCAAGAAAGCGCTCATGGATCCCATCGACATCGGCGATCTGATCGCGCGCGGACCGAAAACGCCCTTGGAGGAGCTGCGGCTGGAAATATACGAGCGCGTCAATGCTCTCGGCATCGGTGCGCAGGGCTTGGGCGGGCTGACCACGGTGCTCGACGTCAAGGTGTTGGATTATCCAACCCACGCCGCATCCTTGCCCGTGGCCGTGATTCCCAATTGCGCCGCCACCCGCCACATCCACTTCACGCTGGATGGCGCAGGGCCCGCGGTCCTGACGCCGCCGGATCTCAATCTGTGGCCCAAGGTTCACTGGTCAGCGGATGCCGGCGCGCGCCGGGTGTCGCTCGATGGCCTGACACAACAAGAAATCGCGACGTGGAAGCCGGGCGAGCGATTGCTGCTCTCCGGCAAGCTGCTGACGGGCCGCGACGCTGCACACAAGCGCATCTGCGCATTGCTCGAGGCCGGCAAACCGCTGCCCGACGGCTTGGATTTCACCGGCCGCGTGATCTACTACGTAGGTCCTGTGGATCCCGTGGGCAGCGAAGTCGTGGGGCCGGCGGGTCCAACCACCGCCAATCGCATGGATCGATTTACGGACACCATGCTCGGCAAAGCCGGGTTGCTGGCGATGGTGGGGAAGGCCGAGCGCGGACCTGAAACGGTCGCCTCCATTGCGAAGCACCGTTCCGCCTACTTGATTGCGGTCGGCGGAGCGGCGTTTCTGGTGTCGAATGCCATTCGCGCCAGCCGCATCATTGCCTTCGCGGAACTCGGCATGGAAGCGGTGTACGAGTTCGACGTCAAGGACATGCCGGTCACGGTGGCGGTGAGTTCGGATGGCGAGTCGGTGCACGAAACCGGACCGAAAAAATGGGCGGGGAAATTTGCCGGCATTCCCGTCGCGGTGGAATGATTTAGAGCACCAGGCGCATCAGCAGCCCCGGCCCAAATCGAGTTTCGAAGCTGCCGATCATTTGGAAGCCGCAGGCGAGATAAAACGGTTCCGCGTGACGATTACCGATCACATGCAGGGTGGTCGACCCCCTTGAACGCGCAATCTCGGCGCAATGTTCGACCAACCTCTTTCCGACGCCGCGGCGCTGAATATCCGGCTCGACGAACAGCGCGTCAAGTTCCGTATCGCCGTCTTCGCGCGACAGGATCGCGGAAAAGCCGACGACGGCGCCGTCTTGCTCCAGGACGAACACGCCCCCGGCCATGATCTGCTCAACCGGCAGGTCGATGGCATCCGGATGCCGCAGCAATGCGTCGCGGTCGCCCTCGTTGGCCATCGATGCGCGCAGCTGCAGCGCTTCGAGGGCTTGGCGTTCAGCGAGAGTGGCGGGACGAATCATCCGGCGGACTATAGCACTGCGATTTTGACCGCTTGGTACAGGGATTGCCCGGCAGAATGAGAGGTGTCCAGGTAGGGGAAAAAGGCAGCAGTTACCTCGACACCTCTCATCCTGCCGGACTGGTCACTGGATCAGTAAACATCACAGTGCCGAAAAGTACCGATCGCTGTTGGAGATGCATGACTTCTGCCAGATGATGTTGAGCGGCCCGATGCTCATGGCTCAACATTACTGCGCTAGTATTTGATCGAGCAGCCGTAGGGTTTGGTCACGGGGTGCGGCACGGGATTTCCTTGGACCACCGCCAGCATGGCCTGCTTAAGATACGGCTCAGCGCGCGGAATATCCGCTTCATCCGTGGTCGCGATGCTGTCCATGCCTCCCATGTACTGCAGCTTTCCGGTTTTGTCGATGACGAATAGATGCGGCGTTGTCTTCGCCGCATACAGGCGCGCGACCGCTCCTGACGGGTCCAGCAGCACGGCGGCGGGGACCGCTTTGCGCGACTGCGTCAGGGCATCCGCGGCGGGTCCATTCACGTAGCCTTGCTTGCCGGGAGCGGAAGAAATCACCGTCAGCCACACCACGCCGATCTGTTGAGCGAGGCCCTGCACGCCTTGCATGTTGCCGCTGTTGTAATGCTTGCGCGTGTAAGGACACTCGGCGTTGGTCCATTCCAGAACTACGGTCTTGCCCTGATACTCATGCAGGTGCACCGGGTTACCCTGGCTGTCCATGGCGGTGAAGTCCGGAGCGGGCTGGCCGATCTGCGGCGCCGCGCCGGCCGCCGAGTCGAAGATGCCGATCATGCCCACCACGAGCGCGACGATGACGGCGACCGCGGTGATGCCCGCCCCGCCGCCGTCGCGGCCGGCTTTTGCCCGCAGCCCCGCACCGGCGGCGGCAGCGGCGGCGGGAAGGTTCGAACTACCCGGTTTCATGAAGCGTTAGTTACCAAAGGCGCTCAAATGGTTCCCTGGTGCTTTTTCGGGCACAGGATTACAGTACGCGCCCGGTTTAAAAATCGAGTAGATTCAGCGTCATGCGTTTTGCGAAGGAATACGACGTCATCGTGATCGGCGGCGGCCATGCCGGCACCGAAGCGGCGCTCGCGGCCGCCCGCTTGGGGCAAAGCACGCTGTTGCTGACCCACAGCATCGAGACCTTGGGGCAAATGAGCTGCAACCCCGCGATCGGCGGTATCGGCAAAGGTCACTTGGTCAAAGAAATCGACGCGCTCGGCGGCGCCATGGCGCGCGCGACGGATGAGGCCGGTATCCAGTTCCGGACCTTGAACTTAAGCAAGGGACCGGCCGTGAGAGCCACCCGCGCACAGGCGGATCGACAGCTATACCGGCGTGCGATTCGCCGAATTCTCGAGTCCCAGCCCCATTTGTCGCTGTTTCAACAAGAAGCGGCCGATATCTTGCTGCAAGGCGAACGCGTCGTGGGTGTTGTCACCTCAAGCGGCGTCGAATTCCGCGCGCCGGCCGTGGTGCTCACCGTCGGTACGTTCTTGGGCGGCAAAATTCACGTAGGCCTTGAGAGCCACGCGGGCGGCCGCGCCGGCGATCCTCCATCCCTGAAGCTGGCATCGCGGTTGCGCGAACTGAATTTGCGCGTCGGGCGGTTGAAGACCGGCACGCCGCCGCGCATTGACGGGCGCAGCATCGACTTCTCCGTGCTGCGCGAGCAGCACAGCGATGATCCGCGGCCGGTTTTCTCCTACCTCGGCACGCGCGCTGCGCATCCGCGCCAGCTCCCCTGCCATATCACGGCAACCAACGAACGCACTCACGACATCATTCGCGCCGCCACCGCGCGCTCGCCGCTGTTCAGCGGTGTGATCGAGGGTGTCGGCCCGCGCTACTGCCCGTCCGTCGAGGACAAGGTCGTGCGATTCGCCGACAAGCATTCGCATCAGATCTTCGTTGAACCCGAAGGCCTGGATACGCACGAGATTTACCCCAATGGCATCTCGACCAGCCTGCCGTTCGATGTGCAGTACGAGTTCGTGCGCACCATCGCAGGATTCGAGCACGCGCACATCACGCGTCCGGGCTACGCCATCGAGTATGATTTCTTTGATCCGCGCGATCTGAAGTACAGCCTCGAAAGCAAATTTCTATCCGGCCTGTATTTTGCGGGCCAGATCAACGGCACCACCGGCTATGAGGAAGCGGCCGCGCAAGGGCTGCTCGCGGGCTTGAACGCGGCGCTTCAAGTTCAAGAGCGCGGGTCCTGGTGCCCGAAACGCAGCGAAGCGTACCTTGGCGTACTGGTCGATGACTTGATCACCCGCGGCGCCACCGAGCCTTACCGGATGTTCACCAGCCGTGCCGAATACCGCTTGTCCTTGCGCGAGGACAATGCGGATCTGCGCCTGACGCCACAGGGACGGGAGCTTGGGTTGGTCGACGATTCGCGTTGGGAATTCTTTCAGCGCAAGCGCGCCATCGTCGGCCATGAGATCGATCGGCTGGAGCGCGCCGTTGTGCACCCGCTTCAAGTTGACGCGGCGTTGCTCGGCAAACTGGGCGCGCCGCTGTCGCGAGAGGCGCATGCCTTTGACCTGTTGCGTCGGCCGGAGATTGCTTACGACGATTTGCAAGGCGTCGTACCGGCGCCGGCGGCCGATTGGCACGAAGATGAGCGCTTGAGCGAGCAGGTGAAACTGCAGGTCGAAGTGCAGGCGAAATATTCGGGCTATTTGCAGCGCCAGAGCGATGAGATCGAGCGCCAGCATCGCTACGAGGAATTGCGCTTGCCGGCCGATATCGACTATTCACAAGTCGGCGGACTGTCGAACGAGGCGCGCGAGCGGCTCGGCGATGTGCGGCCTGAAACCTTGGGACAAGCTGCGCGAATCCCGGGACTCACGCCGGCTGCGGTTTCGCTGCTGCTGGTGCATCTGAAGAAGCGCGATCGCGCTGCGTAGCGGCGCGCGACCATGGGGCAGTGATGCAGAACTTTCTTTACGATTTTATCGTGCCGGGACTCGACGGCAGTGCCAATATCTTGGAGGGCTTTCGGGGCAAGGCGGCATTGGTGGTGAATGTGGCCAGCAAATGCGGCTACACGCCGCAATACGCGGGCCTCGAGGATCTTCATCAGGAATTGAAATCGAAGAATTTCTCGGTGATAGGGTTTCCGTGCAACCAATTCGGCGCACAGGAACCCGGCACCCCGTCGGAAATTCAAACGTTCTGTTCGGTCAATTTCGGCGTGACCTTTCCCCTGTCGGCGAAGATCGAGGTCAACGGCGAGCACCGCCATCCGCTCTACGCGTGGCTGACGGCGCCGGAAAACGGCTTTCCCGGCGACATCGAGTGGAATTTTGAAAAATTTCTCATCGATCGCGACGGCCGGGTGAATTGCCGATACCCGGCCGGAACCAAGCCAACAGATGCCACCCTGCTGCAGGATTTGGCGAACGTTCTATAGTGCACGCCCGGCGAATTCCGATGTCAGCCGCTATCAGTGGCAATTTGCCCGCCCACTCTTTAACATCAGCGCACTTAATTTAACCCTAAGAAGGCTCGGAGAATTAGATGCTTTCTCGATTGACTCCCGTAGTGTGGATCGCAGGCGCGGCGCTTTTTTTGAGTTTGTCACTTGGCGCGCATGCAGCCGGCGATCCGGCCCAGGGCGAGAAAAAGTTCTATACCTGTTATGGGTGCCACGGGGTCGCCAATTACAAGAACGCCTATCCGGATTACAGCGTGCCGAAACTGCGCCATCAGAACGGCGCCTACCTGATTGCGGCACTGCAGGAATATCGTGACGGGACACGGCCCCATGCCACCATGCATGCGCAGGCGGCCTCGCTGTCGGATCAGGATATCGAAGACATTGCTGCCTACTTGCAAGGCGCGCAAGCGGTGAAACCCGGCGCGCCCGGCGCTTCGCCCAAGGCGCCGAAGCAAGTGGCGGCTTGCATCGCTTGTCATGGTGAGGGCGGTCTCGGCGTCGAAGAGCCGCTTACACCCAAGCCGCCGGTACTGGCAGGACAGCATGTGGATTACCTCGAACAAGCGCTCACCGCGTACCGCAACGGCCGGCGCAAGAACGTCGTCATGGACAGCATGGCGCAACTGCTCACCAGCGATGAAGATGTCAGGATTGCCGCCGCCTACTTTGCGGAGCATCCCTCGCCGCTGAGCACCGCCACCACCGGTAGCAAATAACCGTCGGACTGAAGTTCTACTGGCGCAACATCGTCAAGAACTGCGCAAACGTCGCGTAATAAGCGTCGCGGTTCTGTTTCTTTCGATACCCGTGGCCTTCGTCGGCGGCCAGCAGGTACCACACCTCGCGGCCCTTGGCGCGCAACTTGTTGACGATCTGTTCCGCTTCCGAGAGCGGCACCCGCGGATCGTTTTTGCCGTGAACCACCAGCAGCGGAACGGTGATCCGGTCCGCATTGGTGAGCGGCGAGATGCGCCTCAAGAAGCTGCGCATCTCCAGATCGCGTTCATCGCCGTATTCGGCGCGGCGCTGGTTCTGCCGGTAGGGTGCGGTATTGGTCAGAAAACTCACGAAGTCGCCGATACCGGCAACATCCACGCCGCCGCGCAGCCGGTCGCTGTAATTGACCAGCGTTGCCAAAGTCAAATAACCGCCATACGAACCGCCCGCAACCACCACGTGCTTGGCATCGAAGGCGCCCTGCTGTCTGATCCAGACCAGCATCGCACCGACATCTTTCACCGCGTCTTCGCGCAGCATGCCGTTATCGAGCGCCATGTAACTCTTGCCGTATCCGGACGAGCCGCGCACGTTGGGCGCGATGACCGCGAAGCCCAGCTCATTGACCACGTATTGAATCCAGGGATCGAAGCCGGGACGGAACTGCGACTCGGGTCCGCCGTGCAGTGAAATGAGCACCGGATGCGGCCCGGTGGTTGTCGGCTCGTAGATGAACATTGGAATCGCGCGAGCATTGCCGTCCGTACGGTCGAATGTCGGAAATTGCCTGAGGCGCGGCACGACAAATTTGCCGAGGTCAACCGGACCCGCTTCGCTGACCGTCCAGGGCTCCAGCCGATTCTCCGCGATATCCAAAACGAATGCGTCCCTCGGCTGATTCGCCGCCGCGAAGCCGAAGGCAAGGCGCTTGCCTTCCGGATCGAAGCTCAAGGAACCGATGATCCCCGGCGTGCGCAGCTTTGGCGGCGTGAGGTCCTGGTGCGTGCGCAAATCCAGCAGGTTGAGTTTGCCGGCCCCCGCTTCATTGCTGACGTAGGCCAGATAGTGCCCGTCGCGCGAAATCGCCAACTCCTCGATGTCCCAGGGAATGTGCCCTGAAATGATGGTCTTCTCATTGGTGAAGAGATTGATGTAGCGTAAGCGAGCAAATTCCCCGTCACTATCCGAAATGAAGTACAGGCCCTGGCCGTCGCGCGTAAATTTGGCGCCCGCTATGCCAACCTTCGCCGCGGAAGGGTCGACCTCGCGTTTAAGTCCGGAATTCAAATCGACGACGTACAGATAGCCTTCGGCGCTCGACACCTCTTTGAGCACCAGCAGCTTGGTATCGTCGGGCGACCAATCGAGCACGGACCAGCTGGCGCCGCTCGAGTCGCCAGTCAATGCGAGACGCGGCAAGGTGCCTGATTCCGGGTCCACGATATCGATGTCATAGGTATGGCCATCCCGAGCGGTGCTGAAGAAGGCCACTTCGTTCCCGCTGTTTGACCACAGCGGAGCGCCGTTCAGGGATTTGCCGTCGGTCAGCAATTTTGCCGCCGGTTCGCCCGCTCGCTGATAGTAGAGCTGGGCATTCTCGTTGCCGCCCACGTCCTTGAGATAGACATAGGCATTGCGCGAAGGGTGAGGCGAAAACGCAGCTTGCGTTACCGGTTCGTTGAGGAAAGTCAGTTGACGCCGGGCGCCGCCGGCCTGGTCAACCAGGTGAAGTTGATCGACATCGCCGAAGCGCGTCGAGATCAGCAATTGGCCCTTGGGCGACCAACCGAGCGGCGTTGCCTGGCGCGCATTGAGGTAACCATTCAATTTTTCGGCGAGCTCCGCGGGGACTTGCGGGATGTTGTCGAAGGTTAAGTTGCCGCGCTCGACGCGCGAGGCTGCCTGGACTTGAGAATTGGCCAGGAGCGGTGCGGCAAGCAGCAGCAGGAAATAAATTCGGTTCATGTACCTATATTCTCATACGGCCGATACGAGGATAATGAGATCGATGGCGGGCTTCGAGCATTTGATTGAATCTTACGACGTCCGCGATCTATTGGACGACATCGCAAGCGCGGACCCGGCCGCATACTTGCATCGCTGCTTTGCCGAGGGCATCTCCGCACCCGCACTGTCTTGGCCTCGAGTTCAACAGTTGGCTGTTTGCGCGATGGTGCTCGATGCCGTCGTCAATGACCGGGACTACGAATTCCTTGAACGCGAGCTGATTGCCGACTGGCGCGTTCACTATGCGAAGGCTTGCTCGAAGATGAAGGACTTAAGTCTGCAGGCCTTGCACCGGGTGCTCGAGCGCGAGCGGCCCAAAGATGCTGACGCCGCGGCCGAGCTTGAAACGCTTGTCAATCGCCTGGCGGGGACTGAATGAGTTGCGCCCTGCATGCTCGCTGGGCCGTGCCGGCCGCTGCCGTATGGATGCTGGCCGCTTGCGCAGCCTCCAAGCATGAGATCGCCCCGACGCCGGCCAAGCCGCCCCCTCTCGATGCCTCCTATGATTGGCATGTTCTTCTGATCGCGCCTTTCGGCAGCGTCCTCAAAGATATTCCGTTGGCATTGCATGAGGTGTTGGTGTTTCGCGACGAGGAGCGCAGCAGTTCGCCTGCCGATGACCCGGAGTGTTACGCCGCCAATGGGGCGGTACCTCGCTTCATGATGCGTTCGCCGTCCTCGTACCTGCTGTGCTTCAATCACGGCAAGCTGTCGCGCATTGAAGCCACGGTACGGCTGCCGCAGAACGAGTCTGCTCAAATTGTCGTGGAGGCTTGCGCACTGTGGACGAAGATTACTCAGCCGCCGGCCGCCGCGGCTTCCGACGGCGCCAAAGCTTCCGACAGCGCCGCAGCGTGCGAAGGCGCGGATGGCGGCGTTGCTTTCTCCGCGCGACTCGAAGATGCGCCGAATGAGGATACACAGCTGACCGTCCAACTCGACGCGTCTGACGCGGCGCCGTAGCATGCGAGACGCGGAACGCGACCTACTCGCCTCGGGCGCGCGAGAACTCGGGATCGACTTGGGCACACGCGCCGAATCGCTGCTGCGGCTGGTGGATGAGCTGGAGCAGGGCAACGCGCTATTTAATTTGACCGCGATCCGCGATCGACCCGGCATGCTGCGAAAACATGTGCTCGACAGTTTGAGTTTGCAACCCTACCTGCTTGGTACGCGCGTGGCCGATGTCGGCACCGGTGCGGGCTTTCCGGGCCTGGTGCTGGCGATAGTCAATCCAGAGCGCCGCTTTACGCTGATCGAGGCGACCGGGAAAAAGGCGCGATTTGTCGAGCAAACCACGCAGCGCTTGGGACTGTCCAATGTGCTCATCGCCAATTCTCGTGCGGAAACCTATAGACCGTTCGAACTTTTCGATACAGTGGTGGCTCGGGCCCTGTCGTCGCTGGCGGATTTCGTGGCCTATGCCGGCCATTTGTGCGCGCCGGGCGGACGGTTGCTGGCGATGAAGGGGAAACGGCCGGATGATGAGATTTCCGCACTGCCGCGATCCTTCCGCGCATTAGCCGTGCATCGCTTGAGTGTGCCGGGCCTGACCGACGAGCGGCATCTGGTGGAGCTGGTACGGAGCCCCAAATCGAGCAACCTATGAAGTGGGCAAAGACGTGAAACGGGTCATTGCGCTGGCCAATCAAAAAGGCGGCGTGGGCAAGACCACGACCGCCGTGAACCTGGCTGCCTCCTTGACGGCGACCAAGCGCCGCGTCCTGCTCATCGACCTGGATCCTCAAGGCAATGCCACCATGGGATGCGGCGTCGACAAGCACGCGCAGTCGCGCACCAGCTGCGATGTCCTATTGGGTGATTGCAGCGCCGTTGAAGCAATGGTGCCGGTCGAATATGGCGGTTTCATGCTGATGCCGGCGAATCAGGATCTCACCACCGCTGAAGTTCGCTTGCTCACCATGACGGTGGGGCGCGAGTTCAAACTGCGCAATGCCATCGCGCCGGTGCGCGAGAATTTCGACGTGATTCTCGTCGACTGTCCCCCGTCGCTGAATATGCTGACCTTGAATGCGCTCGTGGCGGCGGACTCCGTGATGGTTCCGATGCAGTGCGAGTACTACGCGCTCGAAGGCTTGACCTCGTTGATGCAGACCGTCGAGCAAATCAAGGACAGCATCAATCCGGTGCTGGAAATCGAAGGATTGCTGCGCACCATGTTCGACCCGCGCAACAATTTGGCCAACGAGGTCTCCGCACAGCTCAGCGAGCACTTCGGCGACAAGGTGTTTCGCACCGTGATTCCACGGAATGTCAGGCTGGCGGAAGCGCCCAGTTTCGGCAGGCCTGTCTTGTTTCACGACAAGGAGTCGCGGGGTGCGCTCGCCTATCTGGCCCTTGCCGGCGAAATGATTCGCCGCGACGAGCTGCCGGGCGAGCCTCCGCCCGACGAGCCTGTTGCGTCGAACGAGGCCGCTCCGCCGAACGA
>Ga0210387_10002351_pt1 | contig 14443 bp, 11 predicted proteins | sample IncBWC7OmetaG_FD_160108 | JGI IMG/M metagenome (GOLD analysis project Ga0210387, IMG submission 160108) | Forest soil microbial communities from Barre Woods Harvard Forest LTER site, Petersham, Massachusetts, United States - Inc-BW-C-7-O ...
GGATACTAAGACGCTTTCCAAGATTCCGTTTATCGGCGATATCCCCGTTCTAGGTAAGTTCTTTCAGTCCATGAATAAGGTTCGTACCAATACAGAGCTTATGGTTATCGTGACACCGGAGATTGTAAGTCCCATTCCAGCGGGCGCACCTTTGCCCGTGATTAAGTATCCTGACCAGTTCTTACCGCCAATTCCCCGCGCGGCCACAGACACAACTGCCAGTGGCGCCCCACGCGATGCAGTTTCAGCGGAATCGATTCCTGCTTCGCCCACATCGATCCCTGTCGAACAGTTAATACAAAGTATGAAGCCCGAACAGGAATTACAGGGGACTGACACGTCAGGCGGGGGCGGCGGCTACGGCGGCTCGCAAACCGGTACATCTGTGACCCCGCCTCCGGCCCCACAATGAAGTAGCGTGCGTTCTAAGAGGTGCTTTAGTCGAGTTATTTACTCCAAGCTTGTATACGCGGAATATCGGTATTCTGGCCTCTGTAAACGGATAGTCACAGCGCAAATTCGTGCAACGTTTGTAACTAGTTGATTTACAAGATGAATATGTCCTTAGAGATTGGCAACACGCTTGCACTAGATATCCACAATCCAGCCGCAATCTGGAAAATTAACCCGCATAACGGAGAATTGAAATGAAGAATAAGTTCCTTGCATTGTGTGTCAAGATTCAAACCAAGCTTCAGAGCGAAGAAGGCCAGGACCTGATCGAGTATGCCCTCGTAGTTGCTCTGATTGCATTTGCAGCGACCGCAGGCATGAAGACACTCGCGACCAACATCAACCTGGCATTCGCCAATATCGCGAACACCCTCAGCACCTATACTGGCTAATTCTTCCAGATGAAGGCCGGAAGAGTTAAAAGGTACAATCCGCCTCGGTGAGGGAGAGAGAGGAAGGCAATACGCAGCCCCTGGCCTACCTCTCCCTTGCGCAGGTTATGTCCCAACTCCAGATACGAAGAGGAGTAATGGAAATGAAAACAACACTATGGAATATCTATATCAGGATGCAGGACCTTCTTCGCAAGGAAGACGGCCAGGACCTGATCGAGTATGCGCTGATAGTTGCGCTAATCGCCTTCGCAGCTACGGCCGGCATGCAGAGCGTGGCGTCGGGCCTCAATTCTGCTTTTAGCAATATCGCTAATACCCTCAGCACTTATACCGGTTGATTTAACGGGTTCTGAGAGCGCAAGTTGATATTGCCGAGCGTGCGTGCCCTCAAATGTGCTTTTGAGCCAGCCGTAAGGAATATGATTATGGCTCTCTCGGTTGTTGTTCCCCGAGTCGAGTTCCGTTGAACCACATGGAGTGCATCGTCCCCGATGATCGAAGCACGGATAAAACTTCGAATGCTCTGAAAGTAGCTGCACTTGAAGATTTATGGATTAAGCTGACTCGATTCATCAGGACTTTGGACATCAAGTCGCGGCTATTACCGGCCTGGGTAAGGATTTTAGATGAGTGCTGTTACTGCTTTCCCCCCTGTCAACAACTCAGTGAAGACAGCCTCAGCAGCGCGTCTAAAGAGCTATCTCCTCTATGCCCTCTTCGCTTGCCTCTATATTCTGCCATTCATGCACCTCTATATGCAGGGTACAGATGAGGGCATACTCGACAATGGCGCGGTAAGGATTATTCACGGTCAAGTATTTGCGCGTGACTTTTTCGAAGTCATCGGGCCGGGCACGTTTTACTGGCTAGCGGTATTCTTTAGGCTCTTCGGCGTAAGTTTTATGGCCACCCGCATATGCCTGTTTTTAACCTCGTTGGGAACGGCGCTGCTGATGTATTTTTTGTCCCGCCGGATCTGCGCTAGATATCAGATACTTCCTTGCCTAATTTTGGCCGGCACATACTTCAGTGGCCTTTGGCCCGCCATTAGCCACCATGTCGATAGTAATTTCTTTGCGTTGTTGGCGGTCGCGCTCATGGCTTTGTGGCAGGACAAGCGCAGCCCTAGCCTGCTAGTTGCAGCGGGAGCCTCGGCTGGCCTGACTACTGCCTTTCTCCAGCCTAAGGGAATGTTATTGTTTTGTGCCTTTCTGATCTGGCTATGGGTACTTTACCGTCGCGGTAACTCGTCTCTGTCATCGCTAAGTATTGTGACTGGAGGATATCTCAGCGTCGCTGGTCTCGTCCTGGCTTATTTCTGGGGTAAAGGAGCCTTGGGAAGCCTGATTTACGTAAATGTGATATGGCCTGCCCAGCATTATTGGGGGGTGAATTCTGTTCCCTACGCTTATAGTCTTGGGTCAAACTTCTGGAATCATTTTGTCATAGCAAAAAGCGGTTACGGCTGGACAGTGATAATCGGAATAGTCCTAATTATTCCTGTGCTACTTGTTGCCGCACTGCCTGCGCTGCTGCCAGTCCTCGGAGCCCGATACAAGTGGGGCGTCGCGAGTCCGGAGGCTCTGCTCTATTGGTTATGCGGGGGGGCTATGTGGATGGCGGAGCTTCACAGAAAGGATATGACGCATCTCATCTTCGGATCGCCGCTACTGATTATTCTATGTGTTTACTTTCTAGTTCAGTATCGAGAAGCGATCGCCGGCTCTGCACTTCAACTTCTCTCCATAAGCGCGGTTTGTCTCGCAGGCTTCAACCTGCTTGTTACGCTCTTGGCTGCGCACCCAATCCCCACTCGTGTGGGGACTATATATACTTTCAGAGAGCTTCCCGGACTTCAATACTTAGAATCTCACACAAGCCGCGGTGAAGAGATTTTCGCTTACCCGTACTGCCCTAGATATTATTTTCTTTCAGATACCGCCAATCCCACTCCATATTTCATTCTGACCTACAACTACAACACTCCGTCTCAGTTTCAAGAGGTAGTCCAGATCCTGGAACACCGCAAGGTTAGATATGTCGTGTGGGATACCAACTTGAATAAAATCAAGCCCGCAGTCTTTCCAGGTTCTACTCGACTGCCTCCAGGAGGGCTGGTCGTAGAGCCCTATCTTGAATCTCACTACAAGGATGTACAGGTTGTCGACGGTGTTCGCATCATGGAGCGAAGGAGCGAGGTCAGTGTTAACTGATAAGAAGCAACTTCAGAACCTTGCTGAAGTGCGCCATGTCTCGTCCGAGATTACAGATATCTCGCCGCAAGAGGTACGATTTACTTCGTCTCCTTCCGCAATCCAAATACCAGAACAAGAATCGACTGCTCGTCGACGTTGGAACTATCTAATATTTACGCTCTGCGCCAGCCTATATTTGCTGCCGTTCATGCGGGTTATTTCACTGGGGACAGACGAAGGATTACTTGTTTATGGGGCCGTTCGTGTGGCTAATGGCCAAGTATTTGCGCGGGATTTTTCTGAGATCGTGGGACCGGGCACATTTTATTGGTTAGCTATTTTTTTCAAGCTGCTCGGCGTTACGTTTTGGGCAGCCCATGTCTGTCTCTTTCTCACGTCCTTGGTAACTGGACTATTGATGTACTTCCTGTCGCGTCGGGTGTGCAGGAAATACCAGGCACTCTCATGTGTCATCCTGGCCGGGACTTCCTTTGGCATGATGTGGCCGATCATTAGCCATCATGTAGATAGCAATTGTTTTGCGTTGATGGCAGTTGCCTGCATGATTGTGGGGCTGGATAGACGAACAAACCTGCTATTATTTACCGCTGGCGCGCTTGCCGGAGTTACAACGTGCTTTCTTCAGCCTAAAGGAGCATTGCTCTTAGTTGCCCTTGTACTGTGGTTAGGCGCGCAACTGCTGCGTCGATTAGCCTCAATACCGGAGCTGGGCTGGCTAATCGCAGGTTACTGCGGCGTTGCTGCTATCGTGCTGCTCTACTTCTGGAGTCAACACGCTCTCTGGGACCTCTACAGCGCAAATTTTGTGTTCCCATCAAGGCACTATAGCACGTTCAATGTCGTTCCCTACGCAACTGGCATCATCTGGTACTACTGGAATGTCTGGATAGGTCATGGAACAGGGAACACGTGGCTAGTTGGACTGGCCACAGTCTTGATAATCCCTTTTCTATTTGTTGCGGCACTTCCCGCCATCGTGGGCATTCTCGGTTTTCTGAATAGAAACAAACCAGCGAAGCCGGAAATTCTCCTTTACTGGCTGTGTGGGGGAGCGTTGTGGTTATCGGAGATACATCGAAAGGACATCTTTCACCTCGTATTTGGCTCTCCTCTGTTGATCATTTTGTGTATCTACTACATCGAGGAGTATCAGGCCAAGGTCGCGCGATGGACACTGCAGATTCTTTCAGTAAGCGCTTGTTGCCTGGCGGTCTTCAATCTTTTCTTGGTCCTGTATGCACAGCCCATGGCGACGCGAGCAGGTTCAGTAGCTGTACTAAAAAATGATCCTGTTGTCACCGCATTGGAAAGCAGAGTCTCGTTAGGTGAAGAGATTTTTGTATATCCCTACTGCCCCATATATTACTTTCTGTCCGGGACTACAAACCCAACACGTTGGAGCGGTATAGGGTATGGCTACAACAGTGCTTCGGATTTCCAGGAGGTCGTTCGGATCTTAGACCAACGCCGGGTAAGACATGTGGTTTGGGATACCCTATATCAAGAGAAGGTGAAGGTTATGTTTCCGTCGGTGAAACCGCCAGGTCCCGACGAACTGATCATCGAGCCCTACCTCGAGTCTCACTATAGGGTGGTGTGGAAAGATAATGGCGTCCTTATCATGGAGCGGAAAAATGAGGACTAGCCGAACTGGTAAGGTCCTTCCAAATTCGGCTAATGTGTATCCCATACACTGATTTGTTCGATGACCTAGTCATAAATCGTTTTCCGCGAAACATTCTTTTTTGGCGCCAATCAGGCTAGAATAGCGAATCCACAATTGATTCAAAGGCACCTTTACCTGCTGATGTTTCCAAGCCTAACCTGCGTTTGCAAGGGCGCAGCCACTGTCAAAACAGGAGCAGACCAATGGCAACTGCACGATGGATAAAAATACTTGTTATTTGCTGCAGCGCTTTGATAGTGCGCGCTGCAGCAGCAGCGGATATCTCGGGGAACTACATCGCTCAGATTACAACTACTCCTACGGCCGAGCCGCAGTTTGCCCGCGTCTCCATCAAAATTGAGGGTGCGGCGGTCAGCGGTTTGTGGGGTGATTACAGGATTTCTGGCTCGGTGACTGGGGCAAAGCTGAACCTTGCTCTGTCGGACGCGCAAAGCACAGCCGTCGGCACGCTCTCGGGCACCGTAAGCGGCGCATCGCTCTCCGGCGGGGGTCTTCTCGTTCCCGCTCGCGGACGCGCCGGTGCCGGAGGCGGTTTTGGTGGGGGTGGCGGCCGCGGCGGTGCTGCTTCCGCGCCTCAGCCTGTCACTTGGAAGCTCACTCCATATACGCCTCCGGCCACGCCAAAGACCTACGACTTCGAGCCCAAGTCTTTTTACTCCATCTACTCCGCCAACTGGACGCCCGTGCTGCATATTTATCCCGGGGATACCGTTCGGACGCGGACCATTGACAACGCTCGCGACGCCAACGCAGTTCGATATGGCAGCGGGGGCGACCCATCTACTGGCCCGTTTTATATCGAAGGTGCGCTACCCGGAGATACCTTGGTCGTTCACTTGGTCAAAGTGCGCGCGAACCGCAACTCAGCCCGTCAAGGCAGCCGCATCAATGCTCACGCGGTAACTGCGGCCTACCTTGTAGGAGCCAAATACGATCCGGACTTCAACAGCGAGTGGACGCTGGACATCGATAAGCAAGTCGCTGCGCTCACGCATCCCACCGAACGGCTCAAGGGCTTCACTGTGCCCATCAAGACTATGCTGGGCTGCATCTCAGTCGCGCCGGCCGGGGAAGAGCAGTTACGTGGCACCGACCTTGGGCCCTTCGGCGGGAATATGGATTACAACGATAATGTCGAAGGCACGACTCTCTACTTTCCGGTCTCGCACGCCGGTGCACTTTTCGGAATCGGTGATGCGCACGCTGCGATGGGCGATGGCGAACTGACAGGAGCCGCGCTCGAGACCTCCGCGGATGTGGAGTTTACCGTAGACATCATCAAGGGAGAGTCCTATCCTCAGGTTCGCGCCGAGACGAAAGACTACCTTATCTCCTTCGGCGTCACCGGCTCCGTTGAGGAGTCCATTCAGGCCTCCACCACCCAGTTGGTCCAATGGCTCAAGAAGGACTACAAGATGTCCGATAGCGAGGTGGCGTTATTCCTCGGCGCCGTACTAAAGTACGACATCACTGAGCTGGTCGATCCTCACTTCAACGTCGTAGCTAAGGTTCCAAAGACCGCGTTGGCACAACTGAAATGAGCGGCCCTATACCGATCTAGTCCCTTTACGAAAGCCGGGCTGGAATGCACGTGGAAGGCAGGGTACACTTTGGCTATCCTTGGGAATGAACGCTTCAAAGGAGACCATCTCATGAGTATGGGCAAATTAGAAGTGTTGCGAGTCCGCCGCTCGGTTCTTCTCAAACTCGTTTCGACATTTTTCGTCGGAGCGACGGTTGCTGCCACTATGGGCCAATACAGCGGTCCAAAGCTCTGGTGGGAGGCTGGCGACACCGAAAACCTCCCTCTGTCGGAGTCCTTCCCCGACCGCACCGGCGAACTGCTGCTTTATAACTATGAAGGTCCGGTCGCCGCGCGACATAACTCCTTTTTTCAGCCTCTGGGCACCAATGGGCGCGCCTGCGTCACCTGCCACCAGCCATCCAATGCCATGAGCCTCTCGACTGATAGTCTGCAGGAGCGCTGGAAAACGACCGAGGGCAAGGACCCGGTCTTTGCCGCCATCGACGGCTCAAACTGCCCCAGCCTTCCGCAGTCGCAGAAGAGTTCACACTCGCTGCTTCTTCAACGTGGCCTCTTCCGCATCTATCTTCCCTGGCCGACGGTCGATAGTTCAGGCACACCTATAAAGCCCGAGTTCACGATCGAGGTCGTCCGTGATCCCACCGGCTGCAATACTGACCCCGTCTACGGCCTCAATAGCGCTCAGCCGACCATCTCTGTCTACCGGCGCCCCCGCATGGTCGCCAACCTCAAATTTATTCTGGGCACGATGGATGATTTCGACGTAGCGACGGCTAAGCCCAGCGGTTCGATCCACAGTGGAGCGCTCACCGCAGACGGCAGGGAAGCAACCCTTGAGTCGCAGGCCATTAACGCAGTGTTCGCCCATGAGCAGGGCAAACGAAAGCCAGACCCCGACCAGCTTCAGGACATCCTCGACTTCGAGCGTCAGATATTCATCGCTCAGGGATCTGACAGAGTTGGTGGCGATCTCACCGAAGTTGACGGGCCACAGGCTCTCGGAACGTGGAATCTCGCCCGCGCCGAGCTACCGGCTGCCGTGAAATCCCCCTATCAGGCTGTGTTTTTTACCGCCGACGATTGGCGGTCGTCTAACAACACAGACACGAGACCCACTCCTCAGAACGAGTTTCGCGCCTCCGTTGTCCGTGGCAACCGTATATTCTCGTCACGCATGTTCACCATCTCTGAGACTGCCAACCTCACGGATCGTCCGTCCGGTAGACCCATTGAAGGCACCTGTTCCACATGTCACAAAGCTGCCTTGGTCGGCACCGATCCCACCCGTGGCTGGATGGACGTGGGAACCACTATCCAGCCCACAGCCAACTCCGAAGACTCGCCCGATCTGCCGCTCTTCAAGATCACCTGCAGTGCCACCGCGCTTCCGCACCCCCATCGTGGCCGGGTGATCTATACCACCGATCCTGGCCGCGCCCTCACCACCGGCAAGTGCAGCGACGTCGGCTCCGTCGTCATGCAGCAGTTCCGTGGCCTCTCGGCGCGTGCGCCTTACTTCTCGAACGGCTCGGCTAAAGACCTTGGCCAAGTGGTTGACTTCTACGACCGTCGCTTCCAGATTCACCTCAGCGCGCAGGAGAAACAGGACCTCATTAACTTCATGAGTGTCCTGTAAACATTTCAGAAACTGTAGAGAAGTTATTTAGCGAAGATCTGACCCATATCCGCGAACGCCTTGAACTCCAGCGCATTTCCGGCAGGGTCGAGAAAGAACATCGTGGCCTGCTCTCCGACCTCTCCCTTGAACCGAATATAGGGTTCGATTACGAACGAGACGCCTGCCTCGCGTAGCCGTTCCGCCAGTGCATTCCATCGTTCCATCGTCAGCACTACACCGAAGTGCGGTACCGGAACATCGTGCCCATCGACGGGATTGTGATGCGTTTCGTCCATCGCAGCGGCAGGTCTTAAGTGTGCAACGATCTGGTGTCCGAACAGATCGAAATCAATCCACTGCGAGGAACTGCGCCCTTCAGGGCATCCGAGCGTAGTGCCGTAGAACTTGCGTGCAGCGTCCAGGTCGTCTACAGGAAAGGCAATATGAAAAGGGGTCAGCAAAGGAATCTCCTTGCAAACCATAATACTTTGACGTCGCCGTCCTAAGCCCTGAAAACGTCCGGTCAGAAACTTCTACGCCCGGTTATATCCCTTGTAATAGCCGCGCAGATAAGCCTCTTGGAAGTTGTCGTGGTATGGCCGGTACGGCCCCAACTCGGGACTGTACCCCGGAGTTTCCTTGAACTTCCGGTCGCTCCTTGGTCGATAACCCCGGCCGTTGTAGGCGTCGCGTGCGCCATCTTCCGAGCCCGTTCGGAACCCTTCGCGTTGCGCCTGTTCGATCAACGGGGGCACGGCATAGCCGGGAGGCGGGGGTGGTGGCGCTACCGCATAGTTATGCGAAGCACACCCTGTAACCAATAGAGTTGCAAATACGACAGCAGGCAAAACAAATCGTCCAATCCGCATACGAATATCCTCTCCTTCACCGGGGGCAAGCCTAAACGTCAGGCTCGCGCAGGTTCACTCATAGGAACGCGCTTGTCGAGAAAATGTTGTTATGGGGAAATATCGTTTTTTAAAATCGCCAGATGCGATAGCAGCCTACATCTCAGGCTTTCTGGGGAAGCCGCACGACAAACTCCGTGCCGTTGCCATCGGAGCTGAAACGGATCGTGCCCCCGAACTGATCCACAATGCGATGAACTATTCCTAGTCCCAAACCTGTCCCAATACCTACCGGTTTGGTCGTATAAAACGGGTCGAAGATGTGCGGCTGGCTCTCCAGCGGGATGCCACTACCATCGTCGCGAATAGAGATGCACAGATCGGTGCGCGCACTCCCTGGCGACAGCGTCGCATTCTCCATCCAGGTTCGTATCTTGATGTGCCCATGCTGCGGCACTGCGTCGATCGCGTTGTCCAGCAGATTCGTCCATATCTGGTTCAGGCCGGAACACTCCGTATGCAGCAGCGGTAGATCGGCGGCAAGATCTTTCTCCAGCACGATCTCTTTCTCACGCAGCTTATGACCCAGCATTACAGCGGTGGCGTGGATGCTGGCGTTCACATCCAACTCCTGTTTCTGGCTCTTGCCCTCGTACGCATAAGCCTTCACCGCCTTCACCAGATCGGAGACGCGTCCAATGCTCTCCTCGATCGTTCCCACCAGCTGCATGCTCGATACCATCGCCTCAAGCCAACTCAGCGCATCGGAGAAGAGAGGCCCATCGAACTCGCTGCGCGCGCACTCCAACTCAGTCGAATCGATCCCGATTGCAACCAGTGTCGGCGCCAACTTCCAGGCGTTCTCGATATGCGCTGCCTCCATCCACTCCACCAACGCATCCTCGGCGTCGCTTTGTTCCAGTGAGTTCATCATCACCGGACGCTTCACGTTCAATACCTGCTCCTGCAACGCGAATAGACACTGCTTCTGCTCAGTGCTCATCGCGGCCTTGCTGAACTTTGCGGAAAGCTCATGCAGCCGCAGTAGATTCTCTCGAAGTTGTGAAGCCGCGCGGCTCGCCGCTGCACCCGGATTATTCAACTCATGCATCAACCCCGCCGCCAGTGTCCCCAGCGAAGCCATCTTCTCCTGTCGTAACGTACTGCTCTGCAACTTCTGCAGCCGGATGGCCATGTTTCCGAGAATAGCTCTCCGCACTTCAGGACAGGTCGTCATCAGGTTCCAAAACTCTTCTTCATCCAGCCGCAGCAGGTGGCTCGGTTGGCTTACAACCACGTTAGCCATGTTCGGAATGTTCGAGAGCAGCGGAAGCTCACCCAACGCCGTGCCGGCTTCCACCATGGATAAGGTCACATCTTGCCCATCGGGCTGCGTCTGATAGACTCGCAGCTGGCCTTCCAGCAAGATACAAAAATGATGTGCGACCTCACCCTGTCGCGCAATTAATTCTCCTTCGGGGAGATTAAGTTCTACGGCCCCGGACAGGCAGTCAAGCTTCTCCTCAGCCACTGACGAAAAGATATCAACGCGACGCAGTTGTTCCAGCAACTCCGCGCTCATCGTTCCATTCGCCGCATTTTTCACAATCGTCTCGCTCATCGCGTTATTTCACCGCACGCATTCATAGGCTCGCCAAATACTGGTGCACAAACTGAATCGCAATCGAACCCTCTCCAACCGCTGACGCGCACCTCTTTACGGAGTTGTAGCGCACATCGCCAGCTACAAAGATGCCCGGCACGCTCGTCTCCAATAAATACGGCTCTCGCTCCAGTGGCCATTTAACACCGTTCTTCGCCTGCAGGTCTGGCCCCGCAAGTACAAAACCCTTCTTGTCCCGCGCCAGCTCCGGTGGCAGCCAGTCGGTCTTCGGCTCCGCACCGATAAAAATGAACAGGGAACTGGTCTCCCGCGCCTCGTCCCCGCGCGGCGTCTTCAACGTGACACCCTCCAGGTGACCGTCGCCCAGCATCGCCGTCACCTCCGTGCACGTCTCTACCAGGATGTTCGAGGTCTTCGCAATCTGGTCGATCAGGTACTTCGACATGCTCTTCTCCAGCGAATCCCCGCGCACCAGCACGTGAACGTTATCGGCGTAGCGCGCGAAGTGCATCGCCGCCTGCCCCGCGGAGTTCGCTCCTCCGACGATATACACACTCTCGCCTTTGCAGGACATTGCTTCGCTCTGCGCCGCTCCGTAGTAAACCCCCGTGCCGCTGAACTGATCTGCCCCCGGCACGTTCAGCTTGCAATACGATACCCCCGTCGCAAGCACACAGACATTACTCGTCACTTCGCGCCCATCCGACATCGTCACGATGTGATAACGGTTTTCGGTTCGCATGCCCGTGACTCGCTGCGTCAAAAACTCTGCTCCCAATCGGTTCGCCTGCAGGAAAGCCCGTTTCCCTAGCTCCTCGCCGCTCAGCCCATCGGGGAAGCCAAGATAGTTTTCGATCCGGGAGCTCGAGCCGGCCTGTCCTCCCGGTGCAGCGGCCTCAACAATCAGCGTCTTCAATCCTTCGGATGCCCCATACACGCCGGCAGCCAGCCCTGCCGGTCCCGCCCCGACGATAACCACGTCGTAGAACTCCTGCTGCGCCTGGGTCCGCAGACCCACCTTGTTTGCCAGCTCCGTAGTTTCGGGTTGCACCAGGGCAGTTCCATCCCCAAAGAGCACCACCGGCAGCTTCGTGTCGTCAATTCCTTTTTCCTTCAACAGATCCTGAGCTTCCGGATTCTGCTCCGGATTGAGCCATTGGTAGGGAATTCGGTTCCGTGAAAGAAAATCCCTCACCGCATGAGCCATCGCCGACCAACGCACCCCCACTACACGAATCCCTTCAAACGGGGCTTTGTATCCCTGCTTCCAAGCCTCAAGCAGGTCGTCCAGCACCGGATACAGCTTCTCCTCCGGAGGGTCCCAAGGCTTGTTCAGGTAGTAGTGGATCTTGGCAGAGTTGATCGCCTTAATGGCCGCCTCGGTATCCGCATACGCCGTCAGCAGCACTCGCTTTGCGTCCGGGTAGATCGTCAAGCCCTGTTGCAGGAAGTCGACGCCCGTCATCCCTGGCATACGCTGGTCAGAGAGAAACAGCGCTACGATCTCCTTCCGTTCCTTCAATTGGCGGCAGATATCGAGTGCAGCCCCGCCCGAGGCCGCGCGCACGATCCGGTAGTCCTGTCCGTAGTGTCGGCGCAGGTCCTGAACCACCGCCTCCAGAACGCTGGTGTCATCATCGATTGCAAGCAGAATAGGTTTAGCCATGTTTCTTTTCTACCACCAGCAACATACCAGCGTCGGCAGCCTAGTATTCGATTCCGAAACCCCGCCTGAGGGTGCATTAAACAATTGCGCCCGGTTTACAACTTTTGCGTTAAACTGAGCAGGAACCGTTGCTTCGGATTTCCGCCCGACTGGCCTCCGGAATGACCTCCCCGTTACCGGTTCACTCGTTTGTACGAATTACATACACCTCTCCATCCCTCGTCGCTGTCGCCGATGAGGGGACTGCAAGGGTAATACACCCAGCAGGAGACACGACTCATGAATCGACTCATTCTCGCCGATAACCAGGCTATCTTTCGCGCCGGAGCCGCACGCGTCCTTGCTCTCGAAGGCGATATTCGGATTGTGGCCCAGTGCGACGACCTGAACCGCCTCACCTCTGCCGTAGACGCCGCACGTGGCGCCGTCATCCTGGTCTCCTCTACCCTCCATCCTGACCTTGCCACCCTCACCACCCAGGCTCACGCGCTGGATAGCCGCGTTATCCTCATCGCCGAGAACGCCGAGCAGATCTCCGACTCAATCGCCACGCTGCTCGACGGTATAATCTGCCGCAACATCGCCGGGCCCGACCTCGTCGATTGCATTCACCGCGTCGGGCGGGGCCAGCGCTTCCTCCAACGCACCAACGTAACTACCATGCAGGCCGTCGACTCCGTAGGCACCCGTGTCCGCGACCGCCTCACCCCCAAAGAGATGCAGATCGTCGCACTCATCGTTCAGGGCTGCAAGAACAAAGACATCGCCAACCAGCTCGGCACCAAGGAGCAGGTCATCAAGAACTACCTCCGCAGCATCTACGACAAATCTGGCGTCTCCGACCGCCTCGAACTCGCCCTCTTCACCATCCACCACCGTGTGCTGGCAGAGGCCGCAGCCAGGGCCGGCAACCTCCTCCAGATGAAGTCGTCCGCCTGACCCGTTGCGCTCCGGCTAAAGCCCCAGCCCCTCTTCCTGACGCTCAGCCACCGGCCCCGCGAATCCTATCTTCTCAGCAACCGACTTGGCCTGAGTAAACAGCAACAGATAGTCCGGCCCGCCCGCCTTCGAATCCGTCCCGCTCATATTGAATCCGCCGAACGGGTGCGCTCCCACCATGGCGCCCGTACACTTACGGTTCAGATACAGATTGCCCACGTTGAACTCCTCGCGCGCCCGTTCCAACTTCTCCCGCGAACCCGAATAGATCGCACCGGTAAGCCCGTACTCAGTGTTATTCGCGATAGTCAGCGCGTCATCCAATCCGTTCGACTTGATCACCGCCAGTACCGGTCCGAAGATCTCCTCCTGCGCGATCCTCGCCGTCGGCGAAACATCCGCAATCACGGTAGGCGCGACGTAGTACCCACCCGTCTCCGACTCAACAGCATCGCCGCCCGCCAGTACACGTCCTTCGCCCTTCCCAATCGCAATGTAGTCCAGAACTCGCCGATAAGCTCTCTCGTTGATCACAGGTCCCGCAGCAAAGTTCTCCACCGGATCGCCGACCTTGATCCTTGCCACTCGCTCCACCAGCCGATCACAAAAAGTGTCATAGACGCTCGCATCCACAATCGCCCTCGAGCACGCCGAGCACTTCTGTCCATTGAATCCAAAGGCGCTGGCCGCCACGCCCTCAACCGCTGCATCGAGATCGCAATCACTCTCCACGATGATCGAATCCTTGCCACCCATCTCAAGTACTGTCCGCTTAATGAAGAGTTGTCCCGGCTGCGTCTTTGCCGCTTGCTCGTGAATCTCCAGCCCCACGGCCTTCGATCCCGTAAACGCCACGAACCGCGTCTGAGGATGTGCTACGACCGCCGCGCCAAACTCCGGTCCCTCGCCCGGACAAAAATTCACCACTCCATCCGGCAGCCCAGCCTCTTCCATCAGGCTGAAGAACCGCGCCGCGATCGTCGAAGCGTCCACCGAAGGCTTCAGGATCACCGTATTGCCACACACAATCGCTGCCGCCGTCATCCCCGCCATAATCGCAAACGGAAAATTCCACGGTGGAATCACAGCCCCAACCCCAAGCGGTATGTAACGCAGGTGATTACGTTCTCCCGGAAACTGAATCGGTGTGGCAGCCTGCTCCAACCGCAGCGCCTCGCGTCCGTAGAACTCCAGGAAATCGATGGTCTCGCCGACGTCTGCATCTGCCTCCGCCCAGTTCTTGCCCACCTCATACGTCAGCCACGCGCAGAACTCGAACTTCCGCTCTCGAATCATCTCCGCAGCTCTAAATAGCAACTCGGCCCGTTCCTGCATGGGGACCCTGCTCCAGCTTGCAAATGCCGTTTGCGCCGCCTCCATCGCCAACGCCGCATGTCCAGCTCCCGCGCGCTGATGCACCCCAACCACCTGTGCAGGACGTGCCGGATTTG
>Ga0210387_10002352_pt1 | contig 14442 bp, 6 predicted proteins | sample IncBWC7OmetaG_FD_160108 | JGI IMG/M metagenome (GOLD analysis project Ga0210387, IMG submission 160108) | Forest soil microbial communities from Barre Woods Harvard Forest LTER site, Petersham, Massachusetts, United States - Inc-BW-C-7-O ...
ACGGCGACCTCACCTCCTTCTCCCCGGACGGCACGAAGATCGCCTACCTGGAAACCTCGCAGGAATTTCGCACCTGGAAGCGCTACCGCGGCGGATGGAGCCTCCCCATCGCTATCTACGACCTGAAGAAGAACAGCTACGAAGAGCTTCCGAAAACCGCAGGCATGGACATGTTCCCCATGTGGCACGGCAACTCGATCTATTTCATCAGCGACCGCGACGGCATCATGAACCTCTACAGCTACGACCTCGCCTCCAAGCAAACCAAAAAGCTCACCGATTATCAGGAGTTCGACATCAAGTGGCCCAGCCTCGGCCCGGACGCTATCGTCTACGAAAACGGCGGCCTGCTCTACGAATTCAATCTGACCAGCGGGAAAACGCGCAATCTTCCCATCGTGGTCCACGCCGAGGATATCGAAGCCCGCCCGGATTTCAAGAGTGTAGGCCAAGCCATCAGTACCGGTGCGATCTCCCCCTCAGGCGCCCGCGCGGTCGTGGAAGCTCGCGGCAATATCTTCACAGTCCCCGCCGAACATGGCAGCGTCCGCACGCTGACGACGGAACATTCAAGCATCCACGAGTTGAATCCCACGTGGTCGCCTGACGGCAAGTCCATTGCCTATCTCTCCGACAAAACGGGCGAATACGAAATCTACACGCGCCCGCAAATGGGCGGCGACGAAACGCGCATCACTACAGACGGAAAAATCTATCGCTTCGGCCCCACGTGGTCCCCCGACAGCAAAAAACTCGCCTACTGGGACAAGGCGAATCAGCTCTGGTACGTGAGTCTCGAAGACAAAAAGCCCGTCCTCGTTGACACCTCCGAATACGGCCTCCTCGCGGACGCCTCCTGGTCTCCCGACAGCCTCTGGCTTACGTATTCCAAGCCCCATCGCCGCGGCGCCAATGACGTTTTCCTCTACTCGCTAACTTCCAAGAAAACCACGGAAGTCTCGACGGGCTTCTACAACGACAACAATCCCAGCTTCGACGACAACGGCAAGTTCCTCTATTTCATCTCAACGCGCTATTTCTATCCGAGCATCGGCCAGCTCGACCAGCGCTTCAACTATTACTCGACGGACGGCGTATTCGCCGTCACGCTTAAGGCGGACGAGCCCTCCCCTTTCAAACCCGAAAGCGACGAGGAAAAATCCGCCGACGAAAACAAGGACAAGAAGAAAGACGACAAGAAAACGGACGCGGCGAAATCAGGCGATCAAAAACCCGACGAACAGAAAGAAGAAAAGAAAGCCGAAGCCGTCAAGCCCATCCAAATCGATCTCGATGGCATCGCCAATCGCGTCGTTCCCGTTCCCATCAGCGCCGGCATTCTGAGTAACCTCGCGGCCCGCAAAGACAAATTCTTCTACGTCACCACGCCGCAAGAAGCCCGCCAATTCGGCACGCCGGATCAAGGTCCAAAAAATGTCCTCCACGTCTATGACGTCACCAAGCGCGAGGACAAGGTCCTCCTCGAGGGCATCGACGGCTACGACCTCAATAAAGACGGCACAAAGGTTCTTTACAAGGCTGGCCCCGTCCTCGGCATCACCGACGCCGTCCCCGGCAAAGCCAAAGTCGGCGCCGGCAAACTGGATCTCAGTGGAGTGCAAGTCCAAATCGATCCCCGTGCAGAATGGCGTCAGATTTACCACGAAGCCTGGCGCATCGAACGCGATTTCTACTGGGACCCCAACATGACCGGCCACGACTGGAACAAGATCGGAGCGCGTTACGAAGCGCTGCTTCCTTGGGTGGCCCATCGCAGCGATCTGAACTATTTAATCGGCGAGCTCATCGCCGAGCTCAGCACCTCGCACACCTACGTCGGCGGCGGCGATCAACCGAAGAAACCCCGCGTTACCGTCGGCATGCTGGGCGCCGATTTCGAGCCAGACGGCGGCTTCTACCGCATCGCGAAAATCTACCCCGGCGAAAACTGGGACGATGACACACGTTCGCCGTTAACCGAGCCCGGCCTAAAAGTAAAAACCGGCGATTATTTGATTTCCGTAAACGGCCAGGAAGCCCGCGCAACGCAGGATGTCTATGCCTACCTTCAGGACCTGGCCGGAAAGCTCGTCACGCTGAAAATCAACAGTAAGCCCAGCGCCGATGGCGCATGGGAAATCACGGTGAAACCCATCGGCAGCGAAACCTCGCTGCGTTACCTCGATTGGGTTGACTCCAACCGGCGCAAAGTCGCCGAGGCCACCGGCGGCCGCGTGGGCTACATGCACGTCCCGGACACCAGCATTCCCGGCATCATTGCCTTCGACAAGGAGCTCACCGGACAGCTCGACAAAGACGGCATGATCGTCGACGAGCGCTTCAATGCAGGCGGCCAAATCCCCGATTTCTACACGGAAAAACTCAAGCGCGCGCTTCTCGCCGTTATCTCGGTTCGCGATGGCAAAGACCTTCCCTATCCTCCCGTCGCCATCTACGGGCCCAAGGTCATGCTCGTTAACGAACTCTCCGGCTCCGGCGGCGATTTGTTCCCGTGGCTCTTCCGCTTCGAAAAAATTGGTCCAATCGTCGGCACGCGAACCTGGGGCGGCCTTGTCGGCATCAATCGCGGCGCGCCGTTGCGTGACGGCGGTTTCGTCACCGCTCCCTCGGCCGGGTTCTATTCCTGGGCTGACGGCGGCGGATGGGTCGTCGAGAATCACGGCGTCGATCCTGACTTTGTCGTGCCTCAGCGGCCCGATCTAGTCGTGGAAGGACACGACCCGCAACTCGAAAAAGCCATCGAACTGGCCAAGGAAGCATTGAAAGACTACAAAGGTCTTCCTCCCCGGCCGAAATTTCCCGGTGCAAACTAATTGGCGGCGCAAATTCTGGTCTGATTCATTCATACGAAGTGCAATCGAAAGCGGCCGGCGATAAGCCGGCCGCTTTTGTTTTCTGGTTTGGAGCAAATTCAACCGCTAGCCGAGTGGCCCGGTCCGCGTCGCTGGCGAAGGAATAATCTCCTGGCAGATGGGGCGAAGCGCGGCGGTGCTTGCCTGCATGCTCATGATCTTTCCTCCTTTCCAGTGGCGCGTCCCGAGCCACCCACAGGGGTATTGGCTAGCGGAACTGGTGGCACAGACTTCAGTCTGTGCAATCTCATGGTGCAATCCATCTGCAGCTTCTTCCAAGTTCTTAGCTACGGACGCTTCCCCGGCCGCTTCTGTGCACTGACTGTGGGACCCGGCGCTGAACCATCCGAATCCGCTGAATCATCCGAAGAAGCATTGTTGTTCCCGCTGGTCACTCCCGAAAACGCGGAAAGCATCACGTCATTTGCAAAAAAGTTTTTCCCGTCCATCGGCACCATCATGATTTGCAATTTGTCGGACAGCCTCTCCGCAATAATCTTTTGAATCAGCATCGGATTCTGCTTCAACACGCTGGCTTCGAATTTCATGCGCTCGGCATCGGCGGCCGCAGTGACGCGAATGCGATTGGCCTCGGCGTCGGATAGATTTCTCTGCCGTTCGACTTCCGCCTTGCTGTCGATGATCTTCGCCTGCGCCGCGGCTTCCGCGTTTTGCAGCGTCGATTCCTTGCGTGCCTCCGCCTCCAGCTTCGTTTGCTCGATCTGCTTTTGCTTTAGCGGCAACGTGTACTGCATCGCGTCCGCTTCCGCCTTGGCTTGCAGCACACGCACTGCCGCCTGTCCTTCGGCTTGTTTCACATCACGCGCCTTCTGTGCCTCTGCCTCAAGTTCCGCGATGCGCACTTCTTTCAGCTTGATCTCCTGTTCGGTTCCCAACCGCTCGTTCTCCTGCTCTTTCAAAAGCAAGCCCTCAAGCCCCTTGGCGTACTCCGCTGGAAGCTGCAAATCGCGCAGCAGCACCTCGCGCACCAAAATTCCGTCGCTCTCCAGCCGCGTCGTAATCGCCGCCGCAGCCTTCGAGCGCAACTCCTCGCGCTTGGTCGCAAAAATTTCCTGCGTGATGTAATTCGGCGCAAGTTGCCGGTAGGTCGTCGAAACCACCGGCGCAACCACTTCCTCTCCTACCGGCTGCGGCAAATTCGCGTGAATCGTATCCAGACGCCGCGGGTCCAGCCGGTATCTCACCGAAACCGCCAAGCCGATGTTCAATCCCTCGCGCGCCTGCACGACCAACACTTCGTTCTCTGATTTTGCCGTCGCGCTCGTCGCCGTCGAGTACACCTGCTCCCGCGTGTCATAGAGCGCGACGCTATCGACGAGCGGCGTGACGAAGTGCACTCCCGGATACAGCGTGCCGCGTCGCGCGCCCCAAATCTGGCTGACGCGTACGCCGGCGGTTCCGTCCGGAATCACCACAATGCTCAACGCCAGCAAAATGGGAATCACTGCTGAGATTGAGAGCCGCTGGGCCAATCGCCAGCGGACAGGTCCGAAAGGGCGGTGTGCCGTTGTTCCACTTCCCTCTCCCGATTCGCTCGTTTTACTCCGCCCCAGAAGCCGCCGAAGTTGCTCCGAAATATAAACGTCGTAGACGACCAAAGCCCCGGCGCTGCCAAACAATCCAACCCCGAGGACCATCAACAAATACTTCAAAGCTAGCATTGTGTTCCTCCCTTCCCTCTTACTCCCGGGCGCTGCGGCGGAGCGGTGACCGCCAACTCCGCCGCTCACATTGGGCCGGGAATCCTGCCCGCTCACTCTCAGGCTCAGTCCTCGCTAGTGCTCTCTCGCTAAGAAGGTCCAACCGCCCAAACTCGCCAGACCCCATAGCGGAGGGACTTGTCTACACGGAATGGGGCCCCGCCGGGCCGGCCAATCGCTGGACTCAGCGATGCGACGCGTACGCCCTCGCCAACTGCGCCGTCCCGTTCACGAGGCGCGATGGGGCAGCAACGCGGCGGGCCGTCGCGGGCCGCATCAAGACAAACATCGCACGCAGCAACATCCAGTGGAGCGCCACGGCGGCAGCCGCGGCAAGAATCGTGGTTACGACCAGCGTTGCGAAGTGCAGCATGGCGATCATGGTGTGTCTCTCCAGTTTTGTAACGTCCAGCGACAAAGGGAATGGCACGACGTGCGCCACCCTAAATCCGTTGAAAATAAAGGACTTACATTTTGGGAAGAAAGGCTCTCTTGTGTTGAAGGAACCACGCCGTGGCCAGCAAGACGCACACCTCGCCCGCGCGTTTGGCCGCGAGAGCAAACAGAGCTATTGTAGTAGTGTCAGAAAAAGGACCGTAAACGCGCACCACAGGAACAAGGGAGCGAACCCGCCTCGCCATTTTCTAGCGGCGAACCGGCTCGCTTTCAAAGATCACTCAATATGCCCCAACGCCCCGGAATGCGCATCGGCAAAATCCTCGGGATACCCATCTACCTTCATTCCACGTGGATCATCATTTTTGCGGGCATCACCTACATTCTGAAGGAACAGTTCTTGCAACAGCATTCCGGTTGGCCCCCTGCCCAGCTATGGAGCGTAGCCGTTTTCACCAGCGTACTCTTTTTTGCATCGCTCCTCTTCCATGAACTTGCGCATAGCGTCGTCGCGCAGCACTACAAAATTCGCGTTCTCTCCATCACCCTGTTTATCTTCGGCGGGGTCGCCAGCATCGAGCGCGACCCATCCAAGGCCATCCAGGAATTCAACATAGCCATCGCCGGCCCACTTGCCAGCGGTTTTCTTGCTGGAGTTTTCGTCGGCCTGGCTCTCATCTTTCCATCGAACGAGACGGTCGCAACGCTTTCCGATTGGCTTTGGAAAACAAATGCCATGCTCGCGGTCTTCAATCTTCTCCCCGGATTCCCTCTCGATGGCGGCAGAATCTTCAGAGCCATCGTTTGGGGAGCTACGAAGAATTTCTCCAAAGCCACGCGCGTTGCGGGCGGCAGCGGCCGTCTGATCGCTTATGCAATGATCCTCCTGGGTGGCTTCCTTGTCTTAAAAGGGCTCGCTGTGCCCAGTCTGGTTGTGCCCGGCCTCTGGAGCGTCTTCATCGGCTTTTTCCTCCTGAATGCCGCGCAGGAAAGCGTAGCCCAAGCCGCCATCCGCGAAACTCTCTCCGGCCTGCGCGCCGCCGATGTCATGAGCCACGAAGTTCCGACCGTCGGCCGCGCCATCTCTCTAGAAGACTATGGCGCCGAAGTCCTGCGCACCGGCCGCCGCTGCCACCTGGTCATCACCGACGATCGCCTCGTCGGCATGATGAACGTCCACACCCTCAATTCCGTGCCGCGCGGCGAATGGGCACACAACTCCGTCCAGGCCGTGATGATTCCTCGCGAACGCATCCTTTGGGCCACGCCCGACGAACCTCTGCTCGGCCTGCTTGAGCGCCTGCTCACCGCCGATATCAACCAAATGCCCATCGTTTCCGGTTCCGATAACGGCGCCGCCCAAATCATCGGCATGGTCTCCCGCGATTCCATCCTCCGCGTCATGCAAACCCGCTCCGAGCTCGGGACCCTCTCCGTTGGCGCCGCAAGCAAATAGGCTGTTCCCATTCCACGCCGTGTGATGCGAACGTCCTCGCAATTCTCCGCCTCGGTTTTTCTCGTATCCTCTCAACTCCAAAATCCATCTATCTTAGGTCTGCGATGGGTATACGATGGTTGTGTAACTTACGCTATGTAATCAGGGAGGTCGCGAATGGCTAGAAAGAGCAAACTCACCCGAGTCGCCGCCAGCATCGGTGGCGCCTTTGGCAAAGCGGATCGCAAAGCCCATAAAGTTGTGGAAGCCGGAGCGCTCGCCAAGGAAGAGCTTCTGACGATCTCGAAGCAAGTCGGCGCTCTGAAGCGCCAATTAGAGAAGACCACCAAGCGTCTCAAGCGCGCCCTGAACTAGTATCCAAGCGTTCCTCAGATTTCTAGCCGGGCAAGTGTTCCTCGCTATCCGGCGAGCGCAACCCGGGTCTCGCTGGTGTGTCTCCCCTTTCGATAAAAGGCAGCTCCTTTCCCACTCGTATCCGCAATCCCAAATGCAATATGGCGCCCTGATTGGTTTATAATGCGCCGCCCGTGGTGTAGATAGCTTGAGCACGAATCACCAAACAAAATGGAGGAAGCGCAGCCATGAGATCGGCGACTGGTAGGAAATCTTCGTCGTCAAGGTATCCGCGCTGGATTCGTTGGAGCACGCCGGCGCTGCTCGTTTCTTCTGCGATCTTCGTCGCCAGCCTCGCAGGGCAAACTCCAAGCCACTCGGCAAACGCAGAGCCGCCCGCGGCTTCCTCCGACCCGGCCACGCCCGCGTCCCCAGCGCCCGTCACTACCCCAAACTACGCTCTCGAAGCCCGTTTCCTCCCTGCCGCCGTAAATCAGCTGGTGTTCGACCTCTCCGTCACGCCCCACTGGTTCACGCTCTCCGATAAATTCTGGTACAGCTACCGCACCACCGACGGTACGCGCTACTACATCGTCGACCCCGTCAAAAAATCCAAGTCCCTTCTTTGGGACAACGCCAAAATCGCCGCTTCTCTTTCTTCTCTCACCAATTTTCCCTATGACGCTCAGCATCTCCCCGTCAAACGCCTGAGACTCGTCGACAAAGACACGCACATGCGCTTCGAAGTGGAAATCCGCAAAGACGGCGTCGTCCCCAATGAGCCCGAGAAAAAATCTCAGAACGATGGCAGCCAGCAAGGCAACGAAAGCGAAATCAAACAAGACGAAGACAAGCAGAAAGAAGAAAAGCAAACCGAACAGCAAAGCCAGCGCGCCGCTCGCTCCGTCCAATCCCCCGAGCCTCCCGAAGAACCGCGCATCCTATCGTTCGAATACGATCTCGCCACCGGCAAAATCACCCGCCTCGACAACGTCGAGCCCATGCGCAAAAAACCCATGTGGGCCGCCGTTTCTCCCGACGAAAAAACCGTGGTCTTTGCCCGCGGCCAAAATCTCTACAGAATGGACGCCGACAACTACGCCAAAGCTCTAAAGAAGCCCGGCGACCCAACGGTCGTCGAAACTATCCTCACCCTCGACGGCACGGAAAGATTCGGCTACGCCCGCCGCATTCTCCCCGAACAACAAGACGAGCTAAAAAAAGAAGACAAGGGCGACACCAACAAGGCCGGCATCCGCGCTCCCACCATCACCGTCCACTGGTCCAAAGACTCAAAAAAATTCGCCGTCGTGCGCGACGACAATCGCTTGGTTCCCGACTTCTGGGTCATCCACTCGCTCGCCAATCCCCGCCCCGCGCTGGAAGCCTATCCCTACCCGCTGCCCGGCGAAGACATTATGCCCGGCTCACAACTCGAAGTTTTCGACGTCACCTCTCTGCAACGCGTCGTCGTGAACGCCAAAGACTTCCCCGAGCAGCAGCTCCGCATCGCCGACGCTCCGCAACTCGAACGCGATCGCGAAGAACTCCGCCAGGAACAGGAAGGCATGCAAGAGGGCGGCCAGATGCCCGTCACGCGCGTCAGCCCGCGCTGGCTCTCCGACACCTCGGACAAGCTCTACTTCACCAGCACCAACCGCGATTTTCGCAAAATAGACGTCTGCGTCGCCGACACCGCCACCGGCGCTTCAAAAACGCTCATCGAAGAGCGCTCCAACGTCTGGCTAAGCATGAAACCGCTGCGCCTCACCGGCAACGGCCAGGAACTGGTCTGGTGGTCCGAACGCGACGGCTGGGCGCACTACTACCTCTTCGACTCCGCCGGCAAACTGAAAAACCAAATCACCTCCGGCGAGTTTGTCACAGATCAAATCGTCTCTCTCGACGAAAAGTCCCGCACCCTCTACTTCACCGCCAACGGCCGCGAACGCAACGAAGATCCTTACTACACGCATCTCTATCGCATCAATCTCGACGGCGCCGGTCTCCAACTCCTGAGCCCCGGCAACTTCTCGCACACTTTCAGCTCTCCCGACTCCGGCAGATTTTTCGCCGACACCTATTCCCGCGTCGATACCGCTCCCAAATCCGTCCTGTTTGACGCCCAAGGCGCCCAGCTCCTCGACCTCGAAACCACCGACGTCTCGCAACTCCTCGAAGCCGGTTTCAAATTTCCCGAAGTCTTCAAAGTGAAAGCCGAAGACGGCATCACCGATCTCTACGGCGTAATGAACAAGCCCTTCGACTTCGATCCCTCCCGCAAATATCCGCTGATTGAATTCGTCTATCCCGGCCCGCAAACCGAGGAAGTAAACAAAACTTTCTCTCCTAAGAGTCCCAATGTCCCGTTAGCACAGCTCGGTTTCATCGTCATCGAAGTCGGCGCACGCGGCGGAAGCCCTCAGCGCAACAAATGGTATGACGCCTACGGCTACGGCAATCTCCGAGACTACGGCCTAGCCGACAAAAAAGTTGCCGCCGAACGCCTGGCCGCTATGCATCCGTACATCGATCTCTCCCGCGTAGGCATGTGGGGCCACTCAGGCGGCGGCTTCATGACCGCCGCAGCCCTCCTGCAATATCCAGATTTCTACAAAGCCGGCTGGTCCGAATCCGGCAACCACGACAACAACGTCTACAACCGCGACTGGAGCGAAAAATATCACGGCGTCCGCGAAGAAGCTCAAAAAGACGGCACCGAAAAATTCATCTACGAAATCGACAAAAATTCCGACCTCGCCAAAAATCTCAAAGGGCACCTCATGCTCACCACCGGCGACATGGACAACAACGTCAGCATGGTCAACACCATGCGTGTCGCCAACGCCCTCATCAAAGCCGACAAACGCTTCGAAATCCAAATCTATCCCGGCATGCGCCACTCCTACATGCCCATCGTCAGCTACGTAGACGTGGCCCGCGGCGACTTCTTCGCCCACTGGCTCCTTGGCTCCTCCGACACCCGCGCCGACATCCTCGAACTCCAAAACCAAAAACAAGCCACCCCCAGCAAGAAATTCAAGGAGTAGCAGTCGTCTCGCCGAGCTGTCTTTACAACTCGTTTTTTGAAGCCAGAAATCCGCCAAGGGCTTGGACTTCGGCGGGGCTCCAACCGTACGCCCGCGGGATTCTCTTGCTCAAGGGGCCTGTAGTCTCTCTTCCCGCTCATATTTACCCGATTCAGGGAGTCGGCATAGTCACGAGATCTAGTGCAGCTAATTTATTCTGAATTCAGTATCACCTATGCTTCGCAGTAGACATAGTTATAAATTTATTGTAAATCGACTCCCTTAGAAGATGTAAGCCATAGATAAATAAACACTTAACTGTGTGAATTTTCACGGCATCCAGCATGTGGATTTGGAATTTAGAGTGCTTTAGTTGAGGACACATCGGTTGTTCCACAACCATGAAAAGTCAGTGTTTCTCAGGAATGTCTGTAAACTTCAGGAGGCTTCTGTGAATAAGAGCTTTCGCGGGTATTTGGCTGTCCTCAGTGGAGTGGTACTAGTATTGGGGCTCGCTATGGCTGGTGCGATCGGCGCGCAGATTATTAGCGGGGACTTGGTTGGAACTGTGTTCGACAAGACTGGCGCCGTCGTACCGGACGCCACTGTCGAAGCGCTTAATGTGGAGACTGGCATCAAGTATTCGACCAAAGCAAATGATGCCGGGGAATATCGCATCGGCAACTTGCCCGTAGGAACGTATAACGTTTCCGCGTCGACTCCAAGCTTTGCGACGACAACCGTCAATGGATTCAAAGTCGAACTGAATAAGACAAGCACGCTTCTGATCACGTTAGAGATCAAGGGCGCGATTGCCACCGTCGAAGTTTCGGGGATTCCTCCGACGCTGGATACGACGACCGCGCAGCTGTCGAACACGTTCGAGGGCCGGGAGGTGTCGGATTTGCCCTCGGCAACAGGCGGCAGCGGGGTGCTGAACCTTTCGCTTTTGGGATCCGGAGTGGCCACCAGCGGGGGAGTGGGCGTCGGCACGGGGCCGTCGGTGGGAGGGCAGCGTCCTCGAAACAACGACTTCATGATCGAGGGAGTGGACAACAACAACAAGAGCGTGACCGGGCCGCTCGTGGTTGTTCCCAATGATGCGGTTGCCGAGTTTTCGTTCCTCGAAAACCAGTTTTCGCCAGAGTTTGGCCATTCTTCGGGCGGGCAATTCAACACGGTGGTCAAAAGTGGGACGAATTCCTACCACGGGTTGGCTTACGTCTACAACGAGAACCGCAATTACGATGCGCTCGACACAATACAGCGAATTGAGGGATTCAGTTCTGTACCGCGCTTCGACGCCAATCGCTTCGGTGGGCAATTTGGCGGTCCAATCCTCAAGAATAAACTCTTCTTCTTCGGCAACTATGAATATGATCCAGTTGGACAGGCTGGCGGTGCTGGCCACGTTTGCTCGCCAACTGCGGCTGGATTCGCTACCATCAACGCGACACCAGGCCTTTCTCAAACTAATGTGACCCAATTCGAGAAGTACGTACCTGCAGGCACTCTTACCAATGCGGGGTGCGCGCCAATTCCTTGGACTGGCAATACCACCATTCCCACTGCCGGCTTGGCCGTCGTGTCCCCGAGCTTCAACAATACCAAAATCCTGGTCACCAGCATGGACTATGACATCTCTTCCAAAGACCAGATTCGCGGGCGCTACATTTACAATAGCTTCGAGGGCATCAGTACGGCAGCCAACCTTCCGTTCTTTTTCACCACGATACCTCAAAAATTTCACCTCGTTGCGCTCAACGAGTACCACACTTTCACTCCCACCCTCACCAATGAATTCCGGGTTGGCTTTAACCGCTTTGCCAGCAATACTCCCGCCGGCAATTTCTCCTTCCCCGGGCTAGACAGCTTCCCGAACCTGCAATTCAGGGACCTCAACAACTTGCAGATTGGTCCGAACCCCAATGCGCCGCAAAGCACCGTTCAAAACACCTACCAGGCGGCGGAAGCCATCACCTGGACCAAGAGCGCGCATACGCTGAAATTTGGATTTGAAGGGCGCAAACTCATCGCCCCCGAGACCTTCACGCAGCGCGTTCGCGGCGACTATGAATACACGCAAACGCTCTTCTATTTTGAGGACACGCATCCAGACGCTCTCGCCGAGCGCAGCAATGGCGACCCGGTTTTCTACGGGGACCAAGTGGCACTCTATTGGTTTGCGAATGACAACTGGCGTATCCGTCAGAATCTGACTCTTAACCTGGGCGTGCGCTATGAGTATACAACCACTCCTTTCACCACAAGATCCCAGTCGCTAAACGCTGCAGCCAGCGTTCCAGGGCTCATCACTTTCGGAGCGCCGCAGCCCGCGACCAACAACTGGGCGCCGCGCATTGGTTTGGCTTACTCCCCTGGCACCAGCGGCCGCACTTCCATCCGCGCTGGCGTCGGTGAAGCATTCGATGTCTTGTTCGATAACATCGGTCTGCTCAGTTTGCCTCCCGAGCTGAGTTCGACCATCGACTGTGCCCCGGTAGGAAGTTTCAACTGCGCGGCGCCTTTTCTGGGAAATGGCGGCATTCTTCCTGGTCCGGGGGGAGTACGAACCTTCCCGACGATCGCTGCGCAGCGTAAAGCGACGTCGGCGTTTCTGCCTGATCAGACGTTGAGTCCGAAGTCCATCGACTGGACCCTTGGAGTGCAACATACGTTCGGCAAGGACTACACGGTGGAGGTTCGCTACCTGGGGACGCGCGGCATTCACCTGCCAACGCAGATCCAGTTGAACAAGCAAGCAGTAGTCACGCCGTCATTCTTCTTGCCGACGTACACGAACAATGTTCCGACGCAGGCTGCGTTGGACGCGTCCACCATAAACCTAGGCACCCTCGAGGCGACTAGCCCAATCGTACCGGCTTACGCTGCGGGAGGTTTTAACGCCAGCACCATCACCTCTTATCAGCCTTGGTCCGAGTCAACCTATAACGGCTTGGCCACACAGTTGAATAAGCGATTGAGTAACGGCCTGCTGTTTGTCGGCTCGTACACGTACAGCCATTTGATCGACGATGCCACGGCAGAGGTTTTTAGCACGGTGTTGGCCCCGCGGCGTGCGCAGGACGGTCTGAACCTGCGCAAGGACTTTGCCAATTCCATCCTCGACCATCGGCACCGGTTTACGCTGTCCTTGATCTACGATTTGCCGTACTTCAAGAATGGCAATGCCCTCGTGAAAAACACCCTTGGAAACTGGGAATTTGCTCCCATTTATACGTACCAGTCCGGCCAGTGGGTCACCGCTCAGAGCGCCGACGACGCGAACCTGAACGGCGACTCGGCGGGCGACCGCACTATTTTGAACGCCTCTGGCGTTGCCGGCACCGGCTCCAACGTTGCTCCACTTTGCACCAGCGCCATCCCTTCGATTGATTGCACGCTTGGCAATGTGCTGTGCACCGGAAATCCCGCGACAGATGCCCGCACCTGCCCCGGAGTAAACGTCGAGGGGAATGTCGTCGGCTACAAGGCCGTAAATCCCAATGCCCGCTTCATTCGTGCTTATCTCGGGGCTCTGGCCAATGTGGGCCGCAACACGCTGCAGCTACCGGCAATCAACGACATCGACTTGACTGCCGTGAAGCGCATCACATTGACCGAACGCTTCAGGATCGAACTCCAGGCCCAGGCATTCAATCTGTTCAACCATCCGCAATGGGTCGGTGGACGCTTGAACGACGTCGCACCCATCGGGTATACCGGCTCTCAGGTCAGTGCATTGGAACCGCAAAACGCGGCCTTCAATCAGCCGTCTGCTGTATTTGCAAGCAATTCACGCTCAATGCAACTTGCCTTCAAGTTCTTCTTCTAAACTCAGTCAACCTTTTCGCCCATGAACCTGGGCGAGAAACTTCCTAAGGGCGTCCTGGCAAGCCGGGGCGCCCTTCTTCTTTTCCAGGACCGGGTTTGAACCCTTTCGGTGGGGCCATCCATCGCTGCGGTTTATATTCACAATGCAATAAAAATAATTAACGGTAAATAACCACAGGATCTGAGCCACTTCTAACTGGCGCGAGAGAATCAATTTATATCATCCGTCAAATCTCACTATCAGATTCTCGCGGCTCATCAAATTTATGTTGACAAGATTTGAGCACAGCATTATATAGCCGTCATCTAGGTCGGTCGTTTGCGATAAAACACATAAATCAAGATGTCGCTGTGTCCGCGATCGCTTGAGTTTACACAGGTCATCAAGGTCTAGGTTGCAAGTTGGCTGGCAATCTATGGCAGGGACTTCTAAGTTTCACCTCAAGATCTACATTCCAATGTATTCGTTCCCGTGTGCGTCCGCGTCCCCATCCACGTCCCCATTCGAGTTCCTTCAGGAGGTGTCGCAATGTCAGCTAAGGGATTTGTTTTATCTCTTGCAGTAAGTCTGTCTTTGTTTGCCATGACTCCCACGGTGGCCAAGGGACAAGGGGCCAACGCCGGGAGCGTGGCTGGGCTCGTTACAGACTCTTCGGGCGGCGCTGTCGTCGCGGCCACCATCACACTCGTCGATAAGGCCACGAACACGCCCCGCGCAACTGAATCGAACGAGGCGGGACGCTATTTGTTTGCAAACGTGACTCCCGGCGAATACCAAATCACCGCGAATAAAACTGGTT
>Ga0210387_10002353_pt1 | contig 14441 bp, 13 predicted proteins | sample IncBWC7OmetaG_FD_160108 | JGI IMG/M metagenome (GOLD analysis project Ga0210387, IMG submission 160108) | Forest soil microbial communities from Barre Woods Harvard Forest LTER site, Petersham, Massachusetts, United States - Inc-BW-C-7-O ...
CCGGCCCAACATTCGCATAAGCCGGGTCCGGAAACCCACACGCCCCCGGCGCGGCAAAACAACCGCTCGCCGGGAACGGCTTGGGTGGCACATCGACGACCGGCGGCGCGGTCGCAGGCGGCGTCAGCGTCGGTGCGATGCCGACGGGCGCGGACGTCGATGGCGATGGCGCGAACGGCGCCAGGTAGATAAGCCGTTTTTTAGTGCGGTGCGGGATCGAGCACTTCTTGCGCTTGTTCACATGCACGGGCTTGCGAGGGCTCCCACGACTCGTGGATATCCGTCCGGACTTCGTGTGCGTTCGCTTTGGCTTAACGATCACGCAACGACGGCGCCCTTTGCCGGTCTTCCGGTGAATCTTACCGGGGTGACTCTTGACGCCGGCCGTCTTGCCCTCACCGGCCAGAACCCTCTGCTGGGCTATCGCCACGAGGGCCAGCACTGCAAGCAACACGGCGAAACTCGACAACACCCATGCCCGTCGCATCCTGGAGCAGATAGCCGGCAAGCGCATACAGATACCTCAAGCGGAGGCGACGCTCCGGCGATCGCTCGCCGTGCTCGCTTGCGCAGTCCCAAGCGCGGTGGGAGGAGGCTCTCCAAACGGCGGCTCGCCGCGCCCGAGGAGCGTCGCGATCGCCCAGCGCGCGGCGTGCCGGTGGACCGCCGCTTCGGCGCCGAGCCCGGCCGACGCCGCACGGATGAGGTGGCGTATACCGATCGCGCCGAGGTAGAGCGCTCGATAGGGCTTGGCGAAGTACTTCAGCGCATACTGGCGACGCGCCAGGGCTTCCTGGGCGATCATGCGCGGCTGCATGCCGCCCTTGAGCGCATGGTGGGTGATGGTCATGTCGGGCAGATGCCTGACGCTCCAGCCGGCCTGCTTGATGCGCAGGCACAGGTCGGGCTCCTCGGCGTACAGAAAGAAGCGCTCGTCAAAGCACCCCGCTGCGACGAGCGCCTCGCGGCGAGCCAGCATGAACGAGCCCGAGGTCCAATCGCACTCGAGCTCGCGCGAGTAGCCCTCGACGTCGAGCACACGCTCTCCCGCCCAGGATGGGTGTATCGGCCAGCGCTCGGACACCAATGCCTCCCCAAGCGCACGGGAGATGCTCGGGAATCGCCGCATCGTGAGGATCAACTCGCCGTCCGGCATCAGCTGACGGGCGCCGGCCAGCCCAATCTCAGCGCGCTCGTCGAGCATATCCACGAGCGCGCCGAACGTTCCCCTTATGACTTCGGTGTCTGGATTCAAGAACAGCACGTATCGAGCCGTCGTCCGCTCAATCCCGCGGTTGTTGCCATGACCGAAGCCACCGTTGCAATTACCGACCACCTGAACCTCGGGAAACCGCGCTTCGACCAGCTCCCGCGTACCGTCGCTGGATTCGTTGTCGACGACCACGACTTCGAGGGTGGCCGTGCCGGCGTGAGAGAACACGCTCGACAGGCACGCCTGGAGCCACTGCGCGTCGTTGAACGAGACGATTACGATCGCCATGTCAGCCATGGGGCCACGCTCCCTCGTCGCCGGTAGCGCTCACGCGTCAAGCGCGCGCGCCGCCATACGGGGCGACGCAGCGCCTCGACGGCACGCGCCGTTCTCCCGAGCGCGCCGCCGGTCAGCAGGGCGACCCGCAGACCATGGATACGGGCTTGGCAGCGACCCGTGCGAAGCGCCTCCACGCACGCCTGCGCCGTCAGCGGACCGTCGATCTCGAGCTCCATCGCCAGGGGAAAGGTCTGACCGGCCCGGTGCAGGTCCAGCGCCCCGAACCCGACCAGGTCCCGATCCTCCGCCCATCGCGAGGCGCGCTGGTTCGGCGCCCAGCCATCCCACTTACGGGTCCAGACCTCGATACCGGTGAACAGCTCCAGCCAAGCGGGGTCGATGCGCTGCCAGGCATCGCGCCGGATGGGGTGAGCGAACACGGCCACGCCCTCGTGCTCGGCCACCCTCCTCAACAGCTGCCCGGTGGGAACGCCCTCTCCGAGGAACGGCACCGGACCCCATACGGGAACGTGCACGCGATCCTCGGGGTCGGCGTACTCGATCCCCGGTATCAGGAGGGACCCGTCGGCGCTGATCCGCTCGCAGGCCGCCACATAGTCCTCGAGGCGAGCGGTGTCAAAGCCACGATCGTGCTCACACATGAACACCGCGTCATAGCGCTGACGCCGAAACAGCGCTGACACCTCCGCCAGCGGCAACTTGGCGTCGTAGGACCACTCCGAATGCACGTGGAAAGCGGCTCTGACCTTCCTCATGCGCGACCCTTCTCCCAGGTTTGTCGCGCAAGTGTACGCCATGCATCGCTGAGGAACAGACTGCGCATGCCCGGCTGGAGGTTGTACCAAGCGGTGCGGTTGCCGCGGGCGCAGAGCGCGCGCAGCGTCTCGACGCGACCGGGCCATCGATCGTTCGGCGAGGAAGGGCCTCGCAGGACGAACATCAGGTGAACAAGCTCCCGGCCCAGGTTGCGGCACAGCAGATCTTCGAACGCCGGCTGCTCGGGGAGCACGGCATGCTCGTCGAGCAGGCGGGCCACGGTCCACGCGGGATACTCGAAGCCGAGTCGGCGGGCCAGCGCCAGGCTGCCCCAGGGCCGTCCGTTGAGCTCCATGAACCACCAGTCATCCTCCGTGCGCAGCAGCTCCACCATGAACATGCCCTGCCAGTCGACACCAGCCAGCAGCCGCCTGACGGGATCCACCAGCTCCGGGTCCACGGGGGCCGAGGCACATGCGCTCGAGCCCGACCCGGCCGGGTTCATCATGCGCACGCGGCGGTGAGCACTCAGGTGGTGAACCCCGCCGTGGTCGGCCAGCCCGAACACACCCGCGCCCGTGCCCGACACCCAGCGCTGCACGAGGACAGGGGTCTCGGGACCCCAGGAACGGCGCAGCTCGTCGAGCTCCCCCGACGTGGCCACTGCTCGCGGGCTCAGTCGCCGCAGCCGCCCGTCGCGCACTTCGGCGGCGAGCGCGGGCTTCAACACGATCGGCCGCGCCCAATCCCCGGCCAGCTCCGGCCTCGCCTCCTCCGCGACGAGCTCCTCCCACTCCGGCACGGCGAAGCCGGCGTCGGCCGCGGCTTGCAGCTGCATGCGCTTGTCCAGCGCAACCTCGGCCCGGGCCCCGCGCGCTCCCGCCACGAGCGCATCGGGCGGTATGCCCCGGTCGCACACGAGCACCGCCGGGTCGTCCAGGGGCATGGTCACATCGTGAGCGCCCGCCGCGGCGGCCACCTCGTGCACGCAGGCAGCAAAGTCCTCCTCGGGAGCGCTGACCTCGACAATCTCGACCGCGGACATATGGCGCAGAGCGATCGACCGCCCCCGGCGTGCGAAGCCGGCGACTCGATAGCCGGCGCCGAGCAGGCTCGCGGCCGCTTCCGGGGCGGCGAGCGCATCAGCGAACCCGATCAGCACGTATGGACGAGAACGGCTCACCGCAGGCGCTTCACGAGCCGCTTCCCGCGCAGAACCGGGCCCGGTCGACGATTGGGTCCGGCGGCGGCGAGATCGAGCCAGTACTGCAACGGACGGTCCCGATGCACGGTCGTCCGCGCGGCCAGCCAGGCGCGCGCATCACAGGTGCCGCCGTCGCTGTTGTAGACCCGGCGATACCCGGCGCGCTTCACCGCCCGCAAGACGCGGCGGTCGTAGGAGCCGAACGGACAGGCAGCCTCGGTCACGTCATGGCCCAGCACTTCGGCGAACGTGCGACGCGAGGCCACGAGCTCCTCCTTGAGCTCCTCGGTTGTGAGCGTGCGCCAGTCCCGGTGGTGGCAGCCATGGCTGCCCACCCTCATACCGGCGGCGTCCAGGCGCCCGGCGCCCTCGGCGTCGACGTAGCCCGGGGCGCCGATCCTGCCGGCCAGCAGGAAGAAACGAGCTGACCGCCCCTTGCGCACGAGCAGCGGGAGCGCATGCTCGATGTCCGAGGAATTGCCGTCGTCGAAGGCCAGCCCGACACCCTCAGCGGGCAGTGCCTCGAGGATCGCCTCGAACCACGCCACCGGAACCCACACCTTGCGCTCCCCCTCGGTTGCGCTCACGGGAGGCTCGCCGAGACCGTGAAAGGTCAGAATCATCTGCCGCGACGTGCTCCGCTCCGCTCCGATCGGAGACCGCCCAGCTCCGATCGGCGACGTCTGGGAGCTCATGCATGAGAAACGCGCCTGGCGGCGCGTTTCTCACGACTAGACGGGCGGTGGGACTGGACGGGCCTGCGCCCCGGTCAGCCGCAGCTGACCGCAGCTCCGTTGTCATCCCATACGTTGCCCGTGAAGGTCTGCCCTGCCGCGGGCGGGCAGTAGCCGTATGCGAGATCGCCACCCGGCTGCAAGCCCCCCGGATAGTAGCCCCCGTTCGGGAAGTAGCCGTGCGAGTCCGCGCCCGCGGACTGCCCGAACGGCACCCACCCGGCAGCGCCAGAATCGATACCGCCGCACTCCTCGCCGTCACCAGAGCCCTTCGGGCTGGTCGTGCATCGCGCCCAGTTGTTGTTCTCGATGTCCATCGTGCTCGACCCCACGCTGGTGCTCTTGGCGTTCCAGTAGGCCATGAAGCCGCCGCCAGCGAGCAGGCTGTTCTTGACAATCCAATGGTTGTTGGCGGCGATGCAACACGTGCCACCGTTGTTGTCGCCGAACAGCACCGCCGTCTGGCCCTGCGCGTTCAGCATCGTGTCGTGGATCGCGGTGAAGCTCGAATCGGACAGATAGACGTCCTCGTTGTGCGACGGGGCACCGGACCGCGTGAAGAAGTATCCGGCCTGCATGTAGCTGTTTTCCACCTTCAAGCCTGTCGCCGTCGAGGAGCAGTTGTATGGCGCGTGGACGGACTCCGCCGCGCCCTCGATCACGTCATAGTTGAGGAGGATCCCGGACGTGCAGCTGCCGATGCTCGCCGACACCCCGGTGTCCATGAAGGTGCTTTCGTTGGAGGGCGAGGAGCTCTGGATCGTCGTGTGCTCCACCAGCGCGTTGGTGGCTCCCGATGCGATCGTGATGCCAAACCCTTCCTTTTTGCCGTTCAGCGTGATGCACACGTTGTTGACGGTCACGTTCGCCGCTTTGATGGACAGGTCGCCTGTGATGTTCAGGTTCTGGACGGTCTGCCCGGGGGTCGAGGCGTTCACGCTTCCCGAGGCCGTCAGCGAGGAGCAGGGGCTCGTTGCGCCGACGTTGCCGTAATTGGGGTCCGGATATCCACATGCACCCGGCGTCGCGAAGCAATTGGAGTGGGCGGCGACGTGCGCCGTGACGGTCGCCGTCTGGGCGCTCGTGGCGGAACCGGTCCCTCCGCTGTTGCTCGCGCTGACCACAACACGCAGGGTACTGCCGACGTCGCTCGCACCGAGGTTGTAGGTCTTGGCGCTGCCGCCGCTTATTTTCACACATCCGCTGCCCGTGCCGTCACAGCGCTGCCACTGATAGGCGTATGCGGTCGGGGAGCCAGTCCACGCGCCTTCGCTTGCAGTGAGTGTCTGGCCTTCGGTCGCGGTTCCACCGATGGTGGGAACAGAGTTGTTGGTGGGCGCCGCCGGTGGCGGCGGAGTCGCCACGACGACTGCACTGGCAACCGAGGTCGCAGAACTCGACCCACCGGCGTTCGTCGCCGTAACCACGACACGGATGGTATGACCCACATCACCAGCGTCGAGCGCGTAGCTGGAGGTCGTCCCGTTGCCGGCATTGGCACAGTTTTCACCCGAATTATCGCAATCCTGCCACTGGTAACCATACGTCGTGGGATTACCCGACCATGAGCCGGTGCTCGCACTGAGCGCCTGGCCTTCGGTCGCGTTGCCGCCGATCGCTGGCAATGCGGTGTTCACAGGAGCTGCCGGCGGCGAAACCACGGCTTCCGTCACAACCGCCGTCGCGGCTGAGGAGGCCGAAGCCGAGCCACCCGCGTTGCCGGCACTCACCATCACACGCATCGCATGGCCGACATCGCCGGTCGTAGGCGTGTAATTTGAGGACGTCGCGCCGCTCACGTTCGAGCAGCCTGCACCCGAACCATCGCAGTCCTGCCACTGATAGGCGTAAGACGTCGGACTGCCCGACCACGTCCCCTTGCTCGCGATCAGCGTCTGCCCGACTTCGGGCGTGCCGCTGATGCTCGGCGATGTGATTTCACTCGGCGGGGCGGGCGGGGGCGGCGGTGGCGCCGATTCTTCTTTTGTGACCACGACGTTGCGCTCAGCGGTAGCCGTCTGGCCCGTTGCGTCGGTGACGGTCAGGCGCACGTACTTCGTGGCTGCTTCTGAGAAGGTGAACGACAGCATCTGTCCGCTGCCGAGTGGCCAGAGGGCCGGGATCGGCTGTTCCGTACCGCCGTCATCGGACCATTCATACGTGCATGGGCCGTCCGGGCAGGTGGAGCTGGCGCCGTTGAACGTGACCACCTGTCCGGTGACCGGCGAGGTCGGCGCGTACGTGAAGCTCGCCGTGGGCGGCGGATCGGCGGGGGCAGGCGCCGTCACCATCGCGGTCAACGGCGAGTTGGCCGAACTCGATCCACCCGCGTTGGTCGCGGTCACCGCGACGCGCATCTTTTGGCCGACATCGCTCGCCGCCAGCCTGTAGCTCGAAGCGCCGGCGTTGACGACGTTCGCGCAGCTGCTCCCAGAAGAGTTACAGCGCCTCCACTGATAGGCGTAGGCGGTGGGACTGCCCGTCCAGGCACCCCTGGTGGCAGTGAGCATGTCGCCTTCCGAAGCCGTTCCACTGATCGACGGCATCGTGGTGACGGTGGGTGCCCGCGTGGGGGCAGGAGGTGCCGGTGCGACAGGTTCGGTCGGCGGGCTCGGGATAATAGGAGGAGTCGGTTCCACCGGGGAGACGGGTAGCACCGGTGAGACAGGTCTCACGGGAGGCCTGTGAGGAGCCCGGCGCGACCTGGCAAGATCGACGGCGGCCCCATGCCTGCGATGCGCGTGGCGTTTGGCCTTGGCATGCCGGGCCGAGCGACGGTGGGAGTGACGGGCCGAGCGGAGATGGGAGCGATGGACCGACCGGCCCGCTGCATGGGTGGTTGCAGAACGCTGGCCGCGTGAGCCGAGGGCCGATGGGGCGGTGAGCATGAACAGCAGGACGACCGCCGTGAACAGGCTATGTGTGAATCGCTTGAGCATGAGGTCTCCTGACAGGGGCTAGGACAGACAGGGGCGAATGCCCATGCCTCGACGCTCCGACGCGCATGCTTTACCGTCCAAAAAGCTTCCTGGACACTTGATATGCAGGCGACGGCTAACTACTGACGGCTGCTGCTTTTGATGTCCGCTGCTACGGACGACGCCACGTCCGGCGGGCCGGACGACCTGCCCGTCGTCCCGATGTACGGTTACCCGGATGTCACGCTTCTAATCACGGATCGCAAATGCCACATCCGCCCGGCGCGCCCGCACGTGGTCTGGTTGGTAGCTTTCGCCTGTGCAAGCGTCCGAAAGCGCTCCGCGAGTGGTGCTCGCGGACGACCATCACTTCTTCCGCGAGGGACTGCGCCGCATGCTCACGGTGGACGGCATGACGGTCGTCGGCGAGGCGGCGGATGGCGCCCACGCCGTCGCGCTGGTGCGCGAGCTGGCGCCGGATGTAGTCGTGATCGACCTGAAAATGCCAAACGTCTCAGGGATCGACGCGATTCGCCAGATCGCCGATGCCTCACCCGACACTCAACTCGTCGTGCTCACCGTCTCGACCGACGAGTCCGACGCGATCGCGGCGCTCGCGGCCGGCGCCTGTGGCTATCTGCTGAAGGACACGCGCCCCGACGAGCTCGTCGGCTCCATCCGACTGGCGGTGGACGGTCATGCGGTGCTCTCACGCGAGGTGGTGCAAGCGTTGGTCGCGCATGTGCGTGCCGACAACCACGCGACGGCGCAGGCGACCGGCGAGGAGTACGCGCTCACCGAGCGCGAGCTGGAGGTCATGCGCATGATCGTCGATGGCGCCGACAACGCGACGATCGGGCGGGAGCTGTCGATCAGCAAGCACACGGTCAAGCAGTACGTGACGAACATCTTCGAGAAGCTGGGCGTGCAGAGTCGCGTCCAAGCCGCGGTGCACGCGGTGCGCAACGGACTGGTCTGAACCTCCCGGAGGGTCTTGCGGAGGGAGGGCCGGCTCCGGGAGGCCGCTACGCCGCGGTGGGCGCGATCGCCTGGATCGCCGCGTGGCGGTCGGCGACGCCGAGCTTGGAGACTCCGGCGGAGATGTGGCGGCGCACGGTGACCGGGGAGAGCGACAGGATGTCGCCGATCTCGGCGGTCCGCAGCCCCGAGCGGAGCATCCTGAGAATCTCCGACTCCCTCGCGGTCAGCTCCACCTCGCCGACGCGCACGGGATCCGCAACCGCGGCGGTGTAGTCGCGAAACCGGTGCAGCACGACTCCGACGAGCGCACGGGGAAGCGCCGCCTCGCCCTTGAGGACCCCGCAGAGCGCGGCCGGGAGCCGGTCCGGGCTCGTGTCCTTGGGCAGGTAGCCGACGGCTCCGGCACGCAGCGCCGCCAGCACGTCGTCGGTGCTGTTGGAAACGGTCAGCATCACCACCGACGTGGAGGGCGCCTGCTCCGTCACCTGGCGCGCCGCTTCGATGCCGCCACCGGGCATGGCGACGTCCAGCAGGCAGACGTCGGGACGCTCGCGCAGCACCGCGCCCACGGCCCCGTCGGCGTCGGCGACCTCCGCGACCACGTCGAAGCCCCCGCGCATGAGCGCCATCCGCACACCCAGACGGGTTGCGGGATGGTCGTCGGCGATCACGACGGTCGGGGCGTCCGCGTTCACACGGACGGCGTTCAGGGCGTCGCTCACGGCAGGATCGCCTCCACCGTCGCGCCCAGCTCGGGGGCGCTCATCACGCGCAGCGAGCCGCCGAGCGCCTGAGCGTGCCGGTTCATGCTCTGCAGGCCAAAGCCACCGCCGGCGGCGATCGCATCGAATCCGCGACCATCGTCGCGCACCCGCAGCCGCCACTCGTCGGCTCGCTCGAGGGCGACCTCGATCACGGTGGGAGAGGCGTGCTTCATCGCATTTGTGACGGCCTCGCGGCTGATGTGGACCAGCGCGTCGAGCGTCGGCTGATCGGGCTGGACGTCGGCCGGCACACTGGTGGCGTCGAAGCTCAGCGGTATGTCTCGCGCCGCCGTGCGCGCGCTGGCCTCGACGGACTCGACGACGGGCTTACGATCCTGGGCGACCAGACCGCCCACCAGGTGACGCGCGCCCGCCAGGGCGCGTTCCCCGGCCGCCACGACGGTGCTCGCCTGCGGCGCACGGGCGGGCTCGTCGGCAAGGGCTCGTGCGTTGGCGAGCGCAAACGCGAGATCCTGCATGATGAGATCGTGGACGTCTGCGGCTATCCGCCGACGCTCCCGCTCCAGCGCATCCTCCACGACGCGACTGCGGCGCTCTCCCCTACGCGTGCGGAGACGTTCGAGCGGGGAGAACGTGCGGGCCCGTACGGAACGGTGGATCGCTCCAGTGGCAGATCCCGAGGGCAGCTGTGCCACCGACCTCCCGGCGCTCGTCGACCCAGCGCCCGGCAGAGCGCCATGAACACGGGCCTCCCCCTTGCTCCCGACTGATGTGATCCCTTTCACGTCCCCTTACCTTCCTTGGTGGTCTTCCACGATAACCGGAGCGCAGCGCACTTGCGACGCTCCCTCGTTGCATCCAGGCCAGCTCAGATCCCGTCGACGGCTCGCTCTTCAGAGCAGGCACGTCGACTCGTAGCTCTCGTCGTCCTCGATCGCATAACGCGAAATGATAGACGGATAAACGCCCATTTTGCAAAAGAACTGTTGCTTTTTTCTCGATCGCGTACACAAGACTCGAATTTCGTTCGAGATCCAGGCCGAGCGCCCAGGCTCGGCGCGAGCTCGTCCGCACTCGCCTGCACGAGCGGCGGTATGGGTGGGCCGGCATGCGCAGACAACCAGCTACGCCCGCGCCCCTCCCCCCTACTGGGACCGCGGCGCCGCTCGGTCGATCACGTCCGCCAGCTCCGCGCGGAAGCGATCGCGACCGAAACGCCTGGCGTTTCCACGGACGGCGTCGGCGTCGAACTCGAGACCGTCGAAGCGCTCGATCGCCGCGGCGAGTCCCTTGGAGCTCTGCTCGGCGAACAGCACCCCGGTGCGACCGTCGCGCACCGTCTCTCCCGCCCCGCCCACCTCGTAAGCGATCACCGGGACCCCTGCCGCCTGCGCCTCGACCGGCACGATCCCGAAATCCTCCTCACCGGGGAACAGCAGCGCGCGGGCGCCGCTCAGAAGCCGATCGCGCTCCTCGTCCGAGACCTTCCCGAGGAACTGGATGTCGGCGCCGGCGGGAGCCTCGGCGCGCACCCCTTCGAGGGCCCGCCCGCCGCCGGCCACCTTCAACGCTCGCCCCAGTGCAGCACAGGCCGCGACCGCGAGGTCGACGCGCTTGTAGGGCACGACCCGCCCGAACACGAGGAAGTAGTCCTTAGGCGCATGCGAGAGCCCGAGGAAGTGGTCCACGTCCACGGGCGGATTGACGACCGCGGACGAGCGTCCGTAGTAGCGCTCGATGCGCTCGGCGACATGGCGCGAGTTGGCCACGAACACGTCCGGCGAGGCGGCGCCGATGCGATCCTGCCGGCGCAGGAGGGGCAGCAGCAGCGGCAGCGCCAAGCGCCCGACCGCCCCGATCGACTCTCCCTCCAGGAAGCGCTTCTCCCACGCGTAGCGCATCGGGGTGTGGCAGTAGCAGACGTGCAGCACGCCGGGAGGCGTGATCACGTTCTTCGCGCACGCGTGATTGCTGGAGAGGATCAGGTCATAGCCCGACAGGTCGAACGAGCGGTAGGCGCGGCTCACGAACGGCAAGAGCTTCTGGTAGTGGCGCGCCGCTCCCGGCACACGGTTCAGATAGGAGGTGTGGACCTGACGTTCGGCGATCGGCTCGGGCCAGGGTCCGGGGCCGTAGATCGAGGTGTAGAGCTCCGCCTGGGGAAACATCTCCAGCATCTCCAGCACCACGTGCTCGGAGCCGCCGGGGTTGGTGAGCCACTCGTGGACCACCGCCACCCGGGGGTAGCGTTTGCGCAACCGCTCCAGCACGGTCATGCTCCGAGCGCTCCGCTCGCCGTGGGGGTGCTGGAAGCGATGCGGGTGCGGGTGCGAGCACGCGCGACCGCCGCCAGGAAGTCCTGCCAGGCGGCGGTGTGGGGCGCAATCAGATCGGCCAGGCGCTCGAGGTCCTTCCAGCGGGCCTCGGCCTCCCAACCCCAATGCAGGACGATCGGGATCCACTGCCCCCGCGCCCGCTCGATCGCGCGCGGCAACGCCTTCAGCAACTCGACAGCCCGGCCGTAGTAGGGCGCGTAGGCAGGCATGTACACGGTATCTCCGCGCCACTGAGGCGTACGTTGCAGCCCCATCAGCCCGATCGACTCGGGGCCCCCGCATACGACCGAGAAGCGAGCGGCGAGCCACTCGAACTGGCGCTCGTCGAAGCGGTTGAACGGCGGCACGAACACATCGGGACGGATGTCGTGTTGCTCCAGCTCGGCGAGCGCTTCGTCGATCAGCGCGCCCGTCTGGGCGCGATCGAGGCCGCACAGCTCGGAGTGACGCCTGGGAGAGGCAAAGCGAGTGCGGTGGTCGCGGCCGTGCAACGCAAAGCACACGTCGTCCTTGGCGAGTCGCCTCAGCACCGCGAGCTCGTCATCCTCGAGTGGGCGGGAGGCGCCACCCGCGGGCGTCAGCGGCAAGCGACTGACTCGTGGCAGCACCGCGACGAGATAGTGTGCACCGGCGCCGGACATGATCTCGTGGAAGCGCTCGAAGCGCGCGGCGCCGAAGCGCGCGGGCTCGTCCCATGCCTGGTAGTGAGGAAACTCATCGACTCGAACGAGCACGCGCGGCGTCGCCGTGTCGGTGTCGAGACCGGGTAGACGGTCGGCGAGCAGGCGGTCCGCCAGCGTCTGCTCACTCCAGCGGCGGGCCGCCTTGTAGAGCACCTGCTCGGCCACTCGCGCCGGGCGCGGTGGAACGGCGCGGGCGGCGGTTCTCCGGGCTGAGGGCACAGCGCGAGGGTAGCGGTCGGTCCGCGAGCATCCGACCTTGCAAGGGGATGTGGGAAAATATGCCGCTTGATGGCCATACGCGTGGGGACGGACTTGGTGTCCGTAGAGTCGGTGCGAGGATCTATCCAGGCGCATGAGACGCGCTATCTGGAGCGCGTCTACACCGAGCGCGAGCTGAACGATTGCCGGACCGATGCGGGTGTCGACCCGGAGCGCCTGGCCGCGCGATTCGCGGCCAAGGAGGCGACGCTCAAGGTTTTGCGCCCCGGAGACGAGGCCATCCCGTGGCACTCGATCGAGGTACGTCGGGAACCCTCGGGCTGGGTGGGTCTCGAGCTCACCGGCCCCGCCGCGGCGTTGGCTCAGGACGCGGGTATGTCCGAGCTCGCGCTCAGCATCTCGCACGAGGGGGAGTTCGCCTCCGCCGTGGTGGTCGCCGAATGCTCTTCAGCAAACGGCCACCGAAGCCGATGAGGTGCCCGTGAAGGATGACATCCGCCAGATCGTCAAGGAGCACGGCCGTTTGTCGGTCGACGTGGACGCGCTCACGGCCGATGCAGACCTGTATCAGGCGGGCATGACCTCACACGCGAGCGTCAACGTGATGCTCGCGCTCGAGGATCGCTTCGACGTCGAGTTCCCCGACCGCATGCTCAAGCGGAGCGTGTTCGAGAGCATTGCGTCCATCGAGGCCTCCGTCACCGAGCTGCGCGCGCAGGCCGCGACCCGATGAGCATCCGCGCCCCGATGAGCATCGACTCCGGGCACAGTGGCTGACTTTCGCCCCGGTGCGCCGGATCAGCAGAGCTTCCTCAACGAGCTGCTGGACAGTCGCCTGCTGATCGAGACGGGCGTTCCCGGCGTGTATGGTCGCGGCGGAGATTTCGAGGAGGTGCACCTGCGCGTGGCCCGGATGATCACTCGCGCGGGCGCGCCCGATCGCCCGGAGCGGATCAGCTTCCCGCCGCTCCTTCCTCGTCGCGATCTGGAGACCGTCGGCTACCTGAAATCCTTCCCCCACCTGGCCGCCAGCATCTTCGCCTTCTCCGGCACCGAGCAGCAGGCCGCCGAGCAGTACGACCGGGCGAGCCGGCACGAGGATTGGAGCGAGTTCCAGTTGATGACCGAGCTCGTGCTCACGCCGGCCGCCTGCTATCCCGTCTATCCGGCGATCGCCGCCCGCGGCAGGCTGCCCGCCGGGGGGGTGACCGTAGACGCCGGCAGCGCCTACGTCTTCCGCCACGAGCCCTCGGGCGACCCGGCGCGCATGCAGATGTTCCATCAGCGCGAGATCGTGCGCATCGGCGAGCCCGAGACCGTGGCCGCGTGGCGCGACACGTGGCGCGACCGCGCGGTCGAGCTGTTGCGCGGGATCGGCCTAGACGCACGCTTCGACATCGCCAGCGACCCCTTCTTCGGTCGCTCCGGACGGATGCTCGCCGCCAGCCAGCGCGAGCAGGAGCTGAAGTTCGAGGTCGTCGTGCAGATCGCCGGTCCCGAGCCGACCGCGGTGGCCTCGTTCAACTACCACCAGGACCACTTCGCGACCGCCTACGGGATCGAGCTCGCCGATGGCGGCGGGGCGCACACAGCCTGCCTGGGATTCGGACTGGAGCGGATCGCGCTCGCGCTGTTCCGTATACACGGTCTCGAGGTGGAGACCTGGCCGGCGGCGGTTCGCGGGGAGTTGTGGAGCGCCTGAGCCGTTCACGAGCGCGCCCGCTGTGGATCGGCGATGCGCGGCCCGTGTTCGCGATGTATCACCCTCCCGCGCCCGCGATCGAGCCTCGGGTCGCGGTGCTTTTCTGCGCGCCGTTCGGATGGGAGGACATGGGCTCCTACCCGGTGCGAGCGGTGTGGGCAGAGCGCCTCGCCGAGGCCGGTCACCCGGTGCTTCGCTTCGACCGGCCCGGTTCCGGGCAGAGCGCCGGGGCGCCGACCGACCCGGAACAGGTGCACACCTGGCTGCGGGCGATCGCCGAGACGGCGAACTGGCTGCGCCACGCGGGCGACAGCCCGCGCGTGGCGGCGATCGGGATCGGACTGGGTGGTCTTCTGGCACTGCAGGCGACGGCCGAGGGCGCCGCGATCGACGATCTCGCGCTATGGGGCACGCCGCCAAACGGTCGCGTGCTGACGCGGATACTGCGAGCCTTCGCGGGCTTGCAGGCGTCCTCGGAGGACGGCGAGGACTCGGCGTTGCCGAGCGGCTGGCTGCAGAGCGCCGGCTATGTGCTCGACGCCGAGACCATCGCCGACCTGAAGATGCTGCGCCCCGACGGCACGGGCGTCGGGCGCCTGCGGCGCGCGCTGCTGCTCGAACAGGACACCACGGCCGTCGACGCCGCGCTGGTCGAGCATCTGCAGCGGGG
>Ga0210387_10002354_pt1 | contig 14439 bp, 4 predicted proteins | sample IncBWC7OmetaG_FD_160108 | JGI IMG/M metagenome (GOLD analysis project Ga0210387, IMG submission 160108) | Forest soil microbial communities from Barre Woods Harvard Forest LTER site, Petersham, Massachusetts, United States - Inc-BW-C-7-O ...
ACTCTTCGCTCGGTATGTACGAGCTATTCCTGCCACGCGTTTTGTCCGCGGCGCACGATACCACGCCGGTGTACTCCATCGATATGGCGACCCTCAAAACGGGAACCCGCGAGTTCGTTCGCCATTCACCAACGCTGATTGACGTGGACTACTTTGGCATCGCGTGGACGCATCTCACGGTAGACGCAGACGCGCATATCACGAGCGTCGACGCCAGCCAAACGACTGAACAGACGCAATCGCGCCGCACGGACTTTATCGATGTCGAACGCCTGGCCAAAGCGTTTGCGGCAGCGGACCACGCTGGCAAGGGCGTCGGTGCGGCATCGCCCAACCGAATCGCGAACGGAATGATCGGCAGCACGCAGGTCAGTGTGGCGTTCGGCAGTCCGAAAAAACGCGACCGCGCCATCCTCGGGAACGTCGTGCCTTATGACCAGGTGTGGCGTACGGGGGCGAATGAGGCAACCACCATCTCATTCGCACGCGACGTGACGATCAGTGGCAAAGCCGTGCCGGCGGGAACGTACAGCCTCTGGACGATTCCAGCACGCGATGGCACGGTGCAGCTCATCATCAACCGGCAGCACGGGCAGTGGGGCACCGACTACGATTCGGCCCAGGACCTGGTACACGTGCCGATGCAGGTGGCAACCGCGGCCACACCGCAAGAGGATTTCACCGTCGACGTGACTGGCGCCGACAACAACGGTGCTCAGCTTCGCATGAGTTGGGACACGTTCGTCTGGACTGCTCCGATCGCGTTGCGCTAGAGCCAGCTACCACTTCTCAACCGAACGTGAAGGCGTATACTGACACGCCGGGGTCGAGGAACTCGATGTCGAATGTCCGATCGGCGATGGCGCCGCGCGTACGGACGAGCTGATAGAGCCGCTGCGTCGTGACGGTGCCACTCCCATCGCCTCCGACGTCGCTCCCGTGGTCAGCCATTGGAGCCTCACCGTCAACGCGTACCCGAAAGCGAACGGGGCGTCCATCCGCGGCGGGTCCGAGCACGAGGTGCAGGTCACGAGAGTGGAACCGGAACACGACGTGACCCGGAGCGCTTCCCAGGACAGCCGCCTCCGGGCCGACTGTCCACGTGCCGACGAGGCCCCAGCCATTTAGCGGCAGCGTGGCGGGCACCGAGTATGTCTGTGCTGTGTCGCGTCGGATCGCTTCTGGTGATGCCAATCGTTCGGCACGGCGATACCCGACATAGGTCTCGGGGGACCCAACGCTGCGCATCGCCGCGGCGGCCTCCGCGCCACCGGCGTTGATCTCCGCGGTGCCACTCGATGGTGGATGACCACCTTCGGCGAGCAGCGACCGGATGTGCTGTTCGATGTCGGCGTCGTGTCCCTCGCCGGCGTTGCGATATCGGATGCGTCCGGACGTGTCGATGAGATACTGCGCTGGCCAATAGTGATTATCGAGCGCGCGCCAGATGGCGTATCCGTTGTCGAGTGCGACGGGATACGTCACACCCAGATCGCGCACGACGTGGGCCACATTCGCCGGATCGCGCTCGAACGCGAACTCCGGCGAGTGCACACCGATTACGACGAGACCATCGGCAGCGTACCGCGACGCCCACGCTTTGACGTAGGGCAGCGTGCGCAGGCAGTTGATGCACGAGTAGGTCCAGACGTCCAGCAGCACGACATGCCCACGAAGCGCCGCCGCGGTTAATGGCGGCGTATTGATCCAGCCCGTGGCCTGCGCGAGATCGGGAAGCTGATCGGCGTTGGCCGGAGTTGCGGCAGTCGCTGTCGGCCCGGGATCAACGCGCGGTCCATTGGCGAGCCGATCGACCAGACGTTGCTCCGCCGGAGTCGTGCTCGCCAGAGAAAGGCGCGCTAGAATCCCGGTGTCCCAACCCATGGCGACGGCCACAACGCCGAGGAGAACCGCAATGCCGAGGCCTCTCCGGATCCACTCCTCGGCTCCGAGGCCACGCTTCATCGCCGCGAACACGCGCGACCCGGCCACCGTGGCGAGGCCGAGTGAGACGGCCGCGCCGGCCGCGAAGGCGAGCAGGAGGAATGTGGTTCGCGCACTCGCGCCACCGAGGGCGGCACTGGTCAGGATCAGTCCGAGAATGGGACCGGCGCACGGGGCCCACAGAAATCCCACCGCCACACCCAGCAGCAACGCGCCGCCCACGCCAGCTCTCGCGTCGGCCCGCTGTTGGAGACGACTGCCGAGCGCCACGAACGGTCGCGTCAGCCGGTCGCCGACCGCCGGGAATACCAACGCGACGCCGAACGCCGCGAGCAGCACCAGCGCCGCCGCGCGTCCCACCTGGTTCGCGCGAACCACCCAGCCGCCACCAACAGCCGCCGCTGATGCGACCGCGGCAAACGTGACGGTCATGCCGACCAGCGTCGGCAGGCCACTCGTACGAAACGGCCGGTTGGACTGCGCGAACACGAACGGAATGACCGGCAGCACGCAGGGGCTGAGTATCGTCAGCGTACCGCCGAGGAACGCCAGAACGAACAGGAGCATGCCGGAAAACTACATCACCGCTACACGACGAACCGCTCCACGTCGCGCTCCATCGCGGCGGCGATTTCGGCCAGATGTTGGGCCGATGTCGCGATCTCCTCCATCGAAGCGGTCATCTCCTGCACGGCCGACGACACGTCCTCGCCGGCCACCGCCGTGCGCTCGGCGCGGCGCACCAGGTCTTCGCTCGATTTCGCTTTCGCACCGCCCAACCCGGCGGCGTTGGCATCCACTCCGGCCAGAACCTCGCGACTCGCCGCGGCGATCGCGGCTGCTGCGCCGGTAATGGCGTCGGCATCGATGCGCGACTGGCTGGCCACTTTCACGATCTGCTCGAGCGCCGTGGCCGCGTCGCCCGCGCGCGCGGTGCCACGCTCGACCTCGGCCGTGCCGGCGGCGATCGCACCGGCGACCTGTTGCATGCCATCCTGGATGCGGCGCACGATCGCGCCGATCTCTTCCACGGCTGTCGCGGATCGACCGGCGAGCTGCCGCACCTCGGAGGCCACGACACTGAACCCGCGCCCCTGGTCACCAGCCCGCGCCGCCTCGATCGCCGCGTTCAACGCGAGGAGATTGGTCTGCGACGCGATCTCAGTCGTGGTGGTCAGTACCATGTCGATCGAGCGAAGGGCATCCTTCAATCCCATCACTTGCGTCGACGCGCCCACGACCGAGTCCCGCATGCGCTCGATGTCACCCAGTGTCGCCGTGACGACCGTGGCCCCATGCTCGGCCGCGGACGCCGCGCGGTCCGCCGAGCCGGCGACCGTCCGTGACCGGTCGGCCACATCGGCGGCGCGGGTGACCATGTCCTGCAGTTGCGCCGCCATCACACGAGCATCATGCGCTTGGGACTGGGCGCGTTCCGCGACATCGCCGATCGCCACTGTCACGCTCTCGCTGGCCTGACGAATCTGATCGGTGGTGCTGGTCAGCACCTTGGCCAACGACGCCGACTCCAACGCCCGCTCCTTCACGTCGCGCAGCATCTGGCCCATCCGTTGCACGCCGTCGTTGAGCGCGCCCGCCGCCGCGCCGACCACGCCGCTTCCGGCATCCGCGCCGGAACGCACCGTGACATCGCCGGCGCCAAGGCGCTCGGCCATCGAAATCAAGGCCTGGGACTGCTTCGTCTCCTGCTCCAGTTGCCGTGCCATGTAGATCAACACGGTGGTTTGAAAAATCACGAACGCAGCGTGCAACGCGACCATGCCCCAGCCGGTATGCGAGGCGAAGACCACCACATCGCCGATCTGGTGCACTTGCAGATAGTTGAACAACGCGTGATGCACGGCGATGACCAACGCAGCCACCACCGGTACGCGCCAATCGCGATACATGAGCAGAAACGACAACACGCAGAAGAAGTGAAAGTGCATCTCGATCGACCCGCGCGTCTGCTGGACCATCAGCGCCGAGTACACGACCAACGCGATCGCGATCAGGAGTCTGGTGCTGAGCTCTCCGGGCGCGAAGTGAACGGCCAACACCGCGGCGAGCGTGGCGCTCCCCCCGACGCCGAGCGCCAGCAGCCAGGTCCCGTGCAACGGGGCGAGCGCCAGAGCGAGCGGCAGGTGCGCTACGAGCAGCCACATCAACGTGCGATCGGTCTGGCGATGCACGTCATCCAGCAACGTCGTCGGCGCGGCGGCGCGGCGAGCGGACGCGTGGGAAACACCAGATATGGGAAGCGCAATTGCCATGGCAATGCAGCGTCGGGGTCACCGAGTTCTAACCCCTGACGCCGTGAACATTTGCGGGTCACCCGCTGCGACACGTCAGATCTGCAAAGAGTGCGCAGGGTCCTGCATTGCGATACTATAAACATTATGTCGACCCGCAGAGAATTCATTGGCTCTGCATCGCTGCTCGCCGCCGGACTGCCGCGAGTGCTCGCGGGCCTCACCACGCGGCCGCCGGCTCCATTGTCCGAATTCGGCTACAGCGACGTCTCGCTGAGCAGTGCGCTGCACGAGCGGCAATTCCACGAGACCCATACGGTGCTCATGGAGCTGAACGAAGACAGTCTGCTCAAGCCGTTGCGCCAGATGTCAGGCCAGCCCGCGCCCGGGGAGGACCTCGGCGGCTGGTACCACTTCGATCCCGAATTTCGACTGCCCGACAACTTTGTCGGTTTTGCACCCGGTTGCAATTTCGGCCAGTGGGTCTCGGCGCTGGCACGCAGTTATGCGATCACCGGTGATCAGGCGACCCGCGACAAAGTGCTGCGGCTGAATCGCCTCTATGCCAAGACAATCACGGGCAACTTCTACGAGAACAACCGGTTCCCTACGTACAGCTACGACAAGCTCGTGTGCGGTCTGATCGACTCGCATCAGTTCGCGGGTGATCCCGATGCGCTTTCGATCTTGGACCACACCACCGATACGGCGCTACCGCATTTTCCGAGAGCAGCGGTCGAGCACGGACGACCGTGGCGATCGAATCGCGATGAGACGTGGACGTGGGACGAGTCCTACACGATCTCCGAAAATCTTTTCTTGGCGTATCAGCGAGGCGCGGGAGAACGGTATCGCGCGCTGGGTCAGCAGTATCTCGACGACGAGTATTTCGGTCCCTTAGCCGAGGGCCAGAACAATCTGGCTGGCAGGCACGCCTACAGTTATGTCAATGCGCTGAGCTCGGCCATGCAGGCCTATCTGACGCTGGGAAGCGAAAAGCACCTGCGTGCAGCCAAGAATGCTTTCGCCATGCTCTCGCAGCAGAGTTTTGTCACCGGCGGCTGGGGTCCGAACGAAACGCTGGGTTCTGACCTGGCCCTCAGCCTTACCGGAACGCACAACAGCTTTGAAACGCCGTGCGGTTCGTACGCCCACTTCAAGCTGACACGCTACCTGCTACGCGTGACCCGCGACTCGCGATACGGCGACAGCATGGAGCGGGTGATGTACAACACCGTGCTCGGAGCGAAACCGCTGCAGGCGGACGGCCGGCACTTCTACTACTCGGACTACAACTTCAAGGGGCACAAGTTCTACAAGGACGTCAGTTGGGCATGCTGTTCCGGCACTCTGCCCCAGGTGGCCGCCGACTATCGGATCAATACGTACTTCCGCGATCCGGATGGCGTCTACGTCAACTTGTACATCCCTTCGACGTTGCGCTGCAAGCAGGTTTCACTGACGCAGACGAGCGCGTATCCCTCTGACGGGTTGGTACGGTTCGACGTGACCGCATCGGGAGGCACCGAATGTGCGCTACGGTTTCGGATCCCCGAGTGGGCCGACGGCGCATCGGTCTCGGTGAATGGTCGACGCGTGAGCGCACCGGTGATCCTGGGAGCCTTCGCCTCGATTCGTCGCCTCTGGAAGACGGGTGACCGCATCGAAGTGAACTTGCCAATGACGATGCGGCTGCAGGCGGTCGACCCGCAGCATCCCGACATCGTTGCCCTTCTGTACGGCCCGCTCGTTCTCTTCGCGATCACCGACTCGGCACCGACGGTAACCCGTCGCCAACTCCTGGCTGCACAGAAAATCGGAGCGCAACAGTGGCAAGTCGAGACCGCCGGCGGACCACTCCGCATGTTGCCGTTTACCGCGATAGCCGACGAGCAGTATTCCACGTACGTGCAGCTGACATAACTACGTTGGCTTAGCCGTATACTGGATGATGAGATAGACCTGGGTGGCGGACGTCATGAGCGCGGTGGTGTCGGCCGCAATCGAAACCGTCGCTAATGCGGTCGGCCCGTTCAGCGCCGCCGAGTACGCCGAGAGGTTGGACTGGTCCGGCGCGGGCGATGCCGGCGTCAGATTCGCCGCGTAGACCTGCAGCGACGTGAGCGTCAGCGTCATCCCCTGCACGGCGTACGGGAAATAGCTCTTCTGCAACGTGAACTGGAATGCCGGAGTGGCAACGGTGCTGTTCACAAACGCTGCCCACTCCGTCGGGAAGTCATTCCGGAGCAAGAACAGGAGGTCGAGGCTATACGTCCCGTTCTTGAACGCCGCCACGAGCTCCTTCGTGCACTGTGCGGCCAGGGGATCGCCGCCTTGCCGCGCGGTATACCGGATGTGCAGGATGGCATCGGAGATCGTCGTGTAGTCGAACGGCGGAAACGCCGACGGCAGCTGCAACTGCCACGCACTGTTGATCGCACCCGCGCCCTCGAACGGCAGAAAGCGCTCGTCGTTGAGGTTCGTCTCGAACATACCCGTGTCGTTGCTTGCGCCACTGGTGACGATCGTCGCCGCCGACCCGTAGTAGTCGACGAACCGGGCATCGGCGTCGCCCTGACGGGCATACTGATTGTTGGCCAGCACGGACGACACGCGCACGCTGCTGCTCTGGAGGGTGACGGTGCAATTCACCGTCGTGTACGGCCCCACCACCGATGGCAGGGAGCAGCCGACATTCTTGATGCGCCGCATGTAGTGACCCGGGCACTCGCGATCGAAGAACCATTCGGGGATGGTGAACGCGCACTGGCCCGTCGCCCGGAGTGCGATCAGCGCTTGCGGGTCGAGCTGCCGCAACGACAGGTGCCGGGTGATTTCCAGCTCGCGGGCATTGCTGTTATAGTAGGCGAGCTCCATGCGCTTGACGTCGAGGTGCAACGCCTCGCCGGAGAGCAAGCCCTGCGTCGTGCTGTTCCAGTAGTTGGCCTGGACGAACGTTGTCGCATCCAGTTCCGGCCGCATCAGCTCTCGCTTCATGGTCTGCTCGGCCTGCCGGGCGGTGTCGAGCGCGAAGCGATAGTACTGGTAGTAGAGGGTCGAGAGCTGACCCTGGGTCCACAAATACAGGTCCTCGTTCGTGAACTTGGTCTGCAGGTAGGTCTGGATCGTCTCGGATTGATCTTGCTGCTGCTTCACCGACTCATAGTCCGCCTCCGCCACTTGCTCGGCGATCAGCGAGCCGATGATCTGCCGGCCGAACTGCATCAGCTCGCGGGCCGCCAGATTTGCCTGGAGCGTCCACTCGCTCACGCGCCGCTGATGGCCCGCGGTCCGCGAAGCCATGCCCGCTTGATCCTGGCTGTACATGGCCGAGATGTCCTTCTCGGTCGCGCCGTCGTGCATGTAGGCCGAGATTTTGCCCCCACCAAAGCTGGCGCTGATGCTCACCCCGACCCCAACCGGCTGATAGTTGAGCGTCAGGTCGGGCAGCAGGCCCAACAAACGCGCCGTCGAGATGGTCGACAGGTTGTCGTATCTCGTGTCGCGCGCGCTGGGCAGCAGCGTGTTGAGCTCCGTGTCTTCGTTCTTGTTCAGGAAGAGCTGGCCCGTACCGCTCGCTCCGGACTGCGCCGAGGCCGACGAGGTGCCGGCCAGCTGCAGCGCGGGATACGCGGGCGGCGTGATGGTGAGATCGTACTGTCCGACCAGCGATTGATACGCGTCGTCGAAATTATCCTCGGTTAACTCCGTGCCGCTGTCCACGTTGAAGGTCGCGGGTACGGTCGTGGCATCCGGCACGGTACCGAGGAGGCTCAGGTAGTAGGTGTATCGCTCGAGCGACGTCGCCCGGTTCCGCAGGAGCGACTGCGTGGCCTCCTTGGCCTGCTGCACCTGTAAGAACCGCACATCGCGTTGTGCCGTCTGGAGCTTGACGTCGCCATCCTGACGCAGCGCCGACAGATGCTCGTTGTCGCCCTTTTCGAGCGCGGCCAAGAGTGACACGCCGAAGCCGCGCACCTCGTTGGCCAGATCCAGGGCTTTCTGAATGAGTGACAGTGAGCGAATCGGACCGATCGGCTGGTTGAGCCCACTCACGATACTGCCGACGTCGATCCCGGCGGCGGCCGCCTTGACCAGCATGCCCGGATCGATCGGCGGGTCGAACAACGGCAGCTGAATGACCTGGCCCTGGATGTTCTCACAATTGCGGATCTTGAACAGTCGATCCGCGACGGTATCCCAATACGCCAGGAGGGTCTGATTCGGTGGAATGCAGAAGTACAATGTCTGCGCGACGCCAAAGAGCGGCCCCAAGCCCGATCCACCTCCTGACCCCGACGAGGTGTTGAACGGAAATTGCACCTCGAGGTCGACCAACGCGTTCCCCATCGCGTCCATGCCGGCGGCCTTGAGCTGGCTGTAGCTCCGTGCCGAGGCGGTGCCGCGTGGGGTGAGTTGCTGCGGCCGCGGGCCGAGGAGATTGGCGGCGAGGACGTAGCAGAGCGTCGCTTCGTTGATCGTCTCGATCGTCGGCCCGGTCGCGTCGGTCGGCTTGCCACCGCTGAACAGGAAGTCGCCCCAGGCGATCAGGTTGTCCAGATACTTCATGACGACGTAGTACATGTACGCCATCGGCCGCGTCCGGGCGACCGCGTGCGCATCGAACGGCGTCTGCATGATCTGGTTGTACCCCAGCATCACCGACTGCTTGAGCGCGAGCTGGGTCGGGTCGCTGCCCGAATAGCTCAAGATCTCGACCAGATTCTCCACCAGGTTCGGCTGGCGGAATCCGATGAATTTCCAGAATGGATACGACGGGCTGCTCCCGGCATCGGTGAATGTCGGATCGAACACGAGATGGAACCACGATTGCGCCTCGGCGAACCGTTGGTTCTGGCTCAGGTGGACCGCGATCATCACGGGGATGTGATAGAACAGCTCCCAGTTGTAGACCGAGTACGCGCCGCCGAGCGAGGTATCGATGGTCGCCGGCGGCATCGACACCGACGTCGCCATGTTGTACGACGTCCCCACGACGTTGTAATACGTGCCGATATAGGTCCGCTGGAGTGTGCCCAGGAACGTCGGGTCGAGCATGGCCTGAAACGATGATTGATTGAGCTTCGACAGCAGGTCGCCGACGAACGGATGGAAGAACGTCTCGAATGTGTAGGTAAATCGGTTGACCCACGGGAACCGCCACGTGGGGCTCGTCGTCGCCACCAGAGCGGCGTTGTGGAAGTCGGTGGCGGCGGCGACGTCGGTGAGTACGGTGGTCATGGTGTGGTCCCGTTCGTGGCGGCAGTCGCGCCCGCGACGCCAATGTTCGCATTCCCGTATTGGATCACGCCGGTGGTGCCGAGCTCGCGCATGATGAATGCGTCTGCGCTGACGAACGGCGCGATGGGCGCGTTCGTGAACTTGAGCGGCGTGGGATTTACGTTGACCGGCGTCATCGTACTGACGACCCCGAAGGTGGGGTATCCCCAGATGATGGTTTGCCGGCGCGTCGTCTCGACACAAAAGGCGTTGCAGGTGTCCGCGTAGAAGAACGGCGACACCCAGTCGAGCGCGTTTGGATCCGGATGGATCGGATCCTGGGGAACGGCCTTGCGCGTCGTCACCGGGTTGACCAACGACAGGATCAATTCGGCCGAGGAGTAGCTGTCCGTGACCCCGTCATCGTACTGGTAGCTGATTTCGAGTTCCGCGCCCGACGGAATCTGCCAGAGATTCACCTGTCGGTGGTACGGATCCGGTTGCACGAGCGCATCGGGCACGGCGGTGTTGGGTATCGGCGCGCTATGCGTATTGTAGAACGTGAAGGCCGCCGGGCCGGCGCCGTCGCCGAAGATGCTGAGGTAGAGCCGATTCTGCGCCGCGTCCGGATACGCGGTGAGCTGGAGGAGGGTCCGGTCGAACGCATAGGGGCCGGTCGAAAAGAATAGCCCGAAGAACATCGGCGTATTCGGGTCCGATGACTTCGCCGGTTGCCACTTCCCGTTATAGAACTCGCTCCAGTGTAGGTTGAAGTACACCTTGGTGAGACCGACGGACGAATCGGGTGTGAGCGCGCCCTTCAGGTCACCGAGGTTCGCGCTGGTGATGGGCTCGGATGCGTTGGTGCCAGTGCCAAACGACGCCCCATTGTCCGTGTTCGATTGCTTGACGACGCCCAGCCAGAAGAGCAGCAACCGGTTGTTCCACACGACCGGCAATACCGGATCGCCTTCGATCACCAGCGGGATCCGCTGCCATGGCGTCCAGGCCGCGCCGTCGAAGATTCTATAGTAGTACAGGTTCGTGGCGCCCGCCGCGCGAGCGATCACGTGCATCGTCTCACTCGACGTTGCCGTCGCCGGCACGTAGTACGTTCCGACTGGTTCCAGCTTCGCGATCGCTTCCAGCTCCGAGAGATATTGCAGATACGCGTCGGTCGCCGCGTCGTTCGTGATATCATTCTGCAGGAGCTTGCTCATGATCGTCTGGAAGATCGGCGATTGATCATCGCGCAGCTCGGGATAGAGCCAGTTCTCGGGCCAGAGGAAGACTTCGCGGTTCGCCTCCCACACCCGATACCGTTTCATCCAGATCCACTGGGCTGGTGAGAAACACGACGGGTCGACGTTCTCCAGCCCACGAATGCACCGTTCGATGAACAGCTGCACGATCGACAGCGCCATCCGGATCCGTGACGTCAGCATGCATGGCTGCATCTGAACGTCCATGAGCAGGTACTCGTAGAGCGTGTCCGGCGTCGTCACCGGCGTATCGAGATCGACGACGGCGTTCGCCGCGGCGCAGAGCTGCAGCACGTATGGCACGAGGGCATCGCGCTGCTTCTGCCGCATCGTATCGTTGATCGGCTGAATCACCGTCAGCCAGTCGGACTCGGCGTACCGGGCGCGCACCGCGGCCTCGAAGTCGCTCACCGTCTGCGGAATCGGCGCGTTGGTCGTCGCACTCACGAGCGACGATGCGGCGATCCCACACGTCGTGACGACCGTGAAGGCATCGAACACCCGGGCGAAGTTTGCCAGATGCTGCAGCGAAGTGAGAGCCGCCGAGCCAAAGAAGCGCGTCAGGAGCGCGCTCAACCCCGCCGTGTCCCAGTGGGTCAGCGTCAGCAGCGCACTCTGGCCACTGCCCAGCGTGGTGCTGGGGTTGGCGAGCACCGTGAGGAACCGGTCGTCAGACGGTGACAGGGCCTGCGCGAGACGCGCGAATGTCAGCACGCCCGAAAGCACGTTGGTGAGACCACTCGATGTGGCGGCGTTGGGATTGCCCGTGACCGGCAATGCATTCAGCCAGTTCACGCCGCCCACTTGATAGTCGGCGTCCGTCGCGAAATGCGTCAGCTCATTGGCATCCAGTGACAGCGCCGTGGCCAGCGAGGCGCCCTTGAGGAAGCGCGTGTAACTGGAGCCCAGCCGGCTGACAATAATCTGCGAGTAGAGATACTGCCCGGGGATCGGTTGCCATCCGGTCCCGGTGCTCTGCCAGCTGACCTCGACGGTGGATTTCACCGTGGCGACCGTGAGGACGATGCTGGTGAGGTCGCCCGCGGTGAGCGAGATCGCGCTGGAGTTCGTCCACACGCCGCCGGCCTGAGTAAGGGCGACCGGTGCGCCACCGATGACGAGCGTCACCGTGGCCCCCGCATCGGTCGTCACGCTGATGTTGTAGAACCCATCCTGCGGACAGTCGAGGAATCCGCTCCAGATCCCGGCGATCGCGCTGCCGCCGTTGCCGGGCGGCAGCGTCGTGGCAGTCCCCGTGGCATACGCCAGCGACGGAACGTTGTCGACCGTCTGGTCCGGCGGAAGCGCCGTGTTGTTCGTCAGGAAGAACGCCGCGGAGAGTCCGGTCGCTTCGGCCGCAGTCAGGTCGATGATCGACGGCTGCGTCGCGGCGGCGGCGGCGTGCATGACCGTCGGATCATTGAACATCGCGGTCGCGAAGCTCGCGTCGATGCCCGCGGCGGCACTGACGTCGGCCAGCGCTTGCTCCTGTTTCCGCTTGGCCTCGAGGGAGGGCAGCAGGCTGGCCAGGAGCGCCGATCGTTTGGCCTGCAGAGTCGCCGTCGACGCGACGTACGCGTTGTACGCGGGAAGCAACTCGGGATACTGCGCAAAGAACGGATTGACCAGCGCCTGATTCGCGGCGAGCAGCGCGGCAATCGCCGTCAGGAGTGGCGCATTGGTCGAGGCGGCCGACTCCATGGCGGCCAGCGTCGTCGGGTCGAGCACTCCCGCGTACGTCAGTTGCTTGCCCAGATTGTCGTACGTGAGGCGCCCGCCCGACGCGGTGAGCACGGCCGCCGGCACGGCCGCGCCGAACGGCGTCGACACGGTAACCGTGCCGTTCAAGAGGCCGAAGAAGAAGTTGGTGGCGGTCGCACCGTACACGAGCGTCATGAGCGATGTGGCGATCGCCCCCGTGGGGTCGTCGACCAGCGCGAACTGCGCGTCGACGGCGACGAAGTCACTCCGCAGCGTACACGCCAACGCGTTGACGTCGGCCTGCGTGGGCGCGGACGTGCCGCTCACATCCTGGTTCCACAGGAGATAGAGCGCCTGCACCGGTTGCAACGACGCCGCCGACATCGCTTGCACGAGCCGGATGAATCGCACGACCGGCGGCTCGGCTGGCGGCGTCGCCGACGGATCCGGCACGGCGAACGGATCGAGCCCGGTGAATTGCGTCAACAGCAAGAGCTCGACGACACTGATCTCGAGCTGTCGCGCCAGGTACCCACGCCGATAGATGGCGCTGATGTTGGCGAGCGTGAGCCCCGTCGTCGCATCGAAGCCCAACGCCTGCGTGATCAGCGAGAATTCGCTCGCCGTCAAATTGAACGCCGCGCGGAGCGCTGGTGCGTGATCCAACGAGAGATAGGTCTCCGTCGCACCAGGCGATACCGTACAGGCCAGCGTAAACGCGCCGCTCGATCCGACGGCGCTAAACGTGATGACCGCGCCACTCGCGGCGGCCGTCACGACCGAGCCCACGGCGGCCGTCACGGCGGCGGCGATGTGACCGGCCAGCACCGCCGCCGACGTATCGCCCGCAACCACCGTGTACGGAATCGGCGTGCCATTGATCACCGTCGTCACGATATCCGACGCGGTGATCGAGCCCCCAACGGCCGCCTTTTGCAAGGTCGGCGACGCCATGATCGTCTGCGTCGCATCCTGTAACACTTGGCCGTCGGCGTTGGGCGCGAACGCCGGGTCCTGCCGGAGCATGGTCGGATTCAAGAACATCGAGGCGTAGAGGGAGCCGATCGGCCCCCAGCAGGCTAGCAGGTTCTCGATATCCGTCGCCGCCGACAGCCCGAGCATCGTCATGACCCGATATGCGAACCCAATCCGCGGCAAGAGCGCGAGGAACGCCGCATCCAGTGCGACCGCCGGCGACAGCGCCGTGATGATATCATCAGTCTGCTGAATCGTGAGACCGAGGGATTGCCAGAGGCGGATGAACCGCAGGAGCTTCAGAAAGTCGATCGGCTGGAGCGAGTTGGCCGTGTTGTCCGGGTTCGAGTACCGGAACTGGAGCCCTACCATTGAGCACAGGTCGGTGCCGTCCGTGGGGTTGGTGATCGTGATCAACCCCATGATCTGCGCGTAACGCGTGGCATCGGTCAGCCACGCCACGATGTCGCCGCCGAAGTCGGCCGGATTCGGCGCGTCGAGACCGGTAGGCAGCAGCGCCAAGAACGCCGCGGGCGTGAGAGCGCCGCTCTTGAGGGCCGCGATCGTGGCGAACGGCACGTTGAGCGACTCGAGCTGCGGCACGAGCATGCTGTAGGGATTGATAAAATGCGTCTCGAGGATCGCCAGCAGGTCGTCGTAGGAGACCGAGAGCCGCCGCGAGTAGTCCTGGACAACCGAGAGGTTGGTAATGGTCTGCGCCGCCGTCGTCGTCGACGGATACCCGTACAGTTGTTGGAGCGTGAGCGTGCTGTCGGTCAGAATCTGATATTCTTCGCGCGACAGCCCGATCTCTTCCATCAGAATATCACGCCAGCCGTAGGCGGTCGGACCGGCGGGCCGTTCGACGGCATCGCTGGCGCGGAGCGCCGCCATCGCATCCTGCAGATTGACGTCGAATTTTTGAAAGAGGAGCCGCAGGATCTCCAGCGAGCGGTCGTATGGCAGCGGCGGCGGGAAGAGCGCCGATTGGAGTGTCGCGTAGGCGGCCTGGTTGACGTTTTGCGGCGTGGCGATCAACTCGGCGGACGAGGTCGCCGTCGCGTCGGTCGAGAAGCCCTGATATC
>Ga0210387_10002357_pt1 | contig 14426 bp, 13 predicted proteins | sample IncBWC7OmetaG_FD_160108 | JGI IMG/M metagenome (GOLD analysis project Ga0210387, IMG submission 160108) | Forest soil microbial communities from Barre Woods Harvard Forest LTER site, Petersham, Massachusetts, United States - Inc-BW-C-7-O ...
TCCGATATCGCGACGACGCGAACGACGTCTGCGCGCAGTTGCGGACCGCCTTTCCGGGAGACCGCGAAGTCCGCGAACGGTGCGGCGTCGCCACCGCCAGCGTGCAGAGCGGCTCCAAGCCGTAACCGAACGTAGAGGTGCGCCTCGGCATCTTCGGTGGCACCTTCGACCCGCCGCACATCGGTCATCTGCTCGTGGCAACGGATGCGTTCGAAGCCTTGTCGCTCACGCGACTCATGTTCGTTCCAACCGGTCGCCAGCCGTTGAAGGCTGATGTCGTCACGGCGCCGGCCGCCGCGCGGCTCGCCATGACACGCCGGCTCATCGGCGACGACGAGCGGTTCGGCGTCGACTCCATCGAAATCGACCGGGATGGGTTATCTTTCACGATCGACACGTTGAGGGCCTTCGCGGAGCGTGAGCCGGAGGCCGAGCGGTACTTCCTGCTGGGCGCCGATGCCTGGCGCTCGTTTCCGCGTTGGCGCTCGCCCGACGAGATCATGCGACTGGCGACCGTAGTGGTGCTGACGCGAGGCGGCGAGCCGATCGGCCCCGCCTCGTCCGGCTTGCGGGCGCCTCGCGTGTTGCCGACGCGTCGGATCGACATCTCGTCGACCGAGATCCGCTCTCGCGTGCGCGCCGGGTTGTCGTTGCGCGGCTTCGTGCCCGAGGCGGTGCGGGACTACATCGAAGAGAACGGTTTGTACCACGAGGACGGGTATGCTGAAACGGCTGATTAGCGGGGTCTTCGGAACCCGTCATGAACGCGAACGAAAGCGCATCCAACCGCTCGTTGATACCATCAATGAGCACTATGAGCGCCTGCACGGCGTATCAGAAGAAGAATTGCGCGGTCAGACCGCCAAGTTCCGCGCGATCCTGGCCGAACGCACAACGGATCTCGATTCCCGTGTCAACGATCTGAAGGCCCAGAAGCGCACCGCCGCCGATCCCGCCGAACGTGACCGGCTCGATGCCGAGCTGATAGGAAACGATGGTCGCGGTGGCGCCGAAGGCGCCCTGCGAGAAGCGACCTCGGATGCGCTGTACGAGATGCTGCCGGAGGCGTTCGCGACGGTGCGCGAAGCGTCCCGTCGGCTCGTCGGCACGACGGTCCTCGTGACCGGCCACGACATCGAGTGGAACATGGTGCCGTACGATGTCCAGCTCATGGGCGGCATCGAGCTCCACCTGGGCAAGATCGCCGAGATGGCGACGGGCGAGGGCAAGACGCTGGTCGCCACGCTGCCATTGTACCTGAACGCGCTGGCCGGCAAAGGCGCGCACCTCGTGACGGTGAACACGTACCTGGCCCGACGCGACTCCCAATGGATGGGCCACGTCTACACGTACCTGGGCCTGACGGTCGGGTGTCTCGATGACACCGAACCGGGGACGCCGGAACGACGCGCGGCGTACCTCTGCGACATCACGTATGGCACGAACAACGAGTTCGGGTTCGACTATCTCCGCGACAACATGGTCGTGTCGCTGGAGCAACGCGTGCAACGCAGCCACACGTTCGCGATTGTCGACGAAGTCGACTCGGTCCTGATTGACGAGGCGCGAACGCCGCTCATTATCTCGGGCCCGGTCGGCAACGAGAGCGACGCCCAGTACGCCGAGTACAATGCGGCGATCGGCCGCTTGGTGCGCAAGCAGACCGATCTCGCGAACCAGCTCGTCTCCGAGGGCGAACGCCAGCTGGAGGCGGGCGAGTCGAGCGACGGGGGCTTCCTCCTCTACAAGGCGCAGCTCGGGAGCCCGAAGAACAAGCGCCTGCTCAAAATGCTGCAAGAGCAGGGGGTCAAGGCGCTCGTGCAGAAGGCGGAGCTCGACGTGCTCGCCGATCGCCGCCTCTCGCCGAACAAGCAGCAGTTTCGCGATCTCGAGGACGACCTGTTGTTCGTCCTCGACGAACGGGGACATACGGTCCACCTGACCGATCGTGGCGTCGACTTCATGTCGCCCAACGACCACGATGCCTTCGTGCTCCCGGATATTTCGAGCGAGGTCCATCGCATCGACAAGAACGAGTCGATGACGCCGCAGGAGAAGATCGACGCCCGGCGGCGGATCGAGGGCGAGTACGCGGCCAAGAGCGAGAAGCTCAACATCGTCCACCAGCTGCTCCGCGCGCACGCGCTCTATGAGCGCGACGTGAACTATGTCGTGCAAGACGGCCAGGTGTTGATCGTCGACGAGTTCACGGGGCGCACGATGCCGGGCCGCCGCTGGTCCGAAGGACTGCACCAAGCGGTCGAGGCCAAGGAAAACGTGCAGGTGAAGGGCGAGACCCAGACGATGGCGACGATCACCATCCAGAACTACTTCCGGATGTACGACAAGCTCGCCGGCATGACGGGGACCGCGGAAACGGAAGAGACCGAATTCTTCGAAATTTACAAGTTGGACGTCTCGGTCATCCCGACGAACAAAAATGTCATTCGCGACGACCGCCACGATCTCGTCTACAAGACGCGCCGCGAGAAGTACAACGCCATTCTGGAAGAGACGCGCCGCCTCCACGACCTTGGCTACCCTGTCCTGGTCGGCACCGTCAATGTCGAGGTATCGGAAACCCTGTCGCGTATGTTCAAGCGCGCGGGACTGCCACACCAAGTCCTGAACGCCAAGTACCACCAGAAGGAAGCCGAGATCGTGGCCTTGGCCGGTCAGTCGGGCTCAGTCACGATCGCCACGAATATGGCCGGCCGCGGCACGGATATTAAGCTCGGTCCGGGAGTGATCGAGTCGAAGCCGTCCGTCGTCAAAGACGAAGACAACAAGCCGGTCGACGTCGTCGAATGCGGCGGGTTGCATATCATTGGCTCCGAGCGCCACGAGTCCCGGCGCATCGACCGCCAGTTGCGTGGTCGCGCGGGCCGTCAGGGAGATCCCGGGGCGTCGCAGTTCTTCCTGTCGCTCGAAGACGATCTGATGCGGCTCTTCGGCTCCGAGCGCATCGCGAAGCTGATGGACAGCATGGGTGCGCAAGAAGGCGAGATGCTGACGCACCCGCTGATCACCCGGTCGATCGAGCAAGCGCAAAAGCGGGTCGAGCTGCAGCACTTCCAATCCCGAAAGCGCCTGCTTGAGTACGACGACGTGATGAACCAGCAGCGCGAGGTCATCTACTCGCTGCGCACGTTCGCGCTCGAGGGCGGGGAAGAGCTCAAAGGCGAAGCCCAGCGGATGATCGAGAAAGCGGTCGGGCGACGGGTCGAGATCGCGCTCGCCGAGTACGACTCGGATCCGGATCTCGATCTGGGGCTCATCCGGCAAGAGCTGCTGATGCACTATCTCGTGACGGTGCCGGCGCTCGAGGCCGAGCTCCGCCCGGCGTCGATGTCCGACGCGGTTCGGGACGCCGTCGCGGCAGGACATGAGGCGTTCTCGAACAAGATGACGAATCTCGCCGAGTTCGCCGATCAGCTGCTGTCGCTGGTCATGCTCCAGGTGCTCGACGAGAAGTGGAAAGACCACCTGTACGATCTCGACCAACTCCGCGCGGGCATCACGTATCGGTCCTGGGGGCAGAAGGACCCGCTGATCGAGTACAAGACGGAAGCGTACAGCATGTTCGTCGATCTCATGGCGGACATCTACAACACGTTCACCGAGCGCTTCCTGCGGGCCCAGATCGTCTTCCAACCCCCAGCGCCTCCCCCCCAGCAGCCGGCCTCGTCGAACACGCAAACTGGGCGCAAGCCAACCAAACGCTACGACGCGCTAGGCATGTTAGAGGACGTCCCCGAAGGGGACGACGAGAAAAAGAGAGAAGAGACCGAGGCCGTGGACACAGGCCCAGCCGAATCTCCACCGTCCGGCCGGACAAAGTCCAAGCCAGACCCAGCCGTAAGCGCCTCGAACGTGGGCCGAAACGACCCATGCCCCTGCGGCTCAGGCAAGAAATACAAAAAGTGCCACGGGGTCGCTGCCTAGTGATGAGGCCCGCCAGGCGATGCCATCAGATCTTATGGCATGCCTGGCGAGTCCTCCTGCCCGACGTTAGCTATTAGACGGTTACCCAAGAGTGACAGGCCGCGCGAGCGGCTTTTCCAGTTCGGCGCCGAACGACTGACAACAGTCGAGCTCCTAGCCATCTTGGTGGGCAGCGGCGGCACCGGTCACTCAGCGCTCGATACTGGCCGCGCCATTATGGCAGAGACTGGTGGTTCCCTCCGGCGTTTGCGCTCCAGAACGCCGGCCGAACTGACTCATATCGCAGGCGTTGGACCTGCTAGAGCAACGATTCTGCACGCGGCGCTCGAGCTCGCGCGCCGCTGGTTGGACGAGGGGTGCGAAGAGCGGCTGCGGGTGCGGTCGCCGATCGATATCGTGTTGAGGTTCGCCCCGCGCATGCGCGATCTGAGAGTGGAGGAATTTCACGTGATTGTCCTGGATACGCAGCACGGACTGCAGCGGGACATCACGGTGACACGCGGGCTGCTCAGCTCGTCGCCCGTGCATACACGGGAGGTGTTCCAAGCGGCGATCGTCGAAGGTGCAGCGGCGATCGTGTTGCTCCACAATCATCCCAGTGGCGATCCAACTCCGTCGCCGGAAGACCATGTCCTGACCCAGCGGCTCGCCACGGCAGGGCGTTTGCTCGACATTCCCGTGTATGATCACGTGATCGTCGGGCGGGATCGATATACGAGCTTTTTGGAGGAACAGTGGCTGTGACCGAGACCGCGGTGAGTGGGAACGATCCCAATCTCGCCGCGATCATCCCGAACTGGACGACGACGAGTGACGAGCGGCTCGACCGCGAGCTGCTCGCGCGCGCGTACCGGTACAGCCAGCGGGCGCACCTCGGTCAGAAGCGCTTTTCCGGCGAAGAGTACGTCTCCCACTGCGTCGAGGTCGCCAAGATCCTCGCTGACCTCCAGCTCGACTCGGTGACCGTCGCCAGCGGTCTGATCCACGACGTCGTCGAGGATACCGCGGTCTCCGTCGAGGATGTCGAGCGGGAGTTCGGGTCCGAGATCGCCGAGATCGTGGATGGCCTCACCAAGATCGGCACGCTGCCACAGCACTCGACGCAAGAACGTCAAGTCGAGAATTATCGGAAGCTCTTACTCTCGATCGCCAAAGACGCCCGCGTAATAATTATAAAATTAGCAGACCGCCTCCATAACATGCGGACGCTGGAGTTCCTGCGCCCGGAAAAACAGCGCCGCATAGCCCAGGAGACGCGGGATCTCTACGCCCCCTTGGCCCACCGCTTCGGCATGGCCAAGATGCGTTGGGAGCTCGAAGACCTCGCATTCAAATTCTTGGAGACCGACGACTACCGCGGCCTCGCCAAACTCGTCGCCACCAAGCGTGGCGAACGCGAAGCGTTGATCGCCCAGATGCGCGAGCCGCTGGAGCGCGTCCTGCTCACCGCAGGCATGCAGAACGTCGAAGTCACTGGCCGCCCCAAGCATCTGTGGTCGATCCACAAGAAGATGCAGAAGCGCCAGAAGCCGTACGACGAGATCTACGATCTGTTGGCAATCCGGGTGTTGGTGAACTCGGTCCCAGACTGTTATCACGCCCTAGGCGTCATCCACGATGGTTGGACGCCGCTGCAAGAGCGGATCAAAGACTACATCGCGCAGCCCAAGTCCAACGGCTATCAGTCGCTGCACACAACGGTATTCGGTCCCGGCCGCCAGCTGTTCGAGATCCAGATCCGCACGCGCGACATGCACCGGACCGCCGAGTTCGGAATCGCCGCCCACTGGCTCTACAAGAATGGGACGGTGGCCGCCGGCGATATCGAGCGCCATCTCAGTTGGTTCCGCCAAGTGCTGGAGTTGCAACTCGACGCGAAAACTCCGGACGAATTCCTGGAGTTCCTCAAACTCGACCTGTATCAAGATGAAATATTCGTATTTACACCCACAGGCGACGTCATTCAGCTGCCAAAAGGCGCGACGCCGCTAGACTTCGCGTTCGCTGTCCACACCGAAGTCGGCCTGCACTGCCAGGGCGCAAAGATCAACGGAAAAATCGCCCCGCTGTCGCGCCAGCTAAAGAATTCCGAGACGGTCGAGATTCTGACGGGCCCCGCCGCGCGTCCCAGCCGCGACTGGCTCGCCCATGTCCGCACGGGCCGCGCGCGCCACAAGATCCGCCAGTGGCTGCGCCACGAACAAGAAGAGACATCGCAGAAAATCGGCCGCGAGATCCTGGACCGCGAGATCAAACGCCGCCGGGTAGCAAAGCCGAGCGACGATGACCTCGAGCTGGTCGCCAAAGAGCTCAGCCTCAACGATGTCGACCACTTGCTGGCGTCGATCGGCCAGGGCGACGTCCACGCCTTGCAGGCGCTCAAGATCTTACACCCGGACCTCGACCAGACCGACGCCCCGGCCAAGCCGAGCGCCCTCGAGCGCCTGGTCGACCGCGTGCGCCGCGGGAGCAAGGGCGTTCGCATTCAAGGCGCGGACGGCCTCATGGTCCGCTACGCCCAATGTTGTCAGCCGGTGCCCGGGGACCCGGTGGTCGGCTACGTCACGCGCGGCCGTGGAGTCAGCATCCACCGCTCCGACTGTCCGAACTTGCTGTTCCTCGCCCACGAGCCGGAACGCCGGCTCGAAATCGACTGGCAAGAGCAGGAGGGCGAGCGGTTCACCGTTCGCTTGACGCTCGAGGCCAACGACCGCCGCGGCCTCTACGCCGACATCGCCGCCGCCGTCAGCGCCACCGGCACCGACATCCGCAGCATGGAGCTCCAGACCCACGATGGCCGCGTCACCGGCTCGGCCCTCGTCGAGGTCGAGAATCTGGCGCACCTCGAGCGGATCATGAAGGCCGCCCGCCGCGTCAAAGGCGTCTCCGAGGTCGCCCGCCGAGATCGGATCACCACGGACGACTGATGCTCCTCGTCGCTCCGCGGCTCGTCCCAGGCGAAGCGAAGCGAGCGGCGCGAAGCGCCATTCAGAACCGGATATATTTAGCCCATGGCCGGCCCCAAGTTCGACCTGCAGGCGCCTTTCCTCCCGGCGGGTGACCAACCACGCGCGATCGCCGAGCTCTCGGCCGGCCTGCGCCGTGGCGACAGGTTTCAGACGCTTCTCGGCGTGACCGGCTCAGGCAAGACGATGACGATCGCCAACGTCATCCAAGATTTCGGCCGCCCAACGCTAGTGCTCTCGCATAACAAGACCCTCGCCGCCCAACTCTACGGCGAACTCAAGGGTTTCTTCCCGAAGAACGCCGTCGAGTACTTCATCTCGTACTACGACTACTACCAGCCGGAAGCCTACGTCCCGGCGTCGGACACGTACATCGAGAAAGACGCCTCGATCAACGAGGACATTGACCGTCTCCGACTCCGAGCCACGTCGAGCCTGATGGAGCGCGACGACGTCGTGATCGTCTCGACCGTGTCCGCGATCTACGGCCTCGGCGACCCGCTGACGTACAAAGAGACGATGGTGACCGTCGCGCGCGGCCAGCAAATCCCGCGTGATGAGATCCTGCGCGCGCTCGTTCGTATCCAGTACGGCCGCAACGATGTCGCCTTCGAGCGCGGAACCTTCCGCGTGCGCGGCGACACCGTCGAGATTTTCCCCGCCTACGAAGAGCAGGGCGTGCGCGTCGAGATGTGGGGCGACCAGGTCGAGAAGATCTCGAAGATCGACCCCCTGACGGGCAACGTCATCACGCCGCTCGAACGCGCCGCGGTCTACCCCGCGAAGCATTTTATCACCTCGCGCCCGAGACTCGAACGCGCGGTCGGCCTGATCCGCTCTGAGCTGGCCGAACGTCTGGAGCTCCTCCGTTCAAACGGCAAGCTCCTCGAAGCGCAACGCCTCGAAAGCCGCACGAACTTCGACATCGAGATGATGTTGGAGATCGGCACCTGCGCCGGCATCGAAAACTATTCTCGCCATCTCTCGGGCCGTTCCGCCGGCGAGCGCCCGGCGTGCTTGTTCGACTACTTCCCCGAAGATTTCTTGGTGGTCGTCGACGAATCGCACGTGACGCTCCCCCAGGTCCGTGGGATGTATAACGGCGACCGCGCGCGAAAACTGACCTTGGTCGATTACGGGTTCCGCCTGCCGAGCGCGCTCGACAATCGTCCATTGATCTTCGACGAGTTCCTGGCGCTCACCCCCCGCGCGATCATGGTTTCGGCCACTCCCGCGGAGCTCGAGCTCGAACTTTCCCAGGGCGTCGTGGTCGAGCAGATTATTCGCCCCACGGGACTGGTCGATCCAGAAATCGAGATACGTTCAGTCCGTGGCCAGGTAGATGACCTGCTCCACGAGATTCGCGCTCGCGAAGCGCGAAGCGAACGCGTCCTGGTGACCACGCTGACCAAGCGCATGGCCGAAGACCTGACGGATTATCTCCAGCAGATGGGCGTGCGAGTGCGCTACATGCACTCGGACATCGACGCGATCGAGCGCATGGAGATCGTACGAGGCCTACGGCTGGGCGATTTCGATGTCCTGGTCGGCATCAACCTGTTGCGCGAAGGCTTGGACATGCCGGAGGTGTCCTTGGTCGCGATACTGGATGCGGACCAAGAGGGGTTTCTCCGTAGCGATCGCTCGCTGATCCAGACCGTGGGCCGCGCCGCGCGCCATATCTCGGGTCGCGCCATTCTATACGCCGACCGCATGACGGGCTCGATGCAGCGCGCCATCGATGAGACCAGTCGCCGTCGCACGATCCAAGAGGCGCACAACGTCGAGCACGGGATCACGCCACGCTCGGTGAGCAAGAGCGTCGATCAGGTCCGCTTGATCACGCGCGTCGCCGATGCCCGTACCGAGCGCACGCCCGCCGTCGACCGGCTCGCCCCGCGCGCTCCCGAGGGCGATGTCGCGGCATTGATCGCCCGCTTGGAAAAAGAGATGAAGGAAGCAGCGGCCGCCCTCGACTTCGAGACCGCGGCGCGCCTGCGCGACGAGCTGTTCGATGTCCGCGCGGCTGGCTCAGGTCAGCCTGGCACGGACGCGCGTCGTCGTCGACCCGCTCGCCCGGCCGTCGAGCGGTAAGTGCACGTCGTCCCACCCCTCGCGGCCCGCGGCCGGATCGCGCTCACGCTGCCGGAGCTGGTCGCGTGGGGCGAAAGCTTCGGCCGCGCCCTCACGCCGCCGCAGCTGGTCGCGATCTCCGGCGACCTCGGCGCCGGCAAGACGACGCTCATCCAAGCGATCTGCCGCGGCTACGGCGTGACCGAGCCCGTCACGAGCCCGACGTTCGCCCTCGTCCACGAATATCGCGCGCCGCGCTCGCCGGTTTTTCACATCGACCTCTATCGCCTCGAACGCCCGGCGGACCTCACCAGCATCGGCTGGGAGGACATCGTGCGCGCCGAGGCCCTGATTCTGGTCGAGTGGCCCGAGCGCGCCGGCGATCGCTTGCCCTCGGCGCACGTCCCGATCGATCTAGAGCACCTGCCCGGCGAGCCGAACAAGCGGGTCCTGCTCGCCGGGTGACGGTTCTCGCCCTCGACGCGTCGACGGCCCGCGCCACGGTAGCCGTCATCCGGTCCGCCACTATCGCGGCCGAGGTGACGGTTGCCGAGCGCTCTGAACACGTGGAGCCCTTGTTGCCCGCGGTGCTGGCTCTGCTCGCCACGGTCTCCGTCCCGTTGTCGGACCTGACGGCGATCGTGTGCGGTGCGGGGCCAGGGACCTTCACGGGTCTTCGCACAGCCGCGTCGATCGCCAAAGGCCTGGCGATGGGACTAGAGATCCCCTTATTCGCCGTCGCTTCGTTACCGCTGATCGTAGCCGCGCAATCCCGGCAGCCTGGCCGATACCTGGCGGTGTTAGACGCGGGCCGAGGCGATCGCTTCGCGTCCTTGATGAATTGGCCGTGCGCCGAAGGCGCCGGCTACATACTCGCCCCTGCCGCCCAGGTCGCCGCACTCGCCGCCGAGGCTCACGCCACGATCGTCGGCCCAGAAACCGGCGTTTGGCCCCACGCTCGCGGCGTTATCCACCTCGCCTGGGGCCCCCCAGTCGACCTGGCCTCTTGGGAGCCCGACTACGGCCGAAGCTCGGCAGCCGAAGACCGCCGCCGTGAGGCCACTCGATGATGGCCGTCCGCCCGGAGCGCCTAGCGATCACGCTCCGCCGGGCGACGATGCCCGATCTCGACGAAATCGTCGCGATCGAACGGGCGTCGTTCTCCGACCCGCCGTGGTCACGCGACTCGTTCCTGGCGCTCGTCGACAGCCCGCGCGCCTACTTCACGGTTGCATGCGCGTCGCCAACCGAGCACGTGATCGGCTACGTCGTCGCCTGGTTCGTCGCCGACGAGGCCGAGATCGCGAACCTGGCGGTCGCACCGGATCGCCGCGGCCGCGGGGTCGGCTCGCGCTTACTCGACGCGGCGCTCGTCGCGGCCCGCCTGGCCGGCGCGCGCGTCGTCCACCTCGAGGTGCGCGATTCGAACGCCGCGGCCCGCGCGCTCTACGGGTCGCGCGGGTTCTTAGCGGTCGGCCGTCGCCGCCGCTACTATCGAGATCCAGTCGAAGATGCGTTACTACTGCGCCGCGATATCGAAGCGTGATGATACGGATCGAGCGCGGGGTCTTAAATTGCCAGCAAACGGGGAGGTGCTATGGGCCGCAGCCTGAATAGAGTGCAGTTGATCGGTAATCTCGGAAAGGACCCGGAGGTGCGTTCGACGTCGAACGGTGGCCGGGTAGCGAACTTCACGCTCGCGACGAGCCGCACCTGGAACTCCCAGGCCGGAGAGCGCCAGGAAAAGACGGAGTGGCACAACTGCGTCGCCTGGAACTCCAAGAACTACAATCTCGCCGACATCGTCGAGCGCTATTGCAAGAAGGGCAAGCAGGTCTACGTCGAGGGCGAGATCGAGTATCGCTCGTACGAAAAGGAGGGCCAGACGCGCTACATCACCGAGATCAAGGTCCGCGAGCTGATCCTCCTAGGCGGCCGCGGCGGCGACTCCGACGATGCTGGCGCCCCGGCAGCCCGCTCATCCCGCCCGCCCGCCAAGGCCAGCGCGAAGCCCGGCAGCGAGGACTTCGATGATTTTCCAGGTGCGCTGGAAGAAAGCGACGACGACCTTCCGTTCTAGCCGCGCTGGTAGTCCCGGGGATCGCGCTCGGCTGCTTCGCAGCCTCACGCGTCCCCGGGCCATTTGTTGTAAACGCACGCGGCTCCGCCGCGTGCTCGTTTAAGCGGTGGCGCTCCCGAGTCAGGCTAGCTCTCGTGCCAAACGCGGCATTGAAGCCCAGCGCATCGTGATGCGCCACGTTCGATAGTGCACGCGCGCGAAGATCGGGATCTCACAGGAAGCGTTACGTTGTTTACTTGCAACAGCGTGAGGCGTGGTAAGATCAACCGCCGCTAGGACCCAGCACATTCGCCCGCTAACGGATTTTTCTCGCGGACCTGTCGCGGCCGTACTGATGGAGCACGAGCCCCGTTACGGCACCGCTCGCGTCACGAGTGAGCGTAAACTGCGCATCCGTGGCGCGGACGAAAAAGTCGCTGCTGCTCTCCGGCCAGAGCCTCACAGGATCTCCACCTTCGGTCGATTGCACAAAGAGCGCCCCGTCGCGCATCGTGAGCTTGAGCTCCAGCCCGGGAACGAGCTGATAGACGCCGACGTACGGCGACAGTGCAGACGCTGGCAGCTCGATCACGGTGTGCTGCCTGAGCGGGAGTGCTGAAGGGGGCACCATGCCGAGCAGTCGCATGTAGTTCGAGATCTGACTGTAGTGCTCCGCCAGATCAGTGTCGAGCGCGAGCAATGTCAGCGCCGGCACCTGAAGTGTCCCCACCCGCTCCATAGCGTTGTGGCAGAAATCGAGTGACGCCTTGAGGCGGCTGACGAGGGTATCCTTGGGCCAGCGCGCCTTGTCGGTGTCCGCCAACGAGTCCTTGCTCGTCCTGGCGTGTTTCAGATCGCTGAGGCGCTCGCACAAGCCATAGTTCGCGTCCTCGAGATGCTGCGCGATATAGCCGATGGTTTGCTGCGGCGCTGTGGGTCGATAGCCATACTGGGTCTCGGGGATGGAGTCGAACGCCGCGACGAGCCGGCTGCCGTAGACATCCGCAAACGTCTCGAATGCCAGCATGGTGCGATCCGGCGACGCGCGAGTGCTGGACGACTGGGCCGCGAGCACCGTGGGGAGCACAAGAGAGATGGTCATCAGGGCGTGCTGGCGCATTCGATATCCCTACCCCTCAGCGGACGTCGCGTTCGTTACGTCGGACAGCCCACGCCGCGAGCGCTAACGACAGGAATAGGATGAGCGCCGCGACGACACGGAGCAGTCGGGCGAACATGACGTCGTGAGACAAGAGGTCGGCGTGGCCGAGCAGGTAGTTCCAGTCGTGCATCGGTTCGTCCGACAAGCCGACCAACGGTAGCTCCTGCGCGCTCGCGTCGCCGACATACGTCGCCAGGTTGGTCAGACTGTACGCCTCCCACGTTCCCACGACCCCGACGCCAAACCAGTCGCCCTGCCGCGCCAACACCACCGCCGCCGCGAGCGGCGCGGCGAGTTGCGTGATGCTGCCACCAGCCACCTCGAGCCACTCGCCGAACGGCGAGAAAAGAACGTGACCGAGCTCGTGAACGCCGAGCGTCAGCCCACCGAACACGTGCCACGTCTCGCTGTCAGCCAGCGCGCGCGCTCCCGAATACGCCAGGTACACCAACAGCGCCGCCCGCAACAGCATCACGGCCCGATGGCGCACGCCGGGAGTTGGCATCACTCACTTGACGACCCATTGCGCTACTGAGAACGTTTTACACCATGATGCCGGACATCCGAGGCATGGCGCCGTTACTCCAAGTCTTCGACCTCCCAGTGTCGCTGGCTTTTTATCGCGACACGCTCGGCCTCGAGGTCGTCCAGTCGACGAGCGACTGGGCCTGGCTCAAGCGCGGTGATGTCGAGCTCATGCTCAACACAGCGTACGAATCCGACGCGCGTCCGCCAGCACCCGATCCCAGCCGCGTCGCCGCGCACAACGACACGGCGCTCTACTTCGGCTGCCCAGATGTCGACGCAGCCTACGCGTACCTACGTGGTCGCGGAGTCGCCACGCAGGAGCCGCGCGTCGCGCCATATGGCATGAAGCAGTTGTACCTGTCGGACCCCGACGGGTACACCGTGTGCTTTCAATGGCGCGCGGCTGGAGAGGCCGTGGGCTGAGCGAGCGGCGGCCCCACGGTGACAAAGTCCACCTGCGGTAGCTGGGTCTCGCCGAGCGTCACGTTCGTGCCCGCCCCCACCGCGTCCCCGTCGAGATACGCGACCACTCGATTGGTCGTCCCGTCGAGCCGGTACCACACGTACCGCGTGTACGCTTTGACCAGCGTGTTCCAATCGAGCGAGATCTTCTTGATGAAGTCGAGCGCGTTGCCCACCCGGCAGGTGAGAAACGTGACTTTATAGATCTTGTTCGCCTTCATCGCCGTGCCGATGCTGGTATAGACCGCCCAGTGCGCGAGCCGCCGGGCCGCCCCCGCCGGATTCACGATCTGATCGGTCTGCTTCATGGACTTCCCCGTGGGGTCCCCCGGGAACACGAAGTCGTAAAACGGATCGACGTAAATCGGCGGGTTCCACCCGCGGGCAAGCTCGAACGTATGCCCCGGCGCGAGCTCGATCGTGCCCTCGCTCAAACTCAAGGCACCACCGTGTCCGACCGCGAAGATCACCTCGCGATCGTTCGTCACATTCACGAGCCCCGTGACGATGGCATTTCGCACCTGCTCGGCGCCAAGCGTGTTGCTGATCGGCGCGGACTTGCGATTCTGCGGATCAGCCTTCACGTACTGCGCCGCCCACAGGGCATTGAACGCCGGCCCGACACGGGAGGGGGAGGGGTCGTAAAAGACGAGAGGCATGGTAGAGAATAGTATGGTCGCGCCTCACCGCGTTATACTCAGAGCTGGCGTGCAGGCCGCCACCCGTCCGCGGGCAGGACCGAGTCCACCTGGTAGTTAAAACTCGATACACGGTTCTTCACGCACCTCCTTTCGCCCGACGACCAGCGGACCCCGGGCAGCCCTCGAGGAGGTCCGTCATGCCCGACCGTCATTTCCCCGTCCGCCCCAATCTTGAACAACTGAAGCACCAGGCGAAGGATCTGCTCCGCGCAGAGCCGTCCCTGGGCAAGCTCGCGCACGCCCAACACGCGTTGGCGCGAAGCTATGGCCTTCCGAGCTGGCCGCGACTCGTGCTCGCCTGCCGCATGACCGACGCGATCTGGCGCGACGATGTGGAAGCCGTCCGCGAGCTGGTGCTGCGGCACCCGCCTTTGCTGCACGAGAACGCCCGCGGCGTCGCCCAAAGCAACTGGGGCCCGCCAATGTCCTACGCGGCAAACCTCGGCCGCGATCGGATCATCGCCATACTGCGCGAGCTCGGCGCCGATGACCTGAGCTTCGCGTTCGATCGCGCGTGCCTGCAGGGCCGG
>Ga0210387_10002359_pt1 | contig 14416 bp, 7 predicted proteins | sample IncBWC7OmetaG_FD_160108 | JGI IMG/M metagenome (GOLD analysis project Ga0210387, IMG submission 160108) | Forest soil microbial communities from Barre Woods Harvard Forest LTER site, Petersham, Massachusetts, United States - Inc-BW-C-7-O ...
CAAGGACATGCGCACGCAGACCCAGGGGAAGTTCGGCGGCCTGGGGATCGTGATCGAGATGGACAAGAAGAACCGCATCACGGTCAAGCGCCCGATGCCCGACACACCCGCCATCCGGGTCGGCATGAAGCCCAAGGATCACATCGTCCGCATCAACAACGAATCGACGGTCAACATGACGCTGACCGAGGCGGTCGACCGGCTGCGCGGCGACGTCGATACGAATGTCGATGTGTACGTCGAGCGCGACGGCGTCACCGGCGTGAAGAAGTTCACCATCACCCGCGCCTTCATCCGCCCGCCGTCGATCGATCCCGCGGCCCGAATCCTCTCGGTCTCGTCGGGTCCGGGGCAGTCGCCGGCCAAGGTCGGCTACTTCCACATGCAGCACTTCTCCGCCAACAGCGCGGGCGATCTGGCCGACGCGCTGGCGCTGTTCGATCGCGAGCACGTCAAGGGGATCATCATGGACCTGCGCGGCGATCCGGGCGGGCTCTACGAACAGGCGCAAAAAGTGGCCGACGCCTTCGTGAAGTCGGGGACGTTGGTATCCATGGTCGGCGTCGGTGGCGCGCAGCGCAAGGACGAGACGGCGACGGACAGTGGTCACGAGCCGACGGTCCCGCTGGCGGTGCTGGTGAACCAGAACTCGGCCAGCGCCTCGGAGATCGTGGCCGGGGCCATGAAGAACCTCGACCGCGGGGTGGTGATCGGCGAGGAGACCTTCGGCAAGGGCTCGGTCCAGGTGCTGTTCGACATCCCCTCGCCGATCTCCTTCGGCGACGGCGCCGACGACGACAAGCTGGGGCTCAAGCTGACCACGGCCCAGTACCTCACGCCGGGCGACATCTCGATCCAGGGGGTGGGCGTGGTGCCGGACATCGAGACCGACGCGCTGCTGGTCCAGAAGGACGGCGAGCGGTCCTGGATTCGGCTCCAGCCCTCCGTGCACAAGCGGCGCGAGTCCGACTACGAGTGGCACCTCGAGCACCCCAGCGCCCGTCACGGCGAAAAGCCGGAAGAGACGGTGACCTATCTCTTCCAGCCGAAGCCGAACGAGAAGGCCAAGCCCCACGGCGACGATGACGAGATGGACGACGACGATGACGCCGACGACCAGGCGGACAGCGACGACGAGAACACGAAGACCGACTTCCTGATGGACTTCGCGCGCGACCTGCTGGCCCAGGCGAAGAGCAGCAAGCGGCGCGATCTGGTGCAGCAGTCGAAGACGTATCTCGACAAGGTGCGCGCGGTCGAGGACAAGAAGGTCTCGCAGGCGCTGGAGAAGCTGGGGGTCGATTGGACCGCCGGCCCGGCCACCGGCGCCGATCCAGATCTGCAGCTGACGTTGCAGACGATCGAGGCAAAAGGGGGCGAAGCGAAGACAGGCGACGCCAAGATCGACGCCGGAACGACGGCGCACCTCAAGGGGGTGGTCAAGAACGTCGGCCGCACGCCGGCTTACCGGGTGCGGGCGGTGTTCGAGAGCGACAACCCGCTCTTCGACGAGAACGAGATGGTGTTCGGCAAGATCGCGCCCGGCGAATCGAAGAGCTACGAGCTGTCGGTCAAGGTCCCGACCTCGACCTTCACCCGCACCGACGAGATCAAGGCCACGCTCTACACGCAGCGCGGGGTGACCAAGGCGGTCGCGGCCGACCTGCTGGTCAACATCGAAGGGAAGCTGCGCCCGATGTTCGCCTACAGCTACCAGACCATCGACGATCAGAAGGGGGCCAATCACGACGGCCTGGTCCAGCGCGGGGAGCAGGTGCGCACCCTGGTCACGGTGAAGAACATCGGGCAGGGGCGGGCCATGCACACCGAGGCGGTGCTCCGCAACGGGACCGGCCAGGAGGGGATCTTGATCAGCGCCGGTCGCTTCGAGACCAAGGACCTCGGCCCCGGCGAGTCGAAGACCTTCTCGTTCGTCTACGAGGTCCGCCCCGAGTACAAGGGAGACGACTACCAGCTGGAGATGTCGGTGGGCGACACCACTCTGGGCGAATCGGTGACCGACAAGATCAAGGTCAAGATTGCGCCGACCGGTCCCGCCCCCGACACGCAGACCGGCACGGCGACCATCGTGCGCGACGACGTTCCGCTGCGCGAGACGCCGGCGGACGGTTCGCTGGTCGTCGGTCACGCCGGCAAAGGGACCGCGTTCAAGGTGACCGGCAAGCTGGGCGCATTCACGCGGGTCGACGTCGACGCCACGCGCTCGGCCTTCGTCAGCAGCGCCGACCTGAAGTCGGGCGGCACCGTGCACGGGACGTTCAAGCCCGACTGGGAGGTGACGCCTCCGCTTTTGACCGTCACCGCGCCGACGATCGCCTCCGGCGACACCGTCCACATCAAGGGGCACGCCACCGACGAGCGCGTCGTGCGCGACGTCTACATCCGGGTCTGGAACCGCAACGCCAAGATTCCGGTGAAGAAGGCCTTTTATCAGCCGAACCGGCTCACCGGCGATCGCACCAAGATGGACTTCGACGCCGAGGTTCCGATCGGCGCCGGCAGCAACCTGGTTCAGGTGTTCGCGCGCGAGTCGAACGACGTGCAGTCGCTGCAGACAGTGGTGGTCCTCAAGCGGACCGACCCCAACCTGGTCGCGCAGCCCGCGGGCGGACAGTTCCCGGCCGGCGCCGCCAAGAAGTAGGGCGCGTCGCGCTTCTGACGCGTCTTCGACGCCAGAACTCTGACGATCGGGAACGCGGTGCGCTGCAAAATAGGAGTGGCCGCGTACATTGTCCTCGTCGCAAAGATGAGCTCGGGTGTAGGGTAATTGCGCACGGGTAACCGTGTTGGCGATGCGATTCACCTCCTTCGGGCTCAGGTTTCAGACGACGCTGTCGATGACGCTCGTGGCGACGTCGCTCGGTTGCGGCGCTTGCGCCGACGAGCACGCACACGAGCCGACGGCGCCGCTGCTGACGGCGGCGGCTCGTGTCGCCGCCCATGCCGAGCTTCGCTCGCGCTGCACGGCCGGGCTCGTGCCCCCCGCGGAGGCTTACGCGGCGATCACCGAGATCCCGCCGCTCGGCAACGGCCTGGTGTTCATGCAGGACATCAACGATGACGGCGTGGCGGTGGGCTCCGCGCAAGTCGCGGGCGGCGGCTACCACGCCTTTCGCTACACCGATCTCGGCGGGGTGCAGGACCTGGGCGCGCTCCCGGGGTTTGGCGCCCAGAGCTTCGCGACGGCGATCGCCCCCGACGGTGCGATCGGCGGCCACGCGGATCACGGCGACGGCACCGGGACCCTGTTCGGCTATCGCTACACGCCGGCCGCCGGCCACACCGAGCTCTGCCCCGGCGGTTGCTCGGTCTGGGACCTGAACGGCAGCGGGCAGGTGGTCGGCCTCCTGCTCGGCCGCGAGGCGACGACCTGGCAGGCGTTCCTCTGGTCGCAGGCGTCGGGGCTGCGCCCGCTCGGAACGCTCGGCGGGACGCGCAGCTCGGCCAGCGGCATCAGCGAGTCGGGGCTGGTGGTCGGAAACGCGCAGGTCGCCGGCTCGGCGCTCGACGACGTGGGCCACGCCTTCCTCTACGATTCGCGGGCGGCCCACCCGGTGTTGCAGGATCTCAACAGCAGGGCCAGGACGCCCGGATGGCTGCTTCGCGGGGCGAACGACGTCAACGACGCCTTCGTGGTCGGCTACGGCCTGCACGACGGTCAGAGCCACGGGTTCCGGATGAGCCTGGCGAGCGGCGAGATCGACGATCTCGGCACGCTGGGCGGCGCCTCCAGCGTCGGCTGGGCGGTCGACCCCACCGGCGACGTCGTCGGCTGGGTGGCCAAGGACGCCCACACCAACGTCGCGGTCATCTATGGCAGCGGCCTCGGCGGCCTGCACGCGCTCAACGATTACCTCGATCCATCGCAGGGGTGGGAGCTGCAGCAGGCGAACGGCATCAACAGCCACGGCGCGATCGTCGGAATGGCGACCCATCAAGGGGTCCCCGTCGGCTTCAAGCTGACTCTGCCGTTCTGCTCCCGCTGAGACGTCGGCCCCGCTTCAGCGCACGATTTCGTAGGAAACCGCTTCGACGTGAGTTCGATCGGCGATTGGAAGCCCCGTTCCCGAAACTGGCAAGGCCTCGTGCGTCCGCTTGTCGAGGATTGACAGCAGGATCCGGTATTTGCCCGGCGGATCCCAGGTCAACGTGACGATGTCTTCCGGGTCGCGGATGTACTGGCCGGAGGTCCATTTTGACATCGGATATTCTCCGTAGACCGGTTTGTGGACGAGCGGCCGTCGTGCGGGACCGTCCAGGTTGACCTCGAGCTCATACCGATCACCTAGGTCGTGTAGGACCTCGAAGTTGTAGGTCGCCGTAGTCTTGAGACCACCCTTGGTGACGGGCCGGTCGATCGACGTGGCGACGAGTCGGATTGAGTCGCCGAAATGGATATCGGACTTCGCGCCATCGGGGGCGATCGAGGTAACGAACTTGGCCAAGTCGACGTTGTTCTTCTTCACCGCGAGCGTTCCTATCTGCAGGCGGCCGTCGCCGTCGACGAGCAGCGGCGGTGCCGCTTGAACGGGCGCGCGCTTGCCGGTCGCCCGATCCCAAAATCCCATGTGGATCGAAAATTCCTGGAGGTCGGCGGCTGGCCGGGTGGTGAAGACGTACCGGTCGCGAACGAAGTCGCCGGCCTTCCAGAGGGAAATAGGGTACGTGCCTTCAGCCGGAACGTGATCGGCGTTGAACGACGTCGTCGGGCTGTCGAGATGCATGAACAGGTTCCAACTGGACGGCGGGGCCTTCAGCACCTCGAAGGTTGTCGAAATGACGGCACGTCCCCCGGGTTCGATGGCCGGCGGATCTATGGAAGCCCCGATCAAACGGACGAAATCGCCGAACGTGGCGTTCAGGGTGTCCTGCCCGTTGGTCGGTGGAGGCGAACGGGTCACGAATAGCGACGTTTGAATCATGCCCTGCATCTCGTAACGCAGGGTGTTCGCCTTGATTGTGTCGGTGATTTGCTTGACCGCAGCGTCCACCCTGGCCCGAGTCAGGTGATCGTTGGGAGGCACCACGATGTTGCGCGTCTCGCCCGGATCGAGAGGGAGTTGAAAAATCTGCGGCGAAAAATTGTTGAACTGATAGATGACCTTCATCCCGTCGGCATCGATCGCGTCGGCGCAGTAGTTCTTGTAGTAGCAAAACACGAGGACTCGATCGTGCGGTGGATCACGGAAGAGATCGTTTCCAAAGAAGGGAACGTTGCCTTCGAACCCCAGGGCGTGCGCGGCGGTCGGGGCGATGTCCGTCAACTGTCTCAGCCCATGGACGACAGTCTTGGACGGAATCTCCGGGCCGACGAGGACCACCGGTACGTGAACGCCCTCCTCGTAGGGAACCGCATCGTGCTCCCGCCGTCCGTGCTGGCCGAGGCCTTCGCCATGATCGCCGAGCACGATGAAGAGAGTGTCTTGCAGATGTCCTCGACGCTCGAGATCGGTGAACAGCTTGCCAACGAAACGATCGGTGTAAGAAATCGTGTTCAGGAAGTCGTTCAGGTCCTTCTGGTCGACATAGGACTTGGTCGGAAACCCGCGCGGAACGCCGTACGGGTGATGTGAGGTCAGCGTCACCACGGTTAGGAAGAACGGCCGCTCGCCCTGTTGACCGACCCAATCGCCGATGGGGCGAAGCATGGCGTCGTCTTCCCATCCGAAATAGCTCGACTCGTCGAAGCCGCTGCCGTCGATTGATTCCTTGCCCTGAAAGTGGTCGAAGCCCAACTGGTCGACCAGATCAGCGCGGAGCTCATAGTTTTGCTCGGCCGTCTGAAAGAAGCCGGTCGCATATCCCTGCTGCCCGAGCAAGCGTGGCAGGCAGGGCCTGGGAATTCCACGCGGCTTGGCTTCATCGGTCTCGGGAGAGAGCTTGGGATAGAAGCCGCAAAGGATCGACACCAGCGATTTCGAGGTGTGAGGAACGACCGTGTAAGCCTGCTCGACGAAGGCGCCGCGCGAGGCCAGCGCGGTGAGATTCGGGGTGTTGTCGTATTTGCCGCCGGGAAGTCCGGTGTACTGGAGGCCGGTCGATTCCATGACGATGAGGACCACGTTTTTCGTCCTTGGCACAGCTCCGCCCCTCACCAGCGCGGTCGGACCTTCGATGGCCGTTGACATGAAGCTCGGGTCGAGCTTCTTGAGGGCCCTCCTGCCGACGTGTGACAGAGCGTCCTCAGTCATGTCGGCCGCCATCGCGGCAATGGCGTTTCGCCGGAGCGCGAGCATGCCGCCAGGGATTGTGGCAAAGAGCCCGAGCAATCCGATCGCGACAGAGACGCCCCCGACCGCCAGCCCGCGGCGGATGGCCCTCGGGTTCGGTCCCGAAAGCCCCGAGGCGCGCTTGAGCCGGCGGCGCCGATCAACGAGCCACAGCGTCGCCGAGCCCGCCCACGGCAGTAGGAGGCCGGCCACGCGGCCCACGGTCATCTGGCTGAGATAGAGGTTCCGAAGCGCGATGAACCCCTTGATGCCTTCCCTGAGGAGGTACCAGTCGCCGAGCGTCCCGGTGACGATGAAGAAGGCCAGGTCGATCACTGTGAAGATCGCCATTGCAGGCACGACCAGGTGGAACAGAACCGTCGATGCGACCCGGAGCTCGCGCCGCGGAGCGCGTAAAGCAGCTATCCAGAAGCAGTAGCCGAGTCCGAAAAAAATCAGATCCCGGGCACAGATAGGGAGCGCGCTCAGCGGACCGCGGAGCGCGCCCAGCGACCCGGCCTCGTACAGCTTGGCGGCGATCCCGAGCGCCGTCAGCGGCACCCAAAGGATCGCCACGTACAGCGGACCGCGAGGTGGATCTGGTGTGGCTGAACCGGGGGCAGGTTCCTCTCCCGACATCCGCGGCACTATAGCGTGGTTTTTTTTCGGCGCGCCAGGCTACCGACCAGCGAGCCGAGAGAACCGCGAGTGGCCCGCGAGGGGCTCCATCAGCATCCGTCGCCAGCGTGCGACGACGGTCCCCATCCGTTGCCAGGGTGCGACGACGGTCCTCGCCGGCCATAGCTCCAACTTATAAGCCTGCTCGCGGCGCGATCTCTCCAGGTGAAAGCGTGACCGTTGGAGTGAGCGCAAATTCGGGCGTCCGACGATCCGGGTCCGAGCTTAGCGATCGACAACGTCGAGGCCCTCCACTGGGCGGACGAACGCGGGAAGAATCGCGGATGGCGCGCCAAATACTCGTCGGGAACGTTACATTGACTTTCGTGACAGCTCGCAGCCTTCTCGTAAACCGGTGGGCGTATGGGTCATTCGCCGTCGTTTGCAACTCCGCAAAACACAACGACTTCGCCGCAGGGGCACCTGACCTGATCACCAACGTTGCGTAGGATCAGTTATGTGCAGAGCATCACGGTGCGATCGATGTGCTCATGGGTGACATGATCGTGTCGATAAACTTTTATGTTTGACAACAAAAACAACGTCGACAAACATGCACAACGTTCGAGCTGAATGATCCTGAGCGGGGTTGGGGGACCCCGGGAAGGACGGAGGAGTAGATGGGCATGTGAAGAAGTGGTCCCCCGTTTTGGTCGGAGGTGCTCCGGTTGATGCGCACAGCGCTCACCGTCGGAGCGGCACCTCGGGTAATAGACGCGGACGGCTTGTCTGAATCATTGGTCTCTGACGAGGCCAAGTGATCGTTGGTGGTGATCGGCTGTTAGGCCGTAACAGGGGATTGCGGAAACAGGGGAGCGTCGACCGCGAGCGGTAAACGAAAGAAGATGGGTGGAATGGTAACTATGGCAACCAAAATCACAATCAAGGAGGGCGAATCATGACGATCTATCTGTCGAAGTTCCGAGTCGCAACGCGAGCGCTGCTGTTTGTTGCGGGGGTGATCCTATAGAGCGCCGAGGCGAAGGCCCAAACGGTGCCGGCCGCTTCGGGATTATCGAATACTGCAGCTGGGACGGCATGTTTCAGCGAGTATTACGGGGGAGAAACAAACACGTGTGCTTCGTGGCAGTATTGGGTTGTCCCTTTGGTCGCTCCTGTGGCGGCCTCACCGATCTACATGCCCGTGAAGGTTCGCGTAAATACTTCGAATATCACTACGACTCCGATCGAATGCTACGCATACTCCATGGATGTTGGCGCTAATTCGCTCTATCAGACCAGCACTGTGGCAGCGACCGCAACCGGTGCTTCGACGCTTTCATTAGGCGACGTGTACCTTCCGAACGACTCGCCGAACACGTATTTTGCCCAGGTCGTATGCGCGGCTTGGCCGAATACGAGTGTGTACGGAGTGACGTACAACTTCTAGCACTCTCCGGAGGAAACTGCTGTGGAAACGTCGAGACGAGTTGTGGCGTCGGTGTTGGCAGTAAGCGTCGCCTTGATATGCGTCACGGTTGGTCTCGCGATTCGCAGTCGTGATCAGAGCCGTGCCATCAATGATCTCCGACGTGACCTTGAGGCGCGCGTGACGGAGCGATCAAACGTGGATGGGGTTATTGCGGCAAACACACTCATGGAGGCTGCGCGGGTCCGGAATTCGTGGCCCGCGCAGCCCGCCTCTGTCCCGCCGGCTCCTGGTCCAGATAGCCAGCCTCGAGCTTCGGAGGAGAAGCCAAAGGCGACGCTCGACGATGTCGGGCTCAAAGAGCGGTTTAGCGCAATGTTTGCTGAAGAGCCGGTCAATCCGGTGTGGGCCCAGGAACGAAAAGCGACGCTGTCATCGCGCTTTCAGGTTGCCTTACCTTCTGCGTCCGTTTTGAAGGGGATCGAATGTCACAGCGCCCTCTGTCGGGTAGAGACAGTCCATCAGGACTCCGCCGGGTACCATGCGTTTCTCGACAGTGCGTTTCGGGACCCGGGGACCAAAGTAACGACGGGCGGAGTTTTTGCGACACTGACAGGAAAAGATGAAGAAGGGCGCCTCGTAGCGACCGTGTTTGTCGCGGCGGAAGGCGAGTCCTTGCCAAGACCCGACGTTCAGTGAGTGGTCGACGAGATGGGAAGGACGGGATGCTTCCTTAGATGCTTTGGCTGTTCGTCCTAACAGGGACATCTAAGATTTGGGCAGAAGTGGCCCCTGGGCGGCGTCGGAGGTGGTCGCTGGCTAGGCCGGAATCACGCTGGTAGTCTCGCGGCTGCTTGGAAGTACCTTCTGTCATCTCGCCACCGCCCAGGCGGTGGGTTGCCCAGCTTGCCTTGGTCGCGGTGTCACTCCTGGCGGTGGTGGAGACGACCGTGGCGTTGGTGGCGCCATCGCGCGCTCCGACCGACGCCGACTGGGCCGCGGCCGCGGCCGCCGTCCGGGCCGGTTTTCGCCCGGGCGATCTGATCGTCGCGGCGCCGGCCTGGGCGGATCCGATCTTGCGCGTGCAGCTGGGCGATCTGATCCCGCCCGAGGTGGCGGCGCGGATGGACGACGATCGGTTCGCGCGCGTCTGGGAGGTGAGCCAGCGCGGCGCCCAGGCGCCGGCGGCGGCGGGGGGGAGCACCACAGTCGATGATCGGTTCGGCAGGTTGCGGGTGCGTCTCGTCGAGCGCTCTGCCGAGATCGTCAGCTACGACTTCGTCGCCCGTTGGGCCGACGCCCACGTCAGCCGGCGCGACGTCAGGGGCGCCGTGGTGGCCTGCGCGCTCGGCGGCGATCGCATCGTCTGTCCGGCGCCCGGCAACAACAGCCTTCACCGGCAATTGGTGGAGGTCGACCAGAAGCTGCGGGAGGCGCTGCTCACCGAGCCGGTCGCCGGCGCCGCGGTGGTGATCGAGTTTCCCGCGGTGCCGCTGGGGCGGGCGCTGGTGATCGCCACCGGCCTGCATGACACCTGGATGCGCAAGGCGGCGCGCGGCACGGTCGAGGCGCGGCTCACCGTCGGGGATCAGACGACCGAGCTGCCGGTGACCAGCGACGACAGCGGCTGGACCCGGACGCGGATCGACACGGCCGCGCGCGCCGGGCAAACGGTCCCCGTGCGGCTGGAGATCACCTCGGCCGCGCCGTCCGAGCGCTTCTTCGCCTTCGCCGCCGAGGCGCGCCGGTGAAGCGCCTCGATCCCCGCCGCGCCGACTGGCTGGTCACCGCGCTGCTCGCGCTCGGGACGGTGCTCTGGCTGCTGGGCGTCGAGGGGCGGCAGGGGATCGGGCGCGACGAGGCGCAGTACATGCGCGCGGGCGAGCGCTACTGGGGCTGGTTCAGCGAGCTCGGAGACAACCTGGCGCACGGCCGCCCGGGTCGCTCGTTCACCCCCTCGGACATCGATCGCTACTGGAGCGACAACGCCCCCGACCACCCGGTCGTCATGAAGGCGCTCTACGGGATCTCCTGGCGCGCCTTCCACACCTGCACCTGCATGGGGGCGGCCCACGGGCTCCATCCCGTTCCCATTGCCGCGCGGCACACGACGCTGCCGCTGTTCGCGCGCGACTCCACCGCCTTCCGCTTCCCGGCCATCCTGTTCGCGGCGCTGCTGGTCGGCCTGGTCTACCGCTTCGCCCGCGGCTGGCTGCCGCGCGGACCATCGGCGGCGGCGGCGGTGCTGACGCTGGCGCAGCCGCATTACTTTTTTCACGCGCAGATCGCCTGCTTCGACGGGCCGATCGTGACCATGGCCTTCGCGGTGGGGTTCGGCTACTGGAAGTCCCTGCGCGATCCGCGCTGGGGCATCGCCACCGGCGCGCTGTTTGGCGTCGCGCTGGGGGTCAAGCACAACGCCTGGCTGATCCCGTTCTTTCTCGTCGCGCACTACCTCTGGATGAGGCGTGGCGATCTGCGGGCCCGCCGGCTGACACCGGTCCCGCTGGTGTTCGTGGCCATGCTGGTGCTGGGGCCGCCCATCTTTCTGGCGCACTGGCCCTGGCTCTGGGTGGCGCCCGTGGCGCGCACGCGGGCCTATGTGCTGCGCCACCTCGATCACGAGCACTACAACTTCGAGTACCTCGGCTACAACTTCAACCAGCCGCCGACCACCACGGCGATGAAGTGGTTGCGTGCCACCGCGCCTTTCGTCGAGACGGGCCTCACCGTCCCGGTGACCACGCTGGCGCTGGCCGCCGTCGGTGCGGGCCTGCTGGCGCGCCGGCGCCGTGGCGCGCCGGTCGATCCCGACAGTGAACAGCAGGAAGCTCCGACGGCCGAGCGCCCCAGCTGGCTGCGCCCGGGCGCCGACGTCGATCGCGCGCCCGGCGCATTCGTCCTCGTCCAGACGCTGGGGCCGCTGGCGGTCCTGGCCGTCCCCTCGACGCCGATCTTCGGCGGCGTGAAGCACTTCCTGGCGGCGATGCCCTACCTGGCGGTGATGGCGGGGATCGGCCTGGCGGCGCTCGGGCGCGCGGTGCGGGACGCGCTCCCGGCGGCCCGGGCGCGTTGGCCTCTCGTCACGCCTGCCGTCGTCCCTTGGGCCTTGGCGCTCCTCGTCTGTCTCCCGGCGTTGGTGGAGACGCGCCGCTCGCACCCCGACGGGCTCGGGCACTACAACCTCCTGGCGGGCGGCTTCGCCGGTGGCGCCACACTCGGTATGAACCGCCAGTTCTGGGGCTATTCGGTGCTCCCGATGCTCCCCGATCTCAATCGCCGCGTCCCCCAGAACCGCAGGCTCTATTGGCACGACACCCTCTCCGACGCGATCTCGATGTACAAACGGGACGGTCGGCTCTCGCTCGAGGTCGGGGACACCGGCTTCGGCGAGGAGGGCATCAAGCGTTCGGAGATCGGAATTCTCTTCTACGAAAAACACTGGGCCAAGTACGAGGCTTGGTTCTGGCAGTCCTACGGGACGACCCGCCCGATCGCTGTTCGTGCGCGCGAAGGCGTCCCGATGGTGACGCTCTATGGGCGGGGGGCACGGTGACGACGTCGCCATCCCCGGCCGAGGGCGCCGCCGAAAAGCCGGCCCAGCCCGTGCCGCTCGCAGGCACGGCTTCTTCGTCGGCGCCCTGGCGGCTTCGGTTGGCACGGCTTCTCCGCGGCTGGCGCGGCGCCCTGGTCGTCTACCTGGCGTTCACCGGCGCCTACCTCGGCGCATCGGGCGGCCGGCTGCGCGCGCACTCACAGTACAACCACTACGTCTATCTGGCCGATGGCTGGCTGCACGGTCGCCTGACGCTGGCCGGACCGCCGCCGAACGAGAACGACTGGGCGAAGCTCGACGTTCTCAAGCTGAAGGACGGCCGCGAGCTGCGCGGGATCTACGGCGGCGGGCGCATCGGTGGTCCCGCCGATCGCCTCTATCCGCTGCGCGGCGACCCCTTCACCGTACCGGCGGGCTCGATCGCCTCCCGCTCGACGATTCGCCTGGTCTCGTTCCCCCCTTTCCCGGCGATCCCGATGCTCCCCTTCGTCGCGATCTGGGGGCTCCACTTCAACGACGTGCTGTTCACGGCGCTCTGGGCGGGGCTGAACCCGACGCTGCTGTTCTTGCTGCTGCGCGCGCTGCGCGCCCGTGGCCTCTCGCGCCGCAGCGAGGTCGACGATCTGTGGCTGACCGCCATGTTCGGCGTGGGTTCGGTCTACTACTTCTGCGCGGTGGTGGGCGAAGTCTGGTTCACCGCGGAGATCGTCGCCGTCACGCTGTCGATCGTCTACCTCTGGGCGTCGCTCGAGGCGCGCCGGCCTGTGTTGGCCGGGATCTGCGTCGCGCTCGGCTTCGCGACGCGGCCACCCTGGCTGGTGCTGCCCCTCTTCCTGTTCGAGGCGGTGCGTGCCGTGGGCGGTCGCGACGGTCTGCGCGATCGGGGGTCGCGCCGCGCGCTGCTCTCGTCACTGCTCAAGTTCGCCGCGCCGATCGCCGTCGGCGGGGCGGCGCTGGCCGTCTACAACTACGCGCGCTTCCAAAACCCGTTCGAGTTCGGGCACCGGTTCATGCCGGTGCAGTGGCAGGACCGGATGTTCCGCTTCGGTCTCTTCAACTACCACTTCCTGTCGCGCAACCTGGCCGCGGCGCTGGTTCTCCTGCCGCGCATCATGACCCGTTACCCGTACGTGAAGGTGAGCCAGCACGGCGTCAGCCTCCTCGTCACCTCACCCAACCTGGCCTACACGGTGATGCCGCAAGAGCCGAGCCCGCTCACCAAGGCGCTCTGGATCACCATCCTCACCACAGCGCTCCCGTCGCTGCTGTACCAGAACTCCGGCTACGTGCAGTGGGGCTATCGATTCAGCCTCGACTACATGATCTATTTCATGGTCCTGTTGGCGGTCGGCAACCGCCCGCTGACCAAGCTATTCCGCGCGCTCGTCGTCGTCGCCTTCGTCATCAACCTCTTCTTGGCGATCGGCTTCGACCGCTACACCGAGTTCTCTTACGACGACAGCTTCTTCCCCCACGGGAACAACTAGACCTCAACCAGGACCGCTTTCAGGTTGAGGCGAGCTTCCCGGGAGGCGATCGCGGTCAGCGACCGTGGATGTGGAAGCCGCCGCCGCCGTGGAAGCCGCCGCCGCTGTGGAAGCCGCCACCGCCGCCGACGCGCGGAGCAGAGTAGGGGACCGCTGCGCCGCCGTGCCAGCCGCCGCCCGGGACCCCTGCACCACCGCGGTAGGCGCCTGCGCCGGCCGCAGGCGCGCCGCGCCAGCCGCCGCCGGGCGCGCCTCGGTAACCGCCAGCGACCGCCGGGGCGCCGCGCCAGCCAGCTCCGACGGACGCAGGGACGCGCGCGATCGGTGGGGCGGCACGGAAGCCGCCGCGGAAGTACCGCCCGCCCGCGTAGAAGCTGGGGTAATAGCTGCGGTAGTAGAACGAATAGAACGGCCAGTAGGCCCAGAAGAACGGATCATACGGACCGTTCCAGTAGTACCAGGGACCGACCACCGTGAAGGACGGCGACCACGGGCGCCACCAGTGGGAGTGCGGGCCGACCATGAAGCACCAGCCGCCGCCGTACTCGTCGGCGATCGGGTGCGCCCCGTAGTAGCTGTACGACTGTCCCGTGTAACCGAAGTCACGCGGGTCACCAATGAAGTAGTAGCAGCCGTTGTGATACGAGAAGAGCCGCAGATCGAACGGCGCGTAGTTGTGCACGTGCGGGTTCGGCGAGGCTTCCCAGCCGCCGCCCGGCGCCGGGTGCGGCCCGCCGAAGCAGTAGCCGCCGCCCTGGACAGGGACAGCCGCGCCCTGAACGTTGGGGGGGATGGGATAGTCCTGCTGCGGCGGTCCCTGCTCGGGAGCGGCCGCCTGCGTGGGCATCTGCTGCTCCGGCGCCGGAACAGCCTCCTGCTGCGAAGGGGGCGGGGGAGGGGCGGCCTCCGCCTGAGCGTGGGCCGAGCCGGCCCCGGCGATTCCGAGGCCAACCATTCCAACAAGCGCCGATAGTGAGCTCTTGAGACGCATGACCACCCTCGAAGAAGCAAGCGGCGCGCCCACCGAGGGCGGCTCGAACACCCGGACATTGTAGCACCCTGAGGTCGAGCCTGCCCCGAAGCGTGCCTCTCGTTC
>Ga0210387_10002361_pt1 | contig 14413 bp, 14 predicted proteins | sample IncBWC7OmetaG_FD_160108 | JGI IMG/M metagenome (GOLD analysis project Ga0210387, IMG submission 160108) | Forest soil microbial communities from Barre Woods Harvard Forest LTER site, Petersham, Massachusetts, United States - Inc-BW-C-7-O ...
CTGCGCTATCCTACGAATCCAGGTAGGTACGAGGCGCTGATATGGGAAAATCCGGAGCCGGGGAACGGCGGAGCATACGTGTGAGCACCAAGCGGCGCGTCGCCGCCAAAGCTCCCGCTGACAAAACCAACGGCAGCCGCGACGCGGCAGCAGCCCGCGCCAATATTCTGGCCATTGCCACTGAAGAGTTTTCCAAGAAGGGCTTGAGCGGCAGCCGCGTGGACGAGATTGCGGAAAGAACGCACACCGTCAAGCGCATGATTTACTACTACTTCGGAAGCAAGGATGGGCTGTATCGAGCCGTCCTTGAGCGAGCTTACGAAGACATTAGGTCGCTGGAGGTATCGCTGGACCTGGATGCGATGCCACCCGATGAAGCCCTGCGGGCGTTGGTGCGTGCCACCTTTGACTATCACACCAAGCATCCGGATTTTGTCCGCCTCGTCATGAATGAAAATATTCACCATGGCGATCACATCGGACACCTGTCCATCATCAAAGCGAGAAGGTCGACGGTGCTGGTGATGCTTCGAAAACTCATCGATCGCGGTGTCGCGGCGCGGTTGTTCCGGCACGATTTAGATCCCATTGAACTGCACATGTCGATCAGCGCGCTGTGTTTTTACAATGTTTCCAACCGTTACACCTTTTCCAGGATTTTTGACATCGACATGACCTCGCCGAAGGCGCTCGCCGGCCGCCGGGATATCGTCGTCGATATGGTGGATCGCTGGTGCCGCGCTTGAATGATCACTAATTGACTAACTGGTCCGTTCAGAATAATCTGAGTCCCGAAGGCTGGTAGCGGGAGCGACGGTATGATTTTTGGAACCTGGAACGCGTGGTCGATGGTCTTGGCTGCCGGCTTGGCTTACATCACCTCGTCCAATGCCCCCGCCGCGCCCAGTGCGCCGAAAATCGACGCGAGCCCTTTTCTCGGCGATCACTATCCGCCCCGGCGCATTGAATTTCCCGATGGGGTGATCAGCTTCGCCGATGTGGCTTACGCGATGATCCCGGGATTTCGGCCGCTGACGCTGGACGTGTACCTCGCGCCTAAGCGTGGTCCAACGGTCGGCAGCTCGCCGTTGGTTCTCTATATCCATGGCGGCGGCTGGAGCAACGGGCATTCACGGCAATCGGGCGCGTTCGATGATTTTCCTCGAGTGCTCGCATCATTGGCGGCGCGAGGATATGTTGTCGCGTCGCTGAACTATCGCTTGAGCGGCGAGGCCGCTTTTCCGGCGGCAATTCAGGATGTGAAAGCTGCAATTCGGTTTTTGCGTGCGCATGCGACGGAGTATGGTGTCGACCCGTCGAAAGCCCTCGTCTGGGGCGGCTCCGCCGGAGGCCATCTGGCAGCCTTGGCCGCGGCGTCCTGCGGTGTGAAGGAACTCGAACCCGCGCCGTCGGCGCAAGCCTCACCGGAGTCGGCAGCCCTTGCGCAGCAAAGTGATTGCGTGCAAGGAGCAGTGACCTGGTACGGTATTTTCGATCTCGCCACGATGGTCGGTCCATCGCCCGGCGTCTCGCCTCCCGCGATTGCGAAGTTTCTCGGCTGCAACGGCGCTTGCGAGCCGGGAAAATTGCAAAATGCGAGTCCGCAACATTTCATCAAAGCGGATATGCCGCCGTTTCTATTAGTTCATGGCGCCGCGGACAAAACCGTCGATCCCAAGCAATCCACCGGTTTTCGCGATGCGGTCAGCGCCGCGGGCGGCCGTATCTCCCTGACGATGATTCCCGATGTCGATCATAGTTTTATCGGGCAAACGCCCGAGGCTACCCGCGATGCAAGTCTGCTCGCCCTTAAGCGTACCTTTGAATTCATCGACGCGACCTTCAAACACTAGCCGAACTAAATGTCGAGGGGCGTGCAGTGGACGATAACTTACTGACCCGGCGGTCGTTTCTTACACATACTGGCATCGCCCTAGGCGGGATTGGCACAGCACTCGCTGAGACAAAGTCGAATACACCGCCGCAGGCGGAATTCCCGCAGCTGGAGTTTGTGTACGAGGCGACGGTCGGGATCGCGCCCCTCGAGGATGTCGGCGAGATGAATTCCGGTCATCAGCGAATTATTCCCATCATCGGCGGCTCGTTCGAGGGACCGAACATCCGCGGCAAAGTGATTCCGGGAGCGGCGGACTGGAATTTGGTCCGCAATGACGGCGTCACAGTGGTCTCTGCCAGTTACTTTCTGCGCACCGATGACGGTATCTACATCAAAATCCTGAATCAAGGCGTCAACCCCGCGCCTGCGCCGGGTGCTTCGCCGCCGTCGCGGCCGCGATTTACGATTCCCACTTTCGAGGCTCCCAAAGGCCGGTACGATTGGCTCAACAAATCGGTTTTCGTCGGCACACTGGCGCCCAGCGCGCCGGGCAGCGTCCGCATTCGAGTTTTTAGGCTGATTTAAGAATGCCGTCAGCGCGTTGCGCGCCGCACTTCCCATGCGAGGAGCAAAGCACAAATACTTCCGGCGACGACGATCGGCAGCAAGTCCATGAGCACGTGCGACGGCGAGTGGCCCGCCGCTTTCAGCATTCCACCGAGTTTCGGTCCGACGATGGATCCGATTCTTCCCATGGCCACCGCCGCGCCCACACCCACCCCTCGAATACTGGTGGGGTAAGCGGCCGGCGCCATCGCATACAAAAACGCTTGGGCCGCAACCACCGCACAACCCAGGAGGAATACGATGCCGCAGATGATCGCAAGCTGAGCCGGCGATTTCGCCAAGGTGACGAGCAAAATCGGCAGGGCCACGAACGTGACGACCACAGCCCAATTCTTCAGGTGACCATTGAGCAGGTGACCCATCAATATTGCGGCCAGCGCGCCGCCGATATTAAAGCCGATCTGAGCCCCCGCCGCCTGGGTGCGGCTCAGTCCGTCGCTGGTCAGGAGCGTCGGCAGCCAATTCAGGAGCAAGTACAGCAGCAGCAAGCCGAGGAAAAAGCTTGTCCATAAGAATATCGTTCGCAGCGCGCGGCCGGCGGTGAATATGGCGATGAAGCTGCCGGATTTGGGCATACCGGCAAGGTCGGGGATGGAGCCGCTTGAGGCTGGGGCGCGGATTCGCTGAAAAGCATTCGATTCCGGCAGCGCGAATGCCATGATGGGCGCCAAAATCAGAGGCAGGATGCCTCCCACGGCAAACATAGCGCGCCACTGTGTCCCTGCCATCAGCAGACTGAGCAGACTGATCAGCGCGCCGCCGAACGGCGTCGCTGCATAGACCATGGCGACTCGGCCGGCTTGTTGTTTGGCATGGCTGGTCTCGGCGACGAGGGCGAGAATCATGGGCAGGGCGCCCCCCAGCCCTAAGCCGGTCAGCGCACGGGTGATGATGAGCGACGGTATGCTCCATGCAAATGAAGTGAGCAGAGAAAACAGACCGAACAACGCAACCGAAGCCACCAACACTTTTTTGCGCCCGACACTGTCGGCAAGACGGCCTCCGATCAGTGCGCCAAAAAACAATCCAAACGTACTGGCGCTGAAAAAAGTGCCGAATTCGTCGCTGGTGGGTTTGAATTCCGCGCCGATCCCCGCCGCCGCGACTCCGGCAGCTTGCAGGTCTATCCCTTCGCAGAACGCGGTCAACACGCAAAAGGCGATTGTCGAGCGCCACGCGACAGATTCCGCAGCGGTTTTGTTCAAGTGGCGCTCCCCGTTGTAGACTATTAAGCTATTAGTCATAGCATTCTGGTTGCTTATTCTGCGCTGTGCAACGGGGGAGCTTGAGGTTGCGATCCGTCCGGCAAAACGTCCCGAGTTTTTCGCTTTATGGCGAGCAAGGCACGGCCACTCGCGTGGCGGGACCGGTGCATGTTGAGGATATCCAATCGCGCAGCCGCAAATATCTTTGGCAAATCGGCGCACATCGGCATGCTGAGTTGTGTCAGTGCATATTGATCACCGCCGGACCGGCCAGTGTCGTGATCGAGGAATTGCGGACGAAGCTCGACGGACCGGCTCTCATCGTCATACCGGCGGGGGCAATTCACAGTTTTCGATTTCGCGCGGACACGCAAGGTTTCGTGCTGACGATCAATTTCCAACACCTGACCGAACTGGCCTCCGCTGCGCATCAAGCACCGATCGAAGAGCTTTTTTCGGTGCCGCGCGCGCTCGATCTCAGTCTCAATGCGGGGCTCGCGGATCGCGCGTCCCAGATGTTGGAATGTTTGTGCAAGGAGCTACGGAATCCCCAAGCCGCCTCAATTCCCGTGGGCGGCTGGCTTGCGTGCTGTGTGCTGTATACGGTTGCCGAGGCGGTCAAGCATTCAAGCGCATCTGAATCATACAGCGGCACGGATCTTGCGCGATTGCGGCGTTTTCGTCAGTTGATCGAGAATCGCTATGCGCAACATTGGCCTATCCAGCGCTTCGCCAGAGAACTGGGCCTGTCCGAGACCAGCCTCAATCGACTATGCCGCCGCTTGACCGGCAGCACGGGATTTGACCTGCTACAACAAAGACTGGCATTGGAAGCCAGGCGGCGGCTCATCTACGCGACGGATTCGGTCAGCGGCATCGCCGGCGCTTTGGGGTTTAAGGACTCGGCCTATTTCTCGCGCTTTTTCCGGCGCCACGGCGGCGTCTCGCCGCAGGAATTCCGCCGACTTCATCGTGGCGGATAAGTACCGGTTTATATCGGAATCGTACGGTTCCTGGAAATTGCCGCTGCTAGGCTTGAGGCTCGCCCTCGAGTGGAAGCGCGCGCATGTCTCGTACTCAAGTAGCCATCATTGGCGCGGGTCCTTCCGGACTACTGCTGTCGCGGCTGCTATCGCTAAGCGGCATCGAAAACGTCGTTCTAGAGCGCCAGAGTTCCGAGCACGTCGCCGGACGCATCCGCGCCGGCGTGTTGGAGCAGGGCACGGTTGATTTGTTGATCCAGGCCAAGGTCGGCCAACGCATGCTCAAGGATCGCCTGGTCCACGATGGCGTCAGTCTCGCCTTCTCCGGCCGCAGCATTCGAGTCGACCTCAAGGCGCTGACAGGCAGCAGCGTTTCTGTATATGGGCAAACGGAAGTCACCAAGGACCTCATGGACGCCCTCACCTCTGCGGGGGGCCAGTTGGTTTTCGAAGCGGCCGACGTGTCGATCGAAGGCTTCAATGGTCAGAATCCCACCGTGCGCTATCGACAAGGCGGCAAGAACCATGACTTGACCTGCGATTTTGTCGCGGGCTGCGATGGCTATCATGGGGTTTGCCGCCGCAGCATCCCGCCGGCGGCGGTGCAGTCATTTGAGCGGGTCTATCCTTTCGGGTGGTTGGGGATTTTGGCGGACGTGCCGCCCGTCGATCACGAGTTGATTTATTCAAATCACGAACGCGGATTCGCCTTGTGCAGCATGCGCTCGCCCTCGCGCAGCCGCTACTACGTGCAATGCACCGTCGAGGACAAGCTGGAGGCTTGGCCCGACAGCCGCTTCTGGGACGAGCTGCGCAGGCGGTTGCCGGAGCGAATCGCCGCGAAGCTGGTTACCGGACCTTCGATCGAAAAGAGCATCGCGCCGCTGCGAAGCTTTGTGGTCGAGCCCATGCGGTTCGGGCAACTTTTCCTGGTGGGCGACGCGGCACACATTGTGCCGCCGACCGGCGCCAAGGGGCTGAATTTGGCGGCCGCTGACGTTCGCGTCCTGCATGAGGGACTGGTTGAACACTACGGCGGGACGCGCTCCGGCAGTCGAGCGCTTCTGGATCAATATTCGGAGTTGTGTTTGCGGCGAATTTGGAAGGCGGTGCGCTTTTCCTGGTGGTTCACCTCCATCATGCACAAGTTTTCAGATGACGCCTTCAATCACCGGGTGCAGCTGGCGGAATTGGATTATCTGGGCGGTTCGAGCGCGGCGCTCACCAGTCTCGCGGAGAACTATGTGGGACTGCCCTTCGAAAGGCCGATCTAATCGGATGCCGGTGTGCTAAACGGCGGCCGCAGTCAGCTGCTTTTCCAATCGATCCAAGGTCTGCATTGCGGGCAAACACTGCGCCACGCTGGCGTTGGGTTCGCGCTTCTCGCGGATGGCGGCGAAGAACTCACGATCCTGTAACTCGATGCCGTTCATCGAGACATCCACCTTCGAGACGTCGATGGGTTCGTTCTTGCCGTTGAGCAACTCATCGTAGCGCGCGATGTAGGTGCCGTTATCGCAGATGTAGCGGAAAAACGTTCCGAGCGGCCCTTCATTATTGAAGGAGAGCGACAGTGTGCAGATGGCGCCGCTTGCAACCTTCAAGCCGATGCACATGTCCATGGCAATGCCGAGGGTCGGGTGTTTCGGTCCCTCCAACGCAAATGCCTGTGCAGCCTGCTGCCCGGTTTGATACGCGAAAAGATCCACCGTGTGACAGGCGTGGTGCCACAACAGGTGATCAGTCCAACTGCGCGGCTTGCCGAGCGCATTGGTATTGGTGCGCCGGAAGAAATAAGTTTGCACGTCCATTTGCAGTACTTTCAGTTCGCCGGAAAGAACTCGCCTGTGAATCCACTGATGACTGGGATTGAAGCGGCGCGTGTGGCCGGCCATGGCGATCACGCCCGTCTCTCTCTGCAAACGCACCAAACGCTCTGAGTCGGCGAGGGAATCCGCCATCGGTATTTCGATCATGACGTGCTTGCCCGCGAGCATGCATTGCTCGCCTTGGACCGCATGCATTTGGGTCGGCGTGCTCAGGATCACCGCCTCGAGGCCGGGCAGCGCCAAGCTCTCCGCCAAGCTCCCGGTCCAGTGCGGAATCTTCCACTGCTGCGCCACTTCGCGGGCGGATTCGGCGCTCGAGCCCACGAGGGAAACCACTTCAATATCGGGAATTTTGGCCATGGCTTCCAGATGCTTGACCCCGAAGGCTCCGGTACCTGCGAGAGACACCTTCAAGTGATGCTCCTGTTTTCCAAGATCATGAGACCGACTGCGGTGTTCGAAGCCGGTACGTGGTAGTGCCTGTAGACCTCGGCGGCATCGGTATCGAGAGCGCCGCGCATGATGTGCCACATCACCATCTCCACGCCTTCGGAGCCCGCTTCGCGCATGTATTCGGTATGGCTGATGCGAGTCAGGGCGAGCGGATCCTTGGTCATGCCGTCAAGAAAGGCCTTGTCGAAGTCACGGTTGATCAAGCCGGCGCGTTCACCCTGCAATTGATGCGACATCCCGCCGGTACCGTAAATGACGACGCGCAGGTCCTGCTCGAAACTCTCCACTGCGCGGCGAATGGCCTGACCGAGTTTGAAACAACGCGCACCGGTCGGCGGCGGATATTGGACGACATTGACGCACAAGGGAATGACGGGAAAGGGCCATTGCGCGGGTTGGCCGCACGTGATGGACAGCGGAACGGTAAGACCGTGATCCACCGGCATTTCATTCGCGATGGTCATGTCGAACTCATCCAGGATGAGGGTTTCGGCCAGATGCCAGGCAAGTGCCGGATGTCCTTGCACAACGGGCACCGGTCGCGGTCCGAAGCCCTCGTCGGCGATTGGGAAGCGATCGGCCACCCCGATGAGAAACGTGGGGATGATCTGCAAAGAAAAAGCGCAGGCATGGTCGTTGTAAACGACGATGGCCACATCGGGCGCGAGTTTTGCCAGCCACTGACGCGCCGGTTCGTAGCCTTTGAAAAGACTTTCCCAGTAGGGCGTTGCCGTGATACCCCGATCCATGGCAACGCCGATGGCAGGCACGTGAGAGCAAGCAATGCCGGCGACGATGCTAGCCACGCGAATCACCCGGTCCTGTGCCTTTCTTGTAGCGGTTGCCCTCGGGGGAGCGGCCGCCGGCCAGCATCATCTTTGCGTATTCTTCCTTTGACACTCCGGACATCATCGAAGCCACGTCTTGAAACGTGAGGCCATCGCAGAAAGCGATCTTAATCGTGTAGTAGATATTGCCGCCGACTTTGAGCATGCCGAGCCAGTCGCGTTTCAAGACGGTGCGCCGTTGCTCCTCGGTGAGGGTAAATTGATCGAGGTAAGCCGCTTCATCTTCCTTGAACTTGCGGCGGTTCTCCGGAATGTTGAGCGACATGCAAAACATGTTCAGGGCATAACCTTCACGTCCGCGGCGGGCGTCGTACACGTAGGTTCCCGGAATTGTTTCGTAGTCGCGCGAAATCATCATGCGCTCAACTTCGCGATGCTGGCGCGCGGCGCCGCTTGTTTTGAATGAATTTCCTTTCTGACGGTATCGCAGACCAGATTCATGGCATTGCGCATGAATCGACTCTTCGGCCGCAGGGAGGAGGTGACCATCGATAACGAAATCGTCAGCGTCGGCGCGAGGATGGGTTTGGCCAACACTTGGTCGTTCCACGGCGTCGACCGTACGGCGTTGATGGGCAGAACCGCAAACCCATGTCCCTGTCTGACAAGATCGATGATCGCGGGAATCGACTCGATCTCGTGAGCCACCTGAATCTTCCGATCGACTTCCGCGAGTGCATGTTCGACTGCCATCCGCATGGTATGCGGACGATTGGGTATGACCAGCGGATAATCGGCAAGCTGCGCCAAAGTGATGGACGCGGACTCCTTGCGGCGCGAGGTGCGGGGCGCAATCAGAAAGAGCTGTTCATCGACGACCGGGAGAACTTCAAACGCCGCTTGATTGGTTGCGTTGTACACGAGTGCGCAGTCGACCCTGCCGCTGTTGAGCCATTCCAAAATATAGGCCGACAACCCTTCCGCGGTTGCCAGACGCGCATTCGGCAAATTTTCGTGGAACGCCTTCACCAGCGGCACAGTGACGTTGCTGCCAAGGCTTGGCGGCAGGCCGAGCGTCACGTGTCCGCTGTCGCCGTTGCGTCGATCGTTCAACTCCTGTTGAGCGCGGCCGAGTTGCGTCAAGATTCCCCGCGCATGCTCGAGCAATTGCGAGCCCGCCTCGGTCAGGGTGACGCCGCGCCCATTGCGCTCCAGCAAAGGTTGGCCGCATTCGAGTTCCAATTGCCGAACTTGACGGCTCAACGCCGGCTGCACCACCGACAGGAAGGCGGCGGCACGGGTGAAACTGCCGAATTCCGCGACATGCCGGAAGTACTCGAGTTGTTTTAGATCCATTAGGGGCCTTGTGTTATCACAATATGCGATAACAGGTATCTAACCTATTACGTTACAGTATACGCCATACTATGCGTCTCGAACACTGGCCGAGCGTTCAATGCAGCGATCGATTCCTTGTCTATTCATGCGCGGCGGTACTTCGCGAGGTCCGTTCTTTTTGGAGAGCGACTTGCCGAGTGAGGTTTCCGCGCGCGATGCCGCCTTGCTTTCCATCATGGGCTCGCCGGATGCCCGGCAGATCGATGGTCTTGGAGGCGCCGATACCTTGACCAGCAAAGTGGGCATTGTGCGGCAAGGAACCTCACCCGGCGTCGACCTCGAGTTTCTCTTCGCGCAAGTCTCCGTAAAAGACGCGCGGGTCGACACAACGCCGAATTGCGGCAACATGCTCGCTGCAGTAGTGCCGTTTGCGCTGGAAACGGGCCTGGCGCAAGCCCGCGGTGAACTCACGACATTACGCGTGCTGACGCGCAATACGGGCACCTTGAGCGATATCGAAGTGCTCACGCCGGGTGGCCAGATTCAATATTCCGGAAGCGCGCGGATCGATGGGGTGCCCGGAACATCAGCACCGATCAACATCAGTTTTCTCGATACCGCCGGATCTGTCTGCGGGTCGTTGCTGCCGACCGGACACATCGTCGACCAGTTCGATGGAGTCGAAGTCACCTGCATCGACAACGGCATGCCGGTCGTCATCATCTCGGCGGCAGATCTCGGCGTGACCGGCTATGAGAGCCGCGATGCGCTCAACGCCGACTCCGCTTTGAAAAAGAGAATCGAATCGATTCGCTTGCAGGCGGGACCCAAGATGAATTTGGGTGATGTCGCCAAGCTGGTGGTCCCCAAGATGTGTCTGGTGGCCAAGCCGCGCACGGGAGGCCACATCAGTACGCGGACCTTCATTCCGCACGATTGCCATGCTGCGGTTGGCGTACTCGGAGCGGTGACGGTGGCGACCGCAGCGGTCCTTCCAGGAAGCGTTGCCCATCGCTGCGCCGTCGTGCCGCCGGGCCTCAACAAAAGCATCTCCGTGGAGCACCCCAGCGGGGAATTCACGGTAGTGCTCGGCATGAATCCGGACGATCCGTCCGAGGTCGTGCGGGCGGCGCTGCTGCGCACCGCGCGGCTCATCATGCGCGGAGAGGTTTACATTCAAGATTCCACACCCGGCGAGGTGATTCGATGATGGGACAATCAGGCATCGCGATCAAACAGGTCAACCGCGCCGATTCAAGCAGCGTGGCGGAACTCGCGAAGTTCGGCGTCGCGACTGTTCACGAGGCCATGGGCCGAACCGGATTACTGGCTTGCTACATGCGGCCGATTTACCCGGGCGCCAGAGTTTGCGGCACAGCGATCACCGTATTTGCGCATCCGGGCGACAATTGGATGCTGCACGTGGCCGCCGAATTCCTGCAACCCGGCGATGTCGTCATCTTGGGCACTTCATCCGAGAACACCGACGGGATGTTCGGCGAACTGCTCGCCACATCGTTTCGCGCGCGCGGTGCGCGCGGATTGATCATCGATGCAGGCTGCCGGGATGTCGCGGAATTGACCGAGATGAATTTCCCGGTGTGGTCCCGAGCCGTTCATGCCAAGGGTACCGTCAAGGCAACGGTCGGTTCGGTCAACGTTCCCATCATCTGTGCTGGGGCTCTGATTTGCCCCGGTGACGTGGTCATCGGCGATGCCGATGGCGTCGTGATCGTGCCGCGAGCGAACGCGGCGGGCGTGGCGGCGGCATCGGCGGCGCGCGAGCAGAAAGAGGCCATCAATCGCAAAAAATTGGCCGCCGGCGAACTGGGTTTGGACATCTACGGAATGCGCGAGGCGCTCGCCAAGGCGGTACTGCGGTATTTTGCGGATGAGAGCGCATTCAACAAGGAGCCGCAAAAATGAATGCCATTGTGAAAAATCCGCTCAAGACTTGCCCGCCGCCCGATCCCGACCCGGTCACACCGACCTTGGTGCTGCCGCCGGGTGCGTGCGATGCCCATTGCCATGTCTTCGGACCGGCTGCCAAGTTTCCCTACGCAGCCGACCGGAGTTACACGCCGCCCGATGCGCCGGTCGAGAATTTGCGCCGCTTGCATGCCAAGCTGGGAGTTTCGCGGGCGGTGATCGTTCATGCCAGCTGTCATGGCACGGAGATGGAAGTTACCCTGGATGCGATCGCCTCGAGCGAAGGGCGCTATCGCGGCGTTGCCTGCGTCGAGGATCGCGTGACCGATCGCGAACTCGAACGCCTGCACACCGGGGGCATTCGCGGAATTCGATTCAACTTCGTAAAACATTTGGGGGGCGTCCCCGACCTGGGCGTGTTCTATCGCCTGCTTGCGCGCATCAAGCCTTTGGGATGGCACGTCGTGCTGCATTTCGATGCCGACGACATTGTGAGCCAGGGCGAGCTGCTGGGCCGCATCGATGTCCCGTTCATCATCGATCACATGGGGCGGGTGAAGGCGGCCGACGGGTTGCAGCAACCGCCGTTTCAATCACTCCTCGCGCTCTACCGGACCAATCCCCTGGCCTGGATCAAGGTCTGCGGCGCTGAGCGCGTATCTATCGGCAAGCGTCCATTTCTGGATGCCGTCCCTTTCGCTCAGGCTCTCATCGCTGAGGATGCCAGCCGAATATTGTGGGGCACCGACTGGCCGCATCCGAATATAACCAAGGACATGCCCAATGACGGCGAACTGGTGAATCTATTCGCGAAAATTTGCCCGGATCCTGCGCTTCAACGGCGCATCCTGGTGGAAAATCCGACGCGGATGTATTGGTCGTGATCATCGACTGCCACGGTCACTACACGACGGCACCCGGCGAGCTGCAAAGGTTTCGCGATGCGCAGATCGCGGGCCTCAAAACCGGTCTCGATGTGCCGCTCAACGCTCAGGAAAAAATCTCCGACGATCAGATTCGCGACAGCCTGGAGAACGCCCAACTGAAGCTGCAGCGGGCACGAGGCACGGATCTCACGATTTTCTCGCCGCGCGCCTCCGCGATGGCCCACCACATCGGCAACGAAACCACGAGCCAGCGTTGGACTCGCGCGTGTAACGATCTCATTCACCGGGTCTGTCTGCTCTATCCGGATAACTTTGTGGGAGTTTGTCAGTTGCCGCAATCGCCCGGCGTGGCGCCGGAGCATAGCGCTGCCGAACTCGAGCGTTGCGTTTCCGAGCTCGGGTTCATCGGCTGCAATTTGAATCCCGACCCTTCGGGCGGTCATTGGAATTCACCGCCGCTTACCGACCGGTATTGGTATCCATTCTACGAAAAAATGGCCGAGCTGGATGTTCCGGCCATGGTGCACGTCAGTTCGTCATGCAATCCTAACTTTCATGCGACGGGTGCGCACTACATCAATGCCGATACGACAGCGTTCATGCAGTTCCTCACCGCCGATCTTTTCAAGGATTTTCCAACCTTGCGTTTCATCATCCCCCATGGCGGAGGGGCGGTGCCGTATCACTGGGGAAGATATCGGGGGTTGGCCCAGGACTTGAAGCGCCCGCTGCTCGGCGAGTATGTGTTGAAAAATGTGTTCTTCGACACCTGCGTTTATCACCTGCCCGGTATTGAATTGCTACTCAAAGTCATTCCGGTGGACAACATTCTGTTCGGCTCGGAAATGGTGGGGGCAGTGCGCGGCATCGACCCTGAAACCGGTCAGTATTTTGACGACACCAAACGCTATCTGGATGCGTTGAATTTGAGCGAATCCGACCGCTATAAGATATTCGAAGGCAACGCGCGCAAGATTTTCCCACGCCTGAAGGCAGGTCGCATCACGCGCTAGGGACGACGGGAAGCGTGATGGTCGATGGCGCTTGCTTGGAATTGTAGATTGTCAAAGTGGGCGCCGGATTCGCCGCCTCGCGGTCGCGCTCCCGGTAATCCGCTCCGGCGACGCTTACCCTCATGCGATGCCCCGCCTTAAAGACATAAGAGATGGGTAATAGATCGAACTGCACGCGGACCGTTTCCCCCGGGGTGAGCGGCTGGACGTCTTCGCGATTGCTGCGCCGCCAAGGCAGCCCGATGTAATTCCACGGCGCATCGACGACCTTGCGCAGCGAGGCCCGCTGCCGTCCGTCGGTAACCGAAGTGACGCTGCCGTCGGGAGCAACATCTTCGAGGTACACGAAAAGATTGGCATCGGCGGCATTCACGGATACCGACAGGTCGGCAATTGGGTGGCCGGTAACCTGGGTGTCCTGTTTCAATACCGCTGAGACGAAATGTGCCGCGGCCTGCTCCACCGGGCATGGTTGGGCAAAGGGTCCGGATTGCAGTGCCGGGTCAAAACCGGGCGCGCATTTAACTTCGTATCGAATCTGAAAGTGTGTCGCCGCGCCGCCGGCCGAAGCGGCAAGCCGTGATTTGCCGGCAAGATGCAGCGACAGCGGCGCTGAACCGGGGACCGGCCATGCTGAGGAGGTCTGCCACTCGTGCCCTGGCGCTGCATTCACGGTGAAATAATGAATCGGAGCATCGGCATCGAAGCCGTTCGCGATTCCCTTTAAATAAAAATCAAAGAATCGCTGCATTTCTGCGAACAAGTTGAAACCCTCGTTGCGACAATGCGTCCACGGCCCGACGATGATATGGCGCCTGTCCGGCGACCAGTTGTTGAAAGTCACCCAACCGTCCTTGCGCAGATCATCGCGCCAGCCACCCGTGATGTACAGCGCCACGCCCGACTGCCGCATTTGGTCAGCATAGGCAGCGATACTGCCTTCGCTCCAAAACCGGCTGGCCGTCAACGGGCTGAAATCATCTCGATAAGGGATACCGCGCCACATCGCCGCAAGGTTGGTGCTCTTCTGATGTTCCTGCGCCGCTTGAAGCAGAAGTGTTTTGGATTCATCTGCGTAGATCGGCTTGGATTTCATGTCCTCATCGACTGTGCGCTGAACCCCGGTGCCCCATTGCGCGAATATCCCGCCGCGCAGAGTCCAATCGTACGTGTCCCACGCAAAACAACCCACGAACGCGGCGAGCAAATGCGGCGGTCTCACTGTGATGGCATGCATGGCCGCCGCGCCGGTATTGGAGCAACCCACGATACCCACCTTGCCGTTCGACCACGTCTGACGCGCCAACCACTCGTTGACTTCATAGGCATCCTGCGCTTCGATGCGATCGTTGTATCCGCGGCGCACGCCGAAGGAGGCGCTGAGTCCGCGGCGTTCCACCAATGCGACCACGTAACCGTACTTCGTAAGCTCCGGCACCGCATAAGAGGCATTGGCGCCCGGCGCGGAAACCAACCTTCGATCAAAAGTGTGATGCCAGACGACCGGAAATTTGCCCTCGGCCG
>Ga0210387_10002362_pt1 | contig 14410 bp, 14 predicted proteins | sample IncBWC7OmetaG_FD_160108 | JGI IMG/M metagenome (GOLD analysis project Ga0210387, IMG submission 160108) | Forest soil microbial communities from Barre Woods Harvard Forest LTER site, Petersham, Massachusetts, United States - Inc-BW-C-7-O ...
ATCGCCGATCGCTAGCACCCGGCTCAGCGGAACCGCTTGCCCCCGACGTTCCGCGGCAAGCGCCATGGCACGCTCATAGATCGGCCGGTGCGGTTTGCCGTAGAAGATCACCTCGCCGCCGAGTTCCCGATAAAGCTCGGCAATCGCGCCCGCGCAATAGATCAGCCGGTCGCCGCGTTCGACGACGATGTCGGGGTTGGCGCAGACCAGCGTTAGTTGGCGTTCGCGTGCCTCGAGCATCATCGCGCGGTAGTTTTCCGCCGATTCCGTCTCATCGTCGAACAGGCCGGTGCAGACGATATAGTTGGCCTGTTCCAGCGGGACGAGCCCAACATCGAGGCCACGGTAGATCGAGCTGTCGCGCTCGGGTCCGATCCAGAACATCTTCTGGCCGGGATGGCCGGCGACAAAATTCCGGGTGAGGTCGCCGGAACTGACGATGGCATCGTAGGTCTCGTCGGCGACGTCAAGCTTGCGCAATTGCCGCTGTACCGAATCCGCCGGACGCGGTGCGTTGGTGATCAGGATGACGGTGCCGCCCTGGGCGCGGAAGTTGTGGAGGGCTTCGCAGGCCTCTGGGAAGGCGACGAGACCGTTATGCACGACGCCCCAGATGTCGCTGAGCAGCACGTCCACGCCGCCGACGAGATCGCGCAGCCTTTCGGCGAATTTCAGCGTCGTCATCTCAGGCTTGGCCGGACACTAGTTCGGACCGGCCGCGCGCCGCGCCAGCGCGGCGTTGCCGGTGCTTCGCGTCGGAGGCTCGATGATCGGGGCATCGACGGTCGATGCTTTGACCGCGCCACTGGATTCCTGGGCGTTGCCCGCAGGGGCTCCATCGGCGGCCGGCGCACCCTCAGGCCGCAGCGGCCGCGGTGGTGCAAACAGGAAGCCCTGTCCGAATCTGACATCGAAATCGAGCAGGTCGACGACGGCACGCTCGCCTTCGATCCGCTCGGCAATCAGGTCGATGCCGAAGCGGCCAAGCAGATCGGAGAGATCCGAAGGGTGGATGTCCGACGTCGACGACGACTTCGGATCGAGCAACAGCGCGGCCGGCACCTTGATGAAACGGACGCCGCGGTCGGCCAACTCGCGCGGTTCGATCCGCAGATCCGTGACGTGGTCGATCGAGAAGCGGTAGCCGCGCTGCGCCAGGGCGGCCAGATGCTCGCTCTCGGCGGCGCCGAGATTGCGGAACATCGCCTGCTTGAATTCGATCACGAAGGAGGGCGCCAATGCGCGGTTGGCTTCAAGAAAATCCAGGCACGGCGCGAAGGTTGCGGGGTCGCGCAGCGTGGCGGCCGCCATGTTGCAGAACACCCCGACTTCCTTGTTGCGGACCATCAGGCGGCGCAGCACCTGCACGCAACGCAGCATCACGGCGTGATCAACTCGCCCGATCAGCCCGGTCGCTTCCACGAAGGGCAGGAAGTCATCGGCCGCCAGCACCCGGTCATTCTCATCGCGAATCCGCGTCACGGCCTCGTAAAAACGCACCTTGCGCTGCGGCAGGGTCACCATCGGTTGCAGGTAGATATCGAGCCGGTTTTCCTCGATCGCGGTTTTCACGGCGGCGAAGGTCTGCATTTCGCCGCGCGGGACGACAGCCGGCTCGGGATTGACGACGACTATCGGAGGCGGAGCCACGACCAGTTTCGGTGGCTCGGCGGCCGGGAGCGGGTCTTTGGGCGGTGCGCTCTCCTGCTTGACCGCAGTCGCTGCCGCCGCAGCATTTGCGGCAAGCATATCGTCGTGGCCTGCGACCGAGACCGCGAGTTGCTTCACCAGCCCGCCAAGTTCGTTGATTTCGCCGACCACCGCCTGAATGCGGTCGGCGCCGGCATGATTGAGGGAATTGAGCTTTCCTTCGACCGCGCTCAGCCTTCGGCCGAATTCGGCGACCTGACGGGCGAGATCCGCGGTGCCGCGCGACAGGTCCGCGATCTGGCCGCCGACGTCGGTCCGGTCGCGCAGCCGCATCGATACGGCATTGTAGAGGATCAGGAAGGTCAGTGCGGTCAGGGCGACAATGGCCGATTCTAGGCCGCTGATGCCTGCCATCGAATACAGGACAAGGCCGAGGGAGGCCGCGACCAGCACCATGCAAATAGCGATGAAGATCGTGGAAATGCGGATCATGTTGCGCGTTAGGCCCTCAACCCCCCGTGGCACCAAGCGCCACAAGCCTTTCAACATTAGCACTAATGTTGATTCGAAGGACTATTGTTCTTTTAGCACAACTGGAACACCGGCTCCCTGGACGGGGAGCCGGTGTTCGTGATCGTTTGGGGACGAACTGTGAGCCGGCTTCAGGCGGCTTGAGCCTCAGGCGACTGCGCGAATGACTTTGGCGACCTTCTCGGCGATCTCGCCGATCTGTTCCTCGCTGATGATCAAGGGCGGGGTCAGCGCCAGGGTATCGCCGGCGATCCGCATCATCAGGTCGTTATCGAAGAAGGCGCTGTTGAGCGCATCAAAGCCGCGCTTGCCCGGCTGGTCCGGCCGCGAGGTCAGGTCGATGCCGGCCGTCAAACCGACGGTGCGGATATCGACGACGTTGGGCTCGTTCTTCAGCGACAGGATGGCATCGGTCCATTTCGGTTCGAGGGCACGGGCATGCTCGAACAGCTTTTCGTCGCGATAGATGTCGAGCGTCGCGAGTCCCGCGGCGCACGCGAGAGGATGGGCCGAGTAGGTGTAACCATGGGCCAATTCGATGACGTGCTCGGGGCCGCTCATGAAGGCATCGTGGATGACATCGCGCACGATCACGCCACCCATCGGCGCTGCACCGTTGGTGACGCCCTTGGCAAAGGTGATCATGTCCGGCAGCACGCCATAGCGTTCCGCCGCAAACGCGTAGCCGAGCCGACCGAAGCCGGTGATGACTTCGTCGAAGATCAACAGGATGCCGTGCTTCTGGGTGATCTCGCGCAGCCGCTTGAGATAACCCTTCGGCGCCGGCAACACGCCGGTCGATCCCGCCATCGGCTCGACGATGACGGCAGCGATGGTGTTGGCGCCGTGCAAGTTGACGAGGTTTTCCAGCGCATCGGCAAAGTGGGCGCCGTATTCCGGCTCGCCGCGCGAGAAAGCCTGCTTTTCGCGGTCATAGGTCGACGGCAGGTGATCGACGCCGGTCAACAGCGTGCCGAACATCTTGCGATTGTTGACCATGCCGCCGACCGACGTGCCGCCGAAGCCGACGCCGTGATAGCCGCGTTCGCGGCCGATCAGGCGGGTGCGGCTGCCCTGGCCCGAGATCTGGTGGTAGGCGAGCGCGATCTTGAGCGCGGTATCGGCGGCTTCCGATCCCGAATTGCAGAAGAACACGTGATCGAGGCCTTTGGGCGCAAGATCGGCGATGCGGCTTGCGAGTTCGAAGGCCTGCGGAATGCCGAACTGGAACGGCGGCGCATAATCGAGCGTCGCCGCCTGGCGGCCGATGGCTTCCGCAATCTGGGTGCGGCCATGGCCGGCATTGCTGCACCACATGCCGGCGGCGCCATCGAGGATTTTACGGCCATCGACGGTGAAGTAATGCATGTCCTTGGCGCCGGCGAGCAGCCGCGGCGCCTTCTTGAAGGCGCGGTTGGCGGTAAACGGCATCCAGTGCGCGGCAAGGTCGTTGGGGACGTTGACGGCGGCGGAGTGCGGGCTCTTGTCCAGCATGGCGGGCCTCTTCGAGTTTTCGGTGGATATTTGTTGAATACGTTAGCAGTTTCGATCAGCTACTGGAATGCCAGAGCCGGACTTTTTCCGTATGGTGGGGCAGCGTTTAAGGCGAAGCGTAGGGCGCCTCAGAGATTGGCAAGATCGGAAGCGGCGATCCAAAACACCTCTCCTTCCGAGTCTTCCGTGTCCAGCCACAGAAATTCGGTGCGCGGATAGGCCGCCTCGAGTGCGCCGCGGCAACGGCCGATCTCGCACAATAACCCGCCTTCCGCCGTCAGATGCCGATTGGCCTGTTCCAGGATGCGCCTGACGACATCAAGCCCGTCAGCGCCACCATCAAAAGCGAGTTTCGGCTCGGCGCGGCACTCGAGCGGTAGACCTGCCATACCTTCCGCATCGACATAAGGCGGGTTGGCGATGATGAGATCATAGCGCCTGTTTGCAACCGGCGCGTACAGGTCGCCGCGATACAACGTCACGCGATCTTCGAGACCGAAATCCGCAACATTGCGCGTCGCAACGGCAAGCGCATCTTTGGAAATATCGACGGCATCGATATGCGCGTTCGGAAAGGCGCGACTGGCGAGAATGGCCAGGCAGCCGGAACCCGTGCAAAGTTCCAGCACGTTCTCAACCGCGCTCGAGTCCTCGATCAGCTGATGCCCTTCGCCGTCGGGCCCGCCGAAATGCGAGTCCAGAAGTTCGCCGATAAAGGAGCGCGGCACGATGACGCGCTCGTCGACGTAGAAGGGCAGGCCGCGCATATAGATCTTGTTGACGAGATAAGCGGCGGGTTGGCGTGAACTGACGCGGCGGGAAATGACGTCGAGGATTGCGCGAGCCTCGCTCGCGGTGACACGCGCGGTCGCGAAACTGTCGAATTGATCGGGATGAAGATGCAGCGTTTCGCACACCAGAAACGCCGCTTCCGCCACCGGATCGGTGGTGCCGTGCGCGAAAGTCAGTTTCGCTTCATTGAAACGGCTTGTCGCATAGCGGACAAAGTCGAGCAGCGTCACCAGTTCGCCGGGCGAAACCTTGGGAAGTTTCGGTGTGGCTTGCGAACGTTTGGCGGCGGCTTTGGCGCGTTTGGCCATCAGGATTTGGTCCAGCGCGCTGCGGCCGTTTCATCGTGATCGCGCGCCTCGATCCAGTCTTTGCCGTCGGCACCGTCCACGCGCTTCCAGAACGGCGCATTCGCCTTCAGGTAATCCATCAGGAATTCGGCGGCTTCGAACGCGGCCTGGCGATGTTTCGACGCGGTCACGACCAGCACGATATTTTCGCCAGGTGTGATCCGGCCGACGCGGTGGATGACCCTTATTCCTGACAGCTCCCAGCGCGACATCGCGGTCTCCGCGTGTCGCGTGATCTCGGCCTCCGCCATGCCGGGATAGTGCTCGAGCGTCAATGCGGCGATGGCCGCGCCGTCCTCGCTGCCGCGGCAAATCCCGGTGAAGGAGACCACCGCGCCGATGTCGCTGCGTCCATCGGTCAGCGCCGCAATTTCGCGCGCGATGTCGAAGTCGGATGGCTGGATGCGGATAGTCACGTTGGCGGTCATGACGGCATCGGGTTAGCCGCCGGTCATCGGCGGGAAGAAGGCGATCTCGCGGGCGCCGGCAATCGCCGTGTCCTGTTTGACATGCGCGTGGTCGATCGCGGCGCGGATCACACGCGGCGTCTCGAATGCGTGGGCATAGGTCTCGCCGCGCGCCGCAAGCCAGCCGATCAGCTCTTCGATGGTTCGCACGGAAGGCGGCGGCTCGACCGTCTCTTCCGATTTGCCGATCCGCTCACGCACCCAGGCGAAATATTTCAGTTTCATCCCTCATCCTCCTCGATGAGGTGACGGATACCGGCGCGGAAATAATCCCAGCCGGTGTAGATCGTGACGATGGCGGAGAGCCATAACAGCAGCAGTCCGATCTCGGTGGTGTGGGGGATGACCTGGTCGCCGGCTTCACCGGCCAGCAAAAATCCGATCGCGACAAGCTGTGCGGTCGTCTTCCATTTGGCGAGCTTGGTGACGGGGACGCTGACGCGCAGGCCCGCCAGATATTCGCGCAAGCCGGATACCAGGATTTCACGGCACAAGATCACGATGGCGGCCCACAGCGTCCAGCCATGGATGATTCCGTCGGCGGCGAGCATCAGCAGGCAGGAGGCGACCAACAGCTTGTCGGCGATCGGATCCAGCATCCGCCCCAACGCCGATTGCTGGTCCCAGATGCGCGCATAGTAGCCGTCGAGGAAGTCGGTCACCGCCGCGGCGACGAACACCGCCAGCGCGACCCACCGCAGCCACAACGGCCCGTCCAGAATGGCCTGCCAATAAATGCAACCGACCACCAGCGGGATCGCGGCGATTCGGGCAAAGGTCAGAATGTTGGGCAGGGACAGCGAGCTTTTCGCCCATCCTCTGGTCGTTGCGATGTTCATACGTCCTACCAATACCGCGGAGGCTTTAAGGTCAACCATGCGACACATATGACCTTTAGGTGACATTGTTACCCGGCGTTACCCCGGCCGGGTGTGGAAAAACTCGAAAATCTTGCGCGCGCTTTCGGCGCTGACGCCGGGGACCTTGCCGAGATCGGCGATCGAGGCCCGCTCGATCTCCTTCAAGGTTCCAAAATGGTGCAGCAGTGCCCGTTTACGTGAGGGACCGATGCCGGGGATTTCCTGCAAGCCGGCCTCACGGATATCCTTTTTGCGCAGTTTGCGGTGCGATCCGATCACGAAGCGGTGTGCTTCGTCGCGAAGCCGCTGGATGAAATAGAGCACGGGGTCGCGTGGCTCGAGCTTGATCGCCTCGCGGCCCGGCAGGAACAGGGTTTCCCGCCCGGCATCGCGGTCCGGCCCCTTGGCGACCGACATCAGCGAGACCTGCGAAAGCCCAAGCGTGTCGAAGATTTCCTTCGCCGCGTTGAGCTGGCCGCGGCCGCCGTCGATGACAACGAGATCGGGCCATTGCGGAACACCATCGTCCTCAGTCTTGGGTCCTGCCGCCTCGCCCTCGGGCGCAGCCAACAGACGCTTGAAGCGACGTTGCAGCACCTCGCGCATCATTGCGTAATCGTCGCCCGGTGTCAGCCCTTCGGACTTGATGTTGAACTTGCGGTACTGGTTCTTGATGAAGCCGTCCGGGCCCGCCACGATCATGGCGCCGACCGCATTGGTGCCCTGGATGTGGCTGTTGTCGTAAACCTCGATGCGGCGCGGCGGATGCGGCAGTCCGAGCGTTGTGACCAGCCCCGCCAGCAGCCGGCTTTGGGTTGCGGTATCGGCAAGCTTGCGGCCAAGCGCTTCGCGCGCGTTGGTCAGCGCATGTGTGATCAGTTCCTTTTTCTCGCCACGCTGCGGCGTGGAGACTTCGACCTTGAAACCCGCCTTGATCGACAAAGCGCTCGCCATCAGCTCGCTTTCCTCGATCGCGTGCGACAGGAGAATGAGTTTTGGCGGCGGCTTGTCGTCGTAGAATTGTGCGAGGAACGAGGCCAGCACTTCTTCGGGCGTAAAAGATTTTTCCGCTTTCGGAAAATAGGCACGGTTGCCCCAGTTCTGCCCGGTGCGGAAGAAGAACACTTCGACGCAGGAGTATCCGCCCTCCTGATGGATCGCGAACAAATCTGCTTCTTCCACGGTGCGCGGATTGATGCCCTGCTGCGACTGGATCGCTGAAAGTGCTGCAAGCCGATCGCGGTAAAGTGCCGCGGTCTCGAATTCGAGTTCCGCGGACGCCTTTTCCATCTCGCCTGCGAGTTCCTGCTTTACCGCTCGGCTGCGGCCGGACAGGAAATCCCTGGCCTCGCGCACGAGCTCGGTATAGCCGGGAAAATCGATCTCACGGGTGCAGGGGCCGGCGCAACGCTTGATCTGGTAGAGCAGGCAGGGGCGGCTGCGGCTTTCGAAGAACGCATCCGTGCAGGAGCGGATCAGGAAGGCGCGCTGGAGCGCGGTGATGGTGCGGTTGACCGCGCCGGCCGAGGCGAATGGCCCGAAATATTGCCCGGGCCTGGTCTGCGCGCCGCGGTGCTTGAGGATCTGCGGCGCCCAGTGATCGCCCGTGATCAGGATGTAGGGAAACGACTTGTCGTCGCGCAGTTGCACGTTGAAGCGCGGGCGCAACTGCTTGATCAGGTTGGCTTCAAGCAGAAGCGCTTCGGTTTCGGTCCCGGTCGATACGATCTCGACTGCGACGGTTGCGGCGATCATGCGCAGGATCCGCGCCGGCTGCGGCGCGTTGGCGCGGGCGTAGGAGGAGAGCCGTTTGCGGACGTTCTTGGCCTTGCCGACATAGAGCACGTCATTGGCGGCGTTGAGCATGCGGTAGACGCCGGGCGAGGTCGGCGCCAGCCGCACCGCGTTTTCAATCGCGGCATGCCCGATCGCCAATGGGCCCTCGGCGATGGTCTCATTGCCGTCTTCGGTGACTTCCGGCAGCCGCCCCTCGTCCTCCTCATCGGCGTTGACGGTGGCTGGATCGATATCGCCAGCGGCGAGATCCTGGGGTCGGTTCTCCGGCGTCAGGACCGTTTGCACCGGTGCCAGTTGCGTCTGATCGGGCGGGGAGGGGGCGCCTTCCTCACCTCGGGCGGTTTTTGCCTGTTCGGTCAATTCGCGAGCCATCAAACTTCTAAATTTTGGAACTTCTCAATTTAAGTGTCGCCCCGGTCGCTTGCCAGCGCCGGCCCGCATAGGTGAACGCCGGCCGCAAATCGTGAGATGAAGCAGAGATCGCGTCGGAAGCCGCGGCGGTAACGCTCTCTTAAGACTAAGAATCGGCCAGCGGCAGGGCTTAACAACCCTTTAACTTAAAAGTCTCGATAAATCCCGTGGGTAAAGAGTGCAAATCCGTAACCACGCCGAAGGTGATGGAGTTCTGCACTGCCCGCGTGGAGTTTGCGTGATGAGCATGAGCAGGATTGCCTTGGTCGCAGCGGCATTGATCGCTGCGGTTTCTTCGGTTCAGGCCGCCGATTTGTCCTACGGGCGTGGGCCCTACACGGTCAATCAGCCGCTCAACATGTACAGCTGGGCCGGTCCCTATATCGGCGGCAATATCGGCTGGGATTGGGGCTCGGTCGATAATAATCCGACCAAGCCGTCCGGCTTCGTTGGCGGCGCGCAGGCCGGTTACAACTGGCAGACCGGCCCCTGGGTGTTCGGCATTGAAGGCGACCTTCAGGGCAACGGCGCCTCCGATACGTTTGCGCCGTGGAAATTCTCCAACCCCTGGTTTGGCACCGTTCGCGGCCGCGCCGGTTACGCCCTCAACAATGTCCTGTTCTACGGCACCGCGGGTCTCGCCTTTGGGGAGTTGAGCGGGCAGACGTTCGGTGGCCTTACCGAGACGCATACCAATGCCGGCTGGACCGTGGGGTTAGGCGCCGAAGTCGGTCTGGCGCAGAACTGGAGCGCCAAGGTCGAGTACCTCTATGTCGACCTGAACGACAGCAACTTCACGATCACTGGAGCCCAGAACGGTTATCATTTCGGCCTGCTGCGCGCCGGCGTCAACTATCACTTCTAAGACGATAAGAAAATCGGACAATGCCAACTCCCGGCCGCCATGCGGCCGGGATTTTTTTGTCGAGAAACGAAGCTCAAGAAATCACGAGGTTGACCGCCTTGGGCCCTTTGCCTTTCTTGTCCGGCTCGACCTCGAATGTGATGCGCTGTCCCTCCGTCAAATCCTTCAGTCCGGCCCGCTCCACCGCGGTGATGTGGACAAACACATCGCGCCCCCCGTCGTCGGGCTTGATGAAGCCGTAGCCGCGTTCTCCGTTGAAGAACTTGACCGTCCCAGTCATGGCCATCGGGAAACCTCCCCCGCATTGCTCTGCCGTTACGCTCCTCTTGCGTATTGGCCGACCGGACTTTCGCTGCGGACACCTTTCCCGCCAGATGCTTTGGCCGTCCAGGCCAGCCCGCGCGATGGCGGACCCTGCCTTAAATTGCTTAAATCAGAAGAGGCCTTGTCACTCCGCCGCTACCATTCGCGGAAGCGGAACGTAAAGCCGATGCCAATGATGACGAGCATAATACGGTTCCCGGTCCATTGCCTATCGGACTTTTGGGACGCGAAGCGCCGGCTCAAGGTTTGGGCGCCGGCGGGCTCACCTCAAATAGACGGCACCAGCCGGAAGCGGCCGGCGCCGCCCTGGCCGAGCGGCTTTTCAAGTTCGGGCAGGATCGTCTTGAGTTCGGCCGCCAAGGTCCAGGGCGGGTTGACGACCAGAAGGCCGGCCGAGGTGAGGCCTTGCCCTGCGGTTTGCGGCGCGACGCTGAATTCGAGGCGCAGGCATTTTCCGGGCGGTCTGGCGTCGCCAATCGCTTGTGCGACCTGCCGCGCCAATTCGTCGGTGGCCCGCCGGCTCTTGGCCGGATACCACAAGAGGTAACTGCCGGTCGGCCATTTCGCGAAGGCTTCCGCGAAGCCTGCGGCCAACCGTTCGAACTCATCTTTCTGTTCGTAAGGCGGATCGATCAGCACCAGGCCGCGCCGCTCCTTCGGCGGCACGAAGGCGGGCAGCGCGGTCCAGCCGTCGAGATCGACCACGCGGGCCTGGGGATCGCGGCGCAGCGCATCGATCAGGTCACGTCGCGCGGACGATTCAACCTCGCAAGCGGTCAGGCGGTCATCGGGCCGCAACAGCGCGCGGGCGATCAGCGGCGATCCGGGATAGGCCTTGAGCGAGCCTGCTTGCGGATTGAACGAGCGAACAATGTCAAGATAGGGCTTGATCAGCGGCTGCGCGTCTTCCGAAAACCGCGCCTGCATGATGCGCGCGATTCCGGTCAGCCATTCTCCGCCGCGTTGGGCCTGTTCGCCGGTGAGATCATAGACGCCGGCGCCAGCGTGGGTATCGATCACGCGAAACGCCGCGTTCTTTTCCTGCACGTGAAGCAGGATGCGCACCAGCACGACGTGCTTGATGACGTCGGCAAAGTTGCCGGCATGAAAGGCGTGGCGGTAATTCATGGATGAGGGTTACGACATCGAACGACGAAAGTAACCCGTGTCGTGCCGTCCTTAACCGCCGCGCACCGGCGGCATCGTCACCTGATCGCGCCGGCAGGCCCGGCGGTCGAGCTCGTCGCAGGCGCGGAACTGCAAATCCTTGCCCATGCAGATCCGCACTTCGCTCAGCCGCGATCGGTTGCAGGTGACCGCGATAGCGGAGGCGGGAAGGCCCGGATTGACCTTGATGAAGGCGTCTTCGATTTCGGTCGGCGAGATGGTTTTGGGGTCGGCGAGGTCGATGAATTCCGGCGGAATCTTCACGGCTGCACGCGCCTTTCGGATGGTCTCGAAATAGCCGCGGGGGCCAAGGCCGGAGCAGGTGCCGTGTTTTTTCCACTCGTTGAAAATCAGGCCGGGCGCCGGCATCAGATCCAGCATCGAGGTCATGATATTGCGGTCCAGCCAGGAATCCCGGTCGCAATATTCGGGAAAGCCGCGTTCATACTGCGGCCACAGGCCATGGACCACGAACGAGAAGGGCCGTCCACCGCATTGGGCCTGCTGTGAGCGCCCGTTATTGCCGCGCTCTGCCACTTCCTCGCAGAAGGACGGCGACCACGACAACGACAGCACATAAAAATCGAACTCGCCGGGGGTGTTCTGCCGGCGGTCCTGGGCGGATGCGCTTACGGTAGCGCCAATGCCGATAGCCGCGATCCAAAAAAGAATGCCGAAGCGGGCAAAAATCCCTGTCGTCCGCCGCAAGCAATGCCCAAACATAATAAAGCCCTCACTCCACGATCCCTGTCGAAACCGTAGCATGGAACGGGAACATTTCAAGAACAAAAAATGAGGCGGGGCGCCGAGGCAGACGCCCGCATCCGGGACCTAGGAAACAACCGCGAAATGGAGGCTTGCGATTACGGCTTAAGATTAAGGCCCGAGATTAAGGTCTGGCGCCCGCGCAAGAGGGGTTATTGGCCCAGTTGCGATCAAGTCCGGTCACGCACCATTCGACGCCCTGATCGTAGCCGGCAAAACCGCCGTCCTCGATGATGGAGTAGTGCACGGTGTGGGCCTTGCCATCGCTCAGCATCACATCGCCACTGCAGAACCGGCGCGGAATATTATCCGACTGCCAGGGCCGGTAGGCGACCTCATGAATCCGGCCGTACGCCGTGATCGTGAGACTGGAATTCCAGTAGGTGCTCTCTTTTTCCTGGAATTGCGACGTGACGGTCCCAAGCGCGGCCTCGCAGGACTTCAGCCGCCCGTCATATTTCGGGCCGGACAGCCAGAAATTCAGCTCCAGCGGATTGGCCGCTTCGGCGGCCTGGCTGAGCGCCATCAGGCCAAATGCGGCCCCGAGCGTCGCGGCCAAGCCTGTTTTTCTCGCAAAAGAAAAGATGTCACGCATAATCTGTCCGCCGATGTTCGAGCGATCGAACGTGCCGCGAAGCCTCCCCAAGGTCAAGTGCAGCGCGGCAACACCTGCCAATAAGTCAGTTTCTCACGGGCCCGTGTGCTTTTCACGGCTCCTGATGCGCTCTAAGGTGCGCCCAAATAAACGGAGTTAGCGATGCGAATCATCAAGGCCGCAGTTCTGATTGCCGCGGGCGCCATGTTGTCCTGGACGCCGGCGCGGGCGGACTTCGTGCCGTCGTTCAGGGGTAACGATACCGGCGGCATCATCGCCTATGAACTGGCCCAGCGCGCCGACGCCCGCCAGCTCGCGGTTGACCACTGCGCCAGCTACGGCAAGGTGGTGAAGTTTCTCGCCGTCGATGCACAGTACGGCGGCTATGTCTCCTTTGCCTGCCGCTGGGTGCCCTACGGCGCCAATAACAGGCCGTTGCGCACGCTCTATTGAGTGCTTGAGCCCGGGCTACTTTCGCAATCTTCATCGATGTCGGAGCGTGAGCGATGACGCGTAAACTTGCCGCATGGGGCTTGGGGCTTTGCCTGCTGGCGGTTGTGCCGGCGGATCGCGCCTCAGCCGACGATCTGCCGATCCGCAAGGCAGGTCTGTGGGAAATCAAGATGGCCAAGACCGGTTCGCCGCTGCCGGATATGACGATGCAGCATTGTACCGACGAGACCACCGACAAGGACATGAACAACATGGTCTCGCCGATGGCCAAGCAAATCTGCTCCAAGCAGGATATCCAGAAGACGGCGACCGGCTTTGTGAGCGATTCCCTTTGCAGCGTGGCAGGCGTTTCGATCGCCTCGCATTCGGAAATCAACGGCGACTTCAACTCCGCCTATACCGTCACGACCACTTCGCACAGCGACCTCGGCAACAAGGGCGCGCCGCGCGACACCGTGACCAAGATCGAGGCGAAATGGCTGGGGGCCTGCAAACCGGATCAGAAGCCCGGCGACATCGTGATGCCTGGCGGCGGCTTCAAGCTCAACGTCAAGGACATGGACAAACTCAAGGCCCTGCTGCCCGGCGGCAAGCAGTAGCCTCTCATACCGGAATTCGCACCGCCGCGCGCAAGCCACCCATCGGACTGTCGCCGAGCGTAATGTCCCCGCCATGCGAGCGGGCGATGTCGCGGGCGATCGCAAGTCCCAGTCCGGTGCCGCCCTCGTCCTGGTTGCGGGCATCATCGAGCCTTAGGAACGGCTTGAACACTTCCTCGCGCATGTTGAGCGGAATGCCCGGACCATCATCGTCGATCGTGACCGTCAGATAGCGGTGGTCGCGCAGGCCCGTGATCGAGATCGCGTCGGCGTGCCGCGCCGCGTTGGAGACGAGATTGGCGAGGCAGCGTTTGAAGGCGGCGGGTTTCACCGTCACCACTGGAAGCCCGTGGAATGACACCGTCGCGGTATGGCCGTTGCGCTCGGCGTCGCTGCGCAATTCCTCCAGCGCGAGCGTCATATCGGTCGGCTGGGCCTGCTCGCCGCTGTCGCCGCGGGCAAAGGCGAGATAATCCTCCAGCATCCCCGCCATCTCGTCGACGTCCTTGCGCATCGCGTCGACTTCCGGGGTGTCGCCGATCAGCTCGAGTTCAAGCTTGAAGCGCGTCAGGATCGTGCGCAGGTCGTGCGACACCCCGGCGAGCATCGCGGTGCGCTGTTCGATCGAGCGCTCGATGCGCGATTTCATTTCCAGGAAGGCATTCGCGGCGCGGCGCACTTCGCGCGCACCTCGCGGGCGGAAGTTCGGCGCCTCGCGGCCCTTGCCGAAGCTCTCGGCCGCGTCGGCCAGCCGCAAAATGGGGCGGATCTGATTGCGCAGGAACAGAACAGCGACGATCAACAGGATCGAGGACGTTCCGACCATCCAGAACAGGAAGATTTCAGAGTTGGAAGCGTAGGCGGCGCTACGCTGCGCGAAAACCCGCATGACTGTGTCGTCGAGCTGAATGCGGATTTCGACCAGGTTGGAGCGGCCGACGGTGTCGATCCAGAACGGCTTGGCGATCTGTCGGCCGAGCTGCACTGAGAGCGTCTGGTCGAGCAGCGAGAAGAACGGCTTCGGCCCGGGCGGTGGCATATCGCCCGCGGGGAGGAAATCCACCACCAGTCCAAGCCGCTGCTGGGCGATGCGGCGGATCTGGGAGCGATCCTTGTCTTGCGGATAACTCTTGTAGACGTCGATCAGCGCGGCGATATCCGACACGACGGCGGCGGACAGATGCCGTGTCACCGTATTCCAGTGCCGCTCCATGAACACGAACGCCACAACCGATTGCAGCACCACCATCGGCACGATCATGATCAGCAGCGCGCGGGCATAGAGGCCGGTCG
>Ga0210387_10002363_pt1 | contig 14407 bp, 15 predicted proteins | sample IncBWC7OmetaG_FD_160108 | JGI IMG/M metagenome (GOLD analysis project Ga0210387, IMG submission 160108) | Forest soil microbial communities from Barre Woods Harvard Forest LTER site, Petersham, Massachusetts, United States - Inc-BW-C-7-O ...
ACGAATACTTCCAAGCAGGCAGAAGACCGACTTAACCACTTATGTACACTTATGGTCACTGATAATAAGAAGTTAGTTTCGAACTCATTTTCATCTGTTTTTTTCCGGATTAGTGGACATCGGTGTGCATCAGTGGTTAAAGTGCCCTAGGTTTTCGCCGCGGCGCGGGTCTGTTTCTTCAATTCGCTGATGGCCGGCTCGAGTTTGGCCAGGATCTTTTTGTCCATGCGATCGATGAAGAGGACGCCGTTAAGATGATCGGCCTCGTGCTGGATGCACCGCGCGAAGAGCCCGTCACAGTGCAGCGTGTGCGGCGTGCCATGCTCATCATGGAATTTCACCACGATGAGTTCCGGCCGGGCCACGTCGCCGCGGATGTTGGGAAAAGACAGGCAGCCTTCCTCGGAGGTGGCTTCGGCCAGCGGTTCAGGCGTGATCTTGGGATTGACGATGATCATCGGCATGAACAGCTCCAAGGGCGGTTGGGCGCCGTCGAGCCGCCAGCTGAATTCCGCGTGCACATCGCGCAGATCCACGACGCACAGCTGCAACGCGCGCCCCACCTGTTGCGCGGCGAGGCCGATGCCCCCGGCGTCATGCATCGTTTCGACCATCTCGGCGGCCAGCTGGGCCAGGACAGCGTCAAAACTTTTTACTTTTTCGCCCTTTTTGCGCAGGATCGGGTCGTCGTAATGAACAATTGGCAGCGGCATCGGTCGAGAGAGGTGTCCAGCGTGGGTTTATGCCCAAGCTGCTGCAAATAAATTTGTTTCGACTTTCCTTTTTGTCCAGCCTTTGGCCATGAACACACCGGTTGATACCCCATCACGCCTTCCGCCCGCGCGCGCGTTTGCGCTCGCCGGGGCCGGCCTCGTGCTGGCCGTCGTGGCGTGGATGCTGCCGGTGAACTTGAAATCGGTCACTCCCGCGTTGCTCAAGGCCGCCGGCGCTGGCACGCCGTCGCTGGTGGAAAATGGCCGGCAACTGGTGGAGTCGGAGAAGATCGGCCCGGCCGCACTCGTGCTGGCTGCCGCGCAGACGGTGGGCGATGCGCACGCGCCGGAGCTCGCCGATGACCTGGCGAAACTTTCCGCGCGCCAGCCGGAGTTTGTTGCGTGGGGCGGCTGGGATCCGTTTCTCGACCCGATTTTCAAGCTGCGCGAAAACACCGGTCGCAGCCAGAGCACGCCGGTGCTGACGTTTCTCATTACAGAAAAAGCGCGCACGTCGCTGCGCGACTATCTCGCCGGCACGCGCTCGCTCGGCGTGGAGGACTTGCTGCGCACGCGGGACATTCCCACGGCGACGCGCTTCGTGCCGGTCGGCCAGCCCGGCGGGCAGGCACTCGACTCGGTCATTTTGCTGACCGCGCTGCTTTACCAGGGCGAACATCTCTCGCCTTCGCTCCAGCGCGAACTGCGCGGCCTGGCCGGGGCGGCGATCGCGAAAAAGGAGTTCGGCGAACTGGAGCTGTTTTACCTCGACCTGCTTTCGCTCGGCAAACGCCTCGACTGGGGCCAGCTCAGCGAGCTGCTCAGCCGCACGGACAGCACGAAGACAGTGGGCGAATATGCGCATCTCGCCCGCGTCGCGCCCGGCCAGCTGCCGCTGATTTACTCGGCGGCGTTGTTTTCCGACTCCGCCGACAGCGTGGCCAGCTATCTTATCCAATACGGGGAATCCGGCGCCGCGGACCTGCGCCTCGCGCTTGGGGCAGGGCAGGGCGCGGTGCGCCAGCTTTTGCTGCGGCAGGTGCCCGTCAACCACTCGGCCGGCCCCGCGCTTGGCGACACGGCCACGCTGGCGCTGCTTTATCCGAAACTTACGCTCACCGTGAAGTGGATGGGTTTTTTTGCCGGAGCTTTCTTGCTTTTCCGCGGTCTGGACTGCTGGCTGTTTGCACTCGGTGGCGGTGTGGGCAACAAGGCCATGCTGCTTCATTTGAGAAGCGGCGTACTCGCGCTGTTTGCCGCCATCCTGCTGGTCGTCGCGACCGAACCCTTCCTGCTCAAAGCCACTCCGCTCTCGGCCTATCGTTTAAAGATCGTTATTCCCATGCTGGCCAATGTGGCTACACCCTCTTCCCAACCTCAATCATCAACTCATCCTGATATGGACACATCCACCCTTATCTCCATCGGCGTCTTCGCCTTGCTCCAGGTGGTCACCTACCTGGTCTGCCTCATGAAAATCGGCGAGATCGAGCGCCAGGACATCTCGCCGCAGCTCAAGCTCCGGCTCATGGAAAATGAAGAAAACCTCTTCGACAGCGGCCTCTACATCGGCATGATGGGCACGGCCACTGCGCTCGTGCTCCAGGTGGTCGGCGTGATCCCGGCGAACCTGCTGGCCGCCTATTCGTCGAACCTTTTCGGCATCGTATGCGTGGCCCTGGTGAAAATCCGCCACGTGCGCGGCTACAAGCGGCAGCTTATCTTCGATAGCCAGCCTGGGCCCGTTGCCACCGCTTCCGTCCTCCCCGTCAAGGCCAAGGCCTGACCCTCTCATTTCGGGACATGAACAAGACGCTCCTCCTTATCATCGTGGATTTTCTTTTCCTGAACCTCATCGCGCTCACGCGATGGGAGAAGGCGGAGCCTGTGCGCCCGAGCAAGCCGCCCATCCCGCAAATTGCCGCCAACGATACCGCGTCGCCCGATCAGGACCTGGTTGCAATGATGAAACAGTCCCTGGCCGACGAGCAGGCGACTCGTACCCAGATCACCCAACAGCTTCAGTCCGCGCAAACCGCGCTCCAGCAGCGCGACCAAAATCTTTCGCAGCTTCAGTCCGAAAAGAGCCAGCTTGCGTCCACGCTCGGCGAGACGCAGCAAAAAGCCCAGGCGCTGGCCCAGCAGTATGCCGCGGCGTCGCAGGATGCGACCATGACCAAGGAGCAGCTCGCCGCGCTGCAAAGGGAACTCGAAGCCCGGCGCGCCGAGGCCGAAAAACAAAAGCAGGATCTTGCCGCGCTGACGAAACTTCATGCCGAGGCGCAGCAAAAAATCGAAGACCTCAATGTTGCGGTCAAAGTTTCCGAGCAGGAGAAACTGCTCCTCCGCGAAACCGCCGACAGCCTCAAGACGCAGGTCGAAGCCGAGCGCGAGGAACGCCAGAAAGTCCAGGCCACCACCACGCAGCTCGCGCAAGGCGTCGGCCAGCTCGCCCAGAAATCGGGCGAACTCACGCAGGAAATCCGCGAAAACACCCCGATCAACGCCAACACGCTGTTTGACATGTTCCTTGCGAACCGCGTGCCCACCACCTTTACCATCAGCCGGCCGGTGCTCTTCGGCTCGGGCGAAAGGACGAGCGAGGCCCACACCCTGCTCGTGCAGGACGGCGCGCAGGTTTATGCGCTCGTGCATGTGAACGACACGCCCTTCGACTTCGGCCCGCAGCGGCCGGGGATAGACTGGCAAAAAGTCTCCGTCACCTTCTCCAGGCCGCCCTATGAAGGGCCCGCCCGCTCGCTTGCCTTCCTGGCGCTCGACCCGCGCATCATCGCCATCCCGGTCGACCAGGCGCAGGCCGCCGCGCTCGGCGTGAAAGTTTACCAGACGGCGCTCAACCCGTTCAAATTTCCCAACGCCGTGCTCATCAGCGACGGCGGCAAGGGCTATGGCGAAGTTCCCTTCAAGCTCGATCCTTCCACACCCGGCTACGTGAAAATGGACAGCCACTTTTTCAAGCGCCTGGCCGGCGCCTTCTCGCCCTCGACCGGCGACCTCGTCCTCAGCGAAACCGGCGAACTGCTCGGCATCATGGCCAACGACAGCTACTGCGCCATCGTGAACAATTTTCTCCCGGCCAAAACCATCGCGACCGGTGACAATGTCACCGCGCAACAAACCGGCGAAATCCTCAACACACTCATCGCCCGCGTCGGCAGCCTGCCGTACCGCCTGCAATAGCCGCGGCCTGCAATCGCTGTGGCCAATCCCAGTCTCCCGCCCCAAGCGACGTTTGTCCTTTCCACCGGACGATGCGGCACGCAATGGCTGGCCCATGCCTTTGCCGGAGTTTATGGCGATTGCCTCCGGGTGGAGCATGAGCCGCTGCACGACCGTTATTTCCCGCGGCAGATGCTCGGATGGGGCGACTTCGCGGGCCTCCCGGCTGGACAGGCGGAACCGATCCTCGACCATGTCACTGGCATCGAAAAAAGTCTCGCGGCGCAGCCTTATTTTGAAACCGGTCACCCGTGCTGGAGCAGCCTGCCTTGCCTGGCGCGGCGCTTGGCGGGCCGCATCCGGGTGGTTCATCTCGTCCGGCATCCGGTTCCGACGGCGTATTCATGGATATCAAATGGTGCGTACATGCCGCCGATCCTCCCCCATATTCCGGCGAAGGAGTTCCTGTCACCTTTTGATCGCGGCGTTAAATTTTCCGAATACCGGGACCGTTGGCATTCGCTCCAGCCTTGGGAAAAATGCCTCTACTATTGGGCGGAGGTGAATGCGTTCGGCCTGTTTCAGGAGCAAAGGCTCGGCGTGCCGTGGCTGCGCATCAACTACGAACACCTGTTTGCGCCCGGGCCCCTGGCCAGGCTGGCCGCATTTATTGGACTGCCCAACCGGCCGGCCCTGGCGGAGGCGATTGGGCAGCGGATCGATGAACATCGTTTCGTCACCGACCAACGGATGGATCCGCGGCAAATTCGCACCCATCCGCGGGTGATCGAGGTCGCGGAAAGTTTGGGCTACGAGGTGAATCACAGCCCTTCATTCCAGGCATTCGCTTGACGACAGGGTTTGCCCGCGTCGCTATTTTGCTTATGCCCATGGGTGTGCCCGCAACAAATGACCAGAACCCGGTTTATACGGCTTTCGGATTGCGCATCCGATCGTGCCTGCTCCTGCCCGAACTGCTGCCCGACACCGGCCCGGGCGAGGATGTGAACATTGTTTATGACCCGGTGCCCGAGGATTTGCCGGAAGCCGTGCAGAAGGGCGTTCGTTACCAGGCGGCGCCCGGACGGCTGCTGCTGAAGGTGGACGGAGTCGCCCGCTTTCTTGTTTCCGATGGGCGTGGGGTCGCCATCGAGCGAGACCCGGCGGCGGACGATGACGATGTGCGTGTCTTCCTGCTCGGCTCGGTGCTGGGCGCCCTGTTGCACCAGCGGGCCGACCTTGTGCTGCACGGCAGTGCGATTGTGGCCGGCGACGGGAGTGTCGCCTTTCTCGGAGTCTCCGGCATCGGCAAATCCACCCTCGCGATGGCTTTTAAAAAACGCGGTTATACCGTGCTGACGGACGACCTGTGTGTGGTGCGGCCGGCACCGGACGGGCGCATGATGATCCAGCCGGGGTTTCCGCAAGCCAAACTCTGGCTCGATTCGCTTGAACGCCTGGCCATCGCCCCGGATGACTTGAAACGCATCCGTCGCAAACTTGAGAAACGCGCGCTGCCCCTGCGCGACGCTTTTGTCGGCGAGGCGCGGCCGGTGCGCCGGCTTTATGTCCTGCAAGCGACCAACCAGGACGAGTTGAAGCTCGTGCCACTGGAGGGCCCGCAAAAATTTGCCGCGCTCAAAGACTACACTTACCGATTTCGCTTTGTTGATGGACTGCGCACCAAGCCCGCGCATTTCCAGCAGGGGCTGGCCCTGGCGCAGCAGGCGGCCATTTCCGTGGTGGTGCGCCCCCGGGAGCCGTTCCGGCTGGATGAGCTGGTCGCGCTGCTTGAGGCGGATTTTGCCCCCTGGGTCTCACCACCGAAATCGTGACCCCCCGATGATCGTCTGGCTGGCCTCCTATCCGAAATCGGGGAACACGTGGTTTCGCGTGTTTCTCACCAATTTGCTGCGCGACAGCGACCGGCCGGCCATCATAAATGAACTGGCGGGTGGCCCGATCGCCAGCGCCCGCTGGCTGTTCGATGAGGCCGTGGGCTATGACTCCGGCAATTTGACCTCCGATGAAGTGGATCTTCTGCGGCCGGAAGTTTACCGATATGAGGCCGAAGCGACGAAGGAACCGCTGTTTCTCAAGGTGCACGACGCCTATACGCTGCTGCCCGACGGCCGGCCTCTGTTCCCGTCGGAGGTGACCCACGGCGTACTTTATTTTATCCGCAATCCACTCGATGTCTGCGTGTCATTTGCCCACCATTTTGGTCACGAGAATTACGATCGAATAGTCCAGGATATGGCCGATGAGCAGCGGCATTTCTGTGATATCCAGACCATGGAACTGAAACAGTTGCGGCAAAAATTGCTCACGTGGAGCCAGCATGTGTCAAGCTGGGTGGAGGCACCGCACCTGCACGTCCACGTGGTGCGCTACGAGGACATGAAACTTGATCCGGAGGCGACCTTTAAGTCCGCAGCTGCCTTTGCGGGCCTGCCCGATGACGCGGAGCGTGTGCGCAGGGCGGTTAAGTTCAGCGACTTTCCTGAGCTGTCCCGGCAGGAGAAACAGGGTGGTTTCAGGGAAAGATTGCCGGGGGCCCAATCGTTCTTCCGCAAAGGCGAAGTCGGATCATGGCGCGCGGCGCTCACTCCGCAACAGGCGCAATGCATCATCGCCAATCACGCCGATGTCATGCGGCGGTTTGGCTACCTCGACGACCATGGCCAGCCGGTGTTTTAAAATTCCATGCTTGGGCGACTGAAATCCTCCTTGCGTTCATTCCGGATCTATCGTGCGGCAGCGTTTGTCTGGCACTTTGCCTGCAGCCAGGGCTTTCGGCGCGGTTTCCTGCTGTTATGGCGGCGCCCGGAGAATCTTTTCCAGTACAACCCGCTCACGGCGGCAAATCGCTATCCGCGGATTTTCACCTTCATCTGCGAACGGCTTGCGCACGGTTCAAGCCTGCGCCTGCTCTCCTTCGGCTGTTCGACGGGGGAAGAGGTTTTTTCGCTGCGCACTTATTTCCCCGGGGCCTTCATCAAGGGCATTGATATCAATGCCGCCAATATCGCCGTTTGCCGGGATTGCCATCGCCGGCGCGGAAACGACCCGGCGATTGAATTCGAGCAGAATCACTCAGCGGCGGGCGAAGACGCGAACTCCTACGATGCCGTCTTCTGCATGGCCGTGTTTCAACGCCCACAGCTCAGAAGAGACCGGATGGTCGCAACTTGTGAACCGGTCCTCCGTTTCAAGGACTTCGAGCGTGCGGTTGCCGGCCTGGCCGCATGCGTGAGGCCCGGCGGTTACCTTGTCATCCGGCACTCCATGTTTCGTTTCGCCGACGCCGAGTGCGCCAGCGGCTTTCGACTAATCCTGAGCGTGCCTTTCACCGATGTTTTTTCCCCCCGTTTTGGCCGGGACAATCGACGCCTGCCTGATGCGGTTGACGAAGAAGTGGTGTTCCAGAAATTAGCAGGATTAAAGATTTCGTAGCTTTCAACAAATCCTGTCGCCACAAAAGATCGCAATGCAGCGCAGAGAAAGTATTTTTCTCGAAAACAAACTTTCCCTTCAGATCCTTCGTGGCAGAAAACCAACTGACCCATGCCGTCATTTCAATTAGAAACTATTGTTGTCCGCAGCCCCGAGCAAATCTCCGGCGAGCTCGACGGCCGGGTGGTGCTGCTCAGCATCGAGAACGGCGAATATTACGACATCAACACAGTCGGTAGCCGCATTTGGGCGCTGCTGGGGAAGCCTGTGACCGTGGCTGTCCTGATCGATCAATTGCTGGCCGAGTTCGAAGTGGACCGTGAAACCTGCGAGCGCGATGTGCGCGAGCTTTTGGAAAAATTGCTGGCCGACAAACTGGTGCGGATTGTCAGCCCAGGCGAGGCATGAGCGGCATCGTCGGCACCTGGCAGCTCGACGGGCGGCCGGTCACGGCGGAAACCTTGCAGCCGGCGATGGCGGCGATTGCCCAGTATGGCGGTGACGACCGCGATATTTGGATTTCCGGCCCGGTCGGGCTCGGTGCCCATGTGCTGCGACTCGAGCCGGAATCGGCTGGCGAGAGGCTACCGCTGACTCGCGGCGAGCTGACGATTACGGCTGACGTTCGCCTCGACAACCGGGCCGAGCTGTTCGCCGCGCTAGGCATCCCTGCATCGGAAAGAGCCGGCCTGCCCGACAGCGACTTGATCCTGCGCGCTTATGCCCAATGGGGCGAAGCGTGCCCGGAATATCTGATCGGCGATTACGCCTTCGCCATCTGGGATGCGCGCGAGCAACGCCTGTTTGCCGCGCGCGACCATATCGGCGCACGCCCGTTTTACTATTATCATGCTGCGCGGACATTCGCCTTCGCCACGGACATTCGAGGCGTCCTGGCTTTCCCGGGCGTGCCGGACGAAATCGATGAAGCGGAAATCGCCCGCTACCTGCTGGCGCGATCCATCGGCTACCACGACAATGTCCATACGTTTTTCAAGAATCTCTCCAAGCTGCCCTTTGGCCACCGGCTGGTTTTGGACCGCGCCGGGCTGCGCGTGGCCCGCCATTGGCATCCGGAGAATCTTCTGGAAATCCGGCTGGCGACCCTGGACGATTACACGGACCGGCTCTACATGCTGGTGGAACAGGCCGTGGCCGACCGGCTGCGGACCAACGCCCGCGTCGGCGCGCATCTCAGCGGCGGCCTGGATTCATCCTCTGTTGCCGTGCAGGCGGCGCGGCTGTTGAAAGCGCGCGGGGCGCCATCTCCGGGCATGTTTTCGTGGTCGCCCCCGCCGGATAAAGATCCGGAAAAAACCGAGCATCGTCGCATCGAAGCCATCTGCCGACAGGAAGGGCTCACGCCGATTTATACGGAACTCACGATCGAGGATGAGCGGCAGTTGGATGACGTGGATATCAGCCTCAAGCCCGTTGCTAATCTCGGCTTGGAGCAAGTCGTGGAACGCGAGGCCGCGGCCCGCGGCATCCGGCTGCTGTTATCCGGCTGGGGCGGCGACGAAGGAGTGAGCTTTAACGGTCGCGGCCTGGCCGCGGAATACCTGGTGAATCGCCAGTGGCGCGATCTGGCTGAATATCTGCAACTGGCGACGGTGCGTAGTCCCCGCCGACTGCTTTCGATCATGCGGACGTTCTGGCGCGCTGGCATCTTGCCGACTCTGCCCGACCCGCTGTTCGATGCTTTCGCCTATCGCGAGGCAAAGCAGCTGATCGGCAAATCCTGCATCAATCCGAAATTTGCCGCGCGCATTCGCCCGCACCTGCGGCCCCTGGCTCCGTCGCCACGCGAGATTCCGGGCACCCGCGCCACCCAGCTCCGGCTCTATCATTACGGCCACCTCACGGCGCGCATGGAATCATGGGCCGCCTTCGGAGCGGACCACGGACTGACCTATGCCTACCCGCTGACCGACCGCCGGGTGCTGGAATTTGCCTATGTCATGCCGGGGAAGCTTCACCGTCAGAATGGAAAAAGCCGGTATCTCTACCGCCAGGCCATGGCCGGGCTCTTTCCCCCGGGAGTCTCCTGGGATTCGGCCAAGGAAGATCCCGCACTGGAGCAACGCGCCCGTCAGCAGGTTAAAACCTATGCCGGCTTGGCGCAGGATGAACGTTTGAAAAATTCTCATCCCTGGCTGGACACGAATCGATTCCGCCGGATTTTGCTCAAAACAGCGTCAGGCCAATCGGGCGGTGTCATCGCCCTCCGCCGGGCGTTGGCCTGCCTTTCCATTTTTACCCAACATGGGCGGTAAAATGGATTGTGGGGGTTGGAAATCATTTCCCGAGGTTGTGCCAGTTGGCACCAAAAGCAGGCAGGGCGTTACCGTTGTTGAACATCAGTTAGTTTAATTTGGGCATGTTTTTCGAATGCCGTGCCGAGTCACCACAAATAGCTTGCCACGGGAAAAAGGTTAATAAGAATAGGGTTTTATATCTATATCCTGCCATGACCGAAAACAAACTTTCCAGCAATTCTGATTCAACTGGCTGCCCTCACAAGCTTGCGTGGGAAAAGCCCGATGTGCAAAAGTTGTCTGTCTCCCAGGGCACCACGACCAAGGTTCATAATGTCTTGGAGTCGGGCACAAGCGTAGGTCCCTCCTGACCATAGTGTCAGGAAAAACACGAAGTGATACCAGTAGGCCTCACTTCCGTAGGCTGGCGTCAATCGCCTTTGAGCTTTTAACAGAAAAGCCCACCGCACCTAATAGTGACGGTGGGCTTTTTGCTGAAATGAGAGGAGCTCTCAGCTGCGCGAGGGGAAAATCCCTTGGAGAGCAATGACGTAATTCATCACAAGGTACGGTTGCAGGATGGAAAGAGGCAGGCCGCTTCCGACCACAGCCGTACCCAGCGACGGAGTCGCGACACTGGCGACACCGCCCAAGGTTCCGTCAGGTGATTGGTCGGTATACGTTTCGACCAGGGAAGGAGGGGTTGAAGTCGCCAGGCTTTTGGCCAAAATGTGGCCATTAGGATTACCGATATCACCAAGCTTGCTGTGAGTTCCAACGGTGGTCGTGACGCTGACTGTGCCGCTGACCGCGTGGTTATGTGCCGGCAGATTGCTGGTGAGGAGGCTTGCGTTTTCGGAGCCGCCGAATTGTCCAATGGCAGCGGGAGTCAACCCCGCCCCGTTTCCCTGCCCAATGGCGAGGCGACCGCGGAGATCAGGCAGTGCAAAGTTGGTCTGTCCATTGCCGCCGTACTGGGTGCCCAGCAGGGAGAAGAGGGCCTGATTTTGGTTGATCGGCAAAAGTTGCCCGCTGGTCGACGACCATCCCTTGGGGGCAAAGTTAAAGCCGACCATTCGAATTTCACCGACAAAAGGTTCTGCCATGGCTGAGTTTAGTTAAGGTTAAGGACGGAGCGATTTTGCAACCGCAGTTTTTAAATGAGATGATGGATTTTGGTCTGTGGTCGACTGACTTATCAACTGCGTGAAGGAAAAATTCCAAAAAGGGAAATGACATAATTGATCACCAGATACGGTTGCGCGATGGGCAAAGGAATGTTGTTTCCTGTTGGAGCCGTAGTCAGCGCCGGGGTCGCAAGGCTGGAGACACCACCCAAGGTTCCGTCGGGTGCTTGATCCGTATACGTTTCGACCAAGGAAGGAGGGGTTGAGGTCGCCAGGCTTTTGGCCAAAATATGGCCATTAGGGTTGCCGATATCACCCAGCTTGCTGTGCGTTCCCACGGTGGTCGTGACGCCGATGCTGCCCGTCATCGCGTGGTTATGAGGGGGTAGGTTGCTGGTGAGAATACTGCTTCTTTCAGAGCCTGCGCGTTGTCCCTGAACGTAGTTGCTCAAGCCGGGACCTTGGCCCTGCCCAATGGCCAAACGGCCTTGAAGATCGGGCAGCCCGAAGGTGCTCTGACCGTCACCCCCGTAGGTGGTGCCAATCAGGACAAATAACGCCTCATTTTGGCTGATCTGCATAAGTTGTCCTTCGCAGATGGCCCACCCGGTTGGGGCAAAGTTGAAGCCGACCATCCGAACTTCACCGACGTAGGGGTTGGACATAAAATAAAAGGGTTTGGGCTGAAGATTGAATGGGGCCGTTTTGTGGCGGCCGTTTAATTTTGTTCCTGTTCCTTCAGCAAATTAAAGACGGCTTCATAGACAAAGCCAGTACGCAAGTGAATGATTGGAACGAGGAACAAATCGATTTCACCCAGCCGTGGGTGGACCAGCCGGTGGGTGCCCTGCGACCGCAGAGGGCCGGGACCTTGGAAAAAAAGCGAAAAACACTGTTGAACCTTGTCATCGCGATGTCGTTTTACCTCGGTCAGGGTGAACTCGACGTCCGTTCCGCCTTCGGTCTTGAGCGTGAATCGCTCCTGGCACAAGGGTTCGTAGGCCTCTGGCGAGATGGGGAGTAATGATGGCGTTGGCACGTTGATGGGACAGTGGATTGTGCCGGTCAGATTGAAAGTGGCGGGCGCCGCAACGTTACGAGATCACAACTTGCGGATGGAAACTTCTGCTGCACTTGGATGACAGGGTGATGCCTCGAACCGGGGTATCACCGGAAGATTTCTGGTGCACCCTGACGGCCGCCGCGCAGAGGGGCCGCACGGCCTTGATCAGCCTTTCATCGGTGTGAACCCTGCCTTGGTAAAGAAGCACCGTGGGTTCAAATCCCTGGTTATTGTTGGCAAAATCCTCCGCGATGAGATCTGTGTCGCGGGCCAGGCTTTGAATTTCTTTCTGCACCGCATCACCGGATTCCATTCCGCTTTCGCCAAAACCTTCGTTGTGAGTGAACTTAAACTGGGTGAACACTCGATGATCGAAGCTGAACCGCGTTTCTTTGGCCGTGTACGAGAGATTGCTTCGGTGCTGCCGATAGTTGGCGGCCAAGTCCGCATAGGCTTTGCCCAAGACCGTTATCGCGGAATTGCTGGTGGAATCAGCGCGCAAAATTTTTGCCGCCCTGGCCAGGGGCGAAGCAAAACAAAGTGACGTGGCCGCGAGGGCGCTGCCCCGTAAGAAATCCCGGCGCGATGAATCAGGCAGTTTTTTTTTGACCGAATGACCAACCGCCGAACTCTTCTTGAGGATTCGAAGCAGAACCGATTTTGCCATGAGCCTGTTTGCCCAGAAGACCAGCCGTTGACAAGAAAACAAAGGTATTCACCCTAGTGACCGTCAGATCAATCTGGCCTGATGGTTTTTGTGCGGAAAAAATCCGCCGGCCTGTTCAAAACGGAACGCTTCTAAAATAAGCTCGGTCAGATGAGCCATTGGTTTTGTTTAAAATAGCAGGTTGGAGGGGCTGGCGACCGGAACGACTCCTCCAGCATTGCCACCCTTTACGTTGGTTCCGGTTGAGAGCACAAGTCCTCCATCGCTAGCGATGCCCGTTTGGTTTTTGATGATATCGTTGTTCGAGAGACGGGTTACCGACCCCGAGTAGGTTGCCACCCCTGTCCCATTGCAGCTTATCATGCAATTTTCGGCGGTAATTGTGGCGCTGGTATCGTTTTCCAGTGCAATCAGATTCTGCGCAAGGTCAGAGTTGCTGACGTCGAGCTCCCCGGATCGGGTAAAAATGGCGGCTGAGGTGGCACCCTGGATGGTGACATTCCGCAGGTTGCATTGATCGGGCCCGACTCATTGGAACACCCGGAAGCCGAGCGTGCCGCCGATGATGGTCGTATCCTTGACGACGACATTCTCTCCCGACTCACTGCCGACGCCAATGCCAATGTCGGTGAAACCCTCGAGGGTGCAACCGTCGATGATCAGGTTGTTGTTATTTATGCCAGAGTTAGAAGCGAAGAAGATGGCGTCGGTACCTATTCCAAGGCCATTGATCGTAAGATGACGCAAACTGACGGTACACGCGGTTGAGGAAAAAATATAGATCCCTTCACTGCCAGTGAAAGTAATGGTGCCGCCAATGCCGCCGCCGTCGATTGTGATGGAATTACTGATCGTTACCGGACCGAAGTCGCCGGTATCCGCCACGGAGACGAGTCCGCCCGGCGAGGTGTTGGCCACAGCCGTTGCAAACGTGGCGTAGGGTAGCGTTTGCGTGCCCGGATTGGAATCATTGCCGATTCCGGAAACCCACGTGTGCTCGGATAGGGCGGACAATGATGTCGTCAATAACGGAATAGCGATGGCTGTAATCAATAGGTTTCGGATTTTCATGTAATGTCTCCTGGCTGGAATAGTGAGCACAACGGCACGATTGATGGAGGGGGGCCGATCGATTTGATGGATTCGCGGGTTGCGTTCAAAAACGTCTGAGTGGGTCTGGGCGGTTACACAAGATTTTCAATTACGGTGACTCCAATTAACGAACGCTTAAAGATTTGGGTCGGGAAAAAGATGCCCCCGCGTTTGAAAGTCTTTAACCATAAGCGACGGAGGCGACGGGCGATGGAACCCATAAGCGTTGATGGGCTTACTGGAGAACCTACCGCATCTCTTTGTCGCGGGAAGGGATTCTTCGGCCAGGGAGCCATAAATGGTGTTCACTGGCGCGGGTGGAATCGAGGGTAGGGATAATCGGAAATAGTCGCTAGACCGTCATGTACGGCCTGATTTTCAGCACGAACTATGCCATGGCAGCCAGCCGTGCGTAAGCCGGCCGGGCCCAGCGCTCAGTCGCGGCTTGCTGAAGCGGCGTTGCGGCCCGCTGTTTATTGGCAGCATCGGGCTGGAAGTCCGTCTCGGGGTGCTTGGCGTCCCGCTGCAGGCTCGCCACGATGCGCTCGCGCTCCGCGGTATTCGGCGAAATGCGAAAAAAAGGCAGGATGTCCACGTGGAGCCGGGTGATGAGGTCGCGGTAGTTGACCAACAGCGATGTGCCCGGGCGATATGCGCCGGCTGCGGCATCGCAAATCAGCCCAATTTTCCAGGCAGCATATTCGTCGACAAGCTCTGCCATCGGCCGGCGGCCGAAGCCTTCCCACTTGGCCATTTCGCCCGGCGCCGGAACCATCGGCAGCCCGCGTTGCCGGGCATGCGACACAACAACCTCGAGCGGATCGCGATAGAGGAAGATCCAGGGCACGGAG
>Ga0210387_10002365_pt1 | contig 14406 bp, 14 predicted proteins | sample IncBWC7OmetaG_FD_160108 | JGI IMG/M metagenome (GOLD analysis project Ga0210387, IMG submission 160108) | Forest soil microbial communities from Barre Woods Harvard Forest LTER site, Petersham, Massachusetts, United States - Inc-BW-C-7-O ...
CTCGGCAACATGGCCGGCATCACCCGCTATGCCTCGATCCATATGCCGATGGACGAGACGCTGTCGCGCGTGGTGATCGACGTTTCCGGCCGGCCGGTGCTGGTGTTCAAGGTCGATTTCCCGCGCGACAAGGTCGGAGAGTTCGACACCGAGCTGGTGCGCGAGTGGTTCAACGCCTTTGCCATGAATGCCGGCGTGACTTTGCACGTCGAGACCCTATATGGCGAGAATAGCCACCATATTGCCGAATCCTGCTTCAAGGGTCTGGCGCGGGCACTTAGGGCCGCTGTCGCGATCGATCCGCGCGCGGCGGGCGAGGTGCCATCCACCAAGGGTCAGCTGGGCGGCTGATCTCGTTCGGCGGAGTGTTCGACAATGCCGGTTTATACCGTTCACGCACCGACGGCCTATGCCGCGGATTTCCGCGCGACCGACAAGTTCGTGTTCGTGCGGGACGGCTTTCATTTCTGGGCGATGGTGCTGGGGCCGCTCTGGCTGATCTGGAAGCGGCTGTGGCTGGCGCTGCTCGGCTGGCTGGTCCTGACCATCGCGCTCGAGGTCGCGGCGGTCGAGCTTGGCGGCGGCGCGGCAGCGATGGTCATCGGTATCATCATCGCCATCCTGATGGGGCTCGAGGCTTCGACACTGCAGCGCTGGACATACTCGCGGCGCAAATGGCGCCAGCTCGACGTCGTCGTGGCCGATGACGAGGAATCGGCCGAACGGCGCTTCTTCGATCGCTTCACCGCCGGCAAGCGCTGGTCCGGCTACGATCCGCTGTCGGTCGATCGCGGCGGCCCGCCGCCGACCCGCGATGTCCCAGCCCAACGCTTTTCAGAACCGCCGCCGCTGCCGCAGGGCGGCATTATCGGATTGTTTCCAGAGCCAGGAGGATCGCGATGACTGTAGCCATCATCGATTACGGCTCCGGCAATCTGCATTCCGCGGCGAAAGCCTTTGAGCGTGCCACCCGCTCCTCCGAAAATCCGCAAAAGATCTTGGTCACCCGCGATCCCGAGACGGTTTTTCGCGCCGACCGCATCGTGCTGCCGGGTGTCGGCGCCTTCGCGGATTGCCGCCGCGGCGTGGATGCGCTCGATGGCATGCTGGAAGCGCTGACGGAGGCGGTGCGCGTCAAGGCGCGGCCGTTTTTCGGCATCTGCGTCGGCATGCAGCTGATGGCGACCCGCGGCAAGGAGCATGTCACGACCGACGGCTTCAACTGGGTTGAAGGCGATGTCGAGAAGATCACGCCGCGTGACGAGAACCTGAAGATCCCGCATATGGGCTGGAACACGCTGGAAGTGCTGCGCGAGCACCCGGTGCTGGAGCGGCTCGACCTCGGACCGAAGGGCCGCCACGCCTATTTCGTGCACTCGTACCATCTCAATGCGGCCAATGAGTCCGACGTGCTGGTCCGCGCCGATTACGGCGGACCGGTCACGGCTATGGTTGGCAAGGACACAGCGATCGGCACCCAGTTCCACCCCGAGAAGAGCCAGCGTTTTGGCCTTGCCCTGATCTCGAATTTTCTGAAGTGGAAGCCGTGATCCTCTTTCCGGCCATCGATCTCAAGAACGGTCAGTGCGTGCGGCTCGAACAGGGCGACATGGCGCGCGCGACCGTGTTCAACCTCGATCCGGCGGCGCAGGCCAAAAGCTTTGCGGCGCAAGGTTTTGAATATCTGCATGTGGTCGATCTCGACGGCGCCTTTGCCGGCAAGCCGGTCAATGCGCAGGCCGTCGAGGCGATGCTCAAAACCGTCACCATGCCGGTGCAACTCGGCGGCGGCATCCGCGATCTCAAGACGGTCGAAGCCTGGCTCGACAAGGGCATCACGCGGGTGATTATCGGCACCGCGGCCGTGCGCGATCCGGAACTGGTCAAAAGCGCCGCGAAGAAGTTCCCGGGCCGTGTGGCCGTCGGCCTCGACGCGCGCGACGGCAAGGTTGCGGTCGAGGGCTGGGCCGAGACCTCGCAGGTGACGGCGCTGGAAATCGCGCAGCGTTTCGAGGATGCAGGCGTCGCCGCCATCATCTTCACCGATATCGCCCGCGACGGCCTGCTGAAGGGACTCAATCTCGACGCGACCATCGCGCTGGCCGATGCCATTTCCATTCCCGTCATCGCCTCGGGCGGCCTCGCCTCGATCGAAGACGTCAAGGCGATGCTGACACCGCGCGCGAAGAAGCTCGAAGGCGCGATCGCGGGTCGTGCGCTCTATGATGGCCGGCTCGATCCGGCGGCCGCGCTGGCGCTGATCCGCAGCGCGCGCGCCACGGTCTAGGAGTTTTCGATGTTCAAGGTCCGTGTCATCCCCTGCCTCGATGTTAAGGACGGCCGTGTGGTCAAGGGCGTCAATTTCGTCGACCTGCGCGACGCCGGTGATCCCGTCGAGGCCGCGATCGCCTATGATGCGGCAGGCGCCGACGAGCTCTGCTTCCTCGACATCACCGCGACCCACGAAAACCGCGGCACCATGCTGGACGTGGTTCGCCGCACGGCGGAAGCCTGCTTCATGCCGCTGACGGTCGGCGGCGGCGTGCGCACCATCGACGACATCAAGACGCTGCTGCGCGCGGGGGCTGACAAGGTCTCGATCAATTCCGCTGCGGTGGCCCGGCGGGAGTTCGTGAAGGAAGCCGCCGAAAAGTTCGGCGAGCAGTGCATTGTGGTCGCGATCGACGCCAAGCGGGTGCAGCGGGCCGGCGGCTCGGATCGCTGGGAAATCTTCACCCATGGCGGGCGCAAGTCCACCGGGATCGACGCCATCGAATATGCCCAGGAAGTGGTCTCGCTCGGTGCTGGTGAAATTTTGCTCACCTCGATGGACCGCGACGGCACGCGGCAGGGCTTTGATCTGCCGCTGACCCGAGAAATTGCCGATCACGTTCCCGTGCCGGTGATTGCCTCCGGCGGTGTCGGCAATCTCGACCATCTGGTCGATGGTATCCGGCAGGGGCATGCCACCGCGGTGCTGGCCGCCTCGATCTTCCACTTCGGGGAATTTACGATCCGCCAAGCCAAGGATCACATGGTGCGTGCGGGCTTGCCGATGCGGATCGATCCCTGACGACTCCCTGTCGTAAAGACTCCATGTCATAAAAGTGCTACATGAGCCGAAATAGCGTGCGTCCTTTGGCGAACGCTGGTGGTGAGTTGGTTTGATGTCGCGTTTCACGGTCCATGATCTTGCCGCCTCCATCGACGCCCGCGCGGCGTCGGGCGGAGAGGCGTCCTATACCAGGAAGCTGCTCGACAAGGGCGCGGAGCATTGCGCCAAGAAGCTGGGCGAGGAGGCGGTCGAGACGGTCATCGCCGCGGTCGAGAACAACCGCAGCCATCTGATCGCCGAGAGTGCTGATCTCATCTACCACCTGCTGGTGCTGCTCAAGGCGCGCGGCGTCACGCTCGCCGATGTCGAGGCCGCGCTGGCGCAGCGCACCTCGATGTCGGGGCTCGAAGAGAAGGCGGCGCGCAAGCGCAACTAACCGGGGATGATGTATGGATATCCGGGCACCAGACCAGCAATATAATCCCTACCGGGTGTTCACGCGCCAGCAATGGGCGCATCTGCGCGACGACACGCCGATGACCCTGGAGCCGGGTGAGTTCGACCGGCTGCGCTCGCTGCATGATCGCCTTGATATCAACGAGGTCGAGGACATTTATCTGCCGCTGTCACGGCTGCTGTCGATCTATGTCGATGCCGCGCAGCGGCTGTATTACTCGCAGCGCCAGTTTCTGGGGATTCGCGACCGCAAGATGCCCTACATCATCGGTATCGCAGGCTCGGTTGCGGGCGGCAAGTCGACCACCGCGCGCGTGTTGCAGGCGCTCCTCGCGCGCTGGTCGCCGCGGCCGAAGGTCGACCTGATCACGACTGACGGTTTCCTCTATCCGAATGCCGTCCTGGAGCGGCAGGGTCTGATGCAGAAGAAGGGCTTTCCGGAAAGCTACGACCTACCGACTTTGCTGGGCTTCCTGAGCGACATCAAGGCCGGCCGGCGGCGCGTGCGCGCGCCGGTCTACTCGCATCTGACCTATGACATCGTGCCCGGCCAATATACCGAGATCGACCAGCCGGACATCCTGATCGTCGAGGGCGTCAACGTGCTGCAAACCGGCCGGCTGCCGCGCGACGGCACGGCGGTGCCTTTCGTGTCCGATTTCTTCGACTTCTCGGTTTATATCGATGCCGAAGAAGCGGTGCTGCGGCAATGGTATATCAAGCGCTTCCTGGCGCTGCGCGACACCGCGTTCACCGATCCCAAATCCTACTTCCACCGCTACGCGCTGCTGTCGGACGACGAAGCCACCGCGACCGCGATCGCGATCTGGGAGCGCACCAACCTCGCCAACCTCGAGGACAACATCCTGCCGACGCGGCCGCGCGCGACCTTGATCCTGACCAAGGGCGCGGATCATGTCGTGGAGACGGTGGCGTTGAGAAGGTTGTAGTCGCTTACGTAGCTGCCGTAGGGTGCGCAAAGCCGCGAAGCGGCGTGCCCACCGTCTATCCGCCCAATTGTCGTGAACGGTGGGCACGCTTCGCTTTGCCCACCCTACGCTTTCTTCGCCCTACGCCGTCAGATGCCGCGCGGCACTCAGCTCCGCCAGCGCTTCGGCCAGCTTGTCGCGGTCGACGGGCTTGATCAGGAACCCGTCCATCCCGGCCTCGAAACAGGCATAGCGATGCTCGACCAGCGCGTTCGCGGTGAGCGCGAGGATCGGCGTGCGGCGGCTGGGCTGGCCCGCTTCGAGCGCGCGGATGCGTGTTGCAGCCTCGATGCCGTCGAGCTCCGGCATCTGGACATCCATCAGCACGAGATCATAGGGCGTGCCGGCGGACTTGGCGGCGAGCCAGGATTCCAGTGCGGCCGCGCCGTTGGTTGCGATCACCACATCATGGCCGAGCCGGGAAAGCAGGGAGCGGATCAGAAGCGCGTTGATCTCGTTGTCCTCCGCGACGAGCACGGAGAGGCCGGACGCCGGCTTCGCTGCGGATGCTTCTGCGGCGTCGGCTGCTTCGACGGGTATCTCGCCGGCGAGACTGGGGGCAGCGACTTCCATCGCGGTCAGCCGCGCGGCGAGCGAGGCTGCGCGCAGTGGCTTCACCAGATAGCCGGTGAAAGCCGATGAGATTTTCAATTCCTGCCGCATCGCCGGCGTGAACATCACGATGCGCTGTAAAGCATAGCGCTGCGCGGCGCGGCCGAGCGCCTCGATGGCTTCGCTACCGAACGCGGCATCGATCAGCACGGCTTGCCAAGAGCGTTCCGGCAGCAAGACTTCAGCAACCTCGGCATCCGAAATCGAGCAGGTCTGGGCGCCCCAGCGCTGCAGGCGGCGCGCGACCAGCGAAGCTTCGATGCTTTGCAGCGAGACCAACATGATCGATTGGCCGGAAAGATCCGGTGGTGCGAAGCTCTGCTGCTCGCCCGAGGACGCGGCAAGCGGGATCGAGACCCCGAACGTCGAGCCGTGGCCGGGCTCGCTCTCCAGCGTGATGCGGCCACCCATGCGCTTGACGATGCGCTCGGAAATGCTCAAGCCCAAACCGGTGCCGCCATAATTGCGAGCGATGCGGTCGTCGGCCTGCTCGAACTCGCGGAAGATTTTTTCGCGCGCCTCGGGCGCGATTCCGATGCCAGTGTCGCGCACTGTGAAATTGATCTCGTTCGGCCAGATGCCGGGCTCGACGATCAGTGCCACGCCGCCGGTTGCGGTGAACTTGATGGCATTGCCGGCAAGGTTCAGCAGCACCTGTCGCAGCCGCGACGCGTCGCCGACGACTTCCATCGGCAGGCGCTCGTCGACATAGGCAGCGATCTCCAGATTTTTAGCCTGCGCCCGCGGCGCCAGCAATTCGGTGATATCCTCGATCAGCGAGGTCAGCGCAAACGGCCGCTGCTCCAGGTCGATCTTGCCGGCTTCGATCTTGGAAAAATCGAGCAGTTCCTCGATCAGCGCCAGCAACGCGTCGCCGGAGGTCTTGACCGCCTTCGCATACGTCGCCTGTTCCGGCGAGAGCGTCGTATCGAGCAATAGCGAGCTCATGCCGATGATGCCGTTGAGCGGCGTTCGGATTTCATGGGAGGCCATGGCGAGGAAGCGCGACTTGGCGCGGTTGGCGGCGTCGGCCTGGTCACGCGCGTCGGCCAGCGCGCGCTCGGTCCCGGTGCGGTCGGTGACGTCGCGGCCGACGCATTGCAGCTCTGCCGGCTGGCCGGCGTCGGAGCGGACGAGCCCTTCGCGCCAGGCGATCCATTTCGGTCCAAGACGGGTCGCGATCCTCTGATCGTGGATGCGCGTGCCGTTGGTTTCCAGCGCGCTGTCGCCCTGTTCGATGACCTCGAAGGTGAAGCGGCTGCCGAGCAATTCCGCGCGCGATCGTTCCGCCATCTGGCAATAGGCGTCATTGGCAAAGGTGATGCGACCTTCGCCGTCGCGCATCACGATGAGATCGCCCTGCGATTCGAACAGGCTGCGCGCCCGGCCCTCGGCCTCCTGCAATTCCCAATTGCGATCGGCTAGCGCTTCGTTGTGCAGCACGATCATGCGCATCTTCCGGCGCACGAAGCGCAGCCTGACGCTCACGGTTGCCAGCGCGACGCAGGCGATCGCGAACAGGAAGCTCGCACCGATGGCAAAGGCATGGGGATTATAGCCGGAATGCTCGGAGCGGCTGGCGGCAATGAAGCCATAGGCGCCACCGAACGCCGCCGAGAAGATCATGAAGGAGCGGATCGCGCCGATCACGAGGCGATGGCGGCGGGCGAAGCGGCGCAAGCGCAGTTTGATTCGGAATGTCTGGCCCATCGCCGATCCCATGGAATTGCCGCCCAAGCGATTGTCGATCGAGACGCCTATCGATTTGCTCGATGTGACGATGCGGCTTGCGGCCTTGCAAAGTCTTTGAAGCGGTTCACCTTCGTCAGGTGCGTTGAGAACAGGGTTAGCGAAAGCTTAATGGCGTGATTTAGAGCGCAGCGTCCGCAAGACGCGGCTGCTCGCCGTGGGCGCCGACGATCAGCGCCGCGGCTTCATGGGCGGTGAAACGCCGCGAGCGTACATAGATGCGATAATCGGCCGCAGCGTCGCCGTGTGTCAGGTAGATGACCGGCGCGGCGCGGGAGGCGTGCGCCGAGATCGCGACATACTGCGTCGCGGGCGTGGTGTCGCAGGCGTTGTTGTCGTCAGCGGCATCGACATCGTCGACCACGGCGAAATCGGCGCTTTCGGCATTGTCGGTGATCGCGACACGAACCGTCGCGAGACGCGGATCATCGGTGAAGCTGACGTGAAGGTCGGCGTGCCAGGGGGCGGAGCCGATCTCGAGGTTCCCGGCGCCGAGCGCGATGCAGGGACGTGCGCTCGGGAAAAACTCGACCCGCGCGAGGATCGCGGCCACGATCAGGGGAACCACGGATACCAGAATCTTGAAACGCAACATGGAACGCTACTCGCTCAACCACGGCCTGCGAAACGCGCTGGCCTTATGGTTGTCGGAGCGTAAAGAAAACTCGTTACCGCCGGGTTGACGGTGGTGCGTTTCATGCCGCGCGGCGGGCTTCTTCCGCAAGCGCGCGATAGGAGAGCGCTTCGGCGAGATGCAGCCGCCCGACCTTGTCCGCGCCGTCGAGATCGGCGAGCGTGCGCGCGACCCGCAGCACCCGATGATAGCCGCGTGCGGATAGCCGCATGGTTTCGGCGGCGTCGCGCAGCAGTTTCTGGCCCTGCGTGTCGGCCTTGGCGATCTCTTCGAGCAACGCGGCGGGTGCTTCGGCGTTGGTACGGATATTGGGCAGGCCGGCTGCCGCATAGCGCGCGAGCTGGACATCGCGCGCGGCGGCGACGCGGGCGGCAACTTCGGCCGAGCCCTCCGCAGACGGCGGCAGGATCAAATCGGCAGCGGTGACGGCAGGTACCTCGATGCGCAGGTCGATGCGGTCCATCAGCGGGCCGGACATCCGCATCTGGTAATCGCCGGTGCAGCGTTCGATTGGCCCGCGGCGGCAGGAGAAGCCGGGCTCAAAGGCATTGCCGCAGCGGCAGGGATTCATCGCGGCGACCAGCATGAAGCGCGCGGGGTAGGTGACGCGATGATTGGCGCGGGAGACAGCGACCTCGCCATTCTCGAGCGGCTGGCGCAGCGAGTCGAGCACGCGCGGCTCGAACTCGGGCAGTTCATCGAGGAACAGCACGCCGTGATGGGCAAGCGAGATCTCGCCGGGTCTTGCACGGATGCCGCCGCCGGTGAGCGCCGCCATGCTGGCCGAATGATGCGGGCTGCGGAACGGGCGTTGCGCGGTCAAGGCGCCGCCCTCGATCTCGCCGGCGACCGAAGCGATCATGGAAACTTCCAGCAGCTCCGATGGCGACAGTGGCGGCAGGATCGACGGCAGCCGCGCCGCCAGCATCGACTTGCCGGCGCCGGGCGCGCCGATCATCAGCAAATGATGCCCGCCGGCGGCGGCGATTTCGAGCGCGCGCTTGGCACTCTCCTGACCCTTGATGTCGCGCAGATCGAGCTGCGCCGCCGGAGCCTGTCGCACCTTCGGCTGTGGCCGCGACAGCACCTGCGTGCCCTTGAAATGGTTGGCGATCTGGATCAGCGAATTGGCCGCAATGATCTGGATGTCGGGGCTGGCCCAGGCCGCCTCCGCGCCGCAGGCCGCGGGGCAGATCAGGCCCTCTTCGCGGGAATTGGCGCCGATCGCGGCCGGCAAGACGCCGGCGACCGGTGCGATCGAGCCGTCGAGACCCAGTTCGCCGAGAACGGTGAAGCCGGTCAGCGCATCCGGCGGGATCGCGCCGATGGCGCCCATCAGGCCGAGCGCGATCGGCAAATCATAATGACTGCCTTCCTTCGGCAGGTCGGCTGGGGCGAGGTTGACCGTGATTCGGCGCGCGGGGAGCGCAAGCCCGGAGGCAATCAGCGCGGAACGCACCCGCTCGCGCGCTTCGGAGACGGCCTTGTCGGCGAGGCCAACGACATGGAACGCCGGCAGCCCCGGCGAAACCTGCACCTGGACGTCAACCGCGCGGGCTTCGATGCCCTCAAAGGCGACGGTGGAAACCCGCTGAACCATGCTGCCCCTCTTTGCCGCAATCGAGGGCAGCGGAACTCGGCAAAGTCTGCAAGAACGTTAGGTGAACATTGTTAGGGCGTTGGCGGCGGTGGTCCGGGCAAATTGGGCGGGTTGTAGCTCGGGACCAGCTTCATCCTTTCATAGACGGCCGGGTGAATCTTGGCGTCCTTGGCAACGTAGCGATGTCGCCCGGCATGGATCATCCAGCGCTTCTCGAAATTCGCTTTGGGATCGCGGTAGGGCTTTGGGATGAACTCCGGAATCCACCACCAACCCGTCAGGGACTCGTTGGCCGGGCCTCCGACATAGGGCGCCGCATAGTCGGGCGAGCTCTGCTGTGGCAACACGATCGCCCGCATCGCCGGGTCGATGAGCAAGTCGGCCGCAATGGCCTTGTCGGTCATCCATTGCAAAGCCAGCGCCGAGAGGCCGGCTCGATCCACCGGATAGCCGCCGCCGACATCGCCATGCACGCCGGGAAACCAGAGCTGCTCGACGTCGGTCGGCACCGTGCCCCAGAGATTCTGCACGAAATAGGCGCGGCGCTCGTCGAGTGCGACCAGATGCCGGACGATTTCGACCGACGGATTATTCTGTGTGTAAGGCAGATGCTTCGGATCCCAGGCCCAGCCGACCGAGCTCACGGTGTCCCAGAGGCCGAGGAAGTGGACGCGCACCGGCCGGCTGAACGTGTCCTTGAATTTCTGTGCGAGGTCCTTGTTGTCTTCGTTCTTGAACTTGTCCCACGCAAATTCAATGAGCTCGTCATTGCCCTGCGTCAGCAATCCGACCTTGTGCAGCATGCCCGCCAGTGCACGCGCGGTGTAGGCGCCGCGGCTGAAGCCGAAAATGTAGATGCGGTCGCCATCCTGATAGTAGCGCATCAGGAAGCGGTAGGCGTCGGTGACATGCTCGGACAGGAACCATGCGATCGCGAGATCGATCTGCTTGACGAACCACTTCCTGACACGGCCCCAAAAGGCGGCGGGCGCCATCGTGCCGATGCCCGGCTGATAATAGGAAAGCTGTTGATCCGGCACGCGGGCCAGCATCGTATAGAGCTTGACCACGTTGGTATTGGTGTTTGAAAACTTATCGCTGGTGCCGTCGAGACAGAGCACGAGGTTTCGAGGCATGAGCGAACTCCTTCCTGGCGAAGGCGGAAAATCAGGCTTTGAAATGTCGTCGGCAGCGTTCAATGGGCTTGCGTCGCAATGGCGCAATCCTAGCGGCACATCCAAAGATATACAAGAAATAGGTTACACAACCGCGACATCATTCCGGCTGTGCGGCGCGAGTGCAAAGCAACGAAGTGGCGGACATTGCATCCGCCACCCCTTGAACCTTTCGCTAGCTTCTCAGAGCAGCATCTCCATCGGCGCCGGCAGATAGTGAAAACCTTCGCCGGTTTTGACGACATGGCCGTAGCCCGGCCATGGATAGTGATAGGACATCACCGGAATCTTGTTGGCGGCCAGCATGTCCAGCATCTTCACGCGGCTTTCGGCCGCCTGCTTCGGATCGGTGTCGTAGGAAAACTCCATCCGCGGCTTTTCCATCAGCAGGATCTGGTGATGGGTGAGGTCGCCGAGGAAGGCGAAGGATTTGCCGCCCGAGGTGATCATGAACATGGTATGGCCGACGGTGTGTCCGGGTGCGGCGAGCGCCTGCACGCCGGGCAGGAACGCGTCGCCGTCCTTGTAGAACACCAGGCGATCCCGGATCGGCATCAGGTTCTTGCGCGCGTGGACCACAAAGTCCTTGAGCGGACTGCCCATCTTGCCTTCATCGGTCCAGTAATCGAAATCGCTCTGAGCGATGTAGTATTGCGCATTCGGGTACAGCACCTTGCCGCTGGCATCGACCACGCCGCCGATATGGTCGACATGGGCGTGCGAGAACACCACCGCGTCGATGTCCTCCGGCTTGATGCCGGCTTCGGCCAGGCTCTTTTGCTGCCGTCCGGTGGTCGGGCCGAACAGTTGCGAAGTGCCCATGCCGGTGTCGAACAGGATGAGCTTGTCGCCGGTGTTCACGACCGGCGAGTTCTGCTCGAGCACGATATTGTCCGGCGACAGGAAGTTGTCGACCAGCATCTTCTTGATCTCTTCGTCGGATGCGCCGGTGAACGTGCCCTTGGGCGGGCCCAGCGGAAGCGGTCCGTCGGAAACCACGGTCACTTCCGCGTCGCCGACTTTCATGCGGTGGAAGTAGGGTGACTGCGTGCCGAGCTTCAGCTCTTTCGCCAGCGCGCCGTCGCCGAACATGGCGGACGCGCCAAAACCAGCACCTAAGGCAAGCAAGGATCGTCGCGAAACAGACATTGTCATGCGTCTTCCTCCAACTTTTTTGGACGTGTTTTGCTTTGGCATGTGTTTGTCGCCCGGAGGATCGGCCGCTCGATCGGAACCGGACGCGGCCATGCTGCGCCCGCGTTTGCAAGCTGGCAAGGCGGATCATCCGGAAATCTCGTAGTAGAAACATTTCAGCCATTCACCCTGAGGGAGAAGGACATCTTGCCTGGTTTCGGTCGCGCGGGGCCGCGTGATCGCTAAAATTGGATCGAATTCAATCCGTCGATTGCGATCAATATCGATAGGCTGATTCCAACGTTTCGACTGTAAAAAGGGAACTTACCGATCGAACGGTACGGGGTAGAAGATCGACATGTTGGCTGCCAATCGTCGTAGAGCCGAGCGTCGCCTGTGCAGGACTCTCGCGAAAATCCAGGTCGGGAACGGCTCCTTGCCGCGCGACTGTGTGATCACGGACATTTCGGACGGTGGCGTGAAAGTCGTCGCCGAGCATCTTGAGCTCCCACCCGAGTTCACTCTGATCTTCTCGACCGGAAGTCCCCGGCAGTGCCGTCTGGTGTGGCGCATCGGTTGTGAATTCGGGGCCGAGTTCGTCGCCTGAGCCACCGGGCGGCTGCCGATCGCCGAAATATGGCGCCAGGGCAGGCGCGGTTAACCCGAACTTAGGGTTAAGCTGCAACGATTTTTTGGTCAGCTGCCAATCCCTCAAGGCCAAAAAAGTACATGTATCGGCTTCCACTCAGAAAAGGTCGGCGGCTGGGATCGCTCGCTGCCTTTCTTTCATCCGCAACGCTGGCGATCAGCCTCGGCGGCTGCCAGACCACTGCCTTCTCGGACCCTTCCGACGTGACGGGTTCGCTTGGCAGCAAGGCCGAGGCGAGCCAGTCCTCCGATCCGAGGCGCGACCTGAATGCGTATCGGGACCGTTACCGCGCAAATCCGAAAGATCCCGCCGCCGCGCTCCAATACGGCACGGCGCTCCGCCTGACGGGCGAGCGGTCCCAGGCGGTTGCGGTGCTCGAGCAGGCGGCGATCGCCAATCCCGGCAACAAGGCCGTGCTCGCCGGCTACGGGCGAGCGCTGGCCGCGAATGGAAACTTCCAGCAGGCTTTCGATGTGATGAGCCAGGCCCATTCGCCGGAAGATCCCGATTGGCGGCTGCTTTCGGCACAGGGGGCTGTGCTCGACCAGATGGGTCGCTACGAAGAAGCACGGCAATATTACACCAACGCGTTGAAGATCGCCCCGGATGAGCCCTCCGTGCTGTCGAATCTCGGCCTCTCCTACCTGCTGTCGAAGGACCTGGCAAAAGCCGAGGAAACGCTGCGTCGCGCCCACAGCCGTAATGAGAAGGATTCGCGCGTGTGCATGAATCTGGCGGTGGTCCTGGGTCTGGAAGGGCGACTGCCCGAGGCAGAAAGTCTCGTGAAGGCTGACCTGCCGCCGGATGATGCGGCTGCAAGGGTCGCCGAGCTGAAGCAGCTTTTGTCGAAGAAGGAGGCTTCTTCCGAGAAGAGCGCCGACCGCCCCAGGGGTCGTGCGGTTGATTGACTGCCGATCCGGAAAGGTGAGAGCGGCTCTTTGAAAACATCAAGCCCAAAGATGTGACGCGACGGCATTCCCGGCCGCCGCACTCGGTCAACGCCCCCCTGCGATCAGGCGACGGCCGACTTCCCTGATCGGAGCGAGCAGCGAGCCGCGACGCTTCCTGACCTCGGCATGACCGGTCAGCCTGCGCGCCATTTCCAGGAAAATCTTGCTGGTGCGATGGTTCGCAGAAATTTCGGCTACCATTTGCCCGTTGTTGGCGGCGGTGCCGAACAAGCCCGAATCGAACGGAATGGCCGCAAGCGGCTGACTTTCGAGCGTCTTGGCAAAGCTGCTCCGGTCGATTTCCGGCCGCTTCGGCAGGCCGACCTGGTTGAGGCAGAACATCGGCGGCGCATCATTGGGCCGCGCAGCCTTCAGCGTGCTCAGGATGTTCTTGGCATTGCGCAGGTTCGCCAGATCGGGCTCGGCAACGATCAATATCTCGTCAGCGCCCTCGAGGGCGCGCCGCGTCCATGCCGTCCATTGATGCGGGACATCCAATACGATGCAGGGCGTCGTCAGGCGCAGCGTGTCAAAGATCGCGTCGAACGCATTAGCGCCAAAATCATAGACCCGCTCGAGTGTCGCTGGTGCCGCGAGCAGGCTGAGATGATCGGTGCATTTCGCCAGCAGACGATCGATGAAGGCGCTGTCGGGCCGGTCGGGTTGAAACACCGCGTTGGCAATGCCCTGCATCGGATCCTGGTTGTAGTCGAGGCCGGCGGTGCCAAAAGCGAGATCGAGGTCGATGACGACCGAATCCAGCTTGAGATTGCGCGCGATCGTCCAGGCGACGTTGTGTGCGACCGTGGATGCGCCGACGCCGCCCTTGGCGCCGATCACGGCGATGATGCGGCCGACAGCAACCGCCTCGGAAGCCGAGAACAGGCTGCAGATCGAGCGTACGATGTCGATCGGTGCGACGGGACCAACCACGTAGTCATTGACGCCGCGGCGCACCAGCTCGCGGTAAGGCACGTCATCATTCTCGCTGCCGACGACGATGACGCGGGTACCGGGATCGCACACGCCGGCGAGATCGTCGAGTGAGGCCAGCAGATCGCTTTTGCCGGCACTCTCCAGCACGATCACATTCGGCGTGGGCGCGCCGTCATAGGTCTCGAGAGCGGCAGCCATGCCGCCCATCTTGACTGTCACATGGGCCTTGCCGAGCCTGCGATCGTCGCTGGCCGATCGAATCGCAGCTGCGGTCTCGTTGTTTTCGCAAAACGCCTGCACCGAGATGCGCGGTGCCGCGATGATGTAATCGTTCGCGGCCGGCGGCGGCGGAAGTTCGGACGTCTGTTCGGGTTTCTTTTGGGAGTCGGTCATCACTTGCCTGCGTCGCTCAGCTTGGCCTTGTCGGCATCAGGATAAGACGTCGAGGTCGCTTCGCCCTTGCGATA
>Ga0210387_10002366_pt1 | contig 14400 bp, 10 predicted proteins | sample IncBWC7OmetaG_FD_160108 | JGI IMG/M metagenome (GOLD analysis project Ga0210387, IMG submission 160108) | Forest soil microbial communities from Barre Woods Harvard Forest LTER site, Petersham, Massachusetts, United States - Inc-BW-C-7-O ...
GTTTTCCTTCTTAAAAGTATCCACGAGCCATGAGATGATGGCTTCGTCCCAGTTGTCGCCGCCGAGGTGGGTGTCGCCATTGGTGGCCTTGACCTCGAACACGCCGTCGCCGATTTCGAGGATGGATACGTCGAACGTGCCGCCGCCGAGATCGAAAACCGCGATTTCCTCGTCCTTTTTCTTGTCGAGGCCGTAGGCGAGCGAGGCCGCAGTGGGCTCGTTGATGATGCGGAGCACCTCGAGGCCGGCGATCTTGCCGGCGTCCTTGGTGGCCTGGCGCTGCGCGTCGTTGAAATACGCGGGAACGGTGATGACGGCCTGGGTGATTTTTTCGCCGAGGTAGGCCTCGGCATCGGCCTTCATCTTGCCGAGAATGAAGGCGGCAATCTGCTGCGGCGCCAGCTGCTCGGTCTTGTCGCCCGAGCGAACTTCAATGTAGGCGTCGCCGTTTTTGCCTTCGACGACCTTGAAGGGGAAATTTTTCGCTTCCTCGCGCACTTCGGTAAACTTTCGTCCGATGAGGCGCTTCGAGGAGAAGACGGTGTTTTGGGAATTGGTCACGGCCTGGCGCTTGGCGGCCTGGCCCACGAGGCGTTCGCCTGATTTCGTAAACGCGACGACCGACGGAGTCGTGCGGGCGCCCTCGGCATTGGCAATCACCACCGGCTCCCCGCCTTCCATCACGGCCATGCAGGAATTGGTGGTGCCTAAATCGATACCTAGAATACGGCTCATGCCCCTTGGTTAGCAATGCATGTGCCCTACCCTTTGACAGATTCGCAAATCGCTTTAGGAAAGTAATTAGAAAGTTTTTTGGCCGCTTTTCATTTGCGGCGACGCGCGCTAAAAGCGGCCAGCCTGTCACACCTTGGCACACTTCGCCCCGACAACCGTGCCATGGGCTGTCACACCCATCGCGATGCGATTTTCTCTGTGATCTTTGTGATCTCTCGTGGCTAAAACATGCCTCGCCAAGCTTTGAGGTAGCCACAAAAGATCACAAAGGGCGCAAAGAAAGGTCACGTCGGTTTGCCCAGATGAGAGCCCATCACAGTCCTGGTCGGCCTAGTTTCGACTCAGTCATCATCCATCTGATTCATGCCGGGCGGGTTCACATAAAGATACGATTCAGTCTGCCGCTCTGTTTTATTGTCAAACTTGGCCGTGACCTTTAGAACCGCGTTCTGCCGCTCCGCGGTCGAGATCGGTTTTACGTACAGATTGTACTTGAGGCCTTTCTCAACGACTTCAATCCGGGTTTCAAAAGTTCCGGTCGGCTCGCATTTCGCAATGACTTCGGTGATCGGGTGCAAGGGCAAACATGAAAGGGCCACCTGTTGTTCCGATGGTTTGTCCCCCTGCTTCCATTTCAGCAATCTTGGTTCGATCGACAAATATTCCTTTATATTTACTTCCAAGAGGAGCCTCGTCGGCGTTTGGTTTGGTTCATTGGTCGTGACCGTGATGAATTTTTCCTGCATGCCGATGCGGCCGGCCGTATGAAAGACCACCGCGATCTCCCCGCTCTCGCCGGGAGCATAGGTTTTTTTAGTCAGCGCGGCCGTGGTACACCCGCAGCTGGGATGTGCTCCGAGGATGGTCACGGGATGGTCGCCCGTGTTCTTAAAAGGGAAAGTCGCCTTCACCTCTGGTTGTTCCCCTTCGATGACTTCCGTGCTTATCTTGTCTTTTGCCCACGTCAGGGTGCTGGCGTCCAGCTTGGCCAAGAAGAACAGGGACAACGCAAACAGGGCAATGGGGCGGGTTTTGAGGCACATGCCCGCAGACTACTTCCCGGAACTTCCTGCTCAAACATTTTTTTGAACTGAACGAGGAAAAGGGCCGTTTAATGTGGAACTCAGGGAATCAGGAATCAAGCGCTGGTCATTGCGAATGCTTCCTGGCTTTGAATCCCTCAGCAGGTTCTTTGCGCCTCTGCGCCTTTGCGTTTAAAAAAGGCGCATGCATCAGTTTTTGTGAAGCCACCCCGCGCTGCTCGGAAAACCGGCCGGCCAAACCGTAGCCCGAAGGGCGAAGGCTGGCCGTGCCATCCGTAGCTCCGAAGGAGCGAAGGATGGAGCCAACAGTCGGAATTGAACCGACGACCCACGCTTTACGAAAGCGTTGCTCTACCAACTGAGCTATGTTGGCATCAGTGGAACAGTGGAAGAAACCCGCCCGATCCGCGAGCGCAAGCCTCTTTTGCCGCCGCGTCACCAGCGCGTGGCCGGGAATTTCCAGCGGCCCAGGCAATAATCCACACCCAGACCATCGGGCAAGCGGCGGCGGTGGTGCATTCGACGACCGGTCTCTTGGCTTCCCGGCCTTCGCGGGCCTCCGGCGCGCATTGACGCGCGCAAATCACAAGCGCCAATAACCAAACGCCAGGAAACCCGAGAATTAAGAATCCCCACTTCGGCGCGGCTCTTGTTGGCGGCAGCCACTTGGGCTATTTTTGGGATTTGCCGTTTGGCGTTTGGGATTTTTCTGTGATCTCTTGCCTGTGACCCTTCGCACGGAACTTTTCGACTACGAGCTGCCCGCGCGGCTCATCGCACAAACGCCCGCGGCCTGCCGCGACCAGTCGCGCCTGCTGGTGGTCGATCGCGCCGCGCACTCCATCGCGCACCATGTCTTCGCCGAGCTGCCGCGATTTCTGCGCGCCGGCGACACGCTGTTCCGCAACACCGCCGCTGTCCTGCCCGCGCGGCTGCACGCCTTTCGTCCAAGCGGCGGCGCCATCGAATGCCTGCTGCTGCGGCCCGAACCCGCCCGCGGCGCAGAGACCTGGTGGTGCCTCGTGCGCCCGGCGAAAAAATTGCCGGTGGGCGCGACCTTCGCGCATGCCGGCGGGGATTTTCAGGGGAAAATCCTCGAGCAGCAAAGCGGCGGCGGCGCGCTTGTCGGCTTCACCACGCGCACCGGCGAACCCATCACCGTCATCGCCAACCGCCTCGGCGACGTTCCCCTGCCGCCTTACATCGAGCGCCGCGGCACGCCCGATGAGCGGACGGCCGACCTCGAACGCTACCAAACCGTTTATGCCGACCGCGCACGGCAGGTCGCCGTGGCCGCACCCACCGCCGGGCTGCATTTCACACCCGCGCTCCTGACCGCGCTCGCCGCGCAGGGCGTGAACACCGCCGACCTCACGCTGCACGTCGGCCTCGGCACTTTTCGCCCCATCGCCACCGACACCGTCGAGGCGCACACCATCCATCGCGAAATTTACGAGGTCCCCCCCGCCACTCAGCGCGCACTCTTGCCGTCGCGAGCCGGCCGGCGCATTGCCGTGGGCACCACCAGCGTGCGCGCCATCGAGGACTTCCTGGAAAACCATTCCGCGCCTGCCCTGCCTGTCCTCCGTAGCCTTGGCGAAGGAGGAAGCCCGCCCGTGGTGAGCCTGCCGAATCCATCGAGCGAGGCCGATCACCCACACGTCGCCGAAGCCGACATTTTCATCCATCCGCCCCGCATCTTTCGCGGAGTCGATGCGCTCATCACCAACTTTCACCAGCCGCGCTCCACCCTGCTCTGCCTCGTCGCCGCCTTCCTCGCGCCCGGCTCGACCGACGGCATCGCATGGCTGAAGGAAATTTACGCCGAGGCCGTCGCGCACGAGTACCGCTTCTTCAGCTATGGCGACGCCATGTTGATATTGTGAACCACTGATCTTTTTAACCGCGAATGGACGCAAATTAACGCGAATATTTCGGATCGTATTTTGAACACTAAGGTCGCAAAGACGCGGAGGAAAAAGCAAAATGGAAACTGTCGATCTTTGTGGAACCACTTATTTACACTGATGGGCGCTGATAGCGCCGCTGGAAAACTGTGCCGCTAGGCGGGCCACGGCCGCAGCCGTATAGACCGTCAGATTGCGCCAGAAAGCGCTGCGGCAGCGTTTTCTGATCGCAACGACGGCCTACAGTCGTTTTCCGCAGCCAATTCATATCCGGGTCAGTCCACAGTACCCGATTAGCGTTCATTAGCGGTTAAAAACGGATCGCGTCCGTGTTCGGGATCAAATAAGTGCCTATAAGTGTTCATCAGTGGTTACAAAGAGATTAGTGTGAATCCCACTGCATGGGCCCGCTATCTGCCCACTTGCGGAAAGCGCAAAGCTGCTTTTGTTGTCGCTCCCGCTTAACCATCCAAAACCCACATGAAACGTTTTCTCGTCCTCTTCGCCGCCCTCGCCTTCACCTCCGCCGCGCTCGCCGCCGTCGAGACCTATAAAATCGACCCGGTGCACTCGTCCGTAACGTTCAGCATCCGCCACTTTGTTGGCAAAGTGCCGGGCCGTTTCACCAAGTTTGACGGCATTATCACGGTTGACCGTGACAATCTTGAGAATAGTTCGGTCGAAGCCAGCATCGATGTCACCAGCATCAACACCGAAAATGACAAGCGCGATGCACATCTCAAGACGCCCGATTTTTTTGATGCCGCAAAATTCTCCACCATCACCTTCAAAAGCAAGTCGTGGAAGAAAAACGGCGACAGTACCTTCGACGTGACCGGCGATCTTACCATCAAGGATGTCACCAAATCCGTCGTGCTGCATGTTGCATCCCTCGGCTTCGGTCCCGGCATGAATGGCGCACAGCTTTCCGGCTGGGAAGCCACCACCACGCTTAACAAGTCCGATTTCGGCGTAAACGGCCCTGCCATACTCGGCGCGGCGCTTGGCGACGATGTCGCCGTCACCATCGACATCGAGGCCGACCTGCGGAAGTAACTTGGTCATTGGTTATTTGTCCTTTGTCATTGGCCTGTCCGCCGTAGCTTTAGCCGTTTCGACAAGCTCAAGGCCCTGAGCCTGTCGATGGGCGAAGGCGGATCATTCATAGTTTGCAGTTAGATTTTGGTGATTTGTTTCAGCGTTCCCGCCTTCGCTCTCCGAGCTACGGCGAGGCAGGCAGCGTGAAACTGGTGCATTGGACTTCAATGTTCAGCGTTGATCATTCGCCATTCTGCATTCGTCATTCGTAATTGTCCAATGGCCCAATCCGACCTCCAGACGCTGATCGAAGACGCCACGCTCGATTACACCCTCGGCGACACCGACGCCGCCCTGGCCAAGCTCGACCGCGCCACGACGCTCGGGCCCGATTCCTTCGAGGCGTGGCACGCCCTCGCCGAGATCAATTTTTCCCTGCGCCGCCTCGATGCCGCCGCCGCCGCCGCCGAGCGCGCCCTCGCGCTGCGGCCCGATGACCTCTTCATCCACACCACGCTCTCGCGCATTTTCATGGAAAAAGGCGACAAGGCCACGGCCGAGAAATACGGTGCCCGCGCCAAGGTTCTCAGCTGGAAAGACCAACTCCAGAACCCCGCCGACCAAGCCGCCGGTCCGGCGGCTTGAGCGGCCCCAGCCCGGTTGACAGGTTTCGTTTCAAGTTTGTAGCCTTCCCCGTTTCATGGACAAACCCTCTTACACGCTCGAGTTCGAAAAGCCCCTGCGCGAACTTGAGAAACAGATCGAGCATCTCCACCAGCAGACGCTCGAGAACGACCTCGACGTCTCCTCCGAGATTTCCGCCATCGAGCGCAAACTCGCCGAGACCCAGCGCGCCATTTACACCAGCCTCACGCCCTGGCAGCGCGTGCAGATCGCCCGCCACCCGAAGCGCCCCTATGCGCTCGATTACGTCGGCCTTATCTGCGAAAACTTCCAGGAGCTCCATGGCGACCGCCAGTTCAAGGACGACCGCGCCCTCGTCGGCGGCACGGCGTTTTTTGCCGGCCAGCCCGTCATGGTCATCGCCCAGCAGAAAGGCCGCGAGACCAAGGAAAAAATCGAGCGCAACTTCGGCATGCCCCAGCCCGAAGGCTATCGCAAGGCGCTCCGCCTGATGCGCCTCGCCGAAAAATTCGGCCTGCCCGTCCTCAGCTTCATCGACACGCCCGGCGCCTACCCCGGCATTGGCTCCGAGGAACGCCACGTCGCCGAGGCCATCGCCGTCAACCTCCGCGAAATGGCCATGTTGCGCACGCCCACCCTCTGCGTCATCGTCGGTGAAGGCGGCTCGGGCGGCGCGCTCGGCATTGGCGTGACTGACCGCGTGCTCATTTTCGAAAACAGCTATTACTCGGTCATTTCACCTGAAGGATGTGCCGCCATCCTCTGGAAAGACCGCGACGCCGCGGCCAAGGCGGCCGAGGCCCTCAAGCTCAATGCCGACACCCTCGAAAAACTCGGCATCGTGGACGAAATCATCTCCGAACCCTTCGGTGGCGCGCACAACAATCCCGACCAGGCTGCGGCCGCGCTCAAGTACGCGCTGCAAAAACACCTCAACGACCTGGTCTCCCTTTCGCCTGAGAGATTGCGCGAAACCCGCTACGCGCGTTACCGCCACCTCGGCGTTTATGAAGAAGCCGGCTCCGCGCATAACTGAGACGGGGTTTATTTTTAACGCAGAGATCGCAGAGGTAGCGCAGAGTCCGCAGAGCTTTTTATAGGTGGAGCGTGTCGTCCCGACGCGCTCTCGGTTCGTATCCATGAAAAAGCAATTACCGCCGCCTGAAGACCACGCGAATCGGCGTGAAAATGATCTAGCAGCGTGGAGGCGAGGTCCGACGCGCTGCTACGGAAAATCCAGCGTCACCACCACCGGACGGTGGTCGCTCGCCTGCGAAACCTCCGGTGCATCGAAAATACTGGCTCGGCCATTGCGCACCGCGCCACGCAGGCCGGGCGACACGAGGACGTGGTCGAAGCCGGAATAAATTTCCTGTTTGGCGTAAAACTCCGTCCAGACTTCGCCGTGCGAGTCAGTGGCTGGCACCATGTACGTGATATTGGTCCGGCCAAGCCGCAGGAGATCCTGCACCGGCTTGCTGCCTTTGCCGTCGTTGAAATCACCCAGGATGGCAAACCGTGCCGAAACCGGATCGGGAAATTCGTCCAGGATCGTCCGGCGAACCGCCATCGCTTCGGCCGCCCGCAAATTGGCCGACTGCGGGTCATTCGCATCGTCATCCTCCGTCAGCTTGCTTTTCAGGTGCACCGCCCAGAGCGTGAAATCGCCGCCGGCCGCCGCGAACGTCACCTCGAGCAGGCCCCGCTTCGCTTTTTCCATCCTGCCGCGGTACGAAAACTCCAAGTCCGGGTGCGGCGTCACTGCCTTCCAGACCCGCTTCGAGAGTATGGCCACATGCCGTTCAGGATCGGGCCCATCGACCAAAAAGGCATGGGGATAATCGTCGCCCTGTTTGGCCAGATCGCGCTGCAACTCGTCGAGAAAAGGCTGCGGCCCCATTTCCTGCAGCACGAGCACGTCGGCATGCAGCGCGTGGATGACGGCGCGCAGGGCGGTTTTTTCCGACTCGGGTTTCGGGTAGTCCTGCCGGTAACCCGCGGGGGTCATGCGGTCGGTCGCGGTGTAATTCTCGATGTTGTAGGTGGCGAGGGTGAAAGAGTCGGCGAGTGCAGAAGCGGAGGCCAGCACCGCGACGAAAAAAACGCCGATCGTAATTGTTCTCTGGATATGGGACGTCGCTCGCCTCACAGTAGTTGGTATTTGGCAGTTGGTCGTTTTACCCCGCATTCGTCATTCGCCATTCGGAATTCGTCATTGGCCAACCCTCAGCCCTTCAGCCTTTTATCAGCGCCTGCTCGCGCTCCACGAGGGTCGGATGCGAATAATAAAACCCGCTGAAGATCGGATGCGGCGTGAGGTTGCTCAGGTTTTTCTGAGCGAGCTTGCGCAACGCCCCGACCATCGGCGCGGGCGCGCCCAGCGCATCGCGGGCAAAGGCATCCGCCTGGTATTCGTGCCGGCGCGAGAAAAAGTTTCCGATCGGCGAAAACCAGAATATCACCAGCCCGCCGAGCAGGCCGAAAAGCAAAAATACCGGGGCCAGCACACCGGGTGGAAAGCCGAACGCCGGGGCAAACCACGTGCTTTGCGCCAGCCACGCCAGCACCGCGAAGCCGCCCAGCTGCAGCGCCGCCGAAACCGCCAGCATGCGCGGGATGTGCCCGAGCCGGTAGTGGCCGATCTCGTGGGCGAGCACAGCCTCGAGTTCCTCGGGCGCCAGTTGCGCGATGAGCGTGTCGAACAGCACAATCCGCCGGAAGCGCCCGAAGCCGGTGAAAAACGCGTTGGAATGTCCTGATCGCTTTGAACCATCGATCACCTGGATGGTCTGCGCATGAAATTTCGTGCGTTCCGCCAGCGCGAGCAGCCGCGCGCGCAGTTCATCCTCGGGCAGCGGCGTGAGTTTGTTGAAGAGCGGCAGGATGAATTTTGGATAAAGCACGAGCATCAGCATCTGAAACGCGAACATCAGCACCCAGCCCCACAACCACCAGGTGCCGCCCACCGCGCGCACCAGCGCGAACAAGCCCCACAACAGCGGAAAGCCGATGACACCCGCCAACGCGAGACCCTTCAGTTTGTCCACGATCCACAGCCGCGGCGTGCTCTTGTTGAAACCAAACTTCTCCTCGAGGCGAAACTGCTCCCACCATTCGAACGGCAGCCCCGGCAGGCTCAGCAGCACGCCCGCGATCAAAATAAACCACGCGCCGCTCCACGCCTGCCCGGGCGCCCACGCGTCCACCCGCGCAAAGAGCCACGGCAGCACGCCGCTGAAGACCGCGAGCGCGAGCAGGCCCGCATCGAAAACCAGCGTCCACCGCGCCAGCCGGTCTTTGGCCAGCGTGTAAGCCACGGCCTTCTCGTACGTTGGCGCATCCATGATGGCCGCGACGGCCGGCGGTGCGGCATCCGCATGACGCAGCACTTCGCGGCGGTTGAGCCCATTGAGCCAGAGTTCGGCGGCGAGACGCATGACGATGAGTATAGCAGTGAAAATGATGGCCATTCGCGCAGTTCAGCGCATTTCGCGCACGGGCCAACTGAAATGTGCAGGGGAGCTAAATCGTACTCGTTCTCATATTCGTACTCATTCTCCAAACACCCGCATCGAGAATGAGTAAGAGAACGAGCACGAGAATGATGCTCACGCGCGGCGGTCGCGCCCTACCCTGATTGCAAGAATATTAACAAACCACTCCACTTACCTTTTGATTGAAAACCCCGTTTGGCGGCACAAAGTAGCCGGGTGGACACCAAAGAATCCAAGGAGTCGAAGCTCAGTTTCGAGGCCGCGCTGGCCAAACTTGAAGGCATCGTCGAATCGATGGAATCGGGCGAGGTGCCGCTGGCCGAGCTGCTGGCCCAATTTGAGGAAGGCAGCAAACTGCTCAAGGTTTGCGAGCTGCGCCTCAAGGAGGCCGAGATGAAAATCGAGCAACTCAAAAAACAGAATGGCGGCGAGGTGTTTGCGAAGTTTGAGACGGAACGAACCGATTCCTAACGGGCGGCCAGTTTTTGCCGCGTATTTTTCCATGAGCGATCCAGCTTCCGGCCCTTTGCCCCCCCGCCTGCTCGACGGCATCCGGGGCCCGGCCGATGTCAAAGCCCTGCCGGCCGGGCAACTGCCGCGTCTCGCGCAGGAAATCCGCGACGAGATCATCGCCGTGACTTCGCGCAACGGCGGGCACGTCGGCCCCAACCTCGGCGTGGTCGAGCTGACCATCGCGCTGCACCGGGTGTTCACCACGCCGGAAGACCAGCTTGTCTTCGACGTCGCACACCAGGGCTACGTGCACAAGCTGCTGACCGGCCGCGGGGGCGAGTTTTTCAAGAAATTGCGCCAGAGCGACGGGGCGAGCGGATTTCTTTACCGGGCCGAGAGCGGGCACGATGCCTTTGGGGCCGGCCACGCGGGCACCGCCCTGAGTGCCGCGCTCGGCATGGCCGTGGCGCGCGACTTGCGCGGCACGCAAGAAAACGTCGTCGCACTGTGCGGCGACGCGGCCTTCACCTGCGGCATCACGCTCGAGGCGCTCAACAACATCGCGAGCACCACGAAGCGCCTGATCGTCATCCTCAACGACAACGAATGGTCCATCGCCAAAAACGTCGGGGCCATGTCGCGTTACCTGAACCATCTCTCGACCAACCCGACTTACAACAAGGTCCACACCGACCTCGAGGCGTTCTTCACGAGTTTTCCCGTCGGCGTAAAAATGAACCGCATCTACCACCGGTGGAAACTCGAGACGAAGGACTTCTTCGTCGGCTCGTCGATCTTCGAAAAATTCGGCCTGCGCTACCTCGGCCCCGTCGACGGCCACGACATCGACCGCCTGGTCAGGAACCTGGAGTTTGCGCTGCATTGCGAACAACCCGTGCTGCTCCATGTGCTGACCAAAAAAGGCCGCGGCCTCGCGGTGGCGCAACAGCACCCGGAAAAATTCCACGGCGCGAGCCCGTTCAACCCCGTCACCGGCGAAAGCAAAAAAACCGCGCCCGGCACGCCGCCGAACTACCAGGATGTTTTTGGCCACGCACTCGCGCGCTTCGCCAGGGCCGACCCCCGCATCGCCGGCATCACCGGCGCGATGCCGAGCGGCACCGGCCTTTCCCATCTCGCCGAGGCGTGCCCCAAGCAGTTTTTCGACGTCGGCATCGCCGAGGAACACGCGGTGCTCTTCGCCGCCGGCCTGGCGACCAAGGGCTTTCGCCCGGTCGTGGCGGTTTACTCGACGTTTCTCCAGCGCGCCTACGACCAGATCATCCACGATGTCGCGCTGCAAAACCTGCCCGTCGTTTTCTGCATGGATCGCGCGGGGCTTTCGCCCAACGACGGCCCGACGCACCACGGCCTCTTCGACCTGGCCTACGCGCGCTGCGTGCCCAACTGCGTGCTCATGCAGCCGAAGGACGAGGACGAACTCGTGGACATGCTGCACACGTCGCTGCAACTCCCTTACCCCGCATTCATCCGTTACCCGCGCGGCGCCGGCACGGGCGTAAAAATCAAGGACCAGCCGGCGGTGCTGCCCCTCGGGCAGGCCGAGGTCCTCCGCCAGGGCTCGAACATCATGATCTGGGCGCTCGGCTCGATGGTGCCGGATGCCCTCAAGCTCGCCGAGCGGCTCGCCGCGCAGGAAAACCTCAGCGTCGGCGTGGTCAACGCGCGCTTCGTCAAGCCCCTCGATCGCAACCTGCTGCTCAGCCACGCCGCCGTCGTGCCGCTGCTCGTGACGATGGAAGACCATGTGGTCGCGGGCGGTTTCGGCAGTGCGGTGCTGGAGGCGCTGCAGGATGCCGACTGCCCGGCCGTCGTCGAGCGCATTGGCTGGCCCGACAAATTCATCGAGCACGGCAGCAGCGTCGAGCAGCTTCGCGCCGCGCACGGCCTCTCACCCGATGAAATTTTTCGCCGCGTGCTCGGCCGCTGGCACAACCGGCACGCGGAATCGGTCGAGGCAAACCTGTGAGGATATTTAGGGCGGTTCAAAAATGAGTGCAGCCACGAAGGATCCCAAAGAACACCGAGAACAACCTTTCTTTGCGCTCCATGTGATCTTTCGTGGCGAAAAATTCGGCTGACCGCTTACTAAGCGTCCGAGCGGAGCGAACGACTTCCAAGGCGCATCAGGCCCTGGCTCCGCTCGAACTCATCACGCCACCGGGCGCTGGCGCTGGACTCGCGATCACGGGAAAATGGCATGAGAAGCAGGTGCCGGCGCCGACTTTGCTGTCGACCGTGACAAAACCGCGGTGGCGCTTGATCACGCGCAGGACCGTCGCCAAGCCAAGGCCCGTGCCCTTTTTCTTGGTCGTGTAAAACGGCTCGAAAATCCGCGCCTGCACCGATGGCAACATGCCCGTGCCGGTGTCGCGCACCGAAAGCACGACATAATCACCCGCCTTCGCATCCGGCCCCAGCGCGTGGACTTGCTCTGCTCCGACCGTGCGAAGCGACGCCCTGAGACAGAGCGAACCGCCCTCGGGCATGGCATCGCGGGCGTTCACGCACAGGTTCATCAGCACTTGGTGCAGCTGGTTGGAATCGGCCATGATGTCGGGCAAATTGGAACCGAGGTCGATCGTGACGGCTATCTTGCGCCCGAAAGTTTGTTCCGCGATGCCCGCGACTTCGCCAATGAGCAGGACGGGGTCCACCGGCAGCATTTCACCGTCTTCCCCGCGGGCGAACAGCAGAAGCTGCTTTAACAGCCCGGCGCCACGCTGCGCGGCAGCCACGATCGCGGTCAGCCGATCCGACGGCAAAGCCGGATGCTCGTCTTGGAATAATTGCGAATTCCCAATGATGAAGCCGAGCAGGTTGTTGACATCGTGCACAATGCCGCCGGCCAGCTGGCCGAGCAGCTCGATGCGCTGGGCCTGCATGAGCTGCGTCTCAAGCTGCTTCTTCTCCGTGATGTCGCGGATGTTGAATTGCCAGGCAGGGTGTCCCTCCCAAAAGAGGCTCGCCGCGGTGATCTCAAGGAGTGTGCCCGGACGACGCGGGTGCAAAACTGCCGTCTCGCACGGGCCCACGCGCATCGTCACGTCCGTGAGCCCGCGAAGTTGCTCGCGCAACATGCCCTGGGTCGCCTCAGGCAGGTAGTCAAAAAATTCCGCTGGCGGCGATCCCTCTTCGAACAGGCGGCAAAACGCGTTGTTGGCGAAAAGCACGGCGCCTTCGGTGTCCGTCAACACGACGCCATCGGGAGCACAGGCGAGCGCCTGCTCGAAGCGCGCGCGTTCTTCCGAAAGCCGGCGAAAGCGGTTGAGACGGGTGATGGAACGCAAGCGCGTACGCAGCTCGACCGTATCAAACGGCTTGGTGATAAAGTCGTCGGCTCCCTGCTCCAGTCCCCGCAGCCTGGATTCGCGGTCGGAGAGTGAGCTGATCAGCAGCACGGGCATGTGCAGGAGCATGGGATCAGCGCGCAGCAGGCGGCAAACTTCGTAGCCATCAAGCCCGGGCATCATCACGTCAAGCAGCATGACATCGGGCCGGTGGGCGGCGGCGGCGGCCAGCCCCTCTCGGCCATCGCTGGCGGTAATCACCAGGTATTTATCCTGCTTGAGCATGTTGACGAGGACCGTGCGACTGTGCGCTTCGTCGTCCACGACAAGGATGGTGGCAGGAGAGATCATAAAGGGGATGGCTCGACGGAAAATCAGCTTGCGCGGATTCACCTGCGACCAAGCACAAGCGCGCGCAAACGCTCGTTTCTATTTGATGCCAGTACGCCTTATTCCTGAATCAAAGGCAAGAGTCCAGTAACGTAACAGGCTGGGTTGGCCGGCACGACGTCACACCAGAGGCTGCCTTCAAGATACAACGCAACGTCATCGAGGCAAACTTCCCTGCATGCGCTCCGGCGAAAAACCGCGGTAGCTCTTGCCTCGGCGCCATTTTTTGCGCTATGCCAGTCCAGTGAATTGTCCCAAGCAACGCAGGGCTCCGGTTCGCAGGCGCGCCGCTGGCATTTTGTGTTCCCGTTGGTGGATGCTGATTTGCTTATGCCTATCGCCCGGCTTGTGGATCAACCTGCGCGCGGAGCCGACGCCAACGCCGGATGCATCCCCTTCCAAGCCAGGACATGTCTATCACGTAATCTTAAAGTCCGACAGCTACCCATATTCATTTACCGGCGATTCAGGCCAAGCGTCTGGTTTTGCCGTGGATCTCCTCGACGCCGTGGCGCGGGTGATGAATTTCAAAGTGTCGTACCACCGCAATCCATCGACGGCTGAGATCAATCGCTGGAACAGCAACGGTGAGTCCACCATCCGGCACTTCTGCCTGCAAACCACCGAACGAAACAGTTATCTGGAATTTTCAGTACCCTACCTCACGCTGCCGGGGGCATTTTTTGTCCGCAGCGATGACACCCGCTTTTCCAGCTTCGACGATCTATGCGCCAAACATGCGCGCATAGCAGCCGGCCATGCCGGACAGAACTATGCCTTGCAGCATGGCATCAGCAAAGCGCTGATCAATGTCACCAGCAATGAAAAGGCCTTGCGGCTGCTTGAGGCCGGCGACTGCGATGCCGTCCTGCTATCGCGGTTGAGCGGCTTGTCACTGATAAACCATTTCGGTTTCCACAACATCAGGGTCGGCAGCTCCTTGGCGGACGACTCCACGATGCGTTTCGGGTTTGCCGTGGCCCATGGAAACGAACCGATCCTCGCCCAGCTCAACGAAGGCCTCGCGATCCTGCATCGCACGGGCGAATTCGACCAAATCTATGGCAAATGGTTCGACTGGCTTGAACCCCGAAAATTCTCCTTCCATGAGCTTATTGCTTACGTGGCGGCAACGCTTGCCGTCGTGCTTTTGGTCACGCTCTGGGCCCTGATGCGCCAGCAGCAGCTGCGGCGGCGCATTGCGCGGCAGGCGCGGGAGTTGATCGAGAGCAAGTCCATCCTGGCCGAGGCCCAGCAATTCGCGCGGATCGGGCACTGGCAGCGCCCACTCGACCCAAACGCACCGAGCATCTGGTCGGAGGAAACCTACCATATTTTTGAGCGCGATCCGCGGCTTCCACCACCCTCCATTTCGGATCTTGTT
>Ga0210387_10002367_pt1 | contig 14390 bp, 9 predicted proteins | sample IncBWC7OmetaG_FD_160108 | JGI IMG/M metagenome (GOLD analysis project Ga0210387, IMG submission 160108) | Forest soil microbial communities from Barre Woods Harvard Forest LTER site, Petersham, Massachusetts, United States - Inc-BW-C-7-O ...
GCGTGTGGCGTCCGGAGGAGTACGAGCGCTACACCCAGCGCGCGCTCGCCGAGCTTCCTCCCCTGTCCTCGCGCCTGACCGAGTTGGAGCGCTTCTTCTACGGCAGCTCCCACGACGCCGACCTCGATGCGGCCGGGCGGATCATGGTCCCCTCGTTCCTGGGCGAGCACGCCGGCCTGACCAAGGAGGTCATCGTCGTCGGCGTCGGCGATCGCCTGGAGTTGTGGGATCGCGGCGCCTGGAACGACCACCGACCGACGCTCTTGGATGGCGTCGCGGAGATCACGGCCCGTGTCGATGAGTGAGGCCGACCCTTCCAACCACCACCTATCGTGAACTTGACCCTTGACATGACCACCTCGACGCACATCCCGGTGCTCGCCGGCGAGCTGATCGACCTGCTCGACCCTCGCCCCGGGCAGACCGCGATCGACTGCACCTTCGGCGGCGGCGGCCACGCCCAGCTGATCGCCGAGCGACTGGGCGCCGAGGGCACGCTGATCGCGATCGACCGCGACCCCTACGCAGCCGAGCGCTTCGAGGACCTCGCCGGTGAGGTCGCCTGCACCGTGCGCTTCATCCGCGCAGGCTACGCGCAGGCCCTGGCCGAGCTCGCGCAGGAGGGTCTGCGCGCCGACGCCGTGTACTTCGACCTGGGGATGTCCTCGATGCAGGTCGACGCGCGCGAGCGCGGCTTCTCCTACTCCTTCCAGGCGCCGCTGGACATGCGCATGGATCCCGACCAGGAGCTCACCGCGCGCGAGATCGTCGCCATCTGGGACGAGCGCCGGCTGGCGCGCGCGCTGCGTGACTTCGGCGAGGAGCGCCACGCGGGCGCGATCGCCCGCGCGATCGTGCGCCGCCGCGAGCAATCGCCGATCGACACCACGCAGGACCTGGTCGAGACGATCGTCTCCGCGATCCCCGTGCCAGCCCGCTTCGCCGGCGGTCACCCCGCCAAGCGCTCCTTCCAGGCCCTGCGCATCGCCGTCAACGACGAGCTGACCCAGCTCGACGAGGCGCTGCCGCTGGCCTGGGGACTGTTGCGCGAGGGCGGCGTGCTCGCCGGGATCTCCTTTCACTCGCTGGAGGACCGTCGCGTCAAGCGCTTCATGGTCGCGCGCGCGCAGGGCTGCATCTGCCCGCCCGACCTGCCCGTCTGCGGCTGCGGGCGCACGCCCGAGGCGACGCTGCTCACGCGCCGCTCGATCGTGCCCTCGGCCGGGGAGATCGCCTCCAACCCGCGCTCCTCCTCCGCGCGCCTGCGGGCCGCGCGCAAGCTCGGGGATGACTCCTCCACGACGTCCCCGTCCTCGCCGTCCTCCTCCGCCTCCCCCATCACATCCTCCTCGTCCACCACACCCGGCCGTTCCGCCGGGGAGGCACCCGCACCGGGCGATCCCTTCCCGAAGTCCTCCGCGCGCCGCGGCGCGCGCAAGCGCGGCGAGCACGGAGGCGCGCGATGACCCCGCCGCCCCCCGCGGCCGCCGCCGCCGCACCCGCCCCCGCGGTTCGTCCCCGCCGCAGACCACCCGTGCCCACGACGCGCCCCCGCCGCGTCTCGGGGCCCGCCCGCTCGCGTACCGCACCGGCGCCCGCGCGTCGCGCCGTCGCGCCGTCGCGCAACCCCGTGACGATCGTCACCACGCACCCGCTGTTCGATCGCCTGATCAACGGCCGCGCCTGGATCGGGATCGTCGCCTTCGCGCTGATCGGGATCGTGACGATGCAGCTCGGCCTGCTGAAGCTGAACGCGGGCATCGGGCGCGCGCTCGAGCACGAGGGCGCCCTGCAGCGCGAAAACTCCGCGCTGAGCGTCGAAAACTCGGAAGTCGCCGCGGGCGACACCGTCGAGCTGCAGGCCGCGCACATGGGCATGCAGCTCGTCCCCGCCGGCTCGCTGCGGTTCCTCTCCGCGCACGGCGCCCAGTCGCAGATCGGCAAGGCCGCGGCCGCGCTGAGCGCACGGGCAAGCGGGACCGCGACCGCTTCGACCTCGAGCGAAGGCTCCTCGTCCTCGTCCTCGTCTGAATCGGAAGCCTCCGCCTCGACACCGACCGCGGGCAGCGGAAGCGAAGCGAGCAGCTCCAGCGGCGCGAGCGGCGGCGAAGCAACCTCCACCCCCGGCGCGAGCACCTCCGAAACAAGTGGGACGAGCGCGGGCACGAGCACGGGCACTGGCACGAGCGCGTCGAGCGAAACGGCGCCCGCGAGCAGCGAACACACCGCCAGTGGTGCCGAAAGCGGCGCGAGCGAAGCCGCCGCGACGCCCGCGCCTAGCGGCGAATCCGGCGGCTCCTCGGCGACCCCGGGGGGTTAGCGGGTGGCCACCGTCCAGCACCGGATCGGGGTCATCTTCGCGTTGTTCTTCCTGCTGCTCGCGCTCGCCGCCGCGCGCACCCTGTATCTCGGGACGGTGCGCGCGGGAACGCTGCGCAAGGCCGCCCAGACCCAGCAGCTGAGCAACGAAACGCTCCCGGCCCAGCGCGGCTCGATCGTCGACCGCAACGGCGTCGACCTCGCCGTCTCCGAGCCCGCGCAGGACATCTCGGCCGACCCGTATCTCGTGAAGGACCCGCTGCAGGCTTCGCAGAAGCTCGCGCCGCTGCTCGGCAAGTCCCAGGGGCAGGTCCTCGCGCAGTTGAGCGAACATCGTGGCTTCGTCTACCTCGCGCGCGCGTTGCCCGCACGCCAAGCGCGGGCGGTGATGGCGCTGAAGCTCGAAGGGCTCAGCGGTACCCCGGTCATGCGCCGCGTCTACCCGCGTGGGACGCTCGCCGCGCAGGTGCTCGGCTTCGTCGGCACCGAAGGCAAGGGCCTGTCGGGCCTCGAGTACTCGCAGTCGGCGTTGTTGAAGGGCACGGCCGGCGAGCGGCACACGATCAGCGACGCGCGCGGGCAGCCGATCTCGATCGCCAACGTCCACACCGAGAAACCGGGCGCGACGCTTCGGCTCACGCTCGACGCGAACATCCAGCAGCGCGCCGAAGACGTGCTCGGCGCCGTCGGGCGCGTGTTCGCTCCCAAAGACGCCACCGCGATCGTGATGAACCCGAGCACCGGCGCGCTGCTCGCGGTCGCCAACTGGCCGCAGGTAAACGCCAACGATCCCGCCGCCTACTCGCAGGCGGCGTTGGAGGACCGCGCGGTCGGCTTCGCCTACGAACCCGGCTCCACCTTCAAGGCCTTCACCGTCTCCGGCGCCCTGCAACAGGGCGTGATCACACCCACGACCGGCTTTGACATCCCCGACCAGATCCAGGTCGCCGACCGCACGATCCACGATGACACCGAACACGCCGACGAGACGCTCACGACCGCCGAAATCCTCGCCCAGTCCAGCAACGTCGGGGCGATCCAGATCGGCCTGCGCGAGGGCGCCCCGGCGTTCAACACGTGGGTTCACCGCTTCGGCTTCGGTCAGCCCACCGGCGTCGAACTGCCCGGCGAGGAACAGGGCGTCACGCTGCCGCTGTCCAAGTACTCGGGCTCGTCGATGGGCAACCTCCCGATCGGCCAGGGCGAGCTGGTCACGCCGATGCAGATGGTCGCCGCCTACTCGGCGATCGCCAACGGCGGCATCCTGCGTCGCCCGCACATCATCGGCGCGGTCAACGGCCGCGCTCGCTATCTCCCCGCGGGACACCGCGTGATCTCGAGCACGACCGCGTCGGAGCTGCGCACGATGCTCAAGGGCGTGCTCGCCCCGGGCGGCACCGCCAGCGAGGTCTCGATCCCCGGCTACCAGCTGGCGGGGAAGACCGGCACGGCCAGCAAGATCGATCCGGCCACCGGCGAATACTCCAAATCCGCGTACGTCGCCTCGTTCGTGGGTTTCGCCCCGGCGTCCGATCCGAAGCTGCTGTGCGCGGTGATCGTCGACGAACCCCAGTCGGGCTCGATCTTCGGGGGGACCGTCGCGGCGCCGGCGTTTGGGCAGATCATGTCCTTTGCCCTGCCGTACCTGCGCATCCCGCCCGGGTAGCACAGCTCGAACGCAAAGACGACGGACTTCCCAGCAGCTGCCCGGATTGCAGCTTATCCCCGTAACCGGTCGCCGACCGGCCGTCCACGTGGGCAGAGCTCTACTCGAAAGCCCCATCTGCCGGCAAGCCACAAGCCGCTTGCTGCCATACGAAGCGGTTGCGTAGCTGTAACGCCAAGCGAGCCGGCCCGATGCACTGGCGCACGTAGACGACGCGAGCCCACTTGTCAGTAGGGGACTTGATAGGGGACTTGACATTTGTTCTCACTGCGGCTATGTTGTTCCAGACCGGTGGAGCTCTCAGCCGTCGGTCGTACATAAATCGGGTTCGGGTCCAGTAGTCGCAGGGGCCCGGTAGAGCATCAGAGGTTTCCCTTTGGAGAGGGGCCTGAATCGCTTTCGATGAGGGAGCTGTTTCGCGTGGGTCGATTGGGGACATACGCAGCGGGGGTCGTCGCATGCCGAAAACGGTCGTGCCGGCTGAGCATTGGATTGGCGCTGTGACGTCCTCGCGCGCTCCGATACGCCCGCGGGGGCGAGTGAAAACACCGGCGCGTGCCCTCACGGCCGCCGAAGGGCCGCCGCGCGCACGGCTGGTGGAGATCCAGCGCGCGCGGATGCTCGGCGCTGCCCTCTATGTCCTCGACGAGCTGGGTTACCCGAGTGCCACTGTCGCACACGTCACCTCCCGCGCCCGCGTCTCACGGCGCACCTTCTACGACGTCTTCGACAATCGCGAGGACTGCCTGCTGGCGGCGCTGGAGAGCGTCGTCCAGCGCATCGACCGCGAGATGTCCGGTCTTCACCTCGACGCGCTGCCCTGGCGCGAGCGCGTACGCGCCGGCCTGTGGACGATCCTCACCTTCTTCGACCGCGAGCCCGTGCTCGCGCGTGTCTGCGTCGTGCAGGCGCTGCGCGGCGGGCCACGCGTGCTTGCGCGCCGCGAGCGGGTGCTGGCCGGGCTCGCGCACATCGTGGACGAAGGTCGCGGCGAGAGTGAGAAAGAGCAGGCGTGCCCGCCGCTGATGGCCGACGGCCTCGTCGGCGCCGCCTTCGGGATCGTCTACGGGCGGCTGCTGCGCGGCGCGCGCGAACCGCTCACGGACCTCTTCGGGGAATTGATGGGAATGATCGTGCTGCCCTACCTCGGGCCCGCGGCCGCGCGGCGGGAGCAGACGCTTGTCGCACCCGCGACGCAAATAGCCGCAGGCGCCGGGCCCGGCGGCGCGAGCTCGGGATCGGCGGCGGCGGCGCTGGAAGGCAACAGCAGCGATCCGCTCGCGGAGCTGCCGATGAGGCTCACGTATCGCACTGCGCGCGTGCTCGAAGTCCTTGCCTCCTGCCCCAACGCTTCCAACCGCCTCGTCGGTGAGTTCTCGGGGGTCACGGATCAGGGGCAGATATCGCGCCTGCTCGCGCGCCTGGAGCGTCTGGGCCTGGCGCGCAACGCGGGGGAGGGGCGTCATCTGCGGGGAGAGGCCAACTCCTGGACGCTCACCGACCTGGGCGGGCGCGTCGCACAGAGCATCGGCGCTCACGCTGAGCAGGCCGGTGCGAAGGACGCGGGCGCATGAGCGCCTCTGTTGCACACAACTTCAACTCGTTTGTTCAATCCGCGTGCGCTGCGCTGGGCGCCGGCACGCTCGACTCTCAGGAGGAGAGGTAACCGATGTTCTCAGCAATCCGTAGACGGCTCCATTTCAGTCCGGCGATGGTGATCGCGGGGTTGGCGTTGGTGTTCGCGATGAGTGGTGGTGCGTATGCCGCGAAGAAGTATCTGATCACCTCGACGAAGCAGATCAGTCCGAGCGTGCTCAAGGCGTTGCAGGGCAAGGCCGGGGCTGCCGGGGCGCCTGGTGCTGCGGGGGCGCAAGGACCGGCCGGGCCCGCGGGTCCGGGTGGCGCTAAAGGCGAAACCGGTCCCGCGGGGACCAAAGGCGAAAAGGGTGAAACCGGTGCAAAGGGCGCTACGGGCGCGACAGGAACGACCGGTTTCACGGAAACGCTACCCAAAGGCAAGACTGAGACGGGCACCTGGAATGTCTCCGGCAACTCGTCATCCGGTGGGTTCGCCGCCACCGCCATCTCCTTCCCGATACCGCTCGCCGCAGCAAGCGAAAAAGGTTATGCATTCAACCTTAAACAAACTGAAAATAAAGAATTCGGAAGCAGCGGCTGCACCGGTTCGGTCGAACATCCGACTGCGCCGAAAGGCACGCTCTGCCTCTACACCGGGGCTGCATTTCTTGAAAACGCTGAAGTCAGCTCCCTAGAACTCCGTTTGCCCAACGAAAACCTCGAACAGGGCTACGGCACCACGGGGACAGTGCTTTTTGGCATACCGTCCGAGTCCTCCGGCCAGTGGACCGCGGTCGTCTCGGGCACGTGGGCCGTCACGGCGCCGTAGCCAGATCGCCAATGCCTTGCGCCGTCGATCGCTGACTATTTGGTCGATGGCGTGAGGCTCAAATCGAATCGCCAACACAAGGATCGTCAAGTGGAACACGTGAATCAAAATCAAGGAAGGGCCAGGTCTCTGCTTATGGGCCTGAGCGTTGTACTGGTCTTGATCATCGCCCTCGCGCGCGCAGGCACGGCAACGGCGGCCTATCAACAGGTGGGGACGTTCGGCGGCGTTCTTGCGCCGCCGATTCCGGCAGGCAACTTCCCCGAAGACGCCCAGCTTGCGGGCGCCATGGGAATGGCGATCAACGTCAATGGCAGCGGCGGCGTAGCTCCGGGGACCATCTATGTCGCGACGGCGGGGGGCGCGGGGCCCTCGGGAGGTATAGAACTAAGAGTCGACCGCTTTAGCCCCAAAGGCGAATTCGAACTCTCCTGGGGCAATTTTGGGCGCTGTGGCCCCGTGGTCGCGGGAAGCCCGTGTCTAAGCCGGGCAGAAGGGACTGAAAAGGAAGCAGACGATGTTGAAATCGACCCTACGACCGGGAACGTCTACGTCTTTTCGGAACCTACGCAGGAAGCTCACCGCGTTGGCGATGGCAAGATCCGTGTATATAATCCCGCAGGGACCGAAATGATCAGCGAATTTGGGCAGGAGGCGGTCGGAGGCTCACGGATCAGCGAAACTCCCGACGAGCTTCACAGTACGGCCGGCGGTCCAGGGGCGATTGCAGTCGATCCCAGCGGTAGGGTCTACGTGTACGACGCCGAAGCTGTCCCCCCGTTCGACTATCGCTTGATGGTCTTTGAACCGGAGACGCCCGGGCACTACGAACACTATGTCTATGCTGGGAACAGCACAGGTGTTCCCTCCCGAACCATGGGTGCCGGGAACGTCGAAACTCAGCCGAGCAGGCCCGTGCTCAACGATGCCGGGGACGTGTACGTGTCCGGCGAAGGTTACATCGAAGAGTACGACCCCCAAGCCGCCAGCCCAGTGCCGTTGTGTACGCGACGGCTGGACGGTGGTGGTAGGGGGATGACGGTTAACCCAGAAACGGGAGATGTTTACTATTACGATTACAAGAATCGTGAGGTGCATCGGCTGAGTGGGCAGTGTGGTGCCGATGGGCATTTCACGGAAGTCGAATCGTTCGCCCTCAATCCTCCTCGCGGCTTTCCTCAGGCTTTGGCCTTCAATCCCACGTTGTCGTGGGAATCCGGGGGACCGCGGGGCGTCCTGTACGTACTAGCGCCGGGTGCAGTAGGGGAAACGGGTGGTGGTGAAAAGGGAGCGGGAGGCCTGGGCTATGTGTTCGCGCCTGCTGCCAGCCACGTGCCGGTGGTCGAATCCGAGTCGGTGTCGCATGTGGGCTCCACCTCCGCGGCGCTCGCGGCCGTCATCAGCCCGAGAGGTGCAGCGACCACGTATGTGTTTGAATACTTGACGAACGCTGCCTATCAGGCCAACGAACCGTCGGAACCGTTTGCCGGCGCGCTACGGGCGCCACTGAACGGCGCGTCGGTTGGCGGCAGCTCCCTTGCCACGGCTGTCTCGGCATCTGTGTCGGGTCTCTCTCCTGGGACTGAATATCGCTATCGAGTCGTCGCGACGAGCGCCGGAGGGACCGCCGAAGGTGTCGTCCAGTCCTTCAGCACCTTTCCGATCGAAGCGCCGGGTCTGCCGGATGATCGTGCATATGAGCTGGTCTCACCCATCGAAAAGCATGGCGGACAGGTCTTCCCGTTGAACCCTTCGATCGGCATCGACGCCAGGCCGGGCAAAGAAGCCGAAAAGTTCCCGATCGTCAGTGCGGCAGGTGGTGAAGCGCTCGCCTACGAGGGTGACCCCTTCTCCAACGAGGGTGGGGCGATCCAGAACGAGTATTTGGCGAAGCGTGCTGCGTCGGGATGGCAGACAACGGATCTAAGCCTATCTACTGAGGAATCGGGAGACGGGGATGGCTTCAAGGCATTGGACGGCAACCTCAGTCAGGCTGTGATCTATCAGGGCCTCCCATTGATGCCGACGGCGCCCGTGGGCTATGCCAACCTGTATTTTCAACACACAGGTGATCCCGCAGCGTTGAATCCGTTGTTGAGTGAACCGCCGCCCGATCGTCTGCCCGGCTCGAGCTTCAAACCCACGTATGTCGGGGCATCGGCAGATCTATCGAAGGTGTTCTTTGAAGCCGACGATGCGCTAACACGTGGAACACCGTTTGCTCCGCCGGCGGTCGATGGTGGAATATCGAAGAACAATCTCTATGAATGGGCTGATGGTCAGTTGCGGTTGGTCGACGTTGCGCCTGGTAACGCCACGACGACGCCCGGTGGTGGCATCGGCGCTGGGCTGGAAAGTTACACGGCTCACCGCGGCCTGTCCTATGCGATATCCGAAGATGGCTCGCGTGTGTTCTGGAGCTCGGAAGCCGGCCAGGTGTATGTGCGTATCGACGGCGAACGCACGGTGGAAATCCCAGATCACAGCGCAACTTTCGCCACGGCTGCGGCCAACGGTTCCGAGGTGCTGTTGAGCGATGGTCGTATCTACGGGGATCTCGAAAGCGAACCGCCCGTCGAAGAGGCCGACCTTACGGAAGGCAAGGGTGGCTTCGTGGAAGTCATCGGTCAAAGCGAAGACCTGTCTCACGTCTACTTCGTGGATACCGCTGAGCTCAACGAAGTCCCGAACGCAGAAGGCGCGATCGCCCGGAATGGGGTGGACAATCTCTATGCTTGGCACGGCGGGAAAGCCGTCTACATAACGACGTTGCTCTCCGGCGACACCGAAGAACGCACGGCCGAGGCGAGCCCCGATGGGAACTGGCTTGCTTTTCACAGCAGAGCACGCCTGACCGGCTTCGACAACACCGGGCCCTGTGCCAAAGAAAAAAAAGAAAGACCATGCGCGGAGATATATGTATACGACGCCGCCACTGGCGGGTTGACGTGTCTTTCGTGTAGTCCGTCAAAGGCATCCCCGCAAGGAGAGTCGTACCTCCCGTTCCTCCGGGGGCAGGGGATGAGTCCTCAGCCGCACTATGTGAGTGATTCCGGTCGGATGTTCTTCGACACTCACAATTCGCTGTCGTCGTTGGATACCAACGAAGGTGTCGAAGATGTGTATGAGTACGAGCCAAACGGGGTCGGCAGTTGCACGCGCGAAGGTGGTTGCGTGTCGTTGATCTCCGCTGGGACCGGAAGCGATGATTCCAACTTCCTGGCGATGGACCCCTCGGGGAAGAACGTGTTCTTCACGACGCGCGATCAGTTGACCGGCAGCGACCGGGACCAGGAGCTCGATGTTTACGATGCTCGGGTGGGTGGAGGCATCGCCTCAGAATCGGTGGTGCAGCCGGAAGAATGCCGGGGTGAAGCTTGTCAGGGCGCATCGGTCGCGCCTCAGGGCGAATCTACGCCGGGTTCGCTGGCGTTCTCGGGCGTCGGGAATCTCATCTTGTCGGTGCCGGCATCGCCCGTGGTGAAGCAGAGGGCGAAGACGTTGACGCGTGCCCAGAAGCTCACGGCGGCACTGAAGGCCTGCAAGAAGAAGCCTAAGAGGGGGCGTGCGTCCTGTGAGAAGAGCGCACGCAAGAGGTTCGGATCGACAGCTTCGGCGAAGAAAGCCGCCAACCGGAAGAAGGGTAAGTGATCATGGTATCTGGATCTATCGGCTCCACGTTGCGTCTAGCGGTGGTCGCTGTCTTCCTCGCTGCGTTGCTGGTCGTCTCCTCTGTGGCGCGGGCGGACTTCGGTCCCGTTCCCGGTCAGGTCACGGTGACAATGCTCAACGGTGACGGGACGATCGATACGCAGGCGGGCTCACACCCGTTCTCCTTCGCGGTCGACTTCGAACTGAAAACCGAAGAAAACGGTGATACCGAAGGCGGCGAACTGCACGACGTCGTGGCCGACCTTCCGCCCGGCTTCTTCGGTGATCCCCAATCCTTGTCGCAATGCTCCCAGCAGGAATTCGAAGGCGGAGTGCCGCGTTGCTCTGGCTCATCGCAGGTCGGGGAGCTAGTTGCCGAAGTCGTGAAAATCGGCGAAGTCCACGGCCCGATCTACAATCTTGCACCTCCGCCTGGATATGCTGCGGAGTTCGGTTTCAAGACCACGGGACTCACGGTCTTGCAGTACGTGTCGGTACGCAGCGAAGATGGGTATGGTCTCAGCGTCTCCGCTCCCAATCTCCCAGCCCCGGCGCTCTCTGTCTCCGAGACGATCTGGGGTACGCCACCCGCGAGCAGTCATGACGCTGAACGCGTGTGTCCGAATCCGATTATTTCAGGGCTGGCTATCATCGGCTGCTCGGCGTCGGGTGCGACTCAACAGCCGCTTCTCACCTTGCCGACATCGTGCGCTGCTGCGCCTGAAAGTACGCTCCTGTTCGATTCCTCGCTCAATCTGGGAGTGTTCGTCGGGGAAACCGTTCATGCCGTTGACGCGGGCGGTAACCCGGCGCCGATGAGCAATTGCGCAGCGGTACCGTTCTCACCGAGCGTGAGCGCCGTGCCGACCACGGGCTCAGCAGATAGCGCCAGCGGTCTTGACTTCCAATTGAAGCTACCGAACCAGGGTTTGCTCAACCCCAATGGCATCGTTGAAACGGAGCCCGAGAAGACCGAAGTGACGCTACCCACAGGTGTCACGGTCAATCCGTCGGCCGCCAACGGGCTCGGTGCCTGTACCCCGGCGCAGTACAAAGCGGCGAGTGCGAGCTCCGGGCCGGGGCAGGGCTGCCCGGAATCCTCAAAGATCGGGACTCTCGTAGCGAAAACGCCGTTGTTGGAAGAAGCGATCGAAGGATCGGTGTATCTGGCGGCGCCGCACGAGAACCCGTTCGGTTCGCTGCTGGCGTTGTACATCGTTGCTAAGGCTCCCGAACGGGGCGTGTTGATCAAGCAGGCAGGCGAGGTGCGAGCCGATCCAAGTAGCGGGCAGTTGACGACGACGTTTGATGGTTTGCCGCCGTTGCCGTACTCGTCCTTTCAGTTCGATCTGCGTGAAGGTCCGCGTGCGCCGCTGATCACACCGCAGACGTGCGGGACCTATACGACCCATGTGAAGCTCTACCCGTTCTCCAATCCGGGTGTTGCGACGGAACGTTCTGCGAACTTCAACATTGGTTCCGGTGCGAACGGCAGTGGGTGCGCTTCCAGCGAAGCTCAGTTGCCGAATGACCCGAGCCTGCAAGCGGGCACCGTCACACCGGTCGCGGGTGCGTTCTCACCGTTTGTGTTCAAGATCGCTCGCGAAGACGGCACCCAGCACCTCGGTGCGATCACCGCGACCCTACCCGAGGGCATGCTCGGCAAGCTCGCGGGTGTCCCCTACTGCTCGGAGACACAGATCGTTGCTGCGACAGCACGCAGCAACGAGGGTGAAGGCGCGTCAGAGCAATCCTCACCCTCGTGTCCGGAATCTTCCCAGGTGGGTGTTGTGAGCATCACCGCTGGTGCGGGAACACCAATCCCCGTGCAGGGCAAGGCGTACTTGGCGGGCCCGTACAAGAACGCCCCGTTGAGCCTGGCGATCGTCACCCCCGCGGTCGCGGGACCGTTTGACCTCGGTACGGTCGTGGTACGCGTCGCGTTGTACATCGACCAGAACACGGCGCAGATTCGTGCGGTGAGCGATCCGCTACCCACGATCTTGGACGGCATCCCGTTGGACGTCCGTTCGGTGTCGTTGAGCATGGATCGGTCAGGGTTCACGTTCAACCCAACCAACTGCGAAGCGATGAGCGTGACCGGGGAAGCTATCTCCACCCTCAACCAGACCGCAGGACTATCCAACCGCTTCCAGGTCGGAGGGTGCCAAGGCCTGCCGTTCAAACCCGCCATGGCCATCACCACACTGGGGAAAACAAGCAAAGCGAACGGCGCGAGCCTCACGGTCAGGGTCTCCCAGAAACCCGGTGAAGCGGACATCCACAAGGTCGACCTGACGCTGCCCACTGCACTGCCCGCACGCCTAACGACGCTGCAGCAGGCCTGTACCGAAGCGCAGTTCGCGGCCAACCCCGCGGGGTGTCCCGCAGGATCGTTCATCGGGACGGCAAGGGCGGTCACGCCGATCCTGAGCGTGCCCCTCACCGGCCCCGCGATCCTCGTATCCCACGGTGGTGCGGCGTTCCCCGATGTCGTGTTCCTGCTGCAAGCAAACGAACGCGGATCGGACATCCGTATCGACCTGGACGGCAAGACCGACATCAAAAAAGGCATCACGTACTCCCGCTTCGAAACGGTCCCCGACGCTCCGATAGAGAGTTTCGAAACGAACCTACCGCAAGGTCCGCACTCCGTCCTCTCGGCGAACGGGAACCTCTGCACGAGCAAACTCGCCATTCCCACGGAACTGGCCGGACAGAACGGCGCCAAGATCACCCAGAGCACGAAGGTCACCGTCACGGGATGCCCGAAGACGAAGGTCCTGACCCGAGCGCAGAAACTCGCACTCGCACTGAAGGCCTGCCACAAGAAGCCCAAGGGCGCCAAGCGCACCAGTTGCGAACGCGCCGTGCGGAAGAAATACGGGCCCCTCAAGAAGGCCAAGAAGGCGAAGAGGTAGTCGAGCATGAGCACGGTGTCGGCGTCCAAGGCGAAGCGGGGGAGCATGCGTGCGCGTCGCCGATCGGGGACGGTGGCGGGTGTCAAAGGCGCGCCTCGCAGTCGGATCACCGAGGTTCAGCGCACACGGATCGTCGGCGCCGCCGGGCGGATCGTCGGCGAGGTTGGGTATGGCGGCATGAGCGTCGCGCGGATCACAAGCCGCGCGGGCGTGTCGCGGCGCACGTTCTATGAGCAGTTCGAGGACCGCGAAGACTGCTTCCTCGCGCTGTTCGAGGAAGCGCTTGAGCGCGCGAGCCGGGTGGCGTGCGAGGCTGCTGAGGCCACGGTCGCCGACGGAGCGGGAGAGCGCTGGCACGAGCAGGTTCGGGCGGGCCTGTGCGCGCTGCTCACGCTCGTCGAGGACGACCCGGCGATCGGCTCGCTGCTGGTCGTCGACGCGCTCGCGGTCGGCCCCAAGGTCCTGGTGCGCAGGACGCGTGCGCTGGAAACGCTGAAGACGGTCATCGACGGGGGTCGGGCCGAGGCCAAGACGACGCGTGGCGTACCCGCGCCGCCGCCGCCCCTGACGGCCGAGGGCGTGCTCGGCGCGGTGCTGAGCGTGATCCACGCGCGCCTGCTCGAACGCGCGCCGGATCCGGTCAGGAACGGTGCTGCGCGCCGCCAACCGTCGCTGACGGGCCTGCTCAATCCCCTGATGGGGATGATCGTGCTCCCCTATCTCGGACAGGACGCGGCGGCGCAAGAGCTCGAGCGCCCCAAGCCGAAGGCCGCTCGTTCGCCGAAGGTGTCCCACGCTCCGAGGGAGCTTGCCACCGACCCGTTGCAGAGCCTTCCAATGCGCCTGACCTCCCGCACGCTGCTGGTCCTCAGCGCGATCTCAGAGCGCCCAGGAGCATCCAACCGTCAGATCGCCGACGTAGCCGGCATCCACGACCAGGGCCAGATATCGAAGCTCCTCGGTCGCCTGGAGCGCATCGGCCTGATCGCCAACTACGGCGCCGGCCAGGCCAAGGGCGAAGCCAACGCCTGGAGCCTCACGCCGAAGGGCAAGGAGGTCGAGGCGGCACTGAGCCCAAACCCCAGCTGCTGAAAGCCCAAGGCGTTCGGTTTCAGCGCTCGTATGCCCGCCCGCGCGGCAGCACGCGGTCAACGAAGAGCGTGCGAGTCTCGGTGTCGCGCGTGAATGGTCCACTGTGCGTCCGTCACGCGAGCCCGTACTTGCGCTTGATCTCCTCGAGTGGAATCGTGGTGGCGCCTGCAGCGATTTCGTCACGCGCGCGTCTGGACGGAAGCCTCCTCTTCGGCGGAGATCTTCTCATCCTCCGGGGGGCTGACTGCAGTCGGCGAGCGATCGGGTCGTCGTGGCGTGTTGTCATCTCTGGGATTGTAGTTTCCACTACCTCCTTTACCGGCGCTGCCGGGGA
>Ga0210387_10002369_pt1 | contig 14389 bp, 12 predicted proteins | sample IncBWC7OmetaG_FD_160108 | JGI IMG/M metagenome (GOLD analysis project Ga0210387, IMG submission 160108) | Forest soil microbial communities from Barre Woods Harvard Forest LTER site, Petersham, Massachusetts, United States - Inc-BW-C-7-O ...
CGCAACCACGCTGCCGATCCTGCTCGATGTCGGCACCGATAACCCCGACTGCCTGGCCGATCCGCTCTATGTCGGCTGGCGCCATGAGCGCGTGCGCGGCCAGGAGTACGATGATTTCGTCGAGGCCTTCGTCTCGGCGGTGGTGAAGCGCTGGCCGCGCGTGCTGCTGCAATGGGAGGATTTCGCCAAGAACAACGCGACGCGCATGCTCGAGCGCTATCGCGACCGGCTCTGCACCTTCAATGATGACGTTCAGGGCACCGCCGCGGTCGCGACGGGTACGTTGCTCGCCGCCATCAATGTCACCGGCGTGCCGCTCACGGAGCAGCGCGTGGCGGTGCTCGGCGCCGGCTCCGCAGGCTGCGGCATCGCCGGCCTGATCCGCGCCGCCATGCGCGATGCCGGCGTTTCCGAGAGCGAGGCTGCGACGCGCTTCTTCATGGTCGACCGCGACGGGCTGCTGGTCGAGGGCATGACGGGGCTGGCGCCGTTCCAGCTGCCCTTCCTCCAGAAGAAGAATGCGATCGCAGACTGGAAGCTCAGCCATCCCGACAAGGTCGGGCTGCTCGACGTCGTGCGCAACGCGAAGCCGACGGTGTTGATCGGCGTCTCCGGCCAGGCCGGCGCCTTCTCCGAGCCGATCGTCCGCGCGATGGCCGAATGCAACAAGCGGCCAGTGATCTTCCCGCTCTCCAATCCGACTTCGCGCGAGGAAGCGACTCCCGTCGATATCGAGGCCTGGACCGAAGGCCGTGCCCTGATCGGCGTCGGCAGCCCTTTCCCGCCGATCACGCGCGACGGCGCCCGATTCAAGATCGACCAGACCAACAACTCCTACATCTTCCCGGGCGTTGGCCTTGGCGCGCTCGCAGTCGGCGCCGGCCGGGTCAGCGACGGGATGTTCATGGCCGCCGCCAAGGCGCTCGCCAGCTCCTCGCCGGCGCGCGACAACCCGAAGCACAATCTGCTGCCCCCGGTCAGCGCGCTGCGCGAGACCGCGGTAACGGTCGCGCTTGCCGTGGCGCTGCAGGCGCACAAGGAAGGACTCGCCGGCGACATTCCGATCGACCAGATCGAGCAGCGCATCCGCGCCAAGGTCTGGACACCCCGTTACGCGCCCTATCGGCGCGCGTGAGCACCGTCCAGGGGTCATGCCGGGATCGCCCCCTCGATCCGATGTACTTCGCGTACAGCGTCACGATTGGCAATCCGGGCGTGATGCGCGATCAGGTTCGGGTAGGCGTCAATGTCAAAGCCGACACGAGGCGTCCAGCCCGTTATCGCATACAGGCCGACGTCAGCGATTGAGTAGTCCTTGCCCAGCAGATACTCACGCGTAGACAGGTGCTGGTCGACAAAGGCGAAGCGCGCCTTCAACCGCTCGCGGAAAACATCCTTCGCTCGCTCGTCCAGCGCCGTATAAAACAGCGGGCCAAGACCGCCCTTGTGCATCTCGCTGGAGAGAAAGTTCAGCCAGGCCTGAAGCCGCGCCCGCTCGACGGTTCCGTGCGGTGGAGCGAGCCTTCCCGTCGAATCGCGGTCCGCGATGTACTGGGCGATCGCGGCGGCCTCGAGCAGTACGCTGCCATCATCAAGCCCCAGGGCCGGCAGATAGCCCAGCGGGTTTATGGCGTTGTAGTCCCCGCCATTCGCCATCTTCTTGCTGGCTTCATCAACCCTTACGGCCACAAAGGAAAGACCGCTCTCGAGCAGGGCGACATGGGGCATAAGCGATATCGTGCCCGGCGCGTAGTATAGCCTCATGTCGGGATCTTCCTGCTCCAAGCGGCCTGCTTGCTTGGCAGACGTTAATGCGCGCTAGCGGAGATTCCAATCCGATTGCAAGCTCGTGCAGCGTCTGGCTTTCCGAGCCGCACCTCGCGGGATGATTCTGGTTCGCCGCTGGCCGCGTCCGGACGTGGCCCGATCATTGAAGAAAGAAAGGCGAATTGACGTGGAACAGCAAGAACTGCCATTGACCGGCAGGAGACTGAATGAGACGGGCCGTGATACGTCCTTCCCCGTTCTCGAATTTCGCGGTGGCAACGTAGGAAGCAGTCGTGACCTTGCCGTTTTGAGTCGTGTAGGAAACGTTCGAAGCGCCTTTCACCTCACCGAAGCTTTGCATGGGACCGAGTTTCGAAAGTTTTTGAAACAGCTGGTCCATTAGTTCGGGCTTTTCGTCAATGACCTTCAGGAGCTGCGGTGACGACCGTTTCAACAGCTCATCCTTTGACCAGGTGGAAATGATCGCGGGAATGTTTTGCTCGACATACGCCTTACTCGACGCATCCAAGCCTCGCCCCTGATATGCGAGGTACCCGAACGTGCCGGCGGCAAGGAGAACCAGCACCAGAAACAGGCCGCCGATGATTGAAAGGAACCTCTTCAAAGTACACCTCGCCGATTGTTCGCATGCTGAATTGCTTTGCCGCTTGCGTTACGCTCGTCTCGATATACGCCCGGAAGACAAATGGGCCGGAAATCAAACACAAACGATTCCGGTTGCAGTCTTTACCCACCATCAAGTATGACCGCCCCGGGTCGACGGCAGGAACGCCGCGTTGTTCAGCGCGGTCTCGATTATGCGTGCGATGACCCTTTGCGTTGTCGAGAAGGGCTATAGCGCGCCTCATTCAGTCATTCGATGTCAGCGCTTCTACGGTCTACCGCTCTGTCATCTGCCTTTGCGCAAAATTCGGTTAGTCGGAGGAAATGATAACCAGATATTAACGCGCGCAAGCCGCAATCGCCTCAGGAGAAAGCGCGGTAACAACTGAAGGTGTTCAACGGTCGCAGGGAGAAACACGACAATGAAATTCAAATTGTCAGCCGTCGCGCTGCTCGCGATGATCTCGCCAGGACAGGTCCGTGCCGCAATGCTCACCGATGCCGAGGCGACGTTCCTCAACCAACTCGTCACCGCAGCCGCGGTGCTCGAACAGCGATGCACCGGCTATGAGGCCAATGGTGCCGGCGGCGTTCAACTCGGCGCCAGACTTCTCGGCAGTACTGATGCCGCAATGGCAATGATCGGCGCCTATGACGCGGCCATAAAGGCCCACGCTGGCCAGGACTACGATCCGGGTAAATTCCGCCCCGAAGTATCCGAGGCAGCCAACAGAACGTTCAAGCGACTCCAGGTGGATTTGATCAAAAACCCGAAGGCGGCCTGCGCCGACTATGGCGATACCAGCGTGGCGAGCGGCCTGCTAAGACGGTATTAAACTAGCCTTTTGCGCGTCTGGGCCGGCCATCTCGTGCTTCATGCGGACGAGGTTGGGCTCCGCGGCCTGCCTCAGCTTGGTCAGCTCATTTTCCCGGAGCAGACATCCCGCATTCTGAGTGAGGGTCAGCCTCGGGCCAAGAGGCGACATGCGCACCCCTCGTTCGATGTCAGCGCTTCTACGGTCTACCGCCCTGTCATGGGTTTGCTTTTGACAAGCTTCCGGGCGGAGCGACCCGAACCCCCTGCATAGCCAGTGTTTCAATGATGCGATTGACGAGGCCGGAGGCCTTTGCGTCCTCAATGAATTCGTTGATGTACGCGAGCCGCCCAGCCTGTCCTTTGGGCACCGCGACCGCAGAGTAGATCTCACCGAAGCCATCGCTCAGAACGCGCGAACCCGGAAGTTTTGCGGATTCGGCAATCAGGCTGGGGCGGTTCAACGCTACTGCGTGGGCGCCTCCGGTCCGCAACAGCTCAACGGCGGCGGCAATGCTGTCAAGGCGGACCAGTTCAGCTCGCTTGAGTGCGCGGGTCAAAACCAGATCCGACGTGTCGCCGCGCGCGACGGCGATACGGACCGCCGGTTGATCTGCGTCCGCGACGCTCTGCAGTGTGGACCCGGCGCCCACCAGGTACGTGAGGTCGCTTTGCAGGTGTGGATTCGAAAAATCCACCTGCTCCGCACGCACCGGGTCGATCAGGAGGACCGAGACATCCCAGGCGTTGGAACGCAGGCCGTCAATGACAGCACCGGGTCTCGGATATTCGACGGGTACAAGCTTGACCCCAATTCGGGCAGCGAGCGCGCGCACCAATTCCAACGCTATTCCCTTGACCTCGCCAGTTGCCGGATCCCGTGTTGCCGTCGTCGAACTGCCAAGACCAAGATTGCACGAGATCTGCCACGCGTGGATCGGGCAAATTTTGAGCGAACGATGTATCGCTCCCTCCAAGGAGGAGAGCCAATGCGGCTACCCGAGCAATTCTCATCATCAAAACCTCCCATGCTCAAATGACTTCAGTAGCGACGCGAAATGCGCGAAGGGACAATAGCAGACTTCGTCGATCCATCTGGACTTGTCCGCCCTGCCCCCGGAAACGGGCATGAAAAAGCCCGGCCAATTGTCGGCGGGTGAAATTTTGAAAAAATGTGAAATGCCGACCGCGGCCATTATGTTGCGAGGTGTTGCGGCGGCTTGACACTATCGCGGCTTTTGAGCGGCGTGCTCTTGAAAGGCGTGGCTGTTGCGCGAGAAGTCGTCCAACTCATGCAATCAATCTGTCATGACGCTGTCAGCTGTCGCCACGATCGGACGGGTCTATGCTGCTGCTGCGCACAAATGGCGGCATTCCATTCAACTGCAAGCAGTTGCTTCCCGACTTCGTTCACACAGATGAATGGGAACTCACGAGATATTTTGCATCTTTGGCTGTGGCAACTCTTGCGCACTGCGTTCGGTGAGGGCACGCTCAGCGCAGTCGAGCCCTTTCATTTTGGAGGATGCGATCATGCCACGGATCAAGCAAGCTTCGACCTCAAAACGCACAAGCAAAACCGCGGCCGTTAGTGTGCTGGGCGCCGCCGGACTGGGTTTTTCGCTGGTCGGTAGCGCATCCGCATCGACGGCGCCAACTGCCGATATCCCGCAAGCCGACAAGAGCTTGCCCGATCATCGCTTCGTTCTTGGCGAAGAGGAGATGGCCGACGTCAGCCTCGCCACGTTCTATCTGTTCGACCGAGAAAATGTTGGCGGCGGCGTGCAGATGGCCCGCGGTGGTTGCGGTGGCTGTGGCCATGGTTGTGGCGGCTGCCATGGTTGCGGCGGCTGCCGCGGCTGTGCCGGTTGCCATGGTTGCGGCGGCGGGTGCCGAGGCTGCGGCGGCGGATTCGGTGGCTGCGGTGTCGGGATCATTGGCTGCGTCGGTTGCGTTGGCTGCGCCGGCTGCTGCCTGTCCTGGGGCGTTTGCCGCTTGTGCTAGGTCCCGCGGCACGGCGGTCGGCGGTTACCAGTCTCTTTTATCCCATCCGCGGCATGGTGCGCGGCCGGGCTTCGCGGGTCTGGGCCGCGAGGCGGATGCCGGCGTTGGGCGCGCCAAACCCCTTGTAGCCGCGCCGCTCCACGATCTCGAAGAAGAAGCGCTCCTCGAAGGCGTGGGTATAAACTTGAAAAAACTCCCCATCGTCATCGCGGTCGTAGAGGATGCCGTTTTGCTTCATTAAGGCGAGCAACTCGGGGGCGAGCTCGTAACGGCTGTCGAGGTCGGCATAATAATTGTCTGATATGTTGAGGAAGGTGGCACCGGCCGCGCGCATGGCTGAGACCGCCTTGAAGATGTCGTTGCAGGTGAACGCGATATGCTGGACGCCGGCGCCGAAGAACTCCGAGAGAAACCTTGACGACATGGTCTGTGTCGCCGTCGAGGCATTGAGGACGAGGCGCAGCAAACCGTCGCGGTTTTGCAGGACCTGACTCTTCACCAGCCCCAGGGGATCGACGATCTCGAGTTGCGGCGCGCGCTGGACGTCAAAAAGCGCGGTGTAAAACTGCTCCCATGAGAGCATTTCCTCAAAGCGCATCGATTGCGAGATGTGGTCGATGTGGCTGAGCGAGCCGGGCGCGTCCTCACTTGCGACCGCGACGAAGTCGACGTCCCAATTCGGCGATTGCGGTTCGAGGAAATAGAGCAGGCTGCCGCCGACGCCGCGGATCGCCGGAATGGTCATCTCGCCGGGTCCGACCGGCTGGCGGAAGGTGGTCGCTTGCAGCGCGTCGGCGCGGCTCATCATGGCAGCGACGCCATCGACTTCGAGCGCGATCGCGCACACGCCCGAACCATGGGTGACGTAATGCGATCTGGCAAAGCTGTTCTCGGAACTGTTGATGAGCAGGTTGATCTCGCCTTGCGACCAGCGCTCCACGGCCTTGGAACGGTGACGTCCGGTCAGGCGGAAACCAAGCTGGCGCAGCAGCGCGGCCAACGGGGCGGCATGGGTCGGATCGACGGCGAACTCGACGAAGTGCACGCCGGAGACCTCGGCGCGATCGGCCTGTTCGCGGCCGAGCAGGAGCAGCGAACGCATGCCGTCGAGCGCGACCTCCTTGGTCGATTGCGCGCGAAACTGGTCGTTGAAGATTTCGAGCGATAGCGGTCCCTTGTAGCCGGTGGCCTCGATCGCCTTCATGAAATCGCCGACCGGGAGGTTTCCCTGCCCCGGGAAGCAGCGGAAATGCCGGCTCCAGGACAGCACATCGAGATCGAGCTGCGGTGCGTCCGCGAGCTGCACCAGGAAGATCCGATCGGCCGGGATCGCGGCGATCGGGCCGACAGGGAAACCCGGCGCCAGCGTGTGGAAGCTGTCCAGGATAATCCCGATCGCGGGGTGACCCGCGCGGCGGACGATTTCCCAGGCGTCGCGGTAGTCGTTGACATAACGTCCCCAGGCCAGCGCCTCGAAGCCGACGCGCAGGCCCCTCTTGGCCGCCCGCTCTCCCAATTCGCGGAAGTCATCGGCGGCTCGGTCGATGCCGCCGAGCGCCAACGGCGAGACATTGCTGCACACGAGCAGGAGATCGGTGCCCAATTCAGCCATCAGGTCGAACTTCATTTCGACACGGCGGAAAGTCTGCTTGCGCTGCGGCGCGGGCATGCCCTCGAAATCGCGGAACGGCTGCAACGCGCAGATGTGCAGGCCGAGATCGCCGCACATCCGCGCGACCTCGCGCGCGGAGCCGTCGAAGGAGGTGAAATCGTTCTCGAAGATTTCGACCGCATCAAAACCTGCCGCCGCAATGGTTCTGAGCTTCTCGTCGAGCGCGCCGCCAATCGAAACCGTTGCGATCGATCGTATCATGCTACTCTCCGGCCTGCTTCGACATGTCAGCGCGTCCTTCAGTAGTGGATCTGCGCCACCTTGCGCAATTCATCCGATGTTGCCGTGCCGAAGCCGAAGAATTCGAGATAGGCCGGGATCTGCTCGAACAGCATGTCGGTGCCCACCTGGTAATCGCAACCCCTCGCCTTCGCTGCGGCCAGGAACGGGGTGATTTCCTCTTTCATGACGACTTCACCGACAAAGGCCGAGGGCGAAATGCGTTCTACATTCATCGGCAGCGGATCGTCTTTTTTCATGCCGAGCGGCGTGGCGTTGACGACGATGTCGTATCCGACGGGGTCCGCAGTGCCCGTGACTACCTCGAGATCTGGATAGTGGGCCTTGAGACGCTCCGACAGCCCGTTCATGGCCTGCGGGAAAGCGTCATAGAGGCCGAGCCTACAGGCCCCGGCCTTCGCAAGCGAAGCCGCAATCGCCGACCCCACGCCGCCTGAGCCGGCGACAAAGGCGCTCGCGCCTTTCACCGTGCGGCCCTTGCCGAGTACGCCGCGAACAAAGCCCTCGCCGTCGAACATGTCGCCGATCATGACGCCGCGCTGATCGAGGCGCACGGCGTTGCAGGCGCCGGCGATCCTCGCAGACACGGAGGCTTCGTCGACAAGGGCGAGCGTCGTGACCTTGTGCGGCATGGTGATGAGGGCGCCATGCACGTTGCTCAGCTTGAACACGAGCTTGAAGAAAGCGGCGTAGTCCTCGCTCTTGCAGCCCATCGGCACCACGGAGGCGTTGATCTTCCGCTGCTCGAAGAAGGGATTGTAGATCATCGAGGATTTGAACGATTCCGTGGGATAGCCGATGTGGGCGATGATCCCGGTTCTTCCGTCAATCATGTTTCGAACCCGTGCACGATGAGGGCAGGAGATGCTTTTGCGTCCCCTGCCCGATTGTCGAAGCGGTCACGCCGGTGCGACGCCGCCGAACGAAGCCGCCCGCAGCCGATCATAGTCCTGCTTCTCCATCGGCGCCGCGCCGGCATTGCCGAGGTCTTTCACCTGGAGCCGGAAGGTTTCGCGCGCCGAGTACGCGGCAATCGCGGAGATGGCGGTGATGGCGAAGGCGATGGTCCCTACCGTGAGCGGAACGTTGGCCGATCCCGGAGGAGCCACGGTTGCGAACAGCGCGGGCAACAGCGCGGTGATGGTCGTGCCGATGTTCTGCGCGATTGCCATCGCGGAGACGCGGTACCGGGTCTGGAACAGCTCCGGATAGAAGCTCGGGAACACCGCGTTATAGCCCTGATAGACAATGCCCCACATCAGGATGGAGAGTGCGATCGCGAGCGGGACGTTCTTGATGCTGATGGCATAGAGATAGCCATAGGCAAGCAGGCCGGAACACAGCGCGCCGGCGATGATCGGCCGCCGCCTGCCGATCTGGTCCGAGAGATTACCGATCAGCGGGATCACCAGCACGGCCGCAACATTGCCGAGCACTGGAATCCAGAGATAGACTTCAGGTTTGAACCCCACACCGTAGGCGGGCTGCACGGCATAGGCCGCGCCGAAGATGGTGGCGACCACGGGGATCACGTTCATCAGCGCCATGCAGATGACGCGCAGCATGTCGGCCCAACTCGTCGTGAAGGCCTGGATGATGGGTGCTGTCGGGACAGCCCCTTCTTCGCTTTCCTTGGAAAAGGCCGGCGTCTCCTCGACCTCGCGCCGGATCAGATAGCCCGCGACGAGGACAAAGAAGCTGAGCAGAAACGGGATGCGCCAGCCCCAGGCTATGAAATCGTCCTTCGACATATAGGTCGCGATCGGAAGGAAGACGGCCGCGGCGAGAATTTGTCCGGCCTGGACGCCCTGCAGGGTGAAGCTTGCAAAGAAGCCGCGCCGGCCGAACGGCGCATGTTCGAGCACCATGGAGCTGGCGCCGGAAATCTCGCCGGCAACCGCAAAGCCCTGGAGCAGCCGCAGCGCCACCAGCAGGACCGGCGCCCAGATGCCGACCTGGCCATAGGTCGGTAGCACGCCGACCAGACAGGTCGAAATACCCATCAGAAACAGGCAGAGCAGCAGCACGCTCTTGCGTCCATGCGTGTCGCCCCAATGGCCGAGCACGAAGGCGCCGATCGGCCGCGCCACATAGCCGACGCCGTAGGTCGCCAGCGAAGCGACAATGGCCACCGTCGGGTTCTGCGAGGGAAAGAAGATTTGCGGGAAGACCAGCGATGCCGCGGTCGCGTAGATGAAGAAGTCGTAGTATTCGAGCGCCGATCCGATCCAGCCGCTTGCCGCCGCGATCTTCGATTGGCTCATGATCCTCGGGCTGTTGCCTGAAATCATCTGGATTTCCTCCCCGTCCGTTGATGAGACGCCGCTTTGCGGCTTATGTTTTGTTGGGAGCGCGGTTGGGGACTCGATCCCTGCCGCTTTTCGCTCCGGATGGACGAAACCATATCGCCGGGCCGCGATAACACAATTACTCATTTATGCGTGAAACTTAACCTCATGTTATTTTCGTGGCGTACGCCGCTTCGGCTTGCCGACGGCCTCCATCTCCGCGCGCAGCGTCTTGATGAAATGCGTGGCATAGGGCGAGAGCGGCGCGCCGCGCTTGACGGCGACAAAGGTGTCGAAGCGGGTCGGCTCGGCAATTTCCAAAAGCCGAACGCCGGGAATGCCGCCATGCGCCACCGAGAACTCATCGATGACAGCGATCCCGAGCCGCGCCTGCACCAGCGCGCAGACGGTGTTGCCGAAGCGGGCACGGATGGTGATGTCGTAGGGCAGCTTGTTGCGCGCAAACAGCTCCGACATGATGCGGCCATAGGGATCGGTGGGGTCGATGCCGATCAGCGGGAATTTCGTCATCTCGGCCGCCGAGATTCGCTTGCGCTGCGCCAGCGCATGGTCTTCCGGGACGATACAATAGAGCCGGCCGGAAGCCAGCGGCAGGAAATCTAGCGCCGGGTGGTCGAGGCGGTAGCTGATGGCGGCGCAATCGCCCTTGTTGAGCAGGAGATAGTCGATCACCTCCTCGATCTTGAGGATGTTGATGTCCATCCGCAGATCGGGATAGCGTGTGCGGATCTTCTCCACCGCGCGCGGCACCATCACCTGGGCGATGCTCGGCACCGAGCCTATCCGCAGCTCCGAGAGCTGGCCGCGGCCGATCTTGCCGATGACCTCGGTGAGGTCGTCAACCTTCTCATAGATGGCATTGATCTGCTCGAAGATGAGCTGGGCGTCCTGGGTCGGAAAGTAGCGGCCATTCTGGCGCATGAAGAAACGCACGCCGAGCGAGCGCTCGGTATATTTGACGAGGCGGCTGATGCCCGGCGCCGAGACGTTGAGAAGCTTGGCCGCGCCGGTGATGGTCCCCGAGATCATCACGGCGCGAATGACTTCGATCTGTCTCAGCGTCATCATACCGGCAGGATAGTCTCTCGCCGATCGGCCAGCCAGCCGCACGCCCCAGGAATCGGGAAGGAAATCGGGGGTGAAATCCTTGGAGCAGCCCCTGCTTGCAGCGCGGCATTAGCCACAAGGACGCGTTGACGCGCAGCCCAAATAGTTGCAAATGGGACCAATTAGGCGGCAGCCTGCCATACAAGCATTGCCGCCATGCAAGCAATAATGGCCAATGCGCCGTCCAGGGAGGGAAGCGGAATGATTGCCAGAAGACTATCCATGCTCGGCGCGCTCGCGGCCGCGCTGCTGGCCTCGACGGCGGCGCGCGCGCAGGTTTCCGACGACGTCGTCAAGATCGGTGTGCTCACCGACATGAACGGACCGGCCTCGACGCCGACCGGTCAGGGCTCGGTGACGGCGGCGCAGATGGCGGTCGACGATTTCGGCGGCAAGGTGCTGGGCAAGCCGATCACCGTGATCGTCGGCGACCATCAGCTCAAGCCTGATATCGGCGCCAGCCTGGCGCGGCGCTGGTACGACGTCGACCAGGTCGATCTGATCGTCGACGTGCCGGTCTCGGCCGTCGGCCTTGCCGTGCAGAACGTCGCCAACGAGAAGAAGAAACTCTTCATCACGCATTCGACGGGCACGGCGGATTTCCACGGCAAGTTCTGCTCGCCCTATGCGATCCAGTGGGTGTTCGACACCCACGCGCTCGCGGCCGGCACGGCGAAAGAAGTGGTGAAACGCGGCGGCGACAGCTGGTTCTTCATCACCGACGACTATGCCTTCGGCCACTCGCTGGAGCGCGACGCGTCGGCAGTCATCACCGCCAATGGCGGCAAGGTGCTCGGTGCGGTGCGCCCGCCCTTTGCGACATCGGACCTGTCGTCCTTCATCCTGCAGGCGCAGGCCTCGAAGGCCAAGATCATCGGCATTGCCGCAGGCCCCCCCAACAACACCAACGAGATCAAGACCGCCGGCGAGTTCGGCATCTTCAAGGGCGGCCAGCAGATGGCGGGCCTCCTGGTGCTGATCACCGACATTCACGCGCTCGGGCTGAAGGCCTCCGAGGGACTGCTGCTCACGACGTCGTTCTACTGGGACATGGACGACAAGGCCCGCGAATGGTCGAAGCGCTATTTCGCCAAGATGAACCGGATGCCGACGATGTGGCAGGCCGGCGTCTATTCCTCGGTGATGCATTATCTGCAGGCGGTGCAGGATGCCGGCACCGACGACCCGCTCAAGGTGACCACGAAAATGCGGGAGAAGTCGATCGAGGATTTCTTCGCCCGGCACGGCCATTTGCGCGAGGACAATCTGATGGTGCATGACCTGATGCTGGTGCAGGTCAAGTCTGCCGAAGAGAGCAAATATCCGTGGGACTATTACAAGGTCCTCGCTACCATCTCCGGCGACGACGCCTTCGGGCCGCCCAATCCGGAATGCCCGATGGTGAAGAAATGAGTCTCTCGTGTCCCGGATCAGCAGCGCACCGCTTACGCGCTGCGCAGCATCCGGGGCACGACACCTACTTCGCCACCCCGATCTCCTTCAAATATTTCAGCACGCCCGGATGGATCAGCGCCACATCCGGAGCAGCCGCCACCGTATTCGCCGCCGTGGTCTCACACGCCTGCGCCAACTTCTCGCAGAACTTCGCTTCGATCCCGTTCAGCGTGCGCGCGAGATGATAAGCGACATCGTCGGGCAGGTCGGCGCGCACCAGAATGAAACTCCATGAGCCCATGGAATTGATCGGCGCGGACTGGCCGGGATAGGAGTTGGCCGGCACGGTGAGAGGCTTCAGGAACGAGTGCTTGGCGCGGATGCGCGCGATTTCCTCCGCATCGGGTGCGATGAAGCGGGCGCCGCCCGGGCTCTGCGCCATGGTGGCGAATCCCGGCCAGCCGATGCCCGCGCCCCAAAGTGCTGCGGCACGGCCGTCCTCTACCATTACCGGCCCGTCGCCGGCGCGGTCGAGATAGATCGACTTGAAGTCCTCGTCCTGCTTCAGCCCGAGGCCATCGAGCATGTAGCGCGACAGGATCGGCAGGCCCGAGCCCTTCGCGCCGAACGCGACCGGTTGGCCCACGAGATCGCGGATGGTCTTGTAGGGGCTGTCGGCACGCACCACGAACATGCCGGGCGAGGAATACATCGCAGTGAGGATTTTCGCCGAGGTCTTCGGCCGGCCGCCAAGCCCCATAAAGGCCTCATAGGACGGCTCGCCCGCGACCAGTCCGATATCGATCTGCTTGGACTCCAGCAACGGAATGTTCTCGTTACTACCCTTGGTGTTGCGCGGCTCGATCATGAGCGTCGGATCGGCCGCGTTCATGATTTCGGCAAAGGCGTTGCCATAGAGCGGAAAGCCGCCGCCGGGCGTCGCCGTCCCCAGGCTGATCACTGTCTTCGAATCTGTCTTGGAAATGGTCCTGTCTCCCTCTTCCGCCCGCACGCCGCACGCCATGAGCAAAATGCCGGCGCCGACGAGTGAGGCGAGTCTGATTTTCTTGGTTGCGTGGCTCTTGATCTGGTTGTTCTTGATTGAGTCCATGTTGCACCGCTTTCGCGTAGCAGGGTGTCCATTTTGACGCGCCGGTGGTTGTAGGCAAGTCCCGCATTTTATGAAAGCATGGCTGAAAATAAAATGACGGGAGGAATGCTTGACCCGCTTGTTTGCCGCCCTGCTCGGGGCGGCTTGCGTCCTTCGGCTTGCGGCGCCAATGCCGTCACAGGCCGGAGACTACCCGGACCGTCCGGTACGTTTCATCAATGGATTTGCGGCCGGCGGGCCGGTCGATACGGTGGCCCGTATCATGGCACAGGCGCTATCGGACCATCTCGGCCAGCAATTCGTGGTCGAGAACCGCGCCGGCTCCGGCGGCAATATCGCCACCGGCGTTGCGATCAATGCCACTCCCGACGGCTACACGGTGCTGTTTTCCGGCGCCAACAACGCGATCTCGGCCTCGCTCTACAAGCACCTGAATTTCGATTTCATGCGCGACACCGTGCCGGTCGCCATGTTCACGCAGGTGCCGAACATGATGGTCGTGTCGAAGGCAATGCCGGTGAAGACCGTCCAGGAGTTCATCGACTATTGCAAGGCCAACCCTGGCAAGATTTCCTTTTCCTCCTCCGGCAACGGCACCACCGTGCACATGGCAGGCGAACTGTTCAAGGCCATGACCAAATGCGACATGGTGCACGTGCCCTATCGCGGCTCGGCACTGGCGATCCCCGACCTGATCTCGAACAAGGTGCAGGTGATGTTCGACAACCTGCCGACGGCGCTGGAGCAGGTGCATGGCGACAATCTGCGCGGGCTCGGCGTCACCTCGGCCCAGCGCTGGCCGAGCGTGCCGGATGTGCCGGCAATCGCCGAAACTGTACCCGGTTACGAAACCTCGGTGTTCTACGGCATGTCGGCGCCAAAGGGCACGCCGCCGGAAATCGTCGCGATCCTCAACAAGGCGGTCAACGAAGTCCTGAAGGACCCGAAGCTGATCGCCCGCTTCGCCGATATCGGCGGCGTGCCGAAGCCGATGACCCCTGAAGAATACGGCAAGCTCATTGCCGAGGAGACCGAGAAGTGGCGCAAGGTGGTCGAGTTCGCCGGCGTATCGGTCGATTAACGCAAATCCTCCCCCCGGCATTGCCGGAACGGCGCGCCCCCTGTAAACGGAGGCCGCACCGTTGCCCCGCCCCTTTCCGGGCGGCACCGCGGCGGGGCCTGTAGCTCAATGGTTAGAGCCGGCCGCTCATAACGGTCTGGTTGCAGGTTCGAGTCCTGCCGGGCCCACCAATGTTTTCAGTGGGTTGCGACCCCTTCGGAAGATTCGGTTTTTCGTCAACCAATCGATCAACCAATGCTACGTTCCTATTTGGTGCCAGGCGCGT
>Ga0210387_10002371_pt1 | contig 14385 bp, 7 predicted proteins | sample IncBWC7OmetaG_FD_160108 | JGI IMG/M metagenome (GOLD analysis project Ga0210387, IMG submission 160108) | Forest soil microbial communities from Barre Woods Harvard Forest LTER site, Petersham, Massachusetts, United States - Inc-BW-C-7-O ...
ACGGTCTGTGCACTCGTATACGTGCCAGCCGGCAGGCTGAACGTCGGCGACGCCACGGGGATGCCAGAGGAAGAAAACGCGAACGGATCCGAACTGTTCCCATTGGCGACGACAACCAGTGAATAGGTTCCCGCCGGGAGACCCGCCGGGAATGAGAAATCCGTCTTTGACGGTGCAGTTCCTGTCGCAACCACGCCAGGATCCCACCCGAACGTTTTGGCATAGTAGACATCACCCGACGCGTTATTCGTCACCCGGACGATCGGCCAGTTAGTATCCATCTGCTGATCATCGCCATATTTGGCGCCCTCAGAGATTCCGTTGAATCCCGTGCCAGCCAGGTGATAGGAACCATCGGGGTTCGGCGTAAGAGCCTGGATCGAAGGCTTGCCGGCAGCGAGTGGCGTGCTGTCAGGCTGATAGACATAGCATTGGGTATCCCAAGCGCAAAATAAAATACTGCCATCAGGAAGAGCGAGCATTCCCGATTTATAAGGATTCGCGTTGTACGTAGTCCCAGCAGGGCCGTTGACCGGCGTCAGCGTGTTGGCGCCATAGTCGTATTCACAGAATGAGATGGGACCGTCGTAGGAGGCCGTCGGGCCCAATGCCATGAGTATCTTACCGTTGACCATCGAGGCAGCGGCGCCATCACAAGCCCCCAGGTTATTCGGAATGGCAGGACCTGCCACCCATGTGCCTTGGTTCGTGTTGCCGCTCGGAGTATAAATTGCGGTATTAGAAGTGCCACCAATAGCAAAGACCTTTCCGTTCGGCAAAAGATGAAACGATCCAATTTCATATACCAGGTTCCCGCTATATTCAAAAGAGGCATACAAATTCACCGGTGTATCAGCATCGCCAACCCACTGGTTCGATGAGGGAATGTAGCGTTCCACCTTCATCGTAGAAGCACCCGCAGGAAAAGGGAAATCCACCGTCAGAATACTTTGATCAGGCAATTGCACCCAGTCGGTTTCATTCTGGTAACCAAGGAGCGTCGGCCCAGAGGCTGTCGCATTCGAGACCGGGTCATAAATTACGGTGTTGAGCGAGTACGCTCCTCCTAGTTCGACCATGACCTTGCCATCAGGAAGGAGTTTCGAGTTGGCATCGGCGAAATGGTAGTTGGTATTGGGGACGTAGCTCCAAATGTTCGCTTGCGAATTCCACACTTCAGCCGTGGTTCCGGCTGCTGCATCTCCCAATCCCTGGGCTCCGTATTCCCCTCCGGCAATGAAGATATCGCCATTGGGCAATACCTGCGACGCATAATACAGGCGGGCATAGTTCATGGACGAGAGTAAGCTCCACGTACCATTGACATAACTGCCGTGAATATCGGGAGTGAGTCTCCACCATTTGGTGCTGTTTATACTATTTGAATCAGCTGTACCAGCGTTAGCAATGACCGTGCCATCGGTAAGCAGGAGCATGCGCACAACAGCTTCCGGAGCCGGATGGACCAACGGTATCCAAGTTCCGCTGGCCTCGGCCCGCCAGCACGATGCCGCCAGCAGCACGCCGACGACGAGGAGTTTCATAAACATTCTTTTCATAGACTTTGATATATTTGGTTAAGGGTCCTTGCGAAGGAACATGTGGATTGAGCCGCCCAAGGGAGCCACTCGCAGGCCGTTCCGCCGAAAAGCCGTTCGTAAGAGCAGTAATCATGCTGGCAATCGATTATATTCTCTTTGGCCCCATTAAATTAACCGCGACACAATTCATTCCGCCGCCCTATTGACAGTCGTTTGAAACAACATCGTGTGGCTTGCGCTGCCGCCGTGTTACAAGCTGGAAAACCCCGGTCGATCTCGCGCTTAAGCGTGGCTTGGTTGCGTGCGCCCTGCCCGCGCCACAAGTTCGCCCAAAGGTGAAATTCCGTCCAGCCAGCGAATGACGCGCAGCTTAATCTGTCCAGCCATGGTGGAAGCAAACAACAATGTTCAAACGCCAAAAAACCTGAAAATCAAAAACTCCAACTCTGGCACGATCATTACCGTCAGTTGACCGGTTGGAGTTTTTTTGGATTTGGCCTTTGAGATTTGGGATTTTTCTGCGCGCTCGTGAGCGCGGTTCATTTGGAAATAACCTCGCGCAGAATTTCCAGCGTGCGCGCCATCGCCCCTTGGTTCGCCTGCTGCCACGCGCGCGCCGCCGCCGCCATCGCCGCGCGCTTCGCATCGTCGCGCAGCAACGCGGTGCACACCGCCGCCAGTTCGGCCTTGTTTTGCACCACCTGCGCGCCGCCGCACGCCGGAAGCTCGCGCGCAATCTGCCGGAAATTCGCCATGCCCGGCCCAAACAAAATCGCCTTGCCCAGCGCCGCCGCCTCCACCGGCGTCTGCCCTTCGGTGTGCGGCGGCAGGCTCTTGCCGCAGAAAACCAAGTCCGCCAGTTGCGCGAGCTGGCGCAGCTCGCCCGTCGTGTCCGCCACCGCCACATCGGCTTGGCCCACCCTGGCGCCACGCGAACGAAAATGATACGACCGGCCGGATTTTTTCAGCAGCGCCTCGATTTCGTCGCGGCGCTCCGCATGCCGCGGCACGATGAGCAGCGCGACCGCCACGCCGGCCTGGCGCGCGGCGTCCTGCGCCGCGAGCAACGCTTCCTCCTCGCCCGGCCACGTGGACGAGCCCAGCAACACGCGCGCCCCTTCGGCGAGGCCCAGTTCGCGCCGGAGTTCCGCTTTTTCGACTTCGCCCAGCCGCGGGATCACCACGTCGAGCTTCAGGTTGCCCGTCACCATGATTTTCTCCGGCGCAAAGCCCAGTGCGCGGAAACGCCCGGCATCGTGCTCCGATGCCGCGAGGATGCGCGTCAACCCGCCGAACAGCGGGGCCACGGACGCTTTCACCCACTGCATGCGGCGAAAACTGCGGTCGCTCAACCGCGCATTTATTACCACCAACGGCACGCCCCGCCGCGCCGCCTGCGCGATGTGCTCGGGCCAGCGCTCGCCCTCGGTCAGCACGGCTACATCCGGCCCGATGTGCCGCCAGGCCCGTGCACTAAAGGCCAAAAAATCGAGCGGGAAGTAGCCCACGCCCAGCACCTGCGCACCATGTTTTTCCCGGGCCAGCGCATAACCCGTGCTCGTTGTCGTGGTCAGGAAAACTTCCACACCCGGTTCGCGGGCCAGCGCCTCGATCATCGGCCCGACCGCCAGCACCTCGCCCACGCTCACCGCCTGCAGCCACACCCGCCGCACCCCCGGCCGCTTCGGCGGCAACGCGGTGAACGCGCCAAAGCGATGGCAGAAATTTTCCCGATACCCGCCGCGCCGCAGCATGCGCCGCAAATAAAACGGCGACATCGCAAGCAGCACGGGTGGGAATAACAGCCGGTAGAGCCAGAGCATCATGGCTGTCAACTTAACCACTGATGGGCACGGATTGTCACTGATGAATCTATTCAAAGGCAAAACAGCGCTGCCCTTCAAAAAATCCGCATCCTTTTTGGCTTTTGGCAGTCTTAACCGTAACCATGCAGTGGAAAACCGCGAATGGCTCAAGTTGCTTTCTCCGGCCTTGTGTTATTCGCGTTCATTCGCGTTCATTCGCGGTTTTCCAGAATCCTTCCCCATGTTGCGAAAACTCTTCCTGATCCTTGCCGCGTTGTCCGCCTCCGCCGCGCTGGCCGCCGCGTCCCTGCCCTTTCCACAGGATGCCAGCGACCTCAAGCCCGACCCCGCGGCGCACTTCGGCGCCCTGCCCAACGGGGTGCGCTACGTCATCCTGCCGAACCAGGAGCCGAAAAACCGCGCCTCGCTCCGCCTGCTCGTGCTCTCCGGCTCGCTCGAGGAAAACGAAAGCCAGCAGGGCCTCGCGCACTTCCTCGAGCACATGTGTTTCAACGGCAGCGCGCACTACCCACCCGGCACGCTCGTCGAATATTTCCAGCGGCTCGGCATGAACTTCGGCGGCGACACCAACGCCTACACTTCCTTCGACCACACCGCCTTCCAGATCGAGCTCCCCGACACCAAGCCCGCAACCGTGGCCGAGGGCTTGCAGGTTTTCGCCGATTATGCCGGCACGCTGCTCCTACGCCCGGATCAGATCCAAAAAGAACGCCCCATCATCCTCAGCGAAAAACGCACGCGCGACTCCGTCAGCTATCGCCAGTTCGTCGCCTCATTCGATTTTCTGCTCGGCGATTCCCTTTTCTCCAAGCGCCTGCCCATCGGCACGCGACCGGTTATTGAACAGGCGCAACGCGACCGTTTCGTCGATCTCTATGACACCTGGTATCGCCCCGAGCGCATGGTCGTCGTCGTGGTTGGCGCAATTGATCCCGCCGCGGTCGAAAAAGAAATCGCGGCGAAGTTTTCCGGCGTCACCGACCGCGCGCCCGCCCGGCCCGACCCCGACCTCGGCCACGCGACGGCCGCGCTCGGCGTGCGCGCCAGTTACGATGCGGAGCCCGAGGCCGACGCCACCACGGTGAGCATCGACGTCATCGCGCCCTATGCCTACCGGCCAGACACCGCGGACTTCCGCCTCCGGCACCTGCCACGCAACCTCGCCGTCGCCATGCTCGATCGCCGTCTCGAGATTTTGTCGAAAAAAGAAAATGCGCCTTTCAGCAGCGCCAGCGTGGACATCGAGGAAGGCTTCAACTTCTATCACGATGCCGGCCTCAATCTCACTTGCGCGCCGGCACAGTGGCCAGCCGCGCTGGCGGTCGGCGAACAGGAGCTGCGCCGAGCGCTCAAATTCGGTTTCACGCCCGCGGAACTCAAGGAAGCCGCGGCCAATTTCTCCAACGACCTCGAGCAGGCCGCCCGGACCGCCGCCACCCGGCGCTCCCCCGAGCTGGCCAACGGAATTATCGACTCCCTCGTCCAAAAAGAGGTCTTCACCAGACCCGCCGATGACCTCGCGCTGTTCAAGCCCGCGCTCGAAAAAGTCACGCCCGAAGACTGCGCCGACGCGCTCCGCGCCGCGTTCGGCCTGCCAGGCTGCTACGTCATGGTTTCCGGCAATGCCAAAATCCCCGGCGATGCCGTCGCCGCCATCACGGCCGCCTACCGAAACTCCTCCGCCATCGCCGTCTCTCCGCCCGCCGCCCAGTCGAATGAGAAATTCGCCTACACCGACTTTGGCGCGCCTGGACAGATCGTCTCGCAAAAGCACCTCGACGATCTCGACCTCACCCTCGTCACTTTCGCCAACGGCGTGCGCGTCAACCTCAAGAAAACCCCCTTCGAATCCAATACCATCCGCTTGAACGTGCGCGTCGGCGCCGGCCAGCTCACCGAGCCGCGCGACCAGCCCGGCCTCGCTTTTTTCACCGACCTCACGTTTCTCGCGGGCGGCCTCGGCCGGCATAGCGCCGACGAGCTGCAACGTCTCCTCGCCGGCCACACCGTCGGCGTCGATTTCAAAATAGGAAACGACGCGCTGGGTTTCGGCGCCGTCACCAACCGCGAGGACCTGCTCCTCCAGCTTCAGCTCCTTGCCGCGCACCTGACGGATCCCGGCTACCGTCCTGAAGCCATCCGCCTCGCGCACAAAAAGCTCGACGAGTACTATGACGGGCTCGCCCACTCGATCGACGGCCCGTTCCAAACCGAGGTGGAACGGCTGCTGGCCAATGGCGACCCGCGCTTCGGCCTGCCGTCGCGCGAAGCCATGTTGGCTCGCACCCCCGGTGAGGAAAAAGCGTGGCTCGCGCCCCAGCTCGCCAGCGGCCCCATCGAAATCGCCATCGTTGGCGACATCGACATCCCTGCCACCCTCAAGGCGCTCGCGCGCACCTTCGGTGCATTGCCGTCCCGTGCACCCAAGCCTGCGTACGAGGCCGAGCGCAACGTCCATTTTCCCGGCCAGGTTTTCGCCAAAGACTACACGGTGCCCACCAAAATTCCTAAGGCGGTCATCGCGCTTTTCTGGCCCACGACCGATGCATGGGACATCGGCCGCACCCGCCGCCTCAACCTGCTGGCCGAAGTTCTCAATGACCGCCTGCGCGTGAAAATCCGCGAGCAACTCGGCGGGGCCTACGACCCCGAGGCGGCCAGCGAGTCCAGCGACACGTTCACCCATTATGGTTACATCCTGGCCGAGAGCACCGTCGATCCCACGCGCACCGCGGAAATCGCCACCGCCGTCCTGGCTGTCGCGGCCGACCTGCAAAAAACCGGCGTCACCGCCGACGAACTCGACCGCGTGAAACAACCCATGCTCACCGCACTGCGCGACTCCGCCCGCACCAACCAGTACTGGCTCGGCGCCGTACTCGCGAGCTGCCAGGAATTTCCCCAGCGCCTCGATTGGTGCCGCTCGCGCTACCGCGATTTTGAATCCATCACCCAGGCCGACCTCAACGCCCTGGCCAGAGTTTATCTCGGCCCCGACCGCACCTTCCGCTTCATCGCCAAGCCCGAAACAACTAAACCGTGAAGTGACCAGCTGAGTTTCAGATTGTAGTCGGGGTTCATCCCCGACACGTCAGATGTAGCCGGCCTCGCCCCTCGACAGGCTCGGGGCCCTGAGCTTGTCGAATGGGTTGAGGTCGGTGCTGGGGTCGACGACCCCGGCTACAATGCAATCATGCGATTTTTCAAAGCTATCGCCGCGCCTTGGACAATTCCCGATAGCGCTTGGCGCGGGGGGCTTTTTGCACGAGGTTCCTTTTCCCATGGACCAACCCACTCTCCTCACTGGCGCGCAAAAAACCTTCCTGCGCGGACTCGGCCAACGCTTGGAGCCCGCGCTCAAAGTAGGCAAAGGCGGGCTCACCCCGGCGTTCTTTGTCGAACTGCAGCGGCACTTGCGCGCGAGCGAACTGGTGAAACTGCGCTTTCTCGGGTCGGATCGCGACCAACAGGCCGCTTTTTGCGTCGTGATCGCCGAGACCTGCCAGTGCTCATGCATCGGCGCCGTGGGGCATACCGCGCTTTTCTACCTGGCAAATCCCGACGCCCGCTGCATTGCGCTGCCGGAATAATCGGCCCCATCACCTGCGAAACAAGGCAGGGCGCGACCGCTGGACGCGCCGCAATTTTTCCAAAGGCAAGTTTACACCAAGATCGCAAAGGTCGCGAAGCAGCAGCGCATGACGAGAGGTCTTAGCCAAGGGATCGTAAACTGTCGCTTTGCTCGGTACCTCTTTGCGCGTTGCAGGATAAAGAGCCTCCCCGAAAAACTGACTTGGAGTTCTTGGTGTAGAAATATTTCTAAAGAAGAACATGCCGTCTGGCGTGTGTCTGCTAATACCCTATTCCTGACTTCCGGGTTTTCTGCTTAAAACTCCTCATTCTTGATTTATTTAGGATCCGGCGGCCGGTTTAGCCTATGTATCAGGTGGATGGTGATCCTGAACGCATCTCAAGTGCGCGGAGACATCAAATTTCACCTGTTTCCATCCCGACTGCGCCGCAATGCCCACCGTAATAGGCCCAACTGCGCCAGAGTTGCACGGTTACAATCCTGTTAATCCGCAGTTTTCAGAGGAGACCGCACGTTTAACTGGGTGGAATACTTCAGGCTTTGATTGACTCATCATATACAATGAAAACCGCAGGAACAACCGCCCGCGCGAACGTTCCATATTCAGAAAGACGAATCCATGGCTTACACAAAAAACACCGCCCGCCAGTTGGATGACGTCGACCCTGCCCCAGTCGCCGCCACGATGACCGCGCTACCCGATGCGCCGCCATCTTTTCTCGAAAAACCCGAGCCGGCCGCTCCCAGCGAGCCCGCTCCGCTCGAACGCAGCAGCCTGCAGCTTTACCTCCAGGAAATCGCCAAGACTCCGCTCCTGACGAGCCAGGAGGAAATGGACCTCGCCCGCCGCATCCGCCGCGGCAACAAGCCCGCGCGCGACCACATGATCAAGGCCAACCTTCGCCTCGTCGTGAAAATCGCGATGGACTACAAGGATTTCGGCCTGCCGCTGCTCGACCTCATCAGCGAGGGCAACATCGGCCTGATCAAGGCCGTCGAACGCTTCGACCCGCGCAAGGGCGGCAAGCTTTCGACCTACGCCGCGTGGTGGATCAAACAGTCCATCAAGCGCGCGCTGGCCAACCAGTCGAAGACCATCCGCCTGCCCGTCCACCTCGTGGACAAGATTTCGAAGATGCGCAAGACCGCCATGTCCCTCACCGAGCAGTTCGGCCGCGAGCCGACCGATGAGGAGCTGGCGCGCGAGCTGCAGATTCCCACCAGCAAGGTCGCGCACCTGAAATCCGTCAGCGTCCGACCGACCTCGCTCGACGCGCCCATCGGCGACGAAGGCGACTCGGCCTCGTTCGGCGACATTGTCGGCGACGAGAACGCGATCAGTCCCTTTGAGAACCTGCGCGGCAAAAACACCAGTGCGGATTTGCGCGCGATGATCGGCTCGCTCGAAAAGCGCGAAGCCGAGATCATCCGCCTGCGCTTCGGCCTCGACGGGAAGGACGAGCTCACGCTCGAGGAAGTCGGCAAAAAGTTCAAGATCACCCGCGAGCGCGTGCGCCAGTTGCAGAACATCGCGCTCTCGAAGATGCGCAAGGCCCTGTCGAAAAATGAGGCCCAGCGCTCGATCGACGACATCCACGAGGAAGACCGCCAGCGCAAGCGCATGGAAGTCATCCGCGAATTCGTCGAGAGCAAGGCGAAGAAACCGGCCGCAAAATCAGGCCGGAACTGAGCGCAGCGAACCATTTTGCATCCCGATCCCCGTAGCACGCTGCGGGGATTTTTGTTATATCTCGCGAAACAAGGTAGGGCGTGACTGCCGGGCGCGCCGTGTCGGATGTAGCCGGCCTCGTTGAGGCCGGGCCCGCCTTCGCCCATCGACTGGCTCAGGGCCTTGAGCTTGTCAAAACGGCTAACGCTATGGTGGACAAGCCAGGGTCACCGACCCCGGCTACAACAAACGACAAAAGATCAACTTGTCGTGTCATCACTGGCTATGGCATTGGCGGCTTCGTCGCTTAAAGGCGGAGCCGGCTTGACCGCCGAGTGCATCGCCTCGATCTCCTGCATCCGGGCGCGCAACTGGGCTATTCGGCGTTGCTCATCGGCCAGGCTGTCGACGGCCGGAAGGCCAGAACCAGGCCGTGCCCGCAGATTTCCCGTGACCAAGCCCCGCGGGCCGGCGATGGGTGTGCGCTCATTCATATCGGCCCCCGCCGCCTTGGTTTCGAGAAATTCGAGATAATCTGTTTCCAAATCCCGACTGGAATCGGCTGTCAGCTTTCTGGCCAGTCCAGCCAGCACGCCCGGATTTGCGAAGAGCTCACGATAGCGTTCAAGTTCGGCCCGCGTGACTTCGCGCCTGCCAGCGCTCAAATCTGAAATCTCAGATTTGAGATTTGAGATCTGTGAGGGCTCTATCCGAGGCTGCGCACTAGATGCCTCCGGTTGTGGGCGGGGTGCCCCCACCCCGCATGAGGCACGCAGATCATCCAAAATGTTTTTTCTGAATTCAACCGTGACCGGCCTCACCGCGATGGCCGCCGGTACGAAAACCTCCCTGCCCGAAACGATGCCTCTATCATGGGCAGGTGCCGCCGGCTCATTCACGGGAATAGGCTGGCGCTGGGGAAGGTGCGAAAACAACTCGGGCCGGTTTTGATCCCAAGCCAGCTGTTCAAGCGATGCACACTCATACCAGCGGATAAATTCCTCGAGCTCGCGCTTGCCTTCCGCCGAGCCAATCGGATGAGGAAGATTGGTCTGACGGTGGGCCTTGGCGTGATCTCCCACCATGGTTTTGTTGTAGGCGATGCTCTCCCACTCGCGGATGTTGAGCGTCATGAAATCGTTCGCGGAAAAACGCGGCTCCCTCACATATTTGATGTGCTCCTTTAACTTGGCATCGGCCGAAAACAGGTTGGTGATGCACAGGTCGTTGGAAGAGAGCTCCCGTTCTTCGCGAATCACTTCGGGAATTTTTTTTGAAATTTCCACCGCGGTATCATGATCGGTCACCTGATAGCAGATGATCCCACCACACGCTCCGGCATAAATTCTCGCCCGCTCCTTTCCCAGGACCGCTTCCAGCGAGGCCAGGGTCTGGGTGGCCAGCAAATTGATCAAAAGGGACTCGCCGGCGAGCGACATGGCACGCTCGTCACCCACGGCGCTGCCGACGCCGGCCACGGCGAATTCCTGGCACTCGTCGTTTTCAAAAAGCAGGTGCCGCGTCTGGTTGATGTGCTTGTTGGCCGGGCGCGACAGGACGCAGCTTTGAAAATCCATTTTGAGCGCCGTGCCCACCATTTTGGCCAAGGTCTCATATTCGCAGCCGCCGAAGATATAAAGATCACCCCGGGTGATCGTGGACATGAATGAGTAGGTGGCCTTTGACCCAAAGGCATTCTGCAATTTTCCATCGAGGAGGAAGGCATTGAAGAGCTGTTTGATGACCTGCGTCATGATGGCCTTCGTCTTTCCCTCCATCGCGATCCATTCCTCCTCGAAATAGGATTTTATGCCGGTGTATTTTTTCAGCCGCTCTTCCAGCTCGGGAACCAGGCCAGGGTCGGTTGGGTCGGCGATCTTTTTCTTCAGCTCCGCGATTTTTTCTTTCAGAACGTTGTTCTTGTCCGACCAGAATGTTTTTTGCGTCGTCAACCGGCCGATGTCGGCCCCATTCACCTGCACGCCGGACTCGTTCACAATGCGCAGCATCTCGATGCAATAAAGCACGTGGTTCTCTGCGCCGTCGTCCCAGAATTTGTTGTCGCCGCCCGGCTTGCCACTGTTGAGCAGCTGGCCGATCAGGCGCAGGCGCCGGGCGGCCTCGGCCGGTTCGATGTTGTTGTTGACGATATTATAGTGGAGCCCGTTGTCGATGTAGCCAATGCCGGCATACCGCAGCTTTTTCGGATAATTAATGCGCAGTTTCTGGCCGTTATTTTCTTTGTATTCAGTTTGCATCCAAGGCCCGGTCGTCCGGTTCACGCGCACCAGATCCTTCCCCTCGCGCCGCCAGCCGACAAACCTCACCTCCTTGTCCGCCACGTCGAACACCAGTTCTTGCAGGACGGGCGCGTAAGGCTCGATTTGGGCCAGTGGCCAGGAAAACAAGTTGGCCGGGATTGGCTCCCCGGTGGTTTTGTCCATTGCGCCCGCCAGCAGCCGGGCGGCCTCCGAGCCGGTGGAGAATTCGACCGCCGGGACATGGAACGAAAACCCGGTGCCATCGTCCACCAGCTTCATGTAAGGCAGCGCGCAATTGGGCCGGATTATCTTGCACGATTTGATCACGTCCCGGCCCGCATCGTGGGCAAATTTCAGCACGCGCGTCGTGCGGTTGCCTTTCACGTCGAGAAAAAATCCGCCGAGCTCATCGTCCCGGTCGTTAAATACCTTGAGCAACTGATCGGTGGCCCAATCCAAAGTTCCGGACGTTTTTCCCGACCGGATGCCACCGAGGACCAGGATGTTGCAGACCAGCGCCACCCGGTCGTAGCTCATGCCATTCAGGACGATCTCCTTGTTTTTTTTCGGCAGTTGCTTTGGACGCGTTGAGTTTACCCATCCATGCGGCAAAGCCCGTCGGTATAGTTCGAGTGCACCAGCGGTGCCAACCAAACCGGGTGCGGCTTCCATCCAGAAAAAATTATTACTCCACTGACACAATTCTCCCAAGTAATGAAGCGCCAGGCTGGTCAGTCCAAAATGCGGGAGATAAACCGCCCCACCGTAAGCCGCCCGCCAAAAAACATCCCATAGCATCGGCGGCTGGACTGATCCATGCGAGGCCATTGAATCAAGTTTAGGCGGATGCGCCATGGCTAACAGGTTGTTACTGGTGCTTGTCGCGGAACGGGTCGAAATAGGCGGGCCAGAACAGCTCCACGCAGCGGGCCCACATGAATACGACCAGCGCAGTTCCGACCGTTTGAAGCACTCGAAGCAAAACGATCAGTGCCAGCCTGCATCCGGTGCGCACCAGGACCTTGCTCCAAAAAGCGTTGGTGAGAACCGCATCAATGACCCGCGGGAGAGCCATCCACGCGATGACAATCATCATCGCACCGAAGACCGCGGGGAAAAGTGGCTCCCGCATGGGTGGAACCTGTCGGGCGAGAACGTTGACAACTTTCTTCCAAGGGCGGCGATTCGCATGGTTCATCGTACTATCATGGTAACATCAAAATGAGCGCGTCTTGAGAATTGCGGGGAAAAGTTGAAGGATTTGGAGAACAACTCCCGTGCTCGCCGCGCAGGGCGGCAAGCCAGCTAATTCGCTTTTCGCTTCACCAATACTGATGCCGGATAGTAGGCATCCCACAGCTTGTTCCTGAATTTGTCCTCCGGATCGAGGCGCGCTTTAAGGGCAAAGAACTCTTTTGCGCGCGGATAAGCCTCTAAAAATTGTTCGACGGTGGCGTGAATCTGGTAGGGCAGATAATAAGATCCGTTCACCGAAAGCGCGGCATCGATCAATTCACGAGTCCAGCCGGAGACGGCCATCTTGGCCGTTTCCGTGGTGCCCTGCTTGTAATAAAGGACCAAGGCGAAAACTTCCGATTTGGCCCACGCCAGCAATGAACCGGGATCCGGCCGTGCGTAGCGAATGGATATATTCATTACGTTAACATGGTGGCGGTTGAGAATCTCCGCCATTTTCGGGTAAAACTCATCGAATCTTTCTACAGGCACAAAGTATTCCTGCAAAACATAGGTGCTGTCCTTGCGCGAGGATGGCTCCAGTTCAGCGACATCATAACTGGCTTCGTGGTTGCGCCAGACGACCGGATCGCGCAGGTAAGCCGGGGGATCAAAGACGCGCTGACGCAGCCATTTGCCAAAGGGCCATTCAGAAGTTATCCAAATCAGCTGGCGACCCAACCAATAGTTCTCATTTCGTCCAATCAGGCGATCCTTGTTCGTCACCGGTTTGTCAGTCTCGCTCCAGGTTACAGCCCGGACCGTGTTGAAGCTTGGCGGATAAATATCCCCGTTATGAAACACCGCCTTGGGATCACTTCTGATCTCTGTGAAGAAGTAATCCTTGTAGCGGTTGATGGGCATGACCTCATCCCTGCGCTCAACTCGGGTGTTATCCGTGAGTTTTAGCGTGGCTTCGACAATGACACCGATACCGCCATAACCACCAATGGTTGCGTAAAAAATATCGCTATGCGCTTCGGGCGTGGCCTCGACCACGCTGCCGTCGGCAAGAACAACCTTGATTCCCTTGACGGAAAGGATGATCGGACCTGCGCCCACGTAGCGGCCGTGACAATTCACGCTCAGCGAGCCTCCAACCGTAAAATTGGCATAGCTCTGCATGATACTGACCGACAGGTTATAGGGATCGATCTTATCCTGAATATCCCTCCAAGTGATGCCGGCTTGGACTGTGATGGTTTTTTTCTCCGGGTCGAAAGCAACGATCTTGTTAAAGCTCCGCATATCCAAGTGCAGGCTATGTCCAGTCGCGATCTGGCCCCCCTGACTATGACGAGATCCACCGATGGAAATGGCGCCCTTGGCGTTTTTGACCGCGGCGCAGATCTCCGCAATCGAGACAGGGGTAATGACTTCATCGACAACAATGGGATTTAATCGGGTGACGTCATTGACAACTTCGCCCGCGGACAAAGCGAAGGGCAGGAGCAGCAACGCGAAGACGAGGATTTTATGCCCAAGAACGCGCAAAGGAGTCGTTTCCATATTTCAAACGGAAGGCACAACTAACATTAATCCCACCATCCACACGAGCTTTTGCGGCCGAAGATCGAAACTGATGAAGGGATTATTAGGGACAGGTTGAAAATGCGTGAGGGATTATTAGGGACAGGTTGAAAATGCGTGGGCATGGATACTCGACCAAGATTTAGAGCAAGGGCGAATCGATCTAGCCGAGCCGCTATTCGTGAGGAGGCTCCAGATGGAGCTTTATTAGTTCACGCACGCATTATGCCAGCGTTTTTTCGGCCAGCATGTAGCATTATCCGCTCGCCTGGTTTTATCGATTACCAGCGCGACACCCGCGAAGCGTCACCAATCCTCCACAACCAAACAAATCTGGTACTGGATACGGTTCCGTTCGCTTTCGCCGGCCGCTCAACTGGCGATATTTTATCAACTGTTCCTCAACAAAGCTTTTCCCACCCAAGACAGCTCCCGAAGTAAAATATACCAGCTTGTGCCGCAGTAGTGTGGCCAGGGGCAATTTCCCGCCGGCAACCATCACCTCTTTCAAGGCTTCCTCAGAGATATTTCCGGCCTGTTCATTTGGGCCGGCGCCAACTGAAAAGAGTATCTGCCGGTACGCCGCTTGCACCTCATGCCAGTTTCCTCCGATTACCGAAATCAATCCTTTCTGGGCAATCTTTGATCCCGCGAGCGCTTCAGCGTAGCCACAGAAACGGTAGTCCTTTGGATCGGAACAAATCCTCGCTCGAACGCAGTTTAGATCGAT
>Ga0210387_10002372_pt1 | contig 14383 bp, 12 predicted proteins | sample IncBWC7OmetaG_FD_160108 | JGI IMG/M metagenome (GOLD analysis project Ga0210387, IMG submission 160108) | Forest soil microbial communities from Barre Woods Harvard Forest LTER site, Petersham, Massachusetts, United States - Inc-BW-C-7-O ...
CGGCCGCTGCACCGGAAACCCTTTTTCCCGGCGACGCGACCGCCGAGGTAAAACGCCACCTGCGCCCGGCTTTTCCCGGCGCGGGCGACGCCGACTTTTTCCTGGCCAGCAGCGGCATGAACGCCATCTACGCCGCCTTCCGCGCGCTGGCCGAATTGCAAGCCGGGCATGGCCGCACGGTTTGGATCCAGCTCGGCTGGCTCTACCTCGACACCATCGCCATCCTGAAAAAATTCACCGCGCCGGGTGATTATATTTACGCGCGCGATGTGTTCGACCGCGCGGCCCTCGAACGTCTTTTCGCCGAGCACGGCCCGCGCATCGCCGGCATCGTCACCGAGGTGCCAACCAACCCGCTCATCCAAACGCCCGACCTGCCCTGGCTCGTCGCGCTCGCCCGCCGCCACGATGCCGCGCTCATCCTCGATCCAACCGTCGCCTCGGCGTTCAACGTCAACCTGCTCCCCTGCGCCGATGTCATCACGACCAGCCTGACCAAATATGCCGCAAGCGAAGGCGACGTCATCGCCGGCCTGGCCGTGGTCAACCCCGCCTCGCCGCACGCCGCCCGGCTGCGCACCAGGCTGGCCTCGCTGCTCGAACCGGTTTACCCGCGGGACCTCGCGCGACTCGCCGCGCAAATCGGAAAAACCGAAGCCTTGCTCGCGCGCGTGCACGACAACGTCCCCCATGTGATCGGCTTCCTCGAAAAACATCCCGCCGTGCGCGACGTGTTCTGGGCGCGGCGGGCGGAGTCGCGCCCAAACTTCGATCGGGTGGCCCGCGCGCCCGGCGCCGTCGGCGCGATGATTTCATTCACCCTGCGCGGGCCGCTCGAAAAGTTCTACGACCGCCTCCGCCTGCCCAAGGGCCCGAGCTTCGGCATGACGACGACGCTCATCTGTCCGTTCATGTTTCTCGCGCACTACGACCTTGTCACCAGCGAGGCCGGTCGCGCCGAGCTGGCCTCGAGCGGGCTCGACCCCAACCTGCTGCGCCTCTCCGTCGGCACCGAGCCGGTTGAGGAAATCATCGCCGCGCTCGCCGAGGCACTCGGATAAAAACGACCGCGGAGAAAGGCTTGCTTCCGATTTCCTGGCTCACCGCAGAGAGCGCTGAGGTCGCAGAGAAATCCATCCCGACACCCTTTTCCGTTCCCTCTGTACCCTCTGGGTCAAAATCCACCCACGTCTATTCGCGTCCATCCGCGGGGAAATAATCCGAATTAAAATCCGCGATCATCCGCGCTATCCGCGGGGAAAAATCAGTGCCAATCAGTGGTTCAAAATCTTATCCGTATCCGCGGTAAAGAAGGTTCGGGGTTCAGCGCTAGCCGTTCACCAAACTCACCACCGCCAGGGTCGCAGACGCCCCAATCTTGATGTCCGCGGAAAACACCTTCCGCTCCTTTCCGCCGATGAGGAGCGGGCGCTTGGTTCTCACCCTGCACTTGGCCAAGTCGGCGCCGATCGTTAATTCCACGTCCAGGAAACCGACCCATTCCTTCGTGAGGGGAAACTGGAACTTATAAAATGCCTCCTTGGCCGCGAACATCGCGGTGGCAAAACGCGGGCGATCGCCCGGCGGGAGCGAGCGAAGAAAAGCTCGTTCCACCGGGTCCAGGAGATCCGGCCAAAGATCCTCCGTCACAGCCCCGGTCTCCTCGATATCGACGCCCAGCCCGACCAAATCGGCGGCTCGCGCGGCCACGGCCACGGCAATCCCCTCTTTGTGCGCGATGCTCCCGACGACCCCGGCCGGCCAAACGGGCGCGCGCCCTTCCCCGACGGGAATAGCCACGGGCGGATGCCCGATTTTTCGCAGGGCTTCCCGGGCCGCCGCTCTCCCCATGGCAAATTCCTTTTTCCTCGATTCCACCGCGGCTCTCACCGCCTGCGTCTCGATTTCGGGCCCCGGGGGAACCGGCCAGGTCGAAATCCAGCAGGCCACGCCGCAGCTGTCGGGAAGAACCGACTGAAGCGCAGCCAACACCCAATCTTCCTGCCGGTTGCTTTTCGATTCCGCGCTGTGAGAGTCAGCCATCGATCGCCAGTCAAGCAAACGCCGGCCAAGGCGAAAGGTTATTTTCTGACAGCCACAAAAGGGCTGATTTTTTCCGCGGATTACGCGGATGCTCGCGGATTCAGATCGGATTTTTAACCACTTATGAACAACACTTATACGCACTTATTAACTCGGTTTAGGTCTTTAACCGCGAATTGGCTGCTAAAAAACTCTACTGGGCCGTCGGGTTGCTCTGGCAGCACAGTTTTTCGTCGCAGCCTATTCGCGTGAATTAGCGTCCATTCGCGGTTAAAAAATTTGGGGCAATTCATCAGTGATAATCAGTGGCCATCCGTGGTTAAAACCGAATCGAATCCGTGATTATCCGTGAAATCCGTGGTTAAAATTGATTTGGGAGTTTGTAGCTGTTAGCTGGTTTCAGCGTTCGGCGGCTAAGACCAACGGCTAACTACAAATTACCAAATACCGTCCTCGCGGCATGAAAACGCTTCTCATCGATAATTACGATTCGTTCACCTATAATTTATTCCAGTACCTGGCTGAAATAAACGGTGAAGCGCCGATCGTAATCCGAAACGACCAGATGAGCTGGAGCGAAGCAGCCGCCCTGCACCCGGATAATATTGTCATCTCGCCGGGGCCCGGCCGGCCCGAGCGGGAAAAAGATTTCGGGATCGGCCGGCAGGCCATCCTGGAGTCCAATCTGCCAATTTTGGGCGTATGCCTTGGGCACCAGGGGATCGGCCACCTCTTCGGCGCCAAAATCCTCAACGCCGCGCAGGTCATGCACGGACGGTTGAGCGACATCATCCATGGGGGGGATGGTGTTTTCCGCGGCCTGCCCTCTCCTTTCCGGGCCGTGCGCTATCACTCGCTCATCGTCGATCCTGCGTTGCCGGAAGTCCTGCGCGCAACGGCCTGGACCCCGGACGGCCTCTTGATGGGGCTGGCTCATCGGACCAAACCGATCTGGGGCGTACAGTTTCATCCCGAGTCCATCGGCTCGGATCACGGGCTCACCTTGCTAAAGAACTTTCGCGATCTTTCGGTGGAAGCCCGGCCGCGCTCCTTGCCCGTGCCAGTGGCCTCCACCCCGCCGGGCACGCCGCGGTTTTCGCTCACGTATCGGCGGCTGGGCCAGTTCGCCGATCCTGAAGCGGTTTTTCTCCGCTATTTCGATAAATCCGAATCCGCCTTCTGGCTGCATTCGGCTGCGATCCGCGATGGCATGTCCCGCTTCTCGTTCATGGGCGACGCATCCGGGCCGATGGGCGCCGTCATCCGCTATCATAGCCGCGACCGCCGGCTGCAAATCCGGCGGAACGGCCAGGAGACGATGCAGCATGAAAGTATTTTTGATTTCCTGGCGCGTGAACTGGACAAAAACAAATGCGCACGGGCCGATCTTCCCTTCGATTTTGCCGGCGGCTTTGTGGGTTGCCTGGGTTATGAACTGAAACAGGAATGCGAGGGGAAAGGACCCCACCCCTCGGATCAGCCGGACGCGATGTTCATTTTCTCCGATCGCTTCATCGCGTTCGATCATATCGCCAGGGAGATTTACCTCGCCGCGCTCGTGGATAAAAATGCCCCAGCGCCTGAAACGTGGTTTCGCGAAATGGCGGAAGGCCTGGGAACGCTGGGCGCTCCACCGGCCTTGAAACACGGGGAGCAGCGGGCCCCGGTGATTTTCAAGCTGCAACAAGACCGCGCGACTTACCTCGCGCGCATCAAGGAAGCCCAGCGAGAGATCGAGGCCGGGGAAACCTACGAGGTTTGTCTCACCAACAAACTTACCACCGATGCTATTTCGGTGGATGCTTTTACCCTGTATCGAACGTTACAGCGGATCAATCCCGCTCCCTTTTCCGCCTTCCTAAAGTTTCCAGGGGTGAATGTTTTAAGTTCCTCCCCGGAGCGATTTCTCCGTTTTGACGGCGAAGGCCGGGTGGAAGCAAAACCCATCAAGGGCACGGCGCGGCGCGGAAGTGATCCGGCCGAAGATGGCCGGCTCGCGCAACAGCTTCGCACGGGTGAAAAAAATCGCGCGGAGAATTTGATGATCGTCGATCTCTTGCGCAGCGACCTGGGCCGGGTGTGCCAGGCGGGCAGCGTCAAGGTGACAAAACTGATGGACGTTGAAACCTTCGCCACCGTCCACCAGCTCGTCAGCACGGTCGAGGGCGCGCTGGCCCCGAACCAATCGGTCATGGACTGCGTCAAATCCGCCTTTCCCGGCGGATCGATGACCGGGGCGCCAAAAATCCGCACCATGGAAATCATCGATCGATTGGAAGGAGCCGCGCGCGGGATTTATTCGGGAGCGATAGGTTATTTGAGCCTCAACGGCACGGCGGACCTGAGCATCGCCATCCGGACCATCGTGGCGGCAGCCGGCCAATTGTCGATGGGCGTGGGTGGAGCCGTGGTGGCGTTGTCCGCAGCCGACGAGGAATTCGATGAAATCCTCCTCAAAGCCAAGGCGCTCATCGAGGCGATCGTCACGGCGCAGCGCGGGTCGATGGAAGGCACGGCGTTCCAGATCGAAGGCGCGGAAACGATAGCCGGATCGGACCCATGCATTTTAACCACAGATGAACGCTAATTCACGCTGATGCGGGCCAAGCATGAGCATCCAAAACGTTCCTGACGCCGTGCGCATGCTGCTCGAGTGGCTGCGCGGCAACACCGCCCCAAGCCGAAACTGGTCGCAGGAGGAAATAGCCCGCCCCTCCCCGCCTCGAACGGAGAATGATTATGGTTAACAGAGAATCATTTGGCGAAATAAGGAGCGATCCAATCGGGAAGGGGCGGCGCCTTCTTGGAATCGAGCAGTTGGAGCCATTCACCATCGGTCAGCCGCTGCTTGGACGGATACTCGTAATACGCCATGACCGCTCCCTGGCAGAGGATTTCCGTACCGTTCCAAGGATAAAGAACATGGATCAGCCGTGGGCGGCCGATGCCGACTGCGAGTGATGTGTCGGTGTTGGGATTGGCGTGTACTTCAACCCAGCGGGGAGCATCATCGAGAGGCGTGAGCCAGGAGTTTCCAGCATAACCCATGACACCGGCCATAATCTTGCCGTATGCTTTTATAAAGTCGGTTTCCTCGTCCGTCCAAAGTTGCTGGCGGAGTTGCTTATAGGCCAGCGCTTCCAAACGGCGGGCGCTGCGTTCCAGCTCCACCCATCGCTCTCGCGCACCCGTGTCGCGAGGATCGAGTTGCCCTTCTCCGCGTTCGTAACGATCGGCTTCCTCCCGGAAAGCGGCGATCAAATTGTGAAAATAGGATTGAAACTCCGCCGGAGAATCCAAGCCAGAAGTCGGCTCCTTCCAGCTATGAAGATAGGCTTTGTCCTCCCAAATTACTTCCCTATAGTGCGTTTGGTCAGCGAGGTTGAGTTTCTCCTCCTCACTGGGCGCTGCACCCGGCTTGTCGAACCCGAGCGCTTCAAGAAACGCCGCGTCTTCACTCAGTCTCTCAGCAATGTACTCTTCGGTTGGTGTGAATGCACCAGCGCTGTACAGCGATTCGCTGGTGCGTTGAATCAAGCCCGCCAATCGGTCGAAAAAGACCGGATTAGGTTCAACAAAACCGGGCGGAACTTCGGTGAGACCCAAGTATTCCTCCGAAAGCTTGGATTGCAGTGTGAAGGCGTGACGCATCTGGGCCCAACCAGCAAGCGCGGTCTGACACGATTTTGCGGCCCAGGCCTCGTTATGCATAAAATCCGGCGCGCTGGAGTCGGGTGGCATGAATAGCGAATCCAATACACGCAAATAATCCTCATAGAGCGCAGATTGTTGGCGCCAGCCGTGGGACTTGTGCGCGCGTTCGCGCTGCGCGGCTGCCAAAGCCTTGGCCAGTTTGTCAGCCGGAATGTTGGTTATATGTTTTTTCGCGAACGTTGAGCCTAGCATCGTGGCAACCGCTAGACCTTCAGGAGATGCGCCGTCATTTGCCAGTTGCTGGAATAGCACCGCGTCGGGCAGCCGGCTGGCGGATAAAACATGCAACTGAATTTCAGCCAGGTTGTCCCCTGCATTCGGCGGAAGCCTCATGCTGTCGCACAATTTTCTAAAATCATGGGTGGAAACCGTGTCGCGCAACAACCACTGGCGCAGGCTGAACAGTTTGTCCTTCCACGTCTTCTCGGAATCGGAAAAAAGGTTCTGAAACTCATAAGCAGCCTCAGACAAATCTCGCTCATCGGCCAGCCCGATGAGCGCATTATACTGGTCAAAGAAGTATTTCGCCGTCGAATCGGGATTGGCATTGAGCCCGTAACCCAGAAAACAAATGGCGGACAGCTCATTGTCGCGGTCGGCCCGAAAAGGAACCATTTGCAACCACCGCACGGCGCGAAAATAGTCAGCGAGCCGCGGGGTGCCTGCATAAAAACCCACCGGGCGACAGCGGCGGTAATCGAGAGCAATCAGCGTCGCCGACGGCGGGCCAAGCCATTCGGGCAGTTCGACCGCCTCGGCCGCACGGATTTTTGCCACCTGCCGCTCGATTTCCTGCCGCACGTCAGCATCAAAAAAATCGAGCGGCGTTCCCAAAAGTCGTAGTGCCGGGCCCACGACCAGTTGCGCCTGCCGCCAACCAGGAGCTGTTGCATCGGCCGGATAACCGCTGCTTTTGAAATTTTCCCGGGCTTGCTCGACAATTATTTCGAGGTTTTTCCGAAGTTGCGGCGAACGCCTGAGCTCGAGCTCGCGAAATGAGTCTTCAAAGAGCACGTGAAAGGCGTTGAGGATTGAATCGCTCGTGATGAAAACCGACCGCTGAGGCTCAGTGTAGGCCTGAAACCATTGCGAGAACATCCTGTCCTCGATCAGAATTTTATCGCGCCCGAGGTGCGCGATCTCCTCATCGCTCAACTGCGCAATCTGCGCGGCAGATTGCCACGTATAGCCTTGGGCAGAACTAGGCAGGAGGGAAAGCTCCCGCCTTTCCTTGTGATAGGATTCCGATTGTTGCTTATAGCGCAATTCCACCTGCGCTTTGGTCAGACTATCATCCCAAGCGGATATAACCCGACGATATTGCTCCTCGGCCTCGCCTTGTTGTTCAGGAGTCAGTCCACGCAAGCGCGGTGGCAGCGGCTCGGGTGGCAACGAGGCTTGGCCGGTTGTCGCAGGAGCCGCAGGCGCCTGGCTCGGAGCCGGAGCCGCGAGAGCCAAGCCGCCAAAGAAGCAGAGAACCACCGTCGAGACGCCAAATTTACCAAGAAGACCGTGGGGAAACGGGGGCATATTGATATGACGGATATGCAGCTAAATTCTTAGAAATCGATGCCTTATTTGGCGCACGATCAACAGACGAGAGCGCGTCGGAGGACGCCGCGCTCCATCATTAAAAGACTTCCTTCGAAAAAGCCTTGGGCTAATTTCCTTTTCCCAACCCGCCGGGCGGTTGCGTTTCGCGCCGTTTGTTGTCTGCTCGACCCCATGTCTTCCCCTCCGCTCCGCAGTTTTTTCTACCTGCTCCTGCTCGGTGTCGTCCTGCTGACGATTGCGATCGTCGTGCGCTCGGGCATGCTCGCGCGCAAAAATCCCGGCGAACCCATCACCGCCGCCATGCGCTCAGCCCTCGCTTCGGAACAAAAGCCGGAGTTGAGCCAGGTCGATGAGCTTTACATCGAGGAACACTATCCCACCGCGCGTATCCTGCCTTCCGGCGTGCGCTATGTCCTGCTCGCCCAGGGCACGGGTGACGCCCGTCCGGTCGCCGGCCAGGATGCCGCCATCCGCTATGACGTCTCCCTACTCGATGGCACGCCCATCGACAGCAGCGATGCGCACGGCGGCGAACCGTTCACCTTTCGCGTCGGCCACGGCCAGGTCATCAAGGGGCTGGACGAAGTCACGCCCGACATGCGCAAAGGCGAGAAGCGCAGGCTCATCATTCCCTGGTGGCTGGCCTACGGTGAAACCGGCAGCCCGCCGAAAATTCCGCCCAGCTCCACACTCATTTTCAATGTCGAGCTGGTGGATTTCCACTAAGCAGCGCGATTCTTTTGAAAACCGTGAATGAACGCTAATATTTTTCCCGCGGATTACGCGGATGAGCGCGGATAGGCTGCCGCAGCGCTTTTTGCTCGCAATGACGGCTCAGCAGAGTTCTTCAGCAGCCTGCAATATATCAGCGGCAATCCGCGTCATCCGCGGAAAAAGCATTAATTCCCAGGGAGAAATCATTTCTCCGAATTCATGGTTTCCTAGCTTCTGAATTAAACCGTTTAAAATCTGTTTCAAACCCGCACCAGTTTCCAGCCGGTCAGTTTTCCGTGGGCGACTTCGAGCCAGGCAAAGCTCGGCGGGACGCCGTGGCTGGGCCGCGAGATGCAGCCGGGATTGAGCCAGCGCACGCCGCCCGACACTTCATCGCGCGGCACATGCGTGTGCCCGTGGAGCACGACGTGAAATCCCTTCGGCGCGCGGGACGGCGGGACGTGGGTGAGATAAAACTTCAACTTTTCCCGCTCCAGTTCGAGCGCGATCGGCCACGAAAAATGCGAGTCATTGTTGCCGAGCACCACGCGCAACGGCGGCCCGAGCTCTTCAAACTCCACCAGCGTGGCCGGGTCACAGACATCGCCGAGGTGCCAGATTTCGTCCGCTCCGCGCAGTTGCTGCGGCAATCCCGGGGGATAGCGGTTGTGTGTGTCGGCGATGACGGCAATGCGCATGGATTACGGCCTATTAACCACTAATGCACACTCATGGTCACTAATATTTCCAAGCGGGCAGAACACGACTTAACCACTTATGTACCCTACTTCGCTGAAGCTACGAAGGGCAGGCACTTATCGTCACTGATAATATTCGAACCCATTTTCACCTGTTTCCTCCTGATTAGTGACCATCCGTGCGCATCAGTGGTTAAAAACACTCCGGTAGCAGGTTAGCCTCAACTTCACGGCCCGCTGGCCGGCAGCGGATAGACGGCGGGGCTGGCGTGACCGGCGGCATCCACCGCTTCGACGCCGAAAATCACATTGTCTTTCGACACATCGCGCAGGGTGTGGCTCGTGGCGTTTTTCGGCACGTCGAGCGCGTGCGCCCAAAACGGCGCGGTCGTATCGCGCCAGACGATGCGGTATCCCGCGAGATCGGGCTCGGCATTGGGCTGCCAGTGCAACGTGGTGTCGTTCTCGAGTTTTGCCGTCTCGATTTGCACCCCATGCGGCGCCGCGGGGGCACGGGCCAGGACGGCCAGCGCGGCGGCATTGACGCGCGTGACGTCGGCCACGTAAACGAAGTTCACCAGGTCAGTCGTGTCACCGTAGGCCACTTTGTTTTCCACGCGCACATCCTGGCGCTGGTGGCGGAAATCCTCGGCCGGCTCGGTGAAGCGCACCGCCGGGTAGCCTTGGTCGAGAAACGACTGCTGGTCGCCCGCGCGCAGATAGGGATCGGTGCGATAAATAAGTTTCACGTTCATCGCGGGCACATAGGGCGCGGAAGCCTCCTTGATCGCGCGCGCGAGTTCGCGCGACGGCGTGTCGTTTTCACCGCCATTTGAAAAAAGTGCGCCCAGCCCTTCGTCCGGCATTTTTCCCGGCGGCACGCCCTGGGCAAAGAGCCGCACGGTTGCGCTGTCGTGCCCGCCATCCTCCGCCTGGGTGCTGCCGATGATGTCGTTGTTGATCAGGCCGGCGATGTTGAGCTTCGTTTGCCTGGCCTGGGCGGCCCAGTGCGCGGAGCCATAGCGGCCCTGCTCCTCGCCCGCCACCGCCATGAAGACGATCGTCGCGTCGAATTCGTAATGCGACATCACGCGCGCCAGCTCGAGCACGGCGGCGACACCCGAGGCGTCGTCGTCCGCCCCGGGCGCGGGGCTCTCAAAATTGAGGAGACTTCCACTGCACGAGTCATAATGGCTGCCCACGATGTAGAGGCGGTCGCGCGACTCGGGCTGGGTGCCGGGCAGCGTGGCCACGATATTGACGATTTCGACCGGCTGCGGAATCCCCGGCGCGCGCGGCTGTTGAAACGCATCCTGCTCCACCTGCAGCCGGCCATCCGATGCGGCGGAGATGCGCTCGAACTCCGCCCGAATCCACGCCCGCGCCGCACCGATGTCGTTGCCGTTCGGAGACGGATCGGAAAGCGTGTGCCGCGTGGTGAAGCTGGTCAGGATGTGGACCGACCGCTCGATGCGCTCGGCAGAAATTTCCGAAACCATTTTTGCGATATCCGGGTCACCCGGCGCCGGCGCAGGCGGCGTCTCCTGGGCCAGGGCCACGGCGGCAAAACCGGCAAAAATCAGCAAGCTGGGTTTCATGCCGGCAGCGTGAGAGATTGCCGGGGCGCTGGCAACGCGCTTGACACTTCCGGCTGCCTCCGGCACTTCGGTCATCTCTTAATCACTGAAAAGCCATGCAACCGACCTTCCGCCCACACCGCAAAAAGCGCGCGCGCAAAATCGGGTACCGCGCCCGCAAATCCACCAGAGGCGGCCGCAAGGTACTCGCGGCCCGCCGCCGTAAAGGCCGCAAGCGCCTGACCGTCGTCTAAGGGAAAGGCTGAAGAGCTGAAAAACTGAAGGACTGAAAGGATCAGTCGCACGCGAAATCTCGATCGATCTAGCCTTCAGCCCTTCAGTTTTTCCGCCATTCAGCCCTTTCCTTCCGATGCGTTTCCGCGCCGAGCAGCGCCTGCGTCGCCAAAACGACTTTCGTGCCGTGCGCGAGCGCGGCCGCCGCTGCGACTGCGGCGCATTCACCTTATGGTGGCGCCAGCGCGAACCCGCCGCCGGGGAAACCACCCCGCCAGTGGCCCGCCTCGGCGTGACCGCCTCGATCGCCGCGGTCGGCCCGGCCGTGCAGCGCAACCGCGCCAAGCGCCGGCTGCGCGAGATTTTCCGCCGGCACCAGGACCTCGTGCCAACCAATTGCGATTTGCTGCTCGTCGCCCGCGCCGCGCTCAATCGGCTTGCGTATGGCGAATTGGAGCAAAAGTTCATGGATGCCTGTCGCAAGATTTTCCCACCCGCCAATGCCTGAGCACCTGTCTTCCACCCTTGTCATTCTGAGCGAAGCGAAGAATCCATTTGGATTCGGTTCGCCCCACCGCCCTGGATTCTTCGCTTCGCTCAGAATGACAAAGAAAAAATTCGCGGAAACCGTCGCGCGCCTGCCCGTGCACGCTGGGCTGGGGCTCATCGCCGTTTACCAGCGCACCCTTTCGCCCGTGCTGCCGGTGCTGTTCGGGCCGGCCTGCGGCTGCCGCTTCACGCCGACGTGTTCGCACTACGCGGCGGAGGCACTGCGGACGCATGGATTTTTCTCCGGGCTTTTCCTCTCCGCGCGCCGCCTCGTGAAATGCACCCCGCTGCACCCGGGCGGCCTCGATCCGGTTCCGCCCTTATGTAGGTCGGGGTTTATCCCCGACATCCGTTTTCGCCAAAGCTTCGCCAAGACCCATGTCGGGCGTAAAGCCCGACCTACATGCGTCACGCTGAAATAATTTCCGTCTAATTTTCATGGACAAAAAAAATCTTACCATCGGCATCCTGTTTTTCCTCGCGGCATTCGCGATCATGCGCATGGCGCCGCATGCACCGCCTCCGCCCTCGCCCAGCATCGGAAATATCTCGAACCCCCTCCCGGCCAACCAGGCCGGGGCTGCCGCCTATGCCCCGGCGACCTCGCCCGACGACGCCACTTTCGCCGCGGTGCAAAAGGACTCCGCCGGCGAAACCATCACGCACCTGGCCAACGATTATATCGACGTCGCCTTCACCGACTACGGTGGCGCCATCAAGGATGTCGCGCTGAGAAAATACCCCGAGGGCGTGAGCAAGCCCGATCCTTATGTCTTCAATGCCCTGCACGTAAGCCCGATGCTTGCGCTCGTCGATTTTCCGGGGCTCGATGACGCCACGCGCTACACCCTTGTTTCGCGCACCGAGAGGGAGATTGTCTTCCGCGCCGTCTTTGAAAACCGCATCGAGGTCACCCGCCGCTACGTACTCGAGCCGAGCGATACGAAAACCGGCGACCCTTACCAGCTCCGCCACGAGACAACCTTCCGCAACCTCACCGCCGACACGACACCGTTGCCGCGCCTCACGCTGAGCCTCGGGACCGCTGCTCCCGTCAATTTTCGCGACTTCGGCCTCTACCTCGACACCGGCTATTCCGATGGCAGCAAGGCCTCCTTTATCAAGCGCGCCAGTCTTCAGGGCGGCAGCTTTTTGGGCTTCAACCGGCACGACCCTTTGCCGTTTATCGAAACGATTTCACCCGTCGCGTGGGCTTCGGTGCAAAACCAGTTTTTCATCAGCATCCTCACGCCCGATGACGCCGGCACCGGCCTCGTCACGCGCCGCATCGAACTGCCGCCGTTCCCGGACTCGACTATTCCCAACATTGGCATCGCCGGCAGCGCCCGCTTTGACGTGAAACCTCTCGCGCCGAACGGCGAGGCCAAGCTTGGGATGGATTTCTACGTCGGCCCGAAGGAATACAAGCGCCTGGCCAATTCCGACATCTTCAAGCACGACCAGGACAAGGTCATGCAGTTCGGGTGGTTTTGGTTTTTCAGTGAACTCCTCTTGAAGATCATGGCCTGGGTGTACGGGTGGGTGCACAACTGGGGCTTTGCCATCATCATCACGACGCTGGCCATCAAAACCGTTTTCCTGCCCTTCTCGTTTGCCATGGCGCGCTCGGCCCGGCGCATGCAGAAAATCCAGCCCCTGCTCCAGGCCCTGCGCGAGAAATACAAGGGCAACCCGCAAAAACTCAACGAGGGCCAGCTCGCGCTGTTCAAGGAACACAAGGTCAACCCGCTGGGCGGCTGCGTGCCCATGTTCATCCAGTTGCCGTTTTTCTTCGGATTCTATCGCATGCTCGCGAGTGCGTCAGAGCTGCGCCTCGCGCCCTTTCTTTGGGTTCACGATCTCTCCGCGCCGGACACCATCGCCCACCTTGGCGGTTTCTCCATCAACATCCTGCCGCTCCTCATGGGCGCCACCATGATGAGCCAGATGTTCCTCGTGCCACAACCCGCCACGATGGACAAAACCCAGGCCACCATGATGCGTTTTATGCCGCTCATGTACGTGGTGTTTTGCTATAACTTTTCCTGCGCACTCTCGCTTTACTCGACCGTCAACAGCCTTTTTACTATCTTCCAACAAATCCTCATCAACCGCATGAAGGACGACGGCGACCCCACCCACGCAACCGGCGCCGGCGGCAAACCGATCAAAAACGTCACCCCCGTTAAGAAAAAGCTGAAAGACTGAAGAACTGAAAGGCTGAATCCAAACTTACCGACCATGAGCAATTCCTACCCGGCACCTTCATTCTTTCAGCTATTCAGCCCTTCAGTTTTTCAGCCTTTCAGCCTTTCAGCCTTTCCCTCCCATGGCCGGTCATAATAAATGGGCTAAAGTCAAACGGGCCAAAGCGGTCACCGACTCGCGCAAGGGCAAGATTTTCTCCCGTCTCTCGCGCGAAATCACCATCGTCGCCAAATCCGGCGGCGGCGACCCGGGAATGAACCCGCGCCTGCGCACCCTTTTGATGAAGGCGCGCGAGGTCAACATGCCCGCCGACAACGTCGACCGGGCCGTCAAAAAGGGCACCGGCGCCCTGCCCGGCGTCGTTTACGAGGAATTCATCTACGAAGGCTACGGCCCCGGCGGCGTCGCCATGATCGTGCAAGTCACGACCGACAACAAAAACCGCGCCGCCGCCGCCGTCCGTTCCATCTTCACCAAGTTTGGCGGCAACATGGGCGGCGCGGGCGCGGTGGCGTTCCAGTTCCAGCACCTCGGCCAGTTTCTCGTCGCCCGGGAAAAGGCCAACGAAGACGCCCTGATGGAGATCGCCCTCGAAGCCGGCGCCGACGACATGCTCGCCACCGAGCAGGGCTACGAAATCCGCTGCCCGGTTAAAGCCTTCGACGCCGTCAGCCACGCGCTCGAGAAAAAAGGCATCACGCCCGACAGCGCCGAAATCGCCTACATCCCCTCTGCCCACACGCCCGTCACCGACCTTGGCACCGCCAAGACACTGGCAAAACTCCACGAAGCGCTCGAGGAGGACGACGACGTGCAGAACGTTTTTTCCAACGAAGAAATGGACGACGCCCTCAGCGAGGCCGCGCAGGCGGGTTGAAATTCTTGCTCGTTTTATTGTCATTCCGAGCCATGCGAGGAATCTCACGATTCCTACTGGAACCAACCAGCGCTCAAGTCATTCCATTGCGGAATAAAGGACCGTGCGAATGGAGTTGGTAAGAATATAAACGTAGTAGCGGCCAGTTGACATCGCCTCGCATTCTAGCAGGCAATTTCAAGCAAGTGCCGAAGGGCATGCTTTTTTGTGGGATT
>Ga0210387_10002373_pt1 | contig 14383 bp, 11 predicted proteins | sample IncBWC7OmetaG_FD_160108 | JGI IMG/M metagenome (GOLD analysis project Ga0210387, IMG submission 160108) | Forest soil microbial communities from Barre Woods Harvard Forest LTER site, Petersham, Massachusetts, United States - Inc-BW-C-7-O ...
CAGAATGCCCAACTCGCGCGCGCCACCGTGCAGCACGCGATGCGCGAAAATGGGCATCAACACGGTGTAGGGCATAGCCACCAAGCTCACCAACCCTAGAAGCAACAGGATGGCGCGGATGGGCGCGGTCCGGCTCACGAAGCGGAAGCCTTCAATGATATGCGCCAGGGGTGAGACCCGATCATCCCCATAGGACGGCGGGTGCACCCTCATCAGCCACAGGCCCACGATTACCGCGATGTAGCTCACGCCGTTGGCGAAGAAGCACCAGCCTTCGCCGATCCGGGCCACCAGCACACCAGCAATTGCCGGGCCGATAATACGCGCGCCATTGAACATGGAAGAGTTCAGGGCAATGGCGTTCATCAGATCTTCCTTGCCCACCATATCCACCAGGAATGACTGGCGGCCTGGGATGTCGAACGCGTTCACAACTCCCAGCAATGCCGCGAGCACAAAGATGTGCCAGACATGCACCGTCCCAGTAAGCGTCAGCGCCGCCAGGATAAGGGCAAGAATCATGGAGCAGACCTGAGTGGTAATCACAACCCGCTGGCGGTTGTAGTGGTCGGCCACAATGCCGCCCAGCGGGGCGACGAGAAACACGGGGAACTGGCTGGCAAATCCGACTGACCCTAACAGCAGCGAAGAACCAGTCAAGCGATAGACCAGCCACGCCTGAGCGACAGTCTGCATCCAGGTTCCGATCAGAGAAATAAGCTGGCCACTGAAGAAAAGCTGGAAATTGCGATGGCGTAAAGCGCGCAGCGTGGCGGACAGCTGGATTTTCCCGCGGGGGAGGCTGGAGCTTTGGTCTGGTGGACGTTCCGTTCGGGATGGCACAGTTGGCTCTAGAACTATCCTATCAGCCGGAAATGGGATTGTCGGAGCGCCTCAAATGGAAGCAAGTCGGCGTCGCGGCATCCGATAACGACTGTTCCTTCAGAATCCTCGCCCATCGCGGCAGTAGCACAACCGGGTCATTTGCAGTCTGCTGGATTTTGCTACAATACTCGCAACCCCCGGACCCTCCTCTGGTTTGGCGTTTTCCGCCACTGCGTATGTTCAAGCCCTGAGTAGGAATCTGGCCGAGTTCTGGAAGGGAGTTTTCGCTTGCGCTCAGTTACAAAAGTCACTTGGCGTAAGGGCAAACTCTTCATAACATGCAATTACCTGGTTTACTGAGGCCCTCTTCATGCACGGGATAGCGGTTACCCTTCTTACCGAGGACAAGGAACGGCTGCAGGCGCTCCAGCAACGGCTGGAGAATGCCCAAATCGGCCGCAACGTCTTTGGGCATGTGGGTTTTCCCGCTAGCCAGACCGACCCTCTGCTGCGCCAGATTCAGGATGTCCATGCCGAAGTTGTACTCGTCGATATTGATCCCGAGAATGCTCACCGGGCCATCCGGGCGATTGAACTCATCCACGCCAACACCAATGACATTGTGATCTTTGCGGTCGGGGCGTTGACCAATCCTGAGACCATCGTTTCCGCCATGCGGGCGGGAGCGCGCGAATACCTCGAGCGCAACTCCACTGCGGAAAGCATGGTGGAAGCCCTCAACCGCTTCGCGGCGTCACGTGGCAAAGCGCGTACTTCGTCGGGCCGGGCACGGGTTTTCGCGGTTACCAACGCCAAGGGCGGAGCGGGCGCGACGACCGTCGCGGTGAATACGGCCACGGCTCTACAGGAAGCACACAGTGGAGTTCTGCTGGTGGATTTTGCATCCCTGGGACACGCGGCGCTTCACCTTAATGCGCGTCCGACTTTTGGACTCACGGACGCGTTGCAGAATCTGCATCGTATCGACAGTTCCCTTCTGCAGGGTTTGATGACCGAGTGTAAGGACGGCCTGCAACTTCTGGCTGGCCCACAAACGCCTCATTTGGTAACGCCAACGGCGGCTGAACTGGCCGGCCTGTTTGATCTGCTGGTATCGCACTTCCAGTACGTGGTGGTCGATTGCTCGAACCGAATCGACGACACGGCGCGCATGCTGTGTGATTTGGCCAACGCGGTGTTGCTGGTGGCTCAGACCGATGTGGTCTCACTGTGGAGCGCGGGACGCATGCGCACGTTTTTGGAAGAGGGCGCAGGACGCGATCGTGTCCGCCTGATTCTGAACCGCTACAAGAAGATTCCTGGCTTCAGCGACGAAGACGTCGAGGCCGCCACCAACTGCAAAGTTCTGTGGAAGCTGCCCAATAACCACCAGGCGATTGCTCCGGCCATCGACAAAGGCACGCCGGTAGCTTTGCAGGACAGCCTCGATATTGGCCGTTCTTTCCGAGGGCTGGCTGCGTTGCTGGCCGACGCCTCGCCGACTTCCGAAGGCTCCTTGGACCTGATTTATCAGGCGGACAAATCGGAGAACAAGAAGAAAGCGGTTGGCCGTCTGCTGATCTCACCCATGCGCGCCGGGCAATAGCCTCGTATCGACTCTTGAGTTGCGCGACCCGATCCTACTTTGCGGTAGCGGTTTTTCCTTCCAGTTTGGCGTAAATGGCAGGGTTGGTACAGACCTCGTAGTACCACTGGTCGGTCCAATGTTGCAGCGAGAGATTATGGGTCTCGACCTGAGGCACGCGGCTGCCTCGAACCACAATCTTGCGGAAGATGTCATTGCCCACCGGCACCAAGCCGCTCCATAGCCGGTATTCTTCGTGCGTCTTGAGCTCGGGAAGCTCGAGCTTACAAGGTTCGAGGGAAATCTCCTGTTCCAGCTTGTGAAATGCGGCTTCGCTCATGCGGATGCCGTTCACGTTGTACTTCAAAATGAAGTCCTCGGGACTGTCCTCCAGGTCGGCGTCACTGACGGTCTGGAACGCGTACACGTGGAAGGGAGTGTCGGCGCTCTTCATGGTTTTGCGCACGCGCTTACTACAGGAGGAGAGCCGGTCGCTCTCGTTGAGTGCGTCCGAGATCATGATTCGCTGCTCCCCGTCCATCAAGTACATGGGCGGCGAGTCCTGATAGGAAATTCCCAATCCCAATTCGATGCCCGGCAGCCCAGCCCGTTCCACCAGTTGGTTGTACCCCCGCACGATCTCGACGATTTCTCGCGCCAGCACTGAAGCGCGGCCCACTCCTAACCCTGGTTCACCGTCCCGCTCGAGGATGGCGAGAATAATCGCGTCGCCCTCCAGAAAGACCTTGACGGCTCCATACTTGCCCAACAGTTTGTTCACCGGATCGTAGAAGTTCAGACTGAAATACGAAGCCGGATTCATGCCCCGCTCCAGCAATGACCGGGTGAGCCGCGAAGAATCGCGGACGTCGGCTTTGATAACGACATGCCGGACGACCTTTTCCTCGCCGGATTTCTGCTCGTCGGGGAGCAGGAACTGATACAACGTTCCGTTCATAGCCGAGAGCTGGCGGATCTTGTCGTTGGCGACCAGGTTGATGCTGTCCAGTGCGCCGTTGAGAGCTTCCAGTTGCCGCAGGTCACGGTGGTAGCGAACGAAGTCCCGCAGGAAACGGCCGGCCTTCTTGGCGCGCTCTGCCCCCCGGCAGCTAGCGACGCGGGCAATCGCAGCATGGAGACTGTCTGTGGAAAGCTTTCCATGTTCGGCAATCAGCTTTTCGACGCGGACTCTCTCTTCCTTTGAGATCAGAGCATTCTTCAACTGTTGGGCGTTGATGCGGGGTGAATACTCGGCCAGCAGCGGCGCGACTTCATAGGAGGCGGTCACGTATTCCATCAGTTTTTCGCGCTCTACCAGATTCACCCAGGCGCTGAGCCGATCCTCTTGAGCGCGGCCTTCAGGAGTGGAATCATCAGGCACGCCTGCGCCTACCAGTTCGTGCGCATTTTCCGGGACATTCAGCCAACCGTCGAGCGTGGCTTCAGGGTCTTTTCCCAGTTCCAGCTTCGTGGATTGCAAGAATTCGCAGGCAATGCGCCGGACGTTCGAGAAGCGGTCGGGATCACGGTCGAAGCCGCCTAACATGACATACTGCTCGGCGTTTAAGTAGGTATCGCGACCGTCCTCGGTAAAGATCAAGGGATTGAGAAACAACTTGTATTGCTCGTCGAAGCTGTTGCCGAAAAGAGAGCGGCGGGTGCGGGCCAGAGTCTCCTTCTCAATATCGCGGAGCGTGCGCAGTAGCTCCTGGCCGGCCTTGCGCAGAATAATTTTCTTAGCTACCTGGAAGGCCGCTGCCCGCTCCCCATACTCCAATACTTTGTACTGCTGCAAGCCGTCGTGGCTTTTCAATGTCATGCGACAGCGTTCCAGAATCTGTGCGAACTGGGCATTGAGTTCGAAGCGCAGAAACTTGACGATCGCCGACCGCGCGAGCAAGTCCAGCACCGGGTTTCCTTGTGCCTTGGCACGGTTCAAGGCAGCGACGTGAATTTCCGCCAGCAGTGGTTTTAAGTCGGAAATGTCAACCCGTTGCTGTGGTCGCAAACTGGAAGCCGGGCGGATGATATTCCCGTGGCTCTGTTGCGCCTCGGTGGCTAGCAACCCCTCGACGTCTCCGTGGCGCACCAGGAAACGCGCGATGTGCAGGCGCATCTGCTCTACAAATTTGGGGCTTAAGTGAACGTCATGACGCAGATTGTCGACGCCAACCTGCAAACCTTCCAGCGAGAGGGCCGGCGTGAAGCTGGAAAGCCGGAGTGGGGCCTCCTCTTCCGCGTGATGCCCGAAGCTGAAGATAGGAATGCGCGGCATTGGGAGTCGGGCCTCTAAACTAGGGTTGCCGTGCCAGGCTCACCAGGCTGGCACGAAATTGTGGGACCACCAGGGCCTGCTCCACCGTAGGCACGTTCAGCGTAGCCAGCTTCGATGCCACAGCTTGGGCATCGGCAGCAGCGCCGGTGCTGCTGAACGCCCTCCACAAAAGACGCATGGAAAGCGGATCAGCGGAATCTTCCTGCAAGTGAGGGATTGCTTCTGCATACTTCCCCTGGACCATCAAGGTGGCTCCCGCCGCTCCGTGATAGCAAAGCTGGATGACCTGACTCCGGCTCTTTCCGGCCATAGTCTCCAATTGACTCACAGCTTTAGCTGCGGAGGTCACGTCTTCCGCTTCGGACAAACGCATGGCCTGAACCTGCAGGATGCGCGCCCGCTCTTCGTTCCGGTCGGTCACGGAAATCTGGTGAGGCTCCTGTAACGCGTACTCCGCGGCTTGCAGGTCTTTCATCGTCGATTTCAAATCCGGTTCGTACATGGCCAGGACCCGGTGGGCCTCGGCTTCCAGCTTCCCCAGTCCGGCGGCGTGCGCATTTCTGGCGACTTCAGCCAAGGCTCTTTCTGCCTGTTTGCGATTACCCTCGCGAATCCAGGTCAGGGCGGATTGAAGTTCGTATTGCACTTTGTCACCCGGGCTGCCTGCGAACACGATCGCCCTCTCGTATTCCTCTCGCGCACCCTGTTCTTTTCCCATGAGGGCCAGGGTGTCAGCTACGCCTACTTCCGAGCCAAAGTTCGGATCCATGCGGACACTGGTACGGTATTGGTCCAAAGCGGCCTCGAATTTCCCGTCCATGCGCAGGATCTCACCATAGGAATCGTGGGGGTTGGGTTCATCGGGGACCAGCTCAATATAACGATCCATGGCGCTAAAGGCCTTTTCAAAATCTCCGTCGAAGGCATAGGTGTATCCCAGGTCATTCAGCACGGCAGGATAATCAGGCAGAATGCTCAAGGCATGCTCGAGCACGACGGCAGCCTGGTGATAGCGTTCCTGCAAAGTCAACCAGTCGCCGGCCAGAAACGCCAGGCGCGCGTCATGCGGATACTTCGCCAGCAAATCATTCATGGCGGCGATGGCGGGCAGATAATCGTCTTCCTGCGCCCCGGCCAGCCAGCGGACGAGCAACTCTTCTCCTGGACTCGCCGTGGATGCCAGTTGCTTTGCCTGCTGCCGAGCTTCGGCTTGCTCGCTGGGATCTTTGCTGATCTTGGCGATCATGATGAAAGCTTGCGCGAACTTGGGATCGGATTTAGTGGCGGCTCGCAGAAACTGAAGGCTCTCGTTGAGGCGGTACTGCTCGAAATTCTGCATTGCCGCTTCGAAGTCCGTACGCGCTAATGTCGAAGAAGTGGTGACCGGCAGCTGATCACCCCTACCCACTTGGGCAACCGGTTTCGGGCTGGTCTTACCATCGGCAAATCCGTACGAGCACGACAGCAGGAGCAGAGAAAGGCAGCAACGGCGAACCATTGGATCCTCGGAAATGGTTGATTTTCTTACTTGTTATGGGTTGAGCGTAGCACGGCATCGAGAGCCGGAAAACGTTACGCAAGTTACTTGAAAAGAGAGCACTACCTGCCACTTCGGATTGATACGTAAGGACTTATGGGTACGTCTTTTTCCCCCGGCGACAGCGGTTCGTATCGGTTTTTTCGGGCGGAGCGACAGCCCTCAGATCTTCAGGAAAACGCGCTTGCGGTAAAGCACCCACATCGGCGCCCAACACACGAGCACATAGCAGACCGCGTACAACAGGGACGCATTCGCTGTGCTAACAAACGGCTCGAATCCGTTCTGGTAGAGCACCTCTTGCCAGGACAGACCGGCGGCAGTAGAGAAATGGTATAGGCTCTGCGAGATCGCTTCGGCAAAGACATAGGCCGCAATGGGATTCATTCCGAATACCAGGAAAAACGTCGTCCAACGCCCGCGCCGGTGCTTGACGTCAAGGATCCAATAACACCCTGCCAGGCAGAGCAGCGCCAGTCCTGCGGTGAGCAACACGAAGGAACTGGTCCAGAGATTTTTGTTGATCGGAAACCAAAGATTCCAGAGTTCGCCTGTGCCAACGCCTACGAGTCCAAACAGCGCCATGCCGATGACTTTCGCTTCACCAGTGCGGGAGTCGCGCAGCCAATCGCCGGTCAGCAGCCCCAAAAGGCTGGTGGCAACGGCGGGAATGGTGCTTATGATCCCTTCCGGATCGTGCGTGCCCTCGTACAAGTGCCCAGCCAGCAGTTGGCGGTCGAGCCAAGCTGCCAGGTTGCGGTCGGGATCGAGCAGAGGAATCTCATGAGTGGGGACGCCGAACCCAGGCACAGGAACATAGCGCATCAGAATCCAATAGCCGGCAAGACATGCGGCGGCTGTGACAATCCAGCCTCGCCGGTTGCACCATAGGGCGAAGACGGCAGCAACGACATAGCAAATCGCGACGCGCTGGAGAATTCCGTAGATGCGCCACGACGACAGCGAATACTGATTAGGAAATCCGTTCAGGCACAGCCCCAGAGCGAACAGAATCGCACCGCGCCAACAGACGTGGCGTAGAAGCTGCCAGCGTGACTCACCCCGTTTCAGGCGCGAGTTGAATGAGAACGCCATCGCAACTCCGACGATGAACAGAAAGAAGGGAAAGATCAGGTCGGCCGGTGTCCAGCCGTTCCATTCGGCGTGTTTGAGCAGCCAATAGGAGTCCGGCCCGTTGCCGGCGTTGTTGACCAGAATCATCGCCGCAATGGTCGCGCCACGAAAGAGATCGAGAGAAACGAGCCGCGTAGCCGATGCGCCCGCCGATGGCACATTAGTGGGAGCAGCATTCATCATTTCATAACCATTGTTGCTTACGGGCGCGTATCCAGCGGGTGGTTGGCCTTTTCGAAGAATTCCTTCTGCAGTTGCAAGCTGGTTTGGTCGGCTTTCACGGCGCGAATACACCTGACGATCAATTTTTCGAATTCATCCATCTCGTACTTGCCGCGCTCGACGGTGGCCAGCGCCCCGTCGCCAGAATAATGATTGGGGAAGCGCGCATACCACCAGATGGCAGTGTAAAGCTCATCCGGCAGTTTGAGACGGGCCTGGTCGGCACCGGACTCGGAGCGAGCCCGGTCCATGTGCACCAGATCGGGGCGCGCGATCAACATTTTGGCGGTTTCCGATTCCCCGCCGTGAAGGTCAACCGGGTCTCTTTTCGGAGGATTGCTCGTCGCGGGAGGATCCACGATGGGGAGAATGTAGACGACATAGTCCCGCGGCTTTTCAAGCTGGGTTTGGGCGAAGTACGGCAGCAGGTCCTCGTTTCCTCCGTGACCGTTGACGATGATGATTTTCTTGCATCCGTTGCGGGCCATCTCGTCGGTCGTCTCTTGCAGCAACTCCAGTTGCAGATGGGTGCTGTAGGCGACAGTTCCGGGCTCATGCTTGGCTTCGAAAATCTGCCCGAAGTAATACTCAGGGAAGACAATCGCATAGTCCTGCTCGGCAGCGTGCAGAGCGGCATAGCGCACTTTGAGCAAATCCGTTCCCAGCGGCAAATGCGCGCCATGTTTTTCCAAAATGCCGAACGGAAGCAGGCAGACCCCCTGGGATTGCTGGATGCCAGAACGAAACTCGGCCGCCGTGAGTTCTTCCCAGTGCACCGAGAGCTTGTTCTGCGCCCAGCCCAAGTTGGCACAAAACGCCAACGTTACGAGAAATGCAGGAATCTTCTTCATTAAATCGTTTCTCCAGACGGCCAATTCTAGCACTCGGGAACTTTCCCGCGCCGGGCGGGGAACCAGCCACCGATAACCGGGCTGGTCGCAATTACTGTGGTTACCGGGGTCACTGGGGCCGATAACCGTAATGAGGATATGATGCAGAGACAGGCCTTATTCATGAAGCAATTGGACTTCGTACTCTCTCTCACCAACAGCGAAAATGACTACCAATTGGAGCAGGTCACTGCCGCTGAAGAGGCGGCGAAACGCCTGGGCGTGCAGTTGCGCATCATGGATGCTGGCAACAATGCCATCGACCAGAGTCAGCAACTGTTGAAGATCATTCAGTCGCATTCGGACTCGCATCCCGACGGAATTATCTTTGAGCCGGTGGGAGGAACCGCACTGCCGCAGGTGGCGCGTGCGGCCGCCGTGGCCGAGATCGGCTGGGTGGTTTTGAATCGCGAAGTCGAATACATCGCTGAGCTGCGCAAGGCTTACCGCATTCCGGCCTTCACGCTGACCACCGACCACGAAGAAGTGGGCCGCATTCAAGGCCGGCAATTTACCGCGCTACTGCCGGAGGGAGGTTCGGTCCTGTACATTCAAGGGCCTTCCGAGAGTATGGCCGCTAAGCAACGCACCTCGGGCATGTATGAAACCAAGCCGGTGGAAGTGCAAGTGAAAGCGATGAAGGCGCAATGGACTGAAGCGAGTGCGTACCGCACGGTGAGTTCCTGGTTGCGCTTGTCGACTTCCCATCAAACGCGCGTCGACGTGATCGCGGCACAGGACGATTCCATGGCCATGGGCGCCCGAAAAGCTTTCGAGGAGCTACCCAACGGCGTGGCCCGCGATCGCTGGCTGGGCGTGCCCTACCTGGGTTGCGACGGGCTGCCCAACAGCGGGCAAGCCTGGGTACGTGAAGGCCGCCTGAGCGCGACCGTTTACATTCCTCCCAACGCGGGCACCGCTCTCGAGATGCTGGTGAACGCAGTGCAAACCGGAACCATTCCTCCTGAGCAGACACTTACGGTGCCGGTCTCATTTCCAACTATTGAAATTCTGGCTTCGTCGCCGGGCAAAACCCGGGCCCGGTCGGCGGGAAGTTAGACTTCTCATCTGTAGATTCTGCAACAGCCCAATTCCCTGCTAAATTGTCTCTCAGGAGAACCTATGCCCACCCTCGTCTCCCAAGCCACTCGCATCACTGCGGCTGGAAACAAACCCAAGCTGATCGACGAATACATCGGCCGCGTGAACAGCAAGACGACCGGCGTCAGCGTGGCCCACATGCACAGCCCGCAAGGATGGGTAGAGCCCGGACAAACTCCTGAGTTCGACGAATTCACGATTGTTCTGAAGGGAACTTTGCGCGTGCAGCATAAGCAGGGAGAGATGGACGTGTCCGCGGGCCAAGCAGTCATTACGCATCGCGGAGAGTGGATTCAGTATTCGACGCCGGCCGAAGGCGGAGCGGAGTACATCGCTGTGTGCTTGCCGGCGTTTTCGATGGAGACAGTGCATCGGGATGAGTAAGTCCCGCCGCAAATCGCAGGAGACGCGGCTAACTTACGGCGTAATTGCGAACACCACACCTTGATTAAACGTCCCTCCCTTGGCGGTGGTGCTGTAGAGCGCCTTTCCATTCGTGGTGAATGAGCCGGAAGGAGTCGAGCCGTCGGCGCAGCCGGCGAGTTGGCAGAAGTTATAGACGACTTTTTGTTTCGTGCCGGTGATTTTGAATACCGTTCCGGCGTTGAAAGCTCCGCCGATGGAGGTAGTGCCAATCACGGTGTTGGCTTTGACATCCATGAACACGCCCGTCACAGGAGTGCAGCCGTTGGAGCCCGACGGAGTGAACAGCGAAACACCCTCCTTAAAGCCATTGCCCTCCGGCGTCAATTTCCACACCCCTCCGCACTGGGCCGGACCTCCATGCTGACCGGTCGAGACTGTCCCATACAGGTTGCCGGAAGCATCGAAGTTCACCGTCGAAAGCGGCTGGCCGCCGGCTTGGGCCGTAAAGCGATGAAGCGTAGTCTCGCTCCAGGTGCCATCGCCCTGTGGAGCGAGTCTGTACACCGTGCCCCACTTGCCATCGAGGGCACCCTCGTACGTCGTGCCGTAAAGGTTGCCAGATTTATCGAATGACACTCCTGCCGATGGGAAAGCTCCGTCGGGGCAAGGCGGGCCACCTGCGCAGAATACGTACAACTGATCCTCCGTCCATGTACCATTTAGGCCGACGGTGAGTTCAAAAACAGTACCCAACGATGAACTGTTGCCGCCGTGCTGTGTTGTTCCGTAGAGGTTTCCCGTTACGTCCCAGGTAAGCCTGCCGGCCGGCAGGTCTCCGTCTCCTCCGTTGAGATCGCCTTTGAAATCCCAGAGCACGGTCTCAACCCAAGGTCCGCCAAAAGCGAGCGGCGGAGACAACTCGAAGACTGTGCCGCACCCGCCACCACCACAGTGGGAATTGGTGTAGGTGCCGCCACTGGCTGTTGTTCCGTAAAGGTTCCCAACGTCGTCGAATACCAGACCCGCTAATGGCCCTCCCCCATCTGTGCAGTTAGACTGCGAGCAAAAGTTATAGATCACCGTTTCCGCCCAGCCACCGCCGGATAAAGATGTCAATTCGAACGCAGTTCCACCATTATTCGCCCCGCCGCGCTGCGTCGTGCCGTACAAATTGCCAGCGCTGTCAAATACGAGTCCGCCGTTCGGAATGTTACCGTCATTCGGGTTAGCTCCGAAACTGTATAAAACAGTCTCGTGGGCTTGGCCCGCAACTAGAACCGAACCTGCCAATAGAATGGCTACCAATGATGCGGACAAAGATCTTGCTGACATGTTCAAAGCTCCGAGCTCAAAGAGGAAAATAATCTAAACCAAGTTGAGTTCCACGCATAGAGACTATTGCCCCCACAACGCGAGGCAATGGCTGCCCTATGGCCAAGGCTACGAACGCCGAACTTTTGGCCAGTGACGCTGCCGTTTGCAGTCCAACACGGAGCCACCTCGACCGAACTTTGGGAGTGCGATCTCGACTATGCTTACCACACTCAGACTTTTCCTACCGGCATGGGGGGATGCAATCCACAGTCAGTTGGAGGAGGACTTCTGGGCCCGAATCTCGACTACGAAAACGCAGTTACGAACACGCAGAACGGACAGCCCACCAGTACCGGCGTTCACAAGGGTACGACGGTCGGCAATGTTACCCATTTTTGAACAGTCCTACGGCGCCTCGATCAGCTCCATTTTGCCGTCGCGGGTGCGGTGCAGCACCATCACTTTGCCCTTGGGATCTCGGAAAATGAAAATATCGCGATCGCGGAAATGAACTTCCTTGATGGCCTCTTCCAGCGTCATGGGGCGCATGGCGACGGCGTCTTCGGAGCGCGAGAGGTGAACCTCGGTTGACTTGGCGACTGCGGGAAATTTGTGGACGACGACATCGACGGCGCTGGTCTCATTGAGGCCGACGGCGGTCGTTAGAGCTTCTTGCGGACCGCTGCCATTCCATTTCTTGGGGCTCACACTCTTATGATTGTGGCGTTTCTGGGTGCGCCAGCGGGTCTTGTATTTGACCGCCTGCTTCTCCAGATGTTCAAAGGCCTCGATGACGGCGGAAGGCATGTCGCCGGCCTGCGCTTCACTGACCAGCGGCCCGTTGCGCGGGTTGATGGTGATTTCGGCTTTATGGCGACGCTTCTCGACCGCCAGAATGACCTTGGTCTCAAACTTGTCGCCTAGAATCTTGCGGATCTTGGCCAGGCGGGTTTCAACTTCCTTGCGAATGGCGGGAGTAACTTCGAAGTGTCTGCCGGTGAATTCCACGTTCACGATTGCTCTCCTTGAATTAGTTTCGTGTAACGGGCGCTGCGTTGGATGCTGGTGTTCTCTCTGGGGAAGCGTGCCTGACCGGCACGATTGAGGCCTGCCCTTCCCGTTTGCGATTACCTCCTTTTCATTTCTTCACCCGGCGCTGATGGGTGCTGGGGATGCGCATGTCTTCGCGGTATTTTGCCACTGTCCGGCGAGTCACCTGAATGCCCTGCGATTGCAGGATGCGAGTAATCTGCTCGTCGGTTAGCGGCCGGGAGGTGTCTTCTTCTTCGATCAGCTTCTTGACCCGACGCTTGAGGATAAGCAACGAAGTGTTGCCGCCCTCGGGACCGTTGACGCTCTCGCTGAAGAAGTACCGCAACTCGAATACGCCCTGCTGAGTGTGCGCGTACTTGCTGGCCACGGCACGCGAAACCGTGGAAGGATGCACGCCGATTTCTTCGGCCACCTCCTTGATCATCATGGGCTTCAGTTCGTCGATGCCTTTTTCCAGAAAGTCCTGCTGCCGGGCCACAATCGAGTAGCAAACCTTCATGATGGTCTGCTTCCGCTGCTCGATGTTCTTGATGAGCTGGATGGCGCTCTTGTAGCGCTCTTTGACATAGTTGCGGGTGTCTTTGTCGTTGCCGTCCTTGACCAGCAGCCGTTTGTAAGCGGGATTAAGGCGAAGCTGCGGCACGTCTTCATCATTCATGATGACCAGCCACTCGTCGCCATGCTTCACGAAGGCAACATCGGGTTCGATGAGCCGGGGCTGGACTTTGTTGTAGCGCTGCCCGGGGCGGGGATCGAGGGTGCGGATGTAGCTTAACGCCTGGTCAACGGCTTCCGGAGGACGGCCTAGAGCACGCGCGATTTCCTTGTGCTGTTTGTTCTGCACCGCGCGCAGATGCTGGTCGACAATGGCAAGCGCATCAGCGATTGCTTGGGCTGTGGCTTCACGTTCACCGTTCCCATTTTTCTGCGATTCAAGCTGCTGCTGATGAAAACGTAATTGACAAAGCAGACATTCCCGCAGATCGCGGCATCCAACGCCGGGCGGGTCCAGTTGGCGAACCAGTTCGATGGCTTCGTGCAACTCGGTCAGGTTGAAGTTGGGAACAAAGATTGGCGGCGGCGTGGAGACAGGTGCCACAGCAGGTTTCGGGATTTCGACCGGAGGCGCTGCCGAAACCAATGCTGCCGGAATCTCCTCATCCTCGAGTTCGGATCCACTTTCATCCCACTCCGGCAAGAAGCCGGGTTCGGGAGAAAGAGTCTCATCCGATAAGGGCATTTCCTCGGAGGACGGCCCTTTGGCGTTCAAGCCCAGAGCGGCGGCTTCCTGAACAACTTTCTCCACCACCGCGGAATCAAGCTCCGGCGCCGCAGGCGGAATGACGCCCATCATTTCGTCGTCACTCGCGATCAAATAACCGTCTTCGTTGAGGTTGCCAATCACCAACTCCGCCGCTTCCCGGACTTCAGGCGTAGTCGGAATCGAGCCCAGTTGCCAGATCAAGTGATCGCTGAGGTTGCTGGGTTTGGAGAGAAAATTCTCAAAGGAGGGACGTTCGATGTCCTCACTTTCGCCCTGGCTGCGGTAGCCGGGATCGAGGTAGTCCTTGAAGAATGAACCGAAGTCGATTTCTTCGAAGGGATCCTTAGCTTCAGCGGCCGCGGTCGGACTTTCTTCTACTGCCTTACGGTCGCGGTCTTCCTCCTTGCGATTGACGTCATCAAGCAGGGGAACCGCGTCTTCCAGTTCCTCAAGGACCGGGTTCTCGACCATCTCGGCGGTAATCATGTCCCGCAATTCAAGCTTGTTGAGCGCGAGCACACTGACCATCTGCACCAGACCCGGAGTCAGGATCTGCCGCTGCGAAACCTTGAGACTCAATCTGTGCTGCAACATCACCATAAATTCAGTCGTTGGTCGTTCGTCGTTGGTCGTTCGCCTCGAGGCCCGGTCTTGCCAACGACCAAGGACTAACGACTAACGACGGGTTTCTTCACACTAAAGAGAAACTCTCTCCCAAATACACTCTCCGGACCTCAGGATTTCCTCCCAATTGCTCAGGCGTTCCTTGGAAGAAAATTCTTCCTTCATTAATAATGTATGCCCGGTCGGTGACCGA
>Ga0210387_10002375_pt1 | contig 14375 bp, 8 predicted proteins | sample IncBWC7OmetaG_FD_160108 | JGI IMG/M metagenome (GOLD analysis project Ga0210387, IMG submission 160108) | Forest soil microbial communities from Barre Woods Harvard Forest LTER site, Petersham, Massachusetts, United States - Inc-BW-C-7-O ...
GCAACGTACAGCTCTCAGGATTGGCCGGCGCCTTTCCGACGCATTTGACGCTGGAGGAACTGAAGCTCAAGGATGACGCCGGCGTGTGGCTCACCGCCAAAAAAATCGAACTGGACTGGACGCCTTGGAGCTACCTTGAAGGCCGGCTGCAAATCGATCGATTGCAAGTGGCCAGCGTTGACATGGAGCGCCTGCCGCAAAGCTCCTCCACGAGCGCGAGCACGAGCCATGGCGAGCCATCCATTCCGCGTATCGACGTGGCGCAGGCTTCGCTAAATCTTGTGCATCTGGGCGCTGCGATGGCGGGCGCGCCGACGACGCTTGCCGCAAACGGCAGTGCCCATTTGCGTTCCGTGCGCGACATGCTGTTTGACGCCTCCGCGCGGCGCATTGACGGCGATGGTCAGTATGAACTGCATCTGCACTTCGACGCACAGCGCATGGATGCTGCGCTCAAGTTGCACGAGCCTGCCAATGGGCCTCTGGAAAATATTTTATCGCTGCCGGGCTTGGGTGCGCTCGAGGCGACGTTGAATCTCGCCGGACTCCGCTCCGCGGAACGCCTTGATCTCTCCCTGCAGGCAGGAGAGCTCAAAGGTCACGCCGAAGGCAGCCTCAATCTAAGCGACTTGTCGGCCGATCTCGCCTTCGCGTTCGAATCGGCGGCTGTGTCTCCAAGGCCCGATTTGGGGTGGGACCGAGGCGTGCTGCGTGGGCGCTGGCATGGCAGCGTCCGCTCGCTTAACGCGGAAGGGCATCTGGAAGTTACTCGGCTGCGCGTCCCCGGGCAGTTGCAAGCCGCGGCGCTGACCGCCGATCTCGCCGCGGACCGCGGCAAAACGGACCTGCACGCGCTGATCCAAGGCTTGCGAATTCCCGGATCGCAGCCGAAACTGCTCGAGGCGGACCCTGTGAAAATCGATGCCACGGTCCGCCTCGACGATCCTGCGCGCAGGGTGGAGTTGACGGCTTCGCATCGATTGTTTGTCTTGAAAGGACAGGCAGTCACCACGGGTGAGCAGAGCTCCACCTTGGAGCTGAGGCTGCCGAACCTCGCGCCTCTTGCCGCTTACGCTGCGCAGGATTTGCGCGGCAGTGCCGTGATCAATGCGCAATTGGCCGGCTACCCGGCCGCCACGCGCATCAAGCTCGACGCCAACGCGACGCTCACGCCGGGAACTCAGGCGTGGGCAGGTGCCGTGGGAGATCGCCCGCGATTGGAATTTTCCGGCGTGTTCAAGGACGACTCGCTGTCCATCGACAGTGCGAAACTCTCCGGCCGCGCGATCCTCTTGTCCGCGCGCGGCAGCGTCGGCACCCGAGGCATCGATGCACGATGGGAACTATCGTTGCCCGACCTGAGCACCGTCTCCGCTGTGCTGGCAGGAAATCTAAAAGGAGAAGGTTCAGTGCAGGGCCCGATGACGGCTCTGGCCGCCGATGCGAAGTTGAGTTCTACGCTGTCGCTGCGCGGATCGCCAAGCGGAGATTTGACCGCGAGTGTGAAAGCGCGCGGCCTGCCTTCCGCTCCGAACGGAACGCTGGCCGTGACAGGTGTCTTGGACGAGGCGCCGCTGAATCTCGATATCTCGATGGAGCGCACCGCCGAGCGCGTGTTCCGCGCTGACATTCATCACGCGACTTGGAAGAGCGCTCAGGCCGCCGGCGATCTCAGTTTGGCGACCGACAAGCAGCAAGTGCATGGTCAAATAACGCTGACCATCGCGCAGCTGCAAGATTTGCAACGCCTGCTGGGAGTGGAAATCGCGGGTAGTCTCGCGGGTAATTTGGCCTTGCAGCCCGACGGCCAGCGAACCCGCGCACGGTTGCAAGTGGACGCGAAAGACCTGACGTTGTCTGGTCTCGCCGGCAGCGTGCATGTAGCAGGCGACGGGTTCACCGATTCCTTTGCGTTCAAAGCGGGCCTGGATCTGCCAAAGCTCAATGGCGTAGCCGTGAATCTTGGGGCGAGCGGCAATTTCAATCTCGATGCGCAGGAAATTTCAGTAGCAAGTGCGTTGGGTTCCTACGGCGGTCAGGAAATACGCTTGCTGGAACCGGCACGAATCTATTTTGGTAACGGCATTGCAGTCGATCTGCTCAAGTTGGGCGCGCAGAAGGCTGAGCTGGATGTGCAAGGTCAGATCTCGCCGACCCTGGCGCTGCGCGCCACGCTGAGGCAGGTGCAGCCCGCGCTGGTCAACGTTTTCCTGCCTAACCTATTGGCCGCCGGCGTCATCGAAGCGCACGCAGATTTACATGGCAGCTTCAAGGCGCCCACGGGGCAGATCGCTGTGAACGCCTTGGGGGTTCAGTCTGCCGATGATGCTGCGCTCGGCCTGCCCCCGGCAAACATCCACGTCACCGCCGGTTTGCGCGGACACACCGCGGATATCGACGCACGGCTCGACGCCGGCTCCGCATCGCAACTGACTGCGCTGGGCCAGGCGCCCCTGGCCGCCGACGGCGAGGTCGACATGAAAATCAACGGCAAGGTCGATGTGGGGTTGATGAACGCTTTCCTGGAAGCGCGCGGCCAACATGCCTCCGGGCAACTCGACATCGACGCGACCGTTACCGGCAACGTCGCCGAACCCGAAATCACCGGTACCTTGGATCTTACAAACGGCAAGATCAACGATTATGGCCGCGGCGTCAGCCTGACGGATATCGCCGCCCAGATCGTCGGCAACCACGGCACCTTGCAGATCAAGAGTTTCACGGCGGCGGCGGCGCCGGGCACCGTGTCGATGAGCGGCAGTGTGGGAATACTGCAGAAGGGCATTCCGGTCGATCTGCAGATTACCGCACGCAACGCTCAACCACTGGTCAGCAAACTGATTACTTCAAATCTAAATGCCGACCTCACCATCAAGGGCACGGCGCGCGAACGGCTCGATGTGGCGGGATCCATGCGTCTGAATCGAACCTTGATCGGCATCCCCAATGGCCTGCCGCTCAACGTCGCGGTGCTCGATGTGCGACGTCGCGGCAAAAAAGCTACCGTGGTTCGCGAAAAACCGCTCATCATCGGCCTGAACGTTGCCGTGCATGCACCGGACGAAATCTTGGTGCAGGGGCGCGGGTTGGACGCCCGCATGCACGGCGATTTACAGATCAGCGGCACGACGGACTCGCCGTTGGTGAACGGCGGCTTCGATCTAGAGCGCGGCACCTTCTCGCTGGCCAGCGGCCGATTGAACTTCACTGACGGCAGCGTGACCTTCAACGGCGCGGGGTTGCAGAATAAGATTGACCCGACCTTGGATTTTACGGCGCAAGCAACCATTGGCGATACCACCGTGATCATGCACATCACCGGCCTCGCCGATGCGCCGGTGTTCGACTTCAGCAGCAATCCGGCGGGCAAGCAGCAGGACGACATCATGGCGCTGTTGCTGTTTGGCGCGCCGACTCAGCAGCTGACGCCCTTGCAGCTCGCCCAAGTAGGTGCTGCGCTCGCCTCGATGAGCGGCGTCGGCGGGAGTAACAGCCTGAATCCCCTGGTCAAGATTCAGAAGAGCTTGGGGCTGGACCGCCTCAACATCGGTGCGGGCACGACGAACCCTCAAACCGGACAGGATACCGGGGCCAGTATCGAGGCGGGCCGCTATGTCTCCAAGCGGGTCTATATTGAGGCCAAGCAAAGTACTGCCGGCACCAGCCAGCTCGAGGCGGATGTCGACCTGACCAAACACTTGAGATTGCAAACTCGATTGGGAAACGGCACGGCGGTTCAGGGTACGACTCCCGACAACGATCCGGGCACCAGCATTGGGCTGATATATCGATTTGAATATTAGGTGCCGAGCGGGCTCTCAGCGCTACAATAACGGCTTACAGGCCCCTGGGAGTTTCAAAAGAATGGATTTGAGTATCCGCGGATTGATGTGCACTGCTGTTTTGAGCATCGCGCTCGGTGCATCGTTTTCTTTGGCAGCCGAGCGCACCCCAAGCGACGCTCCGGACACGAAGATTGCGGTGGTGCCCGAGCAAACCGAGTCGCCGCGCTATATAAAGGATGAGCAGCAAGCGAGTTCTGGCTCGGTGACGGTCGGCGGGAGGGCCATCGCTTATCAAGCCGAAGCGGGTATTTTGGTGGTCCACGTCAAGGATCCTTTGGACGATGATCCGCCACTTCCGAAAGAAGATCGCCAGGGACCGCCGCCGCCGCAGCCGCCGGAAGTGGGCATGTCCTATGTCGCCTATTTTCGCGGCGACAAGGAGGACGGCCATCGGCCGATCACCTTCATCTATAACGGCGGTCCGGGTTCATCGACCGTTTGGCTGCACATGGGTGCTTTCGGACCGAAGCGCGTGGTTACCGCCGACGATACCCATAGTCCCGCAGCGCCTTACCGCCTCATTGACAATGAATTCACCCTGCTCGATGCCAGCGATTTGGTATTCATCGATGCGCCGGGCACCGGCTTCGGCCATTTGCGCGGCGCGGACAAGGAGAAGGCGTTTTTCGGCGTCGATCAGGATGCCCACGCCTTTGCGAATTTCATCGTCGAGTTTTTATCGAAGCACAATCGCTGGAATTCACCCAAGTACCTGTTCGGCGAGAGTTACGGCACGACGCGTTCCGCGGCCTTGGCCTATATCCTCGAAAACGAAAAGTCGTTGGATCTAAATGGGGTGATCCTGCTTTCGCAGGTGCTGAATTTCGACGACGGCGTAGATGCGCCGCAATTCAATCCGGGCGTGGATTTGCCTTATTCACTCGCATTGCCCACGTATACGGCCACGGCGTGGTATCACCACAAGCTTCCCAATCAACCGGCCGCGCTCGAGCCGTTGTTGCATGAAGTCGAAACGTTTGCGATGAGCGAGTACCTGCAGGCCCTTGCGGCGGGCTCGACCTTGACGCCGGAGAAGAAGACCGAGATTGCGACCAAGCTGCACAACTACACCGGGCTTCCGGTCGATTACATCGAGCGCGCGAATTTGCGCGTCAACGGCGGCGAGTTCGAAAAAACGCTGCTGGGCGCCGACATCACGACCGGGCGGTTGGACACGCGGTTTGCTGGCCCCACGATCGATCCGATGAGCAAGGAGGCCGACTATGATCCGCAGTCGGCCGCCATCTCATCGGCCTATGTTTCGGCCTTCAACGATTACGTGAGGACGACGCTCAAATTCGGCCAGAAGAAAATCTACAAGGCGGAGTATTTTGATGCCGGCAACCACTGGGATTTTCTGCACCAGCCTCCCGGGTCGCCGAGCAAAGTGCCGGGTCCCGTCAACGTGATGCCGGATCTGGCGGTTGCCATGAAGCAGAATCCCAATCTGAAGGTGCAGCTCAACGGCGGCTACTACGACCTGGCGACCCCGTATTTCGCGGCCGAGTATGAGTTGCGACAGCTGCCGATACAGACTGCGCTGCAAAACAATATCGAAATGCATTTCTACACTTCCGGCCACATGGTGTATGCGCATGAGCCGGATTTAAAGGCGCTGCATGCAAACGTTGCGGCCTTTATCGAACGGACCAGAAACAGTTCGGGAAAATAGGCCCGACTGCCCTGAAATTTTTGGAGTGAGCATGTAATAAATTCAGCGCGAACGGCCGGAACACCGCGGTTTTCCGGCCGATTCTCGCTGGTATGCAAATTGCTTGGACTGGTATACGCACATCAGGAGTGTCTAAATGAACAATCAAATGCACACTGAATCGGCGCTGGGTGCCGGAACGTCCGCAACCAAGCAGGTGTCTGGGGCCGCGGAGCCCCAGAGCGGCGCCGGTTACCGTGGCAGCGAACAAGCCGCGGCACTATTGATGCGGCTGTTTCGGCGCTACCCGGGCGTCATTACCTTGAGATTGTGGAATGGCGCGTCCATTCGCGCCGGGACCGATGCCCGCTCAGGTCCAGACTCGCCGTTTACGCTGGTCTTCCGCAGTCCGGAGGCCGTTTGGTCAGCGGTGCTCGGACGCGATCCGCTGGCGTTGGCCGACGCATACTTTCGCGGCGAGCTGGACATCGAGGGCGACTTCTTCGCCGCGCTTAACATCAAGGATCACTTGGATGCGCTGCAGATGCCGCCTGCCGAGAAACTCCTGGCGGCTTTCACGGCGCTGCGCCTGCGGATGTTGAACGCGGCCGCGCATCATACAGAGAGGCTGTTTGCCCCCTCCGATGCACCGCGAATCAAGGCGCATTCGAAAGCCGAGAATCGCGATGCCATTCACTTTCATTACGACGTTTCGAACGAGTTTTATGCTCTGTGGCTGGATCGAGCCATGGTGTATTCGTGCGCTTATTTTGAAAATCCCGGCGTGGATCTGGATACTGCGCAACAGGCCAAGCTCGATCATATCTGCCGCAAGCTGTCATTGCAGCCGGGGGAGAAATTCCTCGACATCGGCTGCGGGTGGGGTGCGTTGGTCATCCACGCGGCGCGGCACTATGGCGTGCAGGCTCAAGGCGTCACTTTAAGCCCGCAGCAATTGAAGATCGCGCGCGAGCGCATCGAGCAAGCCGGCCTTGGCGATCGCGTCAACGTGGAACTGATGGACTATCGCGACTTGCCGGGGCAGGCGCATTACGACAAGGTTGCAAGCGTGGGCATGTTCGAGCATGTCGGCCTGAAGAATCTTCCCGTCTACTTTTCGACCGTGCATCGCCTGCTCAAGCCGCACGGCCTGTTTCTCAATCATGGCATCACCCACGATTCGGAAGGCTGGCAGCCAAATGTGTCCACCGAATTCATCAATCGCTACGTGTTTCCGGACGGGCAGCTCGACACCATCAGCAACGTACAGCGAGCGATGGAACATGCGAAGCTCGAAATCGCGGACGTCGAGGGGCTGCGCCCTCACTATGCCTTGACCTTGCGCCATTGGGTCGGACGCCTCGAGCGCAATCGAGCGCAAGCCTTGCAGTACGTCAACGAAGCGACCTACCGGGTGTGGCGGCTGTATATGGCGGCGTGCGCGCTGCAGTTCGAATCCGGAGAGATCGGCATCTATCAGGTGTTGGCGAGCAAGCGCGCTGCCGGTGTCCCGGACTTGCCTTTGACGCGGCGGCATCTCTATCACTAGTCCGCCGGGCGAGTGTTAGGGCCGATCGATATCATTTGGCGGCGCTCAGCCCACTGTGAATTTGAGCGTCCGTTTGAAAGGCCGAGGGATCGAGAAGCGTCGAGGCCCTGCTCTTACGGGCCTCGACGCTTCTCTATCCCTCAGCCATTCGAGCCGCTCAGATTCACAATGTTAGCGGTCGCTTTGCTTTTCCTTGATGGCGTGCATCAACGCGTGGGTGTCGGCAGGCTTGGTCATTTCGCTCGCTTCCTCGTCAGTGCGACCGTGCAGCGTGGCCAAATCGCGCCGTGGCCCATCGAGGATCTGCAGGAGCTTCGTGACCTTCTGCTCGGTAAGCATGTTGATCTGAAGATCGAGATGTGCGCGATGCTCCGCGACTTGCGCCATGCGGTTTTGCCGGATGAGCACCGCGACCGTCAGCAGCAGCGCGTTGCAACTCACCAGTCCCTGCAGCCAAAAAAATGGCGGGCTATCGACGTGGCGCCAACCGTGATTCATCCCCCACATGTTCACGGTGATCCACATTGCGATGAACGCCACGGCGAATGCAAAGAATGCTGGGCTGCCGAAAAAACGGCTGACGCGTTCGATGGCAAGCTGCAGTCCGGATATCTGCGCCTCTTCGCGGTCCTTAAATTGAGATAGCAACTCGAGATTCTCCTTCGCGGAGGAAGGCAGATTTGCGGACAAGGGTGGATTTGCAGGCGGGGGCGGATTTCCGGGCGAGGGCGGATCTGCGGACGCGGGCTGCGCATTCTGGTTACTGGCCATGGGCCTAAAGATACGCGTATGCGCCCTCAAGTTCGCCATTCATCGGGTCGCGATATCGACGATTCACTGTAGGCAAGCGCTGACAGCAGGCGCCTCTCTACAGGCTGGACGCCGCCTGCGGCTTGATTCACATTAACACCTGGATTAGCGCCTAAATTGAAAACCTAGAAGAGGAAGGAAATCCTTATGTTTTCCAATCGAGCCGTCGCGGCTGCCGCCGCCGTTCTGTGTGCGACGTCGATGGCGCACGCTGCAAATGATTGGCCCAGCTATAACCGCACGCTGACATCTGACCGCTATGCGACCTTGGAAAAGATCGACAACAAGAACGTCACGGGCCTCAAGGTCATTTGCAGTTTCGATACCGGCGAGCAGATTTCCTTTCAAACCGGATTGGTGCAGGTGGATGGCGCCTTATTTGGAACCACAGAGCGCGACACGTTCTCGATCGACCCGAATAGCTGCAAGCTGAATTGGCGCAGCCATGAAGACTCCGTGTCGGGCGAACTGAAGGTCAATCGCGGCATCGCTTGGCTCGATCATAGAGTGTTTCGCGGGACTGCCGACGGCAAGGTCATCGCCTATGATGCCAAAAACGGCAAGCGCCTCTGGGCCACGACAATTGCGGACGCTGCGAAGGGCGAGTCGGTGCCGGCGGCGCCGATCGCTTGGAACGGTATGGTCTTTATCGGCATCGCCGGGGGCGACAACAAGGGCGTCAAGGGGCGGATGTACGCCTTGGATGACAAGGATGGCCACATCGTATGGGAGTTCTATGTCGTGCCGAAGGGCGCCGGAGATGTGGCCCGCGGACCTGCGGCGCCGGATCCCAAGGCGGTCTATGCAGCGAGCTGGAAGGAAGCCAAGGGTTTCCCCATCACGGGCGGGGGAACCTGGACCTCCTATTCACTCGATCCAGTGACCGGGCTCCTATATGTCCCCGCGGGCAACCCCGCGCCCGACTTCATCAAGGAAGCTCGACAAGGAGAGAATTTATTCTCCAGCTCGATCGTCATCCTGGATGCGAAAACCGGCGCATACCAACGGCATTTTCAGCTGGTCAAGCGCGACTATCACGACTGGGACGTGTCGGCACCGCCCGCACTGTTTCTGAGCAATCACGGCCACCGCATGTTGGCCGAGGCGCCCAAGGACGGGCATTTGTATTTGATCGATCTGAACACCGGCAAGGTTATTTTTCGCAAGCCGGTCACCACCGTCGCGAATGCTGAGGCGCCCATGAGCCCGCAGGGCACGCGGTTTTGTCCCGGATCGCAGGGCGGGGCGGAGTGGAATGGACCGGCTTTCGACCCGGCGGACAACCTCATTTTCACCGGCGAGGTGGACTGGTGCACGACCGTGCAGGCGGTTGCCGTAAGTGCCTTGGGAAGTTCGCCGGCGGGCAAGCCTTGGAGCGGCGCGACACAAGGATTCGGCAAGATGGACGATCCAAAAATGTGGTCGGGCTGGATGACCGCCAGCAACGCGGATAGCGGTGAACGCAAATGGCAGTTCCACGCGCCCTATCCGCTGCTCGGCGGCGTGACGCCGACCACCGGACGCTTGGTGCTGTTCGGGGACATGGGCGGTAATTTCTATGCGCTGGAGGCCGCGAGCGGCAAGAAGCTGTGGTCAAAGGATCTCGGCGGCGCAATCGGTGGCGGCGTCATTACCTACGATACGGGGACGGGGCAAAAAATCGCGGTCGCGGTCGGGATGACCTCGCCAATCTGGCCGACTCCCAAAGTCACCGGCAAGGTTGTCATTCTGGGACTATGAGGGCTGCGCAGCGCAAGCCAGACGCAGCGAGCTCATTTGCTCTCCCCACCATAGGCCGATCATTCGGCAAAATTCAGCACCCTGCAAACCATGCCGAGCTGGATGATCGGCGCGCAGGGCTGCAAGGCCGCTATGAGTCACGGTCACCAGTGTACCGGAGGCGGTCGGTTCAAATTGAATTTCGACCTCCGTATGCTCATGCGGGGCAAAGTTGGCATTGCGCCACGTGAAGGTGAGCTGGTGGGGCGGTTCCCAGACGCGCACACGGCCGACCTCGACGATGTGCTGGGTTCCCTCGGCCTCGAATGACTCGAACAGCCGGCCGCCTACTTTCGGTTCGATGCGCAGCAGGCTGCTGCGCGAAGCCGAATGGCGAAACTTCATTCCGTGGCGCCACCACTGGTCGATATCAGCGGTGAAGACATGGAAGGCGCGCGACGGTGGAATCGCCACACTGACGCTTACACGCGCGCGATCACCGCTCACGGCTTGGGTCTGCCGGGCCGCCGCGGATTTTCCGCAAATGCCTTAAAGGCCTGAAGCTGACGCCGCCACAAGTCTTCCACCTGCGCCATCCAGTGCTGCACGGGCTGAAACGCGGTGGCGTGAATGCTGTAGATGCGCACGCGAGCATCGTTTTCTATGCCATGCTCGGAAACCAGGCCCGCTTTGCGCAACACACGTAGGTGTCGGCTCAACGCCTGCGGGCTCATTTCCACGCATTCCGCCAGCTCGCCGGCGCGTCGGGGCTTCTGCAGCAATAACCGAATCATTTCGCGCCGCGAAGCGTCGGAGAGCGCGCCAAACGCGGCGTCCAGCTGAAAATCGGCCGGGCGTTGGTCCATCGCGGCCGATCAAACCGCCGGAGGATTTCGCAGGCGCTGCGTCACCCACCACAGATGACCCTCAGGATCGCGCGCGCCATAGCTGCGGTCCGACCAATAGTCCTGGCCGTAGTCGTGAGTGGCGGGCTCCTCGATGATTTGCGCGCCGTGAGCACGCGCGTTTGCACAGTGGGCATCGGCATCGTCGACGAAAAACATGATGCTCTGGGTGGTCGCGCCATTCAATGACTTGGGGCTGCGCATGGTGCGCTTCCAGGGGCGGGGCGATTCCGGTGTTTCTTGGGCGACCATGATCAGCCCCTCGCCGTACGATAATTCGCTGTGCTCGATCTGGCCTTTGTCGCCCTCGATTTTCAGTCGAACCTCGAAACCGAACGCATCGCACAGCCATTTTATGGCGGCGACCGCGTCCTGATAGACAACTGCGCTCGACATGCGCGGCCAATCGCTCGGAGTAGGCTTCATGTGGGACCTCAATCAAATATTAACGAATATGGATAAAGTTAACAGATAGGTTAACTAAGTGCAATACCGCGGCCAAGTGCAATACCGCGGCATGGTCGAACGCGCGCATCGCATCGCGTCGCGCGCGGCGGAGGCGCGAGTGTTAGTATTTTTGCGGACCAATCTCGCAAATGAAGTGCCGATGCAGTCTTTCCCACTGGCCTTGATTCTCACCAGCATTCCTTTTATGACCTCCATGGGAATTACCCCTGGTCCGAATAACATTCTGGTGGCAAGTTCGGGCGTTAATTTCGGTTTTCGTGCGACTATTCCGCACATTCTGGGCATTACGATCGGCTATCCCTTGATGCTGTTCATCGTCGGTATCGGGCTGGCCAAGGTCTTTATCGCAGTCCCCCTCATTCATACGATTCTCAAGTGGATCAGCATCGTGTATTTGCTGTACCTGGCCTACCGCATCACGATCGCCGCCGCGCCCGGTGAGGCGCGCAGCGAACCGAAACCCTTGACCTTTCTGCAGGCTGCCGCCTTCCAATGGGTGAATGGCAAGGCCTGGGTGATCGCGCTCGGTGCAGTCACCACCTACACGATCGTCGATCAGACCCTGCCGCTGCAAATCGTTGCTTTGACCGCGATATCCGTGATCATCACCTTGGGCAGCGTGACTTGCTGGACGTTTTTCGGCGCGTTCATGCGCCGGTATCTGCAAACCGAGAAACGGCGCCGCTGGTTCAACTACACCATGGCGGGGCTTTTGGTCGTATCAATCTTGCCCGTTCTTTGGGAATAGTCGCACCACCATGGTGCTGCTCGGCGCGTCCAATTGGGGCGCGATGGGCCTCGCAGCGCACCTTCTCAATCCGCGCCACTCAACCTGGCTGTGCGCTATGTGGGAGAAATCCAACGCGTTGCGTCGGTTGGAACTGGCTGAAGATCAGATTTCAAATTTATGAATTGCCTGATCTTTGGCGGGTAATAGCGCTGAATTTTCCGGCTCGCGCATTTCAGACGACACCGCACCGCGGAGGTTTGGCCCACTAATTGCACCCAGGCATTGGCAGTAGCGCATTGCACGATGCAAATGCGCAACGCGAATAAGCCATAAACATAAAGGGGTGCCAGATGCTGATAGCCAAATACCGGGCGGGCAATTCAATGTCGCGCGATCGGGACGATGCACGGTTGCGCATGCGCGCGACAATCGCGCTGTTGGGCGCCGCGGCGTTGTCGTTGAGTGCGCAGGTGTGCGCCGAAACGCCAACGACCGGGGAAAGCGACCTGGACGAGGTCATCGTGACCGGCTCGCGCCAGACGGGAATCAAGGCTTCAGACAGCCCTGCGCCCATCCAGATTGTGGGCGCGGAGGCCTTAAAGGCAGCCGGCGCTCCCGACCTGATGTCGGCACTGTCGACCCTGGTTCCCTCGCTGCAAATGCAGGCCTTTGGCTTTGACATGTCAGGACAAACTTTGCAGGCCCGCTTGCGCGGCGTCAGCCCCAATGATGTCCTGGTTCTGATCAACGGCAAACGCCGTCACACGACGGCGAATCTTGCGGTTGATACCGGCTCGCCGTTTCAGGGCGGCGCCGGTGTCGATTTGAATTTCATCCCATTGGATGCCATCGATCACGTCGAAGTGCTCACCGAAGGCGCAGCGGCGCAATACGGATCGGATGCCATCGCCGGGGTGGTCAATATCATCCTGAAAAAGAGCAACTCCGGCGGTTCGCTCTCGGGCCTGTACGGGCAATACGGCAACGCGGGCGGCGGCCGTACGGAAGACGTGAGCGGCAATGCCGGTTTCGAGGCCGGTCAAGGAGGATTCTTCAACGTCACCGGCGAATTCCGCAGTCACGGCCACAGCAATGTTGGTGAAATCGACCCTCGCGGGCCGGCCGCCACCACCTACCCCGATACCAACATCATGAATGTCCCGGGCTACCCCTACGAGAACATGATTTCGGGCGATGCGGCCGTTCGCCAAAAGATGTTCGCGGTGAACTCCGGTTACGATTTTGCGGACGGAACCGAGTTGTATTTGTTCGGTACCTACGGCCACAAAGACGCCGCGTCGTACGAGAACTATCGCGTTCCCTCGAAAGTGCAGTACACGCCTCCCGGAGGCGCGACCATTTACCCATTCCCCTTCGGCTTCAATCCGCAGGAGGCCAGCGACGAAGATGACTACCAATTCAATTTGGGCGTGAAGGGCAGCATCGCTGCGTGGGATTGGGATTTGGCGACCGGGTATGGCAGCGACCGTGTCGGTGTGTCCACCATTGATTCGTACAACGCCGGCACCTACAACACCAATGGCATTCCGACCCCCATTAATTTCTACGATGGTCTGCTGAAGTCGACTCAGTGGACCTCGAACCTGGATATCAAGCGCGACTTCAACGTCGGGCTCGCGGGTCCTCTGACGGTGGCATTCGGCGGCGAATACCGCCGGGAGACTTACGAAATCGGAGCCGGGGTGCCGCTCTCTTACGAAGCGGGCGGCGCGCAGTCTTATCCCGGATTCACGCCGCTGGACGCGGCAACGCACGACCGGAACAACTATTCGGTGTATGTCGATCTCGCCACGCAGCCGATTGACGGCCTGCGCGTCGATGGCGCGGCCCGATACGAGCACTATAGCGACTTTGGCAGCGCCACCGTCGGCAAGCTGACGGCACGCTATGACTTTTCCCCCGAGTTTGCCTTGCGCGGAACCGTGAACAATGGATTTCGTGCGCCGACGCTAGCCGAAGAGTTTTATTCCTCGACCAATGTCGGACCGACGACCGCGTACATCCAGCTGCCGCCGGACTCTCCTGCTGCTGCAGCGCTCGGGCTCGGGCATCTGCAACCGGAGAAATCCATGGACTATAGCCTGGGGTTTGTGTGGCGGCCGCTGCCGCACATGAGCACCACGTTGGATATCTACCAGATAACCATTACCAACCGCATCGTGGGCAGCGGCCAGGTTGCCGGCGCGATCAACGGGGCGATTCAACCGGGCGGAACCGCGATCAACAACGCGATCGCAATCTACTCGGGCGGCACCGACGTCATTGACCCGGATGTGCTAAAGAACGGCTCCTACGGCATCAGTATCTTCGCCAACGGCATTGATACCAGAACGCGAGGCGCCGATCTTGTCTTTGATTTTCCGTACGACTACAACTTCGCTCGCGTCAATTGGTCGATCGGCGCGACCTACAATGACACGACGATCACCAAGCCGGGTACGACGCCGGCGCCGTTGGTGCCCAATGTCCTGTATGACCAGGAGGCGTATTCGGAGCTCACGACTGCAACGCCGAAGTACGTCATCAACTTGGGCGCGCTGATTACCATCGAGAAGTTGAGCGTCAATCTGGTGGAGAAGATCTACGGGCCATCCTCGGATTATGAAAACGATGACGGCGACAATCCCAGCGGCAGTTTCCAGTATTTCCAGGATAAGGTCGGCGTCACGGCGATCAC
>Ga0210387_10002376_pt1 | contig 14371 bp, 15 predicted proteins | sample IncBWC7OmetaG_FD_160108 | JGI IMG/M metagenome (GOLD analysis project Ga0210387, IMG submission 160108) | Forest soil microbial communities from Barre Woods Harvard Forest LTER site, Petersham, Massachusetts, United States - Inc-BW-C-7-O ...
CGCCCCTGCGATTCCAATTCGCGGACGAGCGCGCGAATGGATGCATTGCGGTCGCCGGTCCAGGGCACGTCATGGAGCTGCGCGCCGAACAATCGATTGAGGAACGCGTTGCCCGAGGTCTTGTATTCCGGCGTCGGCGGCTCCACGCGTCCGTGGTAGATCGCAAGATGGCACGCCAGTCCAAGCTTTGCCGCCACCGCTGCGACCTGCCGCTGGCTATTCGATTGGACGACGCCACCCGACACGATCGTATCGGCGCCATCAGAAACGGCCTTGTGAAGGACGTAGTCGAGCTTGCGCAGCTTGTTGCCGCCAAAATCGAGCCCGGTGAAATCCTCGCGCTTGACCCACAGCCGCGGCCCGCCGAGATGAGCCGTCAGTCGCTTCATCGGCTCGAGTGGCGTCGGCAGATTGGCCAACCCCAGGCGAGGAAAGGCAGCGAGGCGCTCGAACAGTGGCTTGCGGTCAATCTGCATCGCGCGTCCCCTTCACAGATGATCTGCTCTGGATGTCATACCTAAAGCGACGAGATTTGGTTGAATCATCGTCGCGCTTTAGCTCTTTGATTGAGCATGATCTCCGCGCAAACGCTTCGCGTTTGTCGCGAGGGAAAACCGCCGCACACTTTTCCGGATCATGCTCTAAAGCTTGGATCGAGGCGACAATCGGGCGGCCGGGTGCGACAAACCTCCCGGTGTCAACAAGCCCCTTGTCAATTTGGCCGAAAGCCGTTTTGATACCGGTGAATGAATTTCTGTATATGACAACTTTTGGGCGATCTTGCCGCAGCTGACGAAGCGACGGATGGTTGCATCAGCGATCCCACAATTTCACCGCACCGTCACCGGATCGCGGCAACATTGAATTGGAGAGGAATCATGCTGCATCATGTGGCATCGCTATGAGCACCGCCCATCCCGACGTGCTGCGCCCCGCCGCCCACGGCCTCAAGGCCGTGATCAAGGCCTGGGTTCTGGAACATCTACCGTTCGCCTTCCGGATCCTGCGCGCCGTTCGCCCGATCGCCCGGCTCGGCAACAATGTCCTGGTCACGCGCTACGATGATGTGCGCGAGGTATTTCTCAACGACGCGGCCTTCCGGGTCACTTATTTCGACAAGCTCAACGTCATCATGGGCGGCACGCCGTTCTTCCTGAGCATGGACGATACGCCGGTCTATCGCACGGACACCGACGCCATGCGGAAGGTGGTGCGGATATCAGACATTACGCAGCGTCTCACGGCCGACGTCGAACGAATGGCCCAACAGATCGTAGCAGGGACCAGTGGCAGCCTGGAAGTCGTCGACCAATTGGCACGCCGGATCGCGTTCGAGCTCTACAGCGGCTATCTCGGCGTGACCGCCCCTCCCGGAGGCGATCTTCAAGTCTATGTGACCCGATTGTTCGAGTTCCAGTTCGCCGACCCTGACAACGACCCTTCGTTGCGGGCGGAGGTCGACGTGATGGCGCCCGCGATGCGCAACCACATCCAGCACCTGATCGAAGCCCGACGAAGCGCCGGGCAAGGACCGGACAATGTGCTCGGCCGCTGCGTAGACATGCAGGCCCAGGGGATCGACGGATTCAGCGACGAACAGATCCGCAACGCGCTGCTGGCCTTCATCTATGGCGGCCCGCCGCAGGTGGCGATGGCGGTGCCGCAGGCGCTCGAACAGCTGTTGCGCCGGCCCGACGCCTTGGCCGGCGCGAAGCAGGCGGCACGGGATGGCGACGACAAATTGCTGGCCGGCTATTTTTTCGAGGCGATGCGATTTGATCCGATCGGGCCCTTCGTGCCCCGCGTCGCCACCAAGGACGCCTCGATCGCCACCGGGACCTCGCGCGCCGCACAGGTGCCGAAAGGCGCCAACGTCTTTGTCGCATTCAGCTCGGCGATGATGGACCAGCGGCAAATCCCCGATCCGCAGGCGTTCGACCCCCGGCGTCCACCCGATGACTACATTCATTTCGGCCACGGACTGCACCAGTGCTTCGGCATTCACCTGAACAAGGCACTGCTCCCACTGATATTGAAACCGCTGCTGCAACGGCAGAGCCTGCGCCGCGCACCGGGACCGAAGGGAAAGTTGATCAAGCGCGGCGGCGTGTTTGCCGACACGCTCTTCGTCAACTACGACTGACCGAACCAGCCACTATACCGGCCGGCTGCGCTCGATGATGTCGGCCGCGCCCTTGGCGAGCAGCTCGAGGCCGACGGCGCGGCCGAGCTCGCGGGGACGGTTGGCGGGGCCTGAGCGCGAGGCCTCGATGATGCGTTGGCCAGCGTGATCCAGCACGGACGCGGCGAGCGACATCTCATCGCCCCTCACTTCGGCAAATCCCGCGATTGGCGAGTTGCAATGGCCGTTGAGCACCCACAGCACCTCGCGCTCGGCATCGGCGCAGGCATGTGCGGTGGCGTCGTCGATCGAAGCGAGGATACGCCGCGTTTCAAAATCCTGCGCAGCGCATTCGACCGCGACAATGCCCTGCCCCACGGCCGGCAGCATTTCCTGCGCTGAGAATTCATAGGCGATGCGGCTGCCGAGACCGACGCGCTCGAGCCCCGAGCGCGCCATCACCAGCGCATCCGCCGGTCCCACCGCGCCGCCATCGGGAAGGCGCTGCATCTCGCCGGCATCGAGCTTGCGCACGCGGGTGTCCGCGGCGCCGCGATAGTGGATCACCTCGATATCGGGGTAGAGCCGCCGCGCATAGGCCGCGCGCCGCACCGCGTTGGTGCCGAGCTTGAATCCCTTGCCACGCGCGCGGGTAAACTCATCGAGCGAAAGTCCCGGCCGGAGCACCAGCGCATCAGCGGGCGGATCGCGTGACAGGGTCGCGCCGATCACGAGCCCGGGCGTGTCCTCATTGCCCGGCATGTCCTTGAGCGAATGCATCGCAGCGTGAAGCTTTCCCGCCAGCACCGCCTCGCGGATCTGCGCAACAAAGGCGCCGCCCTTGCCGCCATGCGGCAGCAGCTTGCCGGTCTGGTCGATATCGCCTGTCGTCTCGAACTTGACGATCTCGACCGCGATGCCGGAAATAGCTGACGTGAGCCGGCGCGCGATCTCCTCCGTCTGCGCCAGCGCCATCGTGCTCTTGCGTGTGCCGATGCGAAATCCCGCCACTAGGCCGGCTCCTCTCTCACCGCGCATCCTCCAGAATCATATCGGAGGCCTTCTCCGCGATCATGATGGTCGGCGCGTTGGTATTGCCCGACATCAGGTCGGGCATGATGGAGGCATCGACCACGCGCAGGCCCTCGATGCCGCGCACCCGCAGGCGCTGATCGACCACCGCGAGCGGATCGTTGCCCATGCGGCAGGTCGAGGTCGGATGATAGACCGTGCTGCCGGTGCTGCGGCAATAGTTGAGCAGGTCCTCATCGCTGGCGGCCTTCACGCCGGGATAGACTTCCTCGACACTGTACGACTTCAGCGCGGGGGCGGCGAGAATCTTGCGCAGGATACGGATGCCGTCGACGAAAGTGGCGCGATCGGTTTCGGTCGCCAGATAATTGATGCGGATTTCCGGCGGCGCCGATGGGTCGGCGCTTCGGATCTTCAGCGATCCGCGGCTCTCGGGCCGCAATTGGCAAACCGAGGCCGTGAAGCCCGAAAACGGATGCAGCTTCTCGCCCATCTTGTCGGTCGAGAACGGGAGGAAGTGGATCTGGATGTCGGGTGAGGCCAGCCTCGGATTGGTCTTGAAGAACGCACCCGATGTGCCGGCCGCAATCGTCAGCGGCCCCGAGCGCGCAAGCGCATAGCGCGCGCCCGCCATCACCCGGCGCACGGGATGATTGATCACGTCGTTGAGCGTAACCTTCTGCGCGCAGCGCGTGACCAGGCGCACCTGCATGTGATCCTGCAAATCGTTGCCGACGCCGGCCGCATCCAGCACGACATCGATGCCGTGCGATTTCAGGAGGTCCGCGGGGCCGACGCCGGAGAGCTGGAGGAGCTGCGGTGAGTTGTAAGCGCCGCTGGAGACCAGCACCTCCTTGCGGACGGGCGCGGTGCGCAGATTTCCGTTCTGCTTGTACTGCACGGCCTTGGCGCGCTTGCCGTCGAACAGGATACGCTGCGCCGGCGCATCGGTCTCCACCTTGAGATTGCCGCGGCTCATCGCGGGACGGAGATAGGAGTAAGCGCTCGAGGCGCGGCGGCCGCGATGCGTCGTGGTCTGGAAGAAGCCCGCGCCCTCCTGCGTCTTGCCGTTGAAATCCGGATTGAAGGGAATGCCGGCCTCGACCGCGGCCTTCACGAAGGCTTCCGACAGCGCATCCTCATGACGCCAATCCGAGACCGGCAGCGGACCGCCGGTGCCGTGATATTCATCGGCGCCGCGGCACTGGTTCTCGGCCTTCTTGAAATAGGGCAACACGTCGTCATGGCCCCAGCCGACATTGCCGCGCTGGCGCCAGCGGTCGTAATCCTCATGCTGGCCGCGCACATAAAGGAGACCATTGATCGAGCTCGATCCGCCCAGCACTTTTCCGCGCGGCTGAAATACCTGGCGATTGTGCAGGCCCGGCTCCTGCTCGGTCTGGTACATCCAGTTGACGGTCTTTTCCTTGAACAGCTTGCCATAGCCGATCGGGACGTGAATCCAGATATTGCTGTCCTTCGGCCCCGCTTCCAGCAGCAGCACCGAATGCTTACCGTTGGCACTTAGGCGATTCGCCAGCACGCAGCCCGCCGAGCCGGCACCGACAATGACGTAATCGAACTCGGCGGTTTCGCCCGCACTTTTATCGTTCATGGACTCCCTCGCTTCGCGCGACCGGCCAACGCCAGCACCTCCTGTAAGTTGCAGGCAGTGGGCAGATCGGGTGGGAAGAGGTAGCGAGGCTCCACCATAGGGTCAATTGCAAAAAGCCTCGTTTTCGATTGACGATAGCGGAAGCACAAAGCGACAATGACTGCAAATTCGGGAGGAATTCAAACAATGAATCCGTCGCGCCATCTGCTGGCGATAGCCGTGCTTTTGACGGCTGCCATTGCGGTTTCCTCGGCCCACGCCGAGACCATCCGCGTGGGGCTGCCGACCAAGACCTATTGGCCCACCACCATTGCCGAGACCGCCGTGCGGCAAAAGCTCTTCGAGAAGGAGGGGCTCACCGCCGAGCTTACCATCTACCGTTCCGGTGCCGAAACCTTCGAAGGCATGGCGGCCGGCGCTGCCGATATCATCCTCGATCCGCCCTCGCTGGTGTCGGCGGGGCGCAAGAAAGGCGTGATGTCGAAGATCGTGGCCAATGCCGCGATGGGCAATTATGGCTGGCAGCTGATGGTGCCGACCAAATCGACGCTCGACGTCAAGGATCTGAACGGCAAGAAGGTCGCGATCACCGCCGCGGGCTCGGGCTCCGACCTGCTCGCGCTCTGGACCATCCAGGACCGCAAGATCGACTTCACGCGCGTACCGGTCGGTGGCGGCGGGCTGGTGCCGAACCTGCTCGCCGGCAATGTCGAGGCCGCCGTCGTCTATTCGCCGCTCAGCTACCAGATCCTGAAATCCGGCGAGGCGCGCACACTGATCGATTATTCGAGCGCGGTGCCGCAGAACCTTACAGGTGGCTGGATCGTGCTCGACAAATTCGCGGAAGCGAAGCCGCAGGTGGTGCAGAAGGCGCTGAACGCGCTCTATGGCGCCATCGCCTTCATGCGCGCCAATCGCGATACGACCGTCAAGCTGATCGCCGATCTCTACGAAGTCCCGCCGGAGATTGCCTCGCTGGAATATGAGAACACGATCCTCAAGCTCGAGACTGACGGCGAAATGTCGGGGCCGAAGATCAAGGATGCCGTGCAGCTCTCGATGGACCTCGCCAAGCTCGGCGGGCTGAAGGACATCGCGCCCACGGAAGATCTGTATTCGGCTGTGTTCAAGCCGGTTCCGACAAAGCCTTGATAGCGATGCCCGGCCGTTTCATCCTGGCGCTCTGTCGGATCGCGATCATTGTCGCGATCCTCGCGCTGTGGGAATTTCTGTCGCGCAGTGGCATCGTCAATCCGCGGCTGTTGCCGTCGGCTTCCGAGACGCTGGCGACGCTCGCTGACCTGTTGCAACGGACGAGCGTGCGGAGCGATCTCGTCGTCACCGGAACGGAAGTGCTCGCAGCGTTCGCGGTCGCCGTGCCCTTTGGCTGCCTGCTCGGCTATCTCATCGCCGAGAACAGGTATTTCGCCGACGTGATGAAGCCGCTGCTGTTCTTTGCCTTCTCGATCCCGAAATCGATTTTCCTGCCGATGTTCATCCTGGTGTTCGGCGTCGGCTTTGCCGAGAAAGTCGGCTTCGGCTTCTTCTCCACCATCTTCATCGTCATCATGTCGACGACGACGGCGGTGGAATCGGTCAGAATCGAATATCTCACCGTGGCGCACTCCTATGGTGCGACACCGGCGCAGACTGCGTTCCGCGTTTACCTGCCCAGTATGCTGCCGGTCTTGCTGGAGGCGCTGCGCATCTCCATGATCTTCAACCTCACCGGCGTGATTCTCGCCGAGATGTATGCCTCGCGCGACGGCATCGGCCACCAGATCGCGACCTGGGGCGAGAACTTCCAGATGAAGCAGCTGCTCGCCGGCGTCGTGATGATCGCGGTGGTGGCGATGGCCTTCAATGAGCTGATACGATGGGTGGAAACGCGATGCAGCCATTGGCGAACGTGACGCCGCTCAAGCGCGCCGGCGCAATCCAGGTCCAGAATGTCGGCCAGGTGTTTCGCACATCGGGTACGGAAGTGGTTGCGCTGTCCGACGTCTCGCTCGACATCAAGCCCGGACGCTTTGTCGTGCTGGTCGGCCCGAGCGGCTGCGGCAAGTCGACCTTGTTGATGATGCTCGCCGGCCTGCGGCAGCAGACATCAGGCACCATCCTCGTCAACGGCGCGCCGATGTCGGAGCCAGATCCCAACCGCGTCGGCGTCGTGTTCCAGGAAGCGAGCCTGTTTCCCTGGCTCACCGCGGAAGAGAATGTCGAGTTTCCGCTGGCGCTGCGCGGCGTCGCCAAGGGCGAGCGGCGAACCAAGGCCGAGGAGATGCTGAAGCTCGTCGGGCTCGAAGGATTCGGCAAGCGCCATCCGCATGAATTGTCCGGCGGCATGAAGCAGCGCGTCTCGATCGCGCGCGGCCTGGTGCAGGATCCGCCGGTGCTGCTGATGGACGAGCCGTTCGCGGCGCTCGACGAGCAGACCCGCATGACCATGGGCGATGAACTGCTGCGCATCTGGTCCGCGACCGGAAAGACCGTGGTGTTTGTCACCCACAGCCTCACCGAAGCCGTCTATCTCGCCGACGAGGTCGCTGTGATGTCGGCGCGGCCGGGCCACATTGTCGATCTCCTGCAGGTGCAGCTGCCGCGACCGCGGACCTATGAGATGCTGTCGGGCGATGCGTTCGGATCGCTCCGCGATCGCATCTGGCGTCACATCCGGAAATCGGCGTGAGGCGGCCATGAAGGCATCGACGCTACGCTGGCTGATCGTGATCGCGCTGATTGCGCTCTGGGAAATCCTGCCGCGCGCGGGAGTCATTCCCGAGTTGTTCCTGCCGTCGCTTTCCTCGACACTTGCGGCCGGCTGGAACGAGGCGGGCGAATATGCCCAGGCGCTGGCGGTGACACTCTATGAAGTCGCGATCTCCATGGCCTTTGCCTGCGGCGGCGGCATCCTGCTCGGTGCCATCGTCGGCAGCCTGCCGCGGCCGCGGGTGCTGATCATGCCGATGGTGTCGAGCCTCTATGCCGTGCCGCTCGTGATCCTCTATCCCGTGTTCACGGTGTGGCTCGGCATCGGCTCGGAATCCAAGATCGCGTTTGCCTCGATCTACGGCTTCCTGCCGACCATGCTTGCTACCGCCGCTGGGATCCAGACCATCGATCCGCAGCTTCTGCTCGCCGCGCGCAGCATGGGCGCGACGTTGAGCCAGCGGCTGGTGCGCGTGATCATTCCGGCCGCGATCCCAACCGTGCTGTCAGGACTTCGCGTCGGCGGCGCGCTGGTCATCGTCGGCGTCGTCGTCTCGGAGATGCTGATCTCGTCGGCCGGCATCGGCTATCTCATTTCGCGCTACCGCACCATCCTCGACAGCCCGCATGTGTTCGCCGGCGTGCTGCTGGTGCTTGCGATGGCGATCGCCTTCAATGCCATCATCCGCCTGCTCGAACGCAAGGCCGCGATCTGGCAGACTGGTACGCGCGGTGGCCAGCGTGCGGCGGAAGATATCGCCTCCAGCAATCTGCAGCCCGCGACCTGACAACAAGAACAACAGGAGAACCCGTGAAACTGCCCAAACATCTGTTGCCGACGACGGTGGTCGGAAGCTACCCGCAGCCGGAATGGCTGGTCGATCGCGCCATGTTGTCGAAATCCGTGCCGCGCACCCGCATGCATGAGATGTGGCGGCTACCCGCGGAGCATCTGGAGGAAGCACAGGACGATGCGACCGTCGTTGCTATCAGAGACATGGAGCGCGCCGGCATCGACATCGTCACCGACGGCGAAATCCGCCGCGAGAGCTATTCCAACCGCTTCGCCACTGCGCTCGAAGGCGTCGATGCCGACAATCCCGCCATGATCACCTCGCGCACGGGACATCAGACGCCGGTGCCGCGCGTGGTAGGCCCGATCAAGCGCACCGGCGCCGTCGAGCTGCGCGATATGGAATTCTTGCGCAAGAACACCGACCGCGCCGCCAAGATCACCCTGCCCGGCCCCTTCACCATGAGCCAGCAGGCCAAGAACGAATTTTACAAGGACGACGAGGAACTGGCGATGGCTTTCGCGGAAGCCGTCAACGCCGAGGCGCACGATTTGCAAAAGGCCGGCGCCGACGTGATCCAGCTCGACGAGCCCTGGGTGCGCAACAATCCCGACCTCGCCCGCCGCTACGCGGTGAAGGCAATCAACCGCGCGCTGCAAGGCATTACCATCCCGACGGTGGTGCATGTCTGCTTCGGCTATGCCGCCGTCGTGCCCGGCTCGACCAAGCCGGCCGGCTACTCCTTCCTCGCCGAGCTCGCCGACACCTCGGCCGAGCAGATTTCGATCGAGGCGGCGCAGCCCAAACTCGATCTCGGCGTGCTCAAGGATCTGTCGGCCAAGAAGATCATGCTCGGCGTGCTCGACCTCGGCGATCCCAAGATCGAGAGCGTCGACACGGTGGCTGAGCGCATCCGCAATGGACTGAAATATGTCTCCGCCGACAAGCTCGTGCCGGCGCCCGACTGCGGCATGAAATACATGCCGCGCGCCACCGCCTTCGGAAAGTTGAAGGCGATGGCGGATGCGGCGGCGTTGGTGCGGAAGGAGATCAGCTAAGTTTTTCTTTAGTCGACTTCTCCACAGACTTCTTCCTTCTCCCCTTGTGGGAGAAGGTGGCGCGAAGCGCCGGATGAGGGGTTCTCTCAACAAACGCGCTCGCGGAGAGAGACCCCTCACCCGGATCGCATCTTTCGATGCGATCCGACCTCTCCCACAAGGGGAGAGGTGCACCGTCGCCGCGGCAGCAATTTAGTCTAACGTTACGTGTCAGGCCGGCTCGGTTTGCCGGCTCTCCACCCTCGGCAACTCCGCCAGCAGCGGCTGCGCGAGATACAGCACCTGATACACCGTGCCCTGCTCACGACCGGTCGGCTCCTTCTCGGACAGCAGCACGCGGGTGAACTTCCAGCTTTGCGTATCGACGCCGACGACGGCCGCGACCACGCCGGCTTGCTTCGCGGCTTCGCGGTTGCGCGCGATCTCTTCCGCGAAAGCCGATGTCAGGTCGGCATCGGGGACGATGTCCTGCTCCTGCTGATGGAGAAAGCGCGCCTGCTTGCCCTCGCCCTTGTGCGCGTCCAGCACGATCCGCGTTTCGATTGGCGGACGGCCAAAGCTGTCGGTGACGGACCTGGTGCGGCCGTCGAGCAGGAAGTCGCGAAAGCCTTCGTCCTTGCGCCAGAGATAAAGCGAGGAATATTCGTTCTGGATTGCGCCGAAACGGCCGCGCTCGCGCAGCAGGAACGCCTTGAAGTAGAGCTCCGGAATGGCGTCCCACAGTTGACCGCGCCTGCTCGCGCGGTCGCGGATGATCTGGATGTCGTAATCGGCGGGCAGCCGATGAACGTAGTTAGCGATGATCATGATTTTACTCCCGTGATTAAGAGGTGATGGCGGTCAGGTCTTGTCTGCGACGTATTGCGCGATGCCGTGTCCGAACGACCAGTTGGCGGGATCGACCTCGACCAGGTTGATGAAGACGTCCTCCGGCCGCACGCCGGGATTGGCCTTGAGGTTGTCGACGATCCGGCGGAACAGCGCCTTTTTCTGCTCGACGTTGCGCGTGTTGCTGACCGTGAGCTGGATTAGGATCAGATCGTCCGTGCGCGCGATGTTGAAATAGGTCGGGCTGTAGCTGAAGTCCGGCTCGTCGTGCTCGTTGATCACCATGAAGCGATCTTCATTGGGCACGTTGAAGGTGGAAATCATCGCCTGGTAGATGCCGTCGAGAATGGCCTTGCGATAGGCGGCGGGCTTGCCTCGCCGAAGTGAAACGCGAACGAGCGGCATGTTGTCCTCCTGCTTTCCTTGAACTCGGACAACACATAGTCCCCTTTCCATCATTGCAAAACGGTATTAAATACCATTTCAATGATTTCACTATGAAATGGATGAAAGCCATGCGAACGCTGGATGTGGAGGCTGTCCAAGCCTTTGTTCTAACAGCCGATTTCAAGAGCTTCACCCGCGCCGCCGAGGCCATGGACACGACCCAGTCGGCGGTCAGCCTGAAGATCAAGCGACTGGAGGACGCGCTCGGCCGGCGGCTGCTGGAGCGGACGCCGCGGCTGGTGCGGCTGTCGGCTGACGGCAGCGCCTTTCTCGAGCCGGCCCGCCATCTCGTCGCCGCCCATCACGGCGCACTCGGTTCGTTCGGGCTGGAGCAGCGCCGTCTCGTGGTCGGCATCAGCCATCACATCGTGGGTGCCGAGCTGCCGCTGCTGCTGAAGCGCATGAGCAATGCCGAGCCACAGCTGGTGCTGGAGATGCGGGTATCGACCTCGCGCGAGGTGCTCGATGATTTCGATCGCGGCACGATCGATGCCGCCATCGTGCTCAGCCACGACAACCGCCGGCGCGGCGGCGAGCCGATCCTGGAAGAGAGTTTTGGCTGGATGGCCGCGCCCGATTTCGAACATCACGCCGGCTCGCCGCTGCGACTGGCGACGCAAGCCGAACCCTGCAGCGTGCGCAGCATGGCGATCGATGCGCTGAAATCGGCCGGCATCCCCTGGACCGAAGTCTTTGTCGGCGGCGGTATCGCCACCACGGGCGCGGCAGTATCCGCGGGGCTCGCGGTCGCAGCCCTCGGCCGCCGCGTCGCTCCGTCAGGCACTATCGACGTCGGGCCAAAGCTCGGCCTGCCGCCGCTGCCGACGCGCGACGTGGTGCTGTTCTCCAACGTCACCGACCGGCAGACAAAGAGCTCGCTGAAGACACTTGCGGCTACGATCCGCGCCACGGCGAATTAGGCCGTTGAAGCCATCAGCCCGCAGCATAGGTCGAAATGCCCCACCGCGGGTCATCATATGAAATGGTAGTCATACGAGCCGCCAAACGGATGAGAAACCATGTTGGAAACGGACAAGGCATTCGCCGGCTCGGTTCCGGAAAACTACGACCGCTATATGGTGCCGTTGATTTTCGAGCCCTACGCCGCGGATATCGCGCGACGCGCGGCCTTGTTGTCGCCGAGCTCCGTTTTGGAAACCGCCGCGGGCACCGGTGTCGTCACCCGCGCCCTGGCGCCAAAACTGTCGGGGGGCGCAAGCTATATCGTGACTGACCTCAACCAGCCGATGGTCGACTATGCCGCATCACGACAACCTCGTGATGCTCGCATCAAATGGCGCCAAGCGGACGCGCTGGCGCTGCCGTTCGAAAGTGCAACCTTCGATCTCGTTTGTTGCCAATTCGGCGCGATGTTCTTTCCCCGACCGCACATCCGGCTACCGTGAAGCAAGGCGCCTCCTGAAGCCTGGAGGACATTTTTTGTTCAGCGTATGGGATCGCATCGAGGAGAATGTATTTGCGGATGATGTGACGAATGCGCTCGCCAGGATTTTTCCGAACGATCCGCCGCGCTTTCTGGCACGCACGCCGCACGGCTACCACGACACGGCACTCATCCGTCGCGAACTGGAGGACGCAGGCTTCTCTCGTGTGGCGATTGAGACGAGAGCCGAACACAGCCGCGCCCCTTCGCCGCGCGTTCCGGCCGTTGCGTATTGTCAGGGAACACCTCTTCGCAGCGAAATCGAGGCCAGAGACGCGGGAAAATTGGAATCCGCAACTGACTACGTCACGTCCGCGATTGCGGACAAACACGGCCGCGGCGAGGTCGTCGCCAGAATTCAGGCCCACGTCATCGTAGCTGCAGCTTAGGTCGCGCGTCGTGGGCATCGACCTCATTTCGCAACGCGCAAATCCATGCTGTAATCATGCTCCTTGTGACCACCGGTCGGCACAGTCGTGCGTACCGGAGGCAATTCGACGAGGCGATTTCCAGCAACGGCTTACTTTACCGCTAAACCGAATGAGGGAGATACGACCATGAAAAACGAGCACGCTCATCAGTCTAGGTATTTCGGCGTCGATCGCCGTCTTTGCGACTGGTGTCGCGATTTCCGCGCAGGAAAAGTACACTCTGCAAGTACCGAACGGGCTCGCCTTCTCCGAGTTCAGGGGATACGAGGACTGGGCGGTGATTTCGATCAACGAGAACGGAGGCAAGATGGCAGCTATCCTGGGGAATCCGGCAATGATAGCCGCCTACAGGGATGGCATACCCGGCAACGGCAAGCCTTTCCCTGACGGTGCCAAGATGGCAAAAAATTCACTGGAACCCGAAAAAGCAAGAGGCGTATCCCGGTGAGCCAATGGTGCCAAATACCCAGCATGACGTCGATTTCATGGCGAAGGACAGCAAGAGGTTCGCGGACAGCGGCGGATGGGGATATGGCGCGTTCGACCATGACACCGCGTCCGATACGTTTAAGCCCGCGACCACGGCAGATGACCCGCCACAGGAACACGACGCGAAGTGCGGGTACGCCTGCCACACCGTGGTGCAGAACCGCGACTACGTGTTCACGGAGTACGGGAAGAGGTGAGCATCCTGTTGCGCAAGCCGAAGATTAGCCCGAACCAGTGACTGTCCCGGATTGACGGCGAGACCTGAAGCAGGGCTGCGCATCGCAGTCCTGCTTTTCTCCAACGGCGGCGACCGGCACGCCAGAACTCGCTGAAGACGCTCGCCGTCACGATCCGCGCGACGGCGAACTAGGCAAGGTAAAATCGTGTGCTAGACTGCCAGCACTTCAACAGGGCGCATAGCGGCAGCAAAGGGAGCGCGGATGCCGGTTTCACTCGCCAACTCCCAGGTGATCTATGACGCGCTCAAGGCCTGCGACGTGAAGATCGTTTCCGCCTTGCCGGAGACCTGGCTGGTGCATTTGATCCGCATGGCCGACGACGACCCGGATGTATCGCTGATACGCGTCGCCAAGGAAGAGGAGGCGATCGGCATTTCCGCAGGCGCCCATCTGGCAGGTGTCAATTCCGCGCTTCTGATGCAGAACCACGGCTTCCTCGCCGCCATCAACCCGATCGTCTCGCTGGCGCAGCTCTACAAGATTCCACTGCTGATGCTCATCAGCTATCGCGGCCACATGGGCGAGCGCGATCCCTGGCAGACGCAGGGCGGCATGGTGACCGAGCCGCTGTTGCGCGCGCTGGGCATTCCCGCCTGGCATCTCTCCAACCCTCATGACGCCCAGCGCCGCATCAAGGATGCGCAGACGCTGGCCCACGCCTCGCTCTCGCCGGTCGCCGTGCTGCTGACCCGCGAGCTGATGTGGGAGGAGTAGCCATGCTGCGCGTCGATGCCTTGCAGGCGATCTATCCCGACTTAAAAGACCAGATCGTTGTCACCATCATGGGCGCTGTCGCAGCCGAGCTCTACACCATCGGCCACCGCCCCAACTTCTTCTACCTCGAGCATGCGATGGGGCTTGCTTCCTCGATGGGGCTGGGCATCGCCCTCTCCAAGCCGCGCCACAAGGTGGTGGTGATCGACGGCGACGGCTCGCTGTTGATGAACCTGGGCACGCTGAGCACCATGGCGCGCTACCGGCCCGGCAACCTCGTGCATATCGTCTTCGACAATCAAAGCCTGCTTTCCGTCGGCGGCTTTCCCACCGCGACGGCGACCGGGACGGATCTCGCCGGCGTGGCGCGGGCCTGCGCTATTCCGGAAGTCGCGGAGGCCGACACGCCGGAGCGGCTGAAGCAGGTGGTGGCGGGCGCATTGGCAGGC
>Ga0210387_10002377_pt1 | contig 14368 bp, 12 predicted proteins | sample IncBWC7OmetaG_FD_160108 | JGI IMG/M metagenome (GOLD analysis project Ga0210387, IMG submission 160108) | Forest soil microbial communities from Barre Woods Harvard Forest LTER site, Petersham, Massachusetts, United States - Inc-BW-C-7-O ...
CGGGGTGCATGTTAGCCGGTGCTGTGCCTGACGCGCACGAGCCGGCGGCGATACGCCGATGCACTGAGCGATCGCGATCGAGGACGCGAAACAGGCCTTCGGCACCGACTAGGTACACCTTCGACCCATCACATTCTGTGAGAGACGCCCGTCAGGCTTGACGCACGCGTACCCGCCGATCTGTCGCCAGGCTCGGCCGATCGGAAGCGTCACTCGTTTCGCAGCCGAATGATTGATATGGGCGCCTTCGGCTCGCCGCCCTGGACGCGTACGTGCTGCTGTCCGGCCCGTGCCGGACTGCGCGTCTGGCCCCCGCAGCTGGCCCGGAGTCACATTCATTGGAGACGGATTCGTCGCGGTACAGGTCATGCCACGCGGTACAGCGACTTCTCGTCCATTCTGCCGCCGTACCCGGCAGCAGCGGAGAATCCGCCGCGAGGGCCGGCTTGTGCCGGAACGGCGCTGCTCAGGCTCCTGCTCGTCGGTGACCGGTTCGAGCCATGTCGTTCCGTCGCCGCGATGATGGCTTAATCGCGGGTTAAGGCCACGCTGTCACGATGCTGCTGAAGCTCGATAGGTTTAAGAAGGGGGGCTGCGCCCGCGTGGGCAGGCCTCCCGAGCCGAGGTCACCATGTACCAGCCCTGCCCGTCCAGCGGCCAGCCGGCCGAACCGCTGCGGCCTCCCGCTCCGGTGCCGGTGCTGACCGCGGTCAAGCTCATGTACGCGGGCGCCGCCGTCTGGGCCGTCAACCTGATCAGCGCGCTGGTCTTCATCATCGGCGGCAATAAGGCCGGGCACGCAATAGTGAACGGGCATGTCCTCACCGCGGCCCAGGCCAGCCACCTGCGCCCGCTCCTCATCACGGTGGCGATGGTCTTCGGCCTGATCGTGATTGCTTTGTGGCTGTGGATGGCACGGGCGAACGGCCAGGGCCGGAACTGGGCGCGCATCGTGTCCACGGTGCTGTCCGGCCTGGCGACGCTGCAGCTGATCAGCCAGGCCAGCGTGCAGCAGCCGGTGAGCCATGCCGGGTTCGGCGTGATGGTGTTCGGCGTGATCGTCCCCGTCCTGGCCTTGGTGGCCGGCCTGGCCGCGGTTTGGCTGCTGTGGCGCCCGGCCTCCAGCGCGTTCTTCAAGCTGCAGGGCTTCACGCAGGCCGGGCCCAGCGCACGGCTGTCTTCGCGGATTGGATCGTCGAGCTCATGGTTGCCGCGTCAGTTGTGAGCCGTGTTGACGGACTTTGACCGCTCAGAGCAGTGCTGGCCGAACCTGCCCGCGGGAGGGAGGGTGGTGGAATGCCGCCCGACCAGGGTTGTTACGAGGAACGCTACCGGCTGACCTTTCCGGTCGCCCGTAGCGCTGCCTTCAGCGTGGTGTCACTGATCCCCGCCATCGTCAGCCATCAGCCGCTGCCCTGGCTGATCTTGTGCCCGGTCATCTTCGTGCTGGCCACCGTGCCCTGGCTGCTCGCCGTGGCCAGCCGCAAGATCGCCTTCCGTGCCGACATGACCGGCATCACGCTCGGCGCTGACCCGCTGAGCTGGCCGTTCCGGCACGCCTCGGCCGTGTTCGTCCCCTGGTCCGATGCCGAGGCGATCGCCTTGTACCACGGAGGCGGGCCGGTCGGCTGGCGCATCGGGGACGACCCCTGCATCGCCATCCAGCGCCGCCCTGGTGCCCCGGCCTTGCCCCGCGGCAATAACCCAGCCCGCCGCTGCCCGGTGCCCGGCGTCGCAGCCGGGGCTGTCCGCCCGGTCACTGCCTGGAGACTGGACCGCGACCGCCTCGCCGCGCTCACCGCTGCGGTAGCGCCCGCCATCCCCGTCATCGACGCCGGAACCGGCCCGAACCAGGGCGTTGAAGGGCCGCACCAAGCAGGCACTGTCACAAAGACAGGACCGCCGGATTAAGAGACCGGCTCCCGGCCGGCCGAGAGCGCCTTTACTCCTGGGACGGGCCCGGAGACCGGACGCAGTGGCACAGCGTGGTCGGCCCTGGTGAGGGCCCGCACGTGGAACCGCAATTAGGGGCGGCTGTCGGCCTGGAGCTGATCGAGGACACGGGCCATGCAGATCTGGAGGTTCTGCGTACCGGTGAACCAGCCGGAGCAGCGGACGGCTCTTGCTGTGCGCGGGGTCTGCATACCTGGCAAGGTGATCAGGCGCCATCAACCCGCCCGGTGACGAGCTCGGTCAGGTCGAAGCGTGGACCGCGCAGGAGATCCCAGGGCCGGGTCGTTCCTGGGTGCACAGGAGCGCGATGCTGTGACCGGGGAGTGCGCCGCCCCCCGCGGCCGAGAGCAGTACCGTGAGGGCAGGAGAGCTATGACAGGCCACGTCGACGACCCGGGTCATCAGCACACCGCGCCGGACCGCGCTTGCCGGGCGGTCGAGCCCATCCCGGTGGTGCGTCTGGACACCGCCCGCCGCGCGGACGGGACGTTCGACGAGACGTTCCTCGCCGGGCTGCGCACCGCCCTGCACGAGATCGGGTTCCTGCAGCTCACCGACTACGGCGCGACCCCCGGGCAGATCGGCGAGCTGACCGCGGCGGCGGCCCGGTTCTTCGCGCTGCCCCTGGAGCAGCGGCTGCGGCTGGACAACCGGCTGTCCCCGCATTTCCGGGGCTACACCCGGCTCGGGCACGAGATCACCGCCGGCCGGGCCGACGCCCGCGAGCAGATCGACTTCGCGCCCGAACAGGCTCCTGTGCCCCGCGAGCTCTGGGACGCTCCGTACCGGCTGCTCGAAGGACCGAACCAGTGGCCCGATGACACCGTCCCTGAACTCCGCCCGCTGGCAGGACAGTGGGCCGGGCTACTGAGCACCGTCGGCCTTGAGCTCACCCGGGCGATCGCCGTGGCGCTGGCGCTACCCCAAGACCATTTCGACCAGTACTTCGCCGGCAAGCCGCACTGGTTCGGCAAGCTGATCCACTACGTCGGGGCCGCCGACGGCGCCGACCTGCAAGGTGTCGGGCCGCACACCGACTGGAACTTCCTGACCCTGCTGCTCCAGGACGACACAGGCGGGCTGCAAGCCCGTCCAGCCGGCGCCGGCCGCTGGATCGACGTTCCGCCGGTCGACGGCGCTCTCATCGTGAACATCGGCGAGATGCTCGAAGTAGCCACCCATGGCTATCTCGTGGCCACGTCCCACCGGGTCCTGCCGTGCGCACCCGGAGGGACACGCGACTCGATCGCCTTCTTCTGGGCCCCCCGGCTGGACGCGTCCCTCGACACAGTGCCATTGCCGCACGAATACGCCGAGCAGGCCCCCGGAGTCAGCCAGTCCGCCCATAACGTCCTGCACAGCCGCTTCGGCGACAACGCGCTCAAGGGCTGGCTGCGCTCGCATCCCGAAGTCGCGGCGACCCACCATGCCGACCTGCTCGCTCAGTCGCACACAACCGACGGATCATCATGAGGCGGCCCCGTTCAGCACTATCATCGACGCCGGGTCCTTGCCGCGGCGCCGACGTGCTCGATGAGTGCGTAAACCGCCGCTATGGCCGGCGACCTGGCCGCCGAGGCGTGAGAATCGGTGGTGCCGAACCGCCGTTAGGTACGGCGCTTCGCTCGCCGGCTATGCCGGGCGGTGCCGCACCGAACTGGGCGTTTCGGGCGGTTGCTGGCCGGTGGGTGAGGGCGATCGGCTGCTGCGGCGCCGGGATCGTCATCGTGGTGCCTGTGCTTTGCTGCTCCTTTACTGCGCCGGCTGGGGGTGTCACCCTGGACCGGTGAGGCCGAGGATCATGTACTGCAGCACGCCTGCGGGGCGCGTCGCGTACTCGACGTCGGGCGCTGGGCCGCCGCTGTTGTTCGACTCGGGCTGGGTTTCCCATCTGCGCGGGCAGCTGGAGCTGTTTGCCTTCGGCACCTTCGTCGAGCGGCTGGCGGAGCGGTTCACCGTGATCCGCTACGACAAGCCCGGGTGCGGCCTGTCCGACAGGGACGGGATAGATCTGTCGTTCGATGGGCAGGTGGCCGCGGCGCTGGCGGTGGCCGACGCGGTGGGCGCCGGCCGTTTCGGCCTGTTCGGGGCCTCGCAGGGCGGTCAGCTGGCCGCCGCGATCGCGGCGCGGTACCCGGACCGGGTCGACGCGCTGGTGCTATACGGGATGTGCGCCAGCGGCAGCGATCTGGCGCCTGCCGAGGTCCGGGACTCGGTCGTGGCGTTGGTGCGGGCCCATTGGGGCCTGGGGCTGAAGGCGCTGGCCGGGGCCTTTGTCACCGATCCCGCTGCCGAGGAGTTGGAGGGATTCACCCGGTTCCAGCGGGCCAGCGCCTCGGCCGCCGTGGCGGCTGAGATGCTGGAGGTCTACTACCACACCGACATCAGGGCGCTGCTGCCGGCGATCCGGGCGCGCACGGCGGTGCTGCACCGCGAGGCGGACAAGGGCACCAGGTTCGAGCTGGGGCGGGAGGTCGCCGCGCTGATCCCGGGGGCGACGCTGATCCCGCTGCCGGGTTCGAGCCACCTGTTCTACCACGGCGACTGGCCGATGGTCCTGGATGCGTTGCTCGGCTTCTTGTGCGAGCCCGCGAGCGCGGGGCCGCGGCTGACCGGCCGTGAGCTCGAGGTGGCCGGGCTGGTCGCCGAGGGGCTGACCAACCAGGCCATCGCCCGGCGGCTGTCGGTCGCGCCGCGGACCGCCGAGGCGCACGTGGAGAACATCCGGCGCAAGCTGCAGGTGCACTCGCGGGCCCAGATCGCGGCGTGGGTGACCGAGCGGCGGCTCCGCACCTGAGCGGCTCGGTAGTTCACCCGAGGGATTTACGGGGGACGGCCGCCCCGGCCGGGGGAACGGGGAAATTGCCGGTAGTTCACCCGATAGCCGCCCCAGGCGGGCGGTCTTAGCGTCGAGGTATGACACACGCCACCAGGCCGACCCGCCCTCTGGCGCCCGCCGAGCGCCCGCAGCCGGCCACGATGCCCGCGCTGACTATCCCGTCCCGCTTCTGCGGCCCCCCGGGCAGCGGCAACGGCGGCTACGTCTGCGGACGCATCGCCGCGTACCTCGATGGCCAGGTGACAGTCACGCTGCGGCGGCCAGCTCCGCTGGCCACGCCCATGGCGGTGGAACGGGGCGGCGAAAGCTCGGTCCGCATCCACCACGGCCGCACCCTGATAGCCGAGGCAGCCTCCTCGCCGGGCAGCCCGGCGCTGGAGATACCGGGCCCGGTCTCAATGGCGGAAGCTCGCACGGCGGCCGGCCGCGCGCGCTACTACTCCGATCCGTTCTTCCCTGCCTGCTTTGTCTGCGGGACGGACCGCCAGCTAGGGGACGGGCTGCGGATCTTCCCCGGACCTGTGGCTGGCAGGCCGTTGTGGGCGGCGCCGTGGACACCGGATCCCTCGGTCACCGACGCCAGCGGGAGGGTCCGGCCGGAGGTGGTCTGGGCGGCGCTGGATTGTCCCAGCGGGATCGCCGCAGCTGAGGCCGCCGGCTTGGCTCAGGACACTGCGATCCTGCTCGGCCGGATGACGGCCAGCCTGGCGGTGCTGCCTGCGGTCGGCGACCAGTACCTGGTGATCGCCTGGCCGGGCGAGCGTGACGGCCGCAAGCTCACCGCCGGGTCGGCGCTGCTCGGGCCCGGCGGCCAGGTGCTCGCCGCGGCCAGGGCCGTGTGGCTGACCGTGCCGCGCCCGGTTCTGGCGTTGGCCGCTGAGGGAGCGTCGTGACCTCGCGACGGCGCGGCGTCGGGCTCACGCCGATGGAGACCCGGCGGGATGTCATCGTCCGGACCGCGGTGCTCGCCGACGAGCTGGGGTATGAGATCTTCGCGGTGCCCGAGGGCTGGGGGCTGGACTCGACCCCGGTGCTGACCGAGATCGCGCTGCGCACCCAGCGGATCCGCCTCGCCTCTGGCGTCCTGTCGGTCTGGGGCCGCACCCCGGCCACGCTAGCGATGACCGCCGCCACTTTGTACCAGGTCTGCGGCGGGCGTTACCTGCTGGGCCTGGGCGCCAGCACCAAAGCGCTGACGGAGGGGTTCCACGACACCTCATTCGAGCACCCCGCCGCCAAGCTGCGCGACGTCGTGACCAAGGTCCGTGCGCTGCTAGCCGGGCAGGCCGCCCAGCTCGACCATGTCCCGGCCGCGCGCCCGCTGCGCCTAGGCCAGCCGCCCGCCCCCGACCTGCCCATCTGGGTCGCCGCGCTGGGCCATCACACCACCCGGGTCGCGGCCGAGCTCGGCGACGGCTGGATCCCCGCGCTGGTGGCCCGGGACCGTCTCCCCGGCTGGGCGGCCCAGCTCACGCAGCTGCGCGACGCCGCCGCCCCGCACGCGCGGCCCCTCACGGTGGCGGCTGGGCCTATCACCGCCGCCGACGAGAACGCCGCCACGGCCCGCGACATCGCCGCAGCCTGCACCGCCTGGTACCTGGGCGCCATGGGCGAGGTCTACGCCCGGTCCCTGTCCGGCCAGGGCTATGCCGCCGAGGTCCAGGCGATCATCGCCGCGAACCCGCGTCTCAGCCCGCGAGGAGGGACCATCCCGCCCAGCGCCCAGGTCATCCTCGACCAGCTCGCCGCCTACGGAACCTGCGATCAGGTCCGCGAGCAACTCCAGCCCTGGGACCGCGCCGCCGACATCGTCACCATCCTGCTGCCACCAGGCATGCCCTGGCCCACCATCGAAGCGACCCTCCTGGCCGCAGCACCAAGCACCCGGCCGGTGCGCCCCAGGAGCCTGTCCGCCCCCCCAGCCAGTCAGGCCACCCCCAAGATGGCGGCCGAACATCTTTAGGTAGCGCGGCGCGCAGGAAAATGCTCAGTAACTAAAGATCTGCGCCCTCTTCTCCGTCCGGCCCATACACGCTATCCGACGTGCCGAATCGGCGATATGCGTGGTTCGAATCGTTTAGCACAGGCCTGTTCGCCATGGTACGTTATTCCCGGCGTGGCACCGGAAATGGCTGGACGGCGGGCGGGCTGATGAGTAGTAGCGGCAGTTCGCCAGTGACCCCCGGGCAGGCCCATCCGGTCCGGAGACGGGTGCCTACGCGATGGCTGAGCGACCTGCTGCGAGCAACACAAAAGCAACACGAGTCCGGCCATTTACGAACATCAACATGCCGGTAACACGAACAAGACGGCATTCCACGGCACACACTGTCGGCACGACCGCTAGAATAGGCCTGCAGGCCAAGTGATCAGTGCCAATGCGGGTGACCTGGGCTGATTCTTTACCTGGGAATTGACTGCTTCCGGGGTGACAGGGCCCCCGAAAAGCGGAAGGTCATATCATCGACGGCGATGCAGGCGGGTTACAACAGGCTCGGTTAGCGTTCGCGGTTGCGTAGCGTGACAAGCGGGACATTGTTATTGGTTCGAACAATTACATGTCCCTGCCGAGTAGGTGTGGCTGGGTACGGTCTGGGCGACAGCGGAGCCCGCGCGCATATCGACCATTACCTGCGAGCGCCGACGGGGACATCTTCAATGAGGCATTGTCATGCGGCGTGCGAGCATCTGCCAGTTCTTACCCGGGTTTGGGTCAGGGCGTGAGGACGACTGCTCCGGCGGTGTGGCCGCTCGCTACCTGGGCGACTGCCTGGGCGGCATCGGCGAGACGGTAGCGATCGGCGACCGGAATCTCCAGCTGGCCGTCTGCGAATCGCGTCGCGAGCTCACGCAGCTGGTTTCCGTCCGGGCGGACGTAGATGCTGGAGACCGTGATACCGCGCTGCTCGCCGGGCGGGTCGGAGGTGATGGTCGCCAGCCGCCCGCCGCCGGCGACCGCTCGGATCGCGCTGGCGGCGCCGCCGGGTACCGCGTTGGCCGCGGCGTCCACCCCGCGGTTCGCGCTGAGCGCGCGGACCTGTGCGGGCCAATCCTGGTCGTGGTAGTCGATCACGTGGCGCGCCCCGAGCGCGGTTACCCGCGGACGGCTTGCCGGGCCAGCCGTCGCGATGACCTGGGCGCCGCGCAGCGCGGCCAGAGCGACCAGCAGGCCGCCGGTGACCCCGCTGGCCCCGTGGACCAGGACCTGCTCGCCGGCGTGGACGCTGAGCGCGTCGCCGAGAACCTGCTCGGCGGTGAGCGCGGGCACAGGGAAAGCGGCCGCGGCCTCCCAACTGGCACCGTCCGGTTTTCGGGCGAGCAGGCCGGCCGGGGCGATCAGGCGGGGGGCCCAAGCCCCCTGGTCCCGCAGCGGCACTGGATGGGTCATGACCGCGTCGCCGGGCGCCCAGTCACTGACCGCCCGGCCAGCCGCCATCACCGTGCCGGCCGCCTCCACGCCCAGCGCCATCGGCGGCCTGGCACCCACATCCCAGCCGCCGGTGCGCACGAACTCATCCCAGTTGCCCACGCCGGCCGCCATCACCTCGAGCAGCACCTCGTCGCCAGCCAGCGGCCGAAGCTCACTCACCTCGATAATCTCAACCCGGTCACCGATCCGGCGAATCCCCGCTACCTGCATCTCTCACCTCCAGAGGCCGCCCGTGGACGGAACGAGGCCCGGCATTAATGATCGCAATAGGCCGCAGATCGATCGCCCGCGGCCGCCGGCGCGATTGCTCTGTGCTGGACTGTTTGTTGATGGGAGGCCCCTTCCTGGCATTGCCGATGGCCGTGGGCCATAACGGCGTTGCTGTTGACACCCACCAACACCGCCCCGTCTACGTCGCCCATTGATGGGCGCGTGTCGCTCACGGACGAGCGCGGATGATCGTCTGCCCGCTGATCCGCTCGGTCGGATTGAAGGCCGCGACGGCATCGTCGAGGGTTGCGATGTTGCCGATGTTCGTCCGCAGCCGTCCGTCACGCACCCGCCGGACGATCTCACCCAGTTGGGCACGATCGGACATGACAACAAAGTCGATCGCCAGGCCGTCCGCGGGCCGCGCCTCGGGCGGGCCGGCGATGGTCACCAGCGTTCCTCCGGCCCGGATCACGCCTGCGGACCGCCTTTGGATGTCTCCGCCGATGACGTCGAACACCAGGTCGACTCCGCCGACGTCTTCCAGCGCGTCGTTCTCAAGGTCGACGAACTCCATCGCGCCGAAGTCGAGCGCCTTCTGACGGTCGGCGGCGCGTCCGGTGCCGATGACGTACGCGCCAGCCTCACGTGCGAGCTGCGTCACCATCGACCCGACTGAGCCGGCCGCGCCGTGCACGAGGACGCTCTGCCCCGCCTGAAGGCGGCCGTGGTCGAACAATCCCTGCCACGCGGTCAGACCCGGCATCGGCAGGCTCGCGCCTACCGTGAAGTCGACGTCGCCCGGCAGCGGCGCGAGGTTGCGTGCCTCGATCGCCACATACTCCGCCAGCCCGCCGCCGCGATACGAGTCCGTGAGGCCGAACACCCGCTGTCCCACCGACAGCCCCGTCGTGCCATAGCCGAGGGCGGTGACCACTCCGGCCAGCTCTTGCCCGGGAATCGACGGTGTTCGGTCACGGCCGGCGCGATCGGTCCAGGTCGAGGGCCACGTCAGCTCACCCGAGGTGAATCCCGACGCATGAACCTGAACAACGACGTCGTTTATCGCCGGTTCCGGCTCGGGCCGCTCCACCAGCGTCATCCCGGCCGTTCCCGCAGCCTCATCCGTGACCACAATCGCCTTCATCAGGCACCTCCGTGTATCCAGTCCTCGCCGCGGCACCATGAGGCCTGCCCGGCCTTCGCGAGCGTCGTCAGCGGGGCGAGGCGTGCATCAATACCCTGCCTCATAGTTTCGTTACCGTAATAGCTGTAACGAGACAGCTGGCCTCCCCGTCCGGAGCAAGCAGCGGCCAGCGCCCGGCCGGCCCAGGGATGTGTGACCGGCCAGCAATCATCTCCAAGGAAGGGCAATACCCATGGAGGACGCCGTGCCCGCATCCAACTCCGGGAGCAGCGGTCAGGTCGTGGTCGCGGGTGCGGGCTACGCCGGGCTGCACGTCGCCTTGCGCCTGACGGCCAAGCTGCGCGACCGCCCCAAGATGGACCTGACCCTGGTCGACCGGCATGACTACCACCAGGTGATCACCGAGCTGCCCCGGGTCGCCGGCGGCACCCGCGCCGCCGGCGCGGTCCGCGTCCCGCTCCAGGACCTGCTGGCCGAGCGGGTCCGCTTCGCCCAGACCGAGATCAACGGCTTCGACCTGGCCGGCCGGCGCCTGCTCACCGGGGCTGGGCCGATCGGCTGGAGGCGGCTGGTGCTGGCGCTCGGCAGCAGGCCGAACGACTTCGCCATCCCCGGCCTGGCCCGGCGCACGCTGTCGCTGTACTCGGCCAGCGACGCCGAGCAGGTATGGGCGGCGGTCAACGTAGCGCTCGCGGCTGCCGCGGCCGCCACCGACCCCGAGCGGCAGCGCCGCCTGGCGACCGTGGTGGTCGGCGGCGGCGGCGCCACCGGAGTCGAACTGGCCGGCGAACTCGCCGAGATACTGCCCGAGGTGGCCAGCCGCCACGGCCTGGCGCCCGGCCGGCCCGCCGTGCAGCTGGTCGAGGCGGGCCCCGCCATCCTGGCCGGCTCCTCCCCGCAGCTGATCGACGAGGCCACCAGAATCCTCGCTGACCTGGGGGTCCGGGTCCGCACCAACGCGGCGATCGCCGCCGCGACCGAGGACGGCTTCCAGCTCGCCGACGGCCAGCTAGTGGAGGGCGGCGTGTTCGTCTGGGCAGGTGGGGTGAAAGCACCTGAGCTGGTGGCCGATTCGGGGTTGCCGACCGGCCACAACGGCCGCGTCAAGGTCGACCGGTACCTGCGCGTGCTGGACCGCCCGGACATCTACGTCGCCGGCGACCTGGCCTCAGTGGTGGACCCGCGCACCGGGCATGTGCTGCCCCCGCTGGCGCAGGTGGCGCTGGAAGAGGGCGAGACGGTGGCCCGCAACCTGGACGCGGAGCTGGCCGACCGGCCACTGGAAGCGTTCACCTTCCACGACAAGGGATTCGTCGTCTCGGTCGGTACCCGCCGTGGGGTCGCCGACATCGCCGGCATCACGACCGGCGGGCGGCTGGCGCACCTGCTCAAAGACGCCATCGAGTGGGAGTACCGCCAATCCGTCAAGCACCTGCGCGGCTGGGACCCAATAGCCCGGTAACCGCCGCCAATCCTGCCGCAAGCGACCAAGGGAGCAGATGCCGCGCGCTGGCGTCCGATCCAGAGGCCGGGATCTGTGACCGCGATCGCGCTCGCCGGTGCGGCCGTCCCTCTCTGGAGTAATGCCACTCTCCGCCATCCCCGAGAGACACGCTGTTGACGCCGAATTCAGAGTCGTGTCGGACATCCTTCGGCTCATCGATACGAGCCAACGTCGGTCACGCGGGTAGCCGCACGCAGATCATCCCGTTCGGGCGCGGCATCGACGGCTAGCCAGGAACCGGGGTCGGCGCGCAGATCGGCTCCGCGCGCGTTCTCTCCGGCTTCCTTCATTACTCATCGTGATGTCGGTGGCGCTGCAACCGGCTGACGGTTGGCTGACTTATCTGGGAGATCGGCCACAGTGCCCGCTCCACTTGTGGGAGCCAAGTGGGGAGCCACCGTCGAACGCGCATGTACGCAGACCAGGGCCCAGCTCGTCGTCTCGGGGAGGGCCGGCAGCCATCACGGCCGGCAGCAGGCCGCCGCCCGCGGAGCAGCCCGACCAGATGGCGCCGGAGCCGGTTGCTCCTAGAGGCCTGACGTCAGAACGCCGTCAGGCCGCCGTCGACCACCAAAGTGGTTCCGGTGATGTAGCCAGCGGCTGGGCTGGCGAGGAAGACGACGGCAGCCGCGAGTTCCTCCGGGTCGCCGGGCCGGCCGGCGGGCACGCGTGGTAGCTGGCTGTCGATGTAGCCGTCGGGGAACTGGTCCGTCATCTCTGATGGGAAGTAGCCGGGCGCGACGGCTGTCACGCGGATGCCCTTGCGTCCGGTCCATTGGACGGCGAGGTCACGCGTCAGCCCGATCAGGCCGGCCTTGCTCGCCGAATAGGCCGCCTGCGGGAGGCCGCCGCTGGCGAGCGCGGCGACGCTGGCGATGTTGGTGATCGCGCTGCCGGGCTGCATGACGCGGCCGCAGGGCTGAGGCATGCAGTAGCAGCCGTTGAGGTTGATGTCGATGACCTCGCGGAACTGCTCGGGCGTCTCGCGCGTGGCCGGCACGGCTGTGCCCTTCCCCGCGTTGTTGACCAGGACATCGACATGCCCGAACTCCTTCATCGCTGCCTCGACGACGGCCAGGGCGTTCTCCGGCAGGGCCATGTCGGCAGCGACCGCAATCGCTCGCCGGCCCGCCTGGGCGACAATCGCGCGTGTCGCTTCGAGGCGCTCCACGCGGCGGGCCGCGAGCACGAGGTCTGCCCCTGCCTCGGCAAGCGCCTTAGCGAACGCCACGCCCAGGCCCGAGGAGGCTCCGGTCACGATCGCGACCTTGTCGTCGAGGCGGAAACGGTCAAGCACCGTGGTCATATCTGTCCTCTCGTTCAAAGGAACCCGTCCGGTACCGGACAGAATGCTTGCTCGCAGCTAATGCAGGCTCGGCTTTGATCGCCGCCATCAGCATCCAGCCGCCGTCGGCCGGTACTGCACCGCTGCTGACGCGAGAGCCGATATGATCTCAGGCTCGCGGCCCTTCCACATCCAAGGGCGGCAGCTTCGGGTCGCGATCGGAGCTCGAGTACAAGCCTGCCCTCCCCGCTGCGCGAAACGGGAGTCTGCGGCGGCGTTTTCCCGCCATCAGGCCTCCTGGCGCTTCTTGACGGCCTCGCGCGCGCTGTGCCACACCACGCGCGGGTTGTCGCGGTCGGGGTGCAACTCGAGCATCGCCGAAACGATGCCCTCGACCGTCTGCTCGCTGGCGACCACGCGCGAGAAGTCCCTCAGGTACTGCTGGGATTCGCCGATCGTCTTCGGATCGTCGGCAGCGCCGGCGCGCTTGTGGCCGGAGACGACGATCCGCGGCTGCAGGGCGGCGATCTGGTCAAGGCTGGCGATCCAGTCCTCGCGTCCCTTCTCGTCGGTTTCGGCGGTCATCATGTGGACCTGGTTGTAGACGACGTCGCCGCCGACGACAGCCTGAATAGCTGGCGCGTGCAGGATCGTCGAGTGCTCGGTGTCGCCTTGGCCGATGCTGATCACCTCGAGCGGCCGGCCCTCAAGCTCGATGACCGGGTCGTCATACCGGTCGGGGATGACCGGATCTGCGGGCACTTCGCCGGGGAAGATGGATTGCCAATAGGCGGACAGGCCCGGATTGGTGGCCTCGAACACGGCGCGCTCGCGGACCTTGGCGGTCGCAAGGGTGCGTGCGTCCGGGAAGCGCTCGAGCAGGCGGCTCAGGCCGATCCAGTGATCGGCGTGCCCGTGGGTGATGTAGATCGCGGTGAGCCGCTTGCCGAAGCTCTGGACCCAGTCGGCGAGCGCGCCGGCTTGATCGAAGGTGACGAGCGTGTCCACCAGGACGGCCTCGTGCTCACCGTGGATGAGGGTCGAGCTCATCGGCGACCACATGGCATCATCGCCCGGCCCCTGCGCCGGCGCTCCCCGCATGGGCCTCATCGGCGCAACGTAGACGTCAAGGTGCAGGTCGGGGCCGTCGGGCATGACTGAGTCCCTTCATAACGTGTTTCACGAACCGGATCAGGATGATGATCGTCATCCTGATCGGAGGATGACGTGTGTCATCCTGAATGTCAAGGGCACACTTTGCAGGACCAGGTCAGGAGGCCGGACACGTGGGCAGCTCGCAAGCGGACAAAGCCGCCAGTCATCAGCGGATCGTGACGGCCGCCGCCGCCCGGATCCGCCGCGCCGGAGTCGGCGGCCTGAGCGTCGCGGACCTGATGCGCGAGGCAGGTCTCACCCACGGCGGCTTCTACCGGCACTTCGGTTCCCGCGACGACCTAGTCGCCGAGGCGGTCGAGGCGGCGCTAACGCACGGCTCAAGGCGAGCCGAAGCGGCGGCGCGCCAGGGGGGACCTGAGGCACTCGCGGCGACCATCGATGCGTACCTGAGCCCGCTTCACCGCGACAAGCCCGAAACCGGGTGCGCGGTCGCCGCGCTACCCGCGGACATCGCCCGCGGCGGCCAGCGAGCCCGGGCCGCATACACCGCACAGGTCCGCCGGTACCTCGACCTGCTCGCCGGCCTGACGCCAGCCGGCGAACCGGACGATCCCCCTCTCATCCTGGCGACGCTGGTCGGTGCGATCGCGCTGGCTCGCGCCGTCGATGATCCCGGGCTCTCCGACGAGATCCTGGAGCGGGTCGCCCGGATGCTGCACCGCCACGTCCAAGGCGAGTGCGCACCATCCGCCGCCACCGGGATCGCTCATGACTCCGGCATACCGCGCCACGCGCCGCCTGACCGGACTCAGCAACCCGCTATCGAAGATCGTTAGCGCCGAGCCATCCACGCGCGCTCGGTAACCGGCGTCCCGGGACCCGGC